>Ga0210388_10000985_pt1 | contig 22590 bp, 17 predicted proteins | sample IncBWC19OmetaG_FD_155485 | JGI IMG/M metagenome (GOLD analysis project Ga0210388, IMG submission 155485) | Forest soil microbial communities from Barre Woods Harvard Forest LTER site, Petersham, Massachusetts, United States - Inc-BW-C-19-O ...
TGAACCGCGTCAGCATGGGATAAGTGGATCTGAAGACCGTGACCGGCTTGCCCTGGAGCGCGCGGCCGAGAGCACGCGCGGTGCGAAAGATGGTGTCGCCCTCAGGCATGGACTATTGCACCTCTCCGTGAACGGTTCCGGGGCCGTGAAGATGCCCGGGGGCTTGAGTCCGCTCGGGAGCGACAAGCGCCAGCGGAATCCTGCGCAGATGCATGCCCAGCGGACCTGGGTGAAAACCCGCATCCATCAGGAACCGCGCCATGGGATGCGCAGCCACCGGTTGCCCGTTGATGGTCGTGATGAGGACCCCCTGTTGGCTCGCGCCGCGCAACCGCTCCTGCCCCCGGGAGCACAGGAAATGCGCCAGGCCGGCGGCCGTTTGAGAGCGCTCCGGCTCCTCTCCGGGCAGAAAAACAAGCAGGTTCGGATTGCCGCGCCGCAGCCAGGCGACCAGTTGCCCGTTGCGCAGAATCACCTCCGCATAGGCCGCGCGAGTCAGCACCCGAGGCGCGGTCTCCGCGTCTTCTTCCGCCACGGGCAAATCCGGCCAGCGCAAGACTGAGCCATAGGGGTTGGCTGGATCGGTCGCAGCCAATTGGACGAATTCGGGCTTCTCATCCGGTGGCGCGGTGCGCAACTGGCGCAGCAAATCGACAGCAGCGGGCAGCGCAAACTGTGTAGCGCCCAGACCCGCGACAAAATATCCGCGCCGGATGCGGCCGCTCTCTTCAAGAGCCTTCAGCACGCCATAAACGGCTGAAAATCCACCAGGAATGTTTTCCGCCGCAACGTGCTCACGCAGCAGAACGCCATAACGATTGAGCAGTTGCAACGCCAGGGCATGACTGGCCTCGGTTGCCGAATGGCTGGCGAGAAGACTGTTCGGTTGAAGGGTACGGGCTTCAGCCCGTACATCGACTGTCCTTAAATTGACAGGGGCTTTAGCCCCCGGGGAAGACGGTTGCCGCAGCGGCAGCAGCGACCACCGCCCCTGCGCCGTTGGCGGCGTGGTCCTGCGCGAACGAAACACCACACCCGTTTGTGTGCGCCGCGGCGTCCGCGCATTCTCCGGCCTGGCGATGTAAGCGCGAAGGGCATGCAGCGAGTCATTCGTGATGAGCCCACGCCATACCAGGCTCCATAGCGCCTCGATTGTCTCTCCGGGATACCCGCCGCCCAGCGCCTGGTGCAGCGGATCGAAGAAGCTTGCGCCGGTCGACTCCAGCACAGCGATCAGCTTCTCTTCGCGCTCAGTCAGCGGCTCAACCAGCGGCCTCTGCTGCGCAAGCAATGGCAGTTTGTCGGCAAGAAAGAGAGCGATGCGCCCATCGCGCTCACCCATCGGCTCCACGCCGGCCCAGGCTATTTCGCCTGCGGCAATCAGGGTGTCCAGGCCGGCAGAAGAATATTCGGCAATGCGCGCCGGCAAAATCGCACTCTCGAGCAGCGAAGCCGGCAGCGGCGCTCCTTGCAGGCTCTCGATCGCATCCAGCAGCCCGTCGAGATTCGCGTGTCCCGTGCGTCGCGGCATCAGCAATCCCTGCCAGTGCGTGAGGAAGCGCGCCAGCGTGTGCTGCTCCACCGGCTCAACTTCGCGCCGTAGCCTTGCCAGCGACTTGCGCCGGATGAGGCGCAGCATCTCCGCATCGCACCACTCGCGATGCAGGCCGCCGGGCAAGAATCCGCCTTCGAGTACGCGGCCCTCGGCGAGAAGTTGCCGCAGGGTGTTCTCGACAATCGTTGGATCGAGAGCAAAGCGTTCCGCCGCCGCGCGCAGCGTGAACGGCCCGTGGGTCCGCGCATAACGCCGCACCAATTCCAATACAGGGTGCGCCACCGGCTCCAGCAACGCCACGGCCAATCCCGGCGGCAAAGGAACGCCGAGCGCATCGCGATAGCGCGCTGCATCTTCAGCGGCGATCAGCCGCTTTTCGCCGGCAATGCGCAATTCCAGAAGCCGCCGCGAGCGCACGAGGCGGTCTATCGATTCGAGCAGAGACGCATCAACCACCCGGTGGGCAATCTCTGCGCGAGACAAATCACCGAGCCGCAGACAAAGATCGTGAATGCCGTCGGCCGAGCGCGCGCGATGCGTCTCCGTCAGACATTGCGCCATCTCTTCCACTTCGGCAATTGCATCGGCATCAAGCAATTCGCGCAGATCCGCTTCGCCGAGTAATTCGCGCAACTGATCCTGATCGATGGTGAGCGCCTGCGCGCGACGTTCGGCCAGCGGCGCATCGCCATCGTAAAGAAAATTGGCCACATAGCTGAACAACAGCGATGCCGCGAATGGCGAAGGTTTGCGCGTCTCGACCACGTGCACGCGCAGTTGTCGCTGCTCAATTGCGCGCAGCGTTTCAATCAGCGCCGGCATGTCGAAGACGTCGCGGAGGCACTCGCGATAAGCTTCCAGAAGCAGCGGAAACTTGGGATAGCGCGAGGCCACACTGAGCAGATCGTAAGAGCGTTTGCGCAACTGCCACAGCGGCGAGCGCGCATCTGCCCTGCGCCGCGGCAGCAGGAGCGCGCGGCCCGCGGCCTCACGGAAGCGGCCCGCAAACAACGCTGTCGTGCCAAGTTGGCGAAGCACCAGCGCCATGGCTTCGGCGGACTCGACAAGAAACCAATCCGGATCGGGCGGCTCATCGGTGTCGGGAAAGCGCAGCACAAACCCATCGTCGCTCCACTGCGTTTCAACTTCAGGCCCGCCGGCTGCGCGAATGCGCGCACTCACCGCCATGGCCCAGGGAATGTGAATGCGGCTGCCAAATGGAGTGAGCACGCACACTCGCCAATCGCCCAGTTCATCGCGGCAGCGCTCAATCACCACGGTGCGATCATCGGGGACAGAGCCAGTCGCGTCTTCCTGATCGGCAACAAAGCGCATTAGATTTTCAGCCGCGCCGGGATCGAGATCGTGATCGGCAACCAGGCGCGTTAACGCGGCCGGCTTGGGGAGCGCGCGCAATTCACGCACCAGTGCACCAATGCGACGGCCAAATTCGAGAGGCCGTCCTGGGCCATCGCCCTTCCAGAACGGCATCTTTCCCGGCTCGCCGGGCGCGGGCGTTACGAGCACACGGTCGTGCGTGATCTCCACAATCCGCCACGTGGATGCACCCAGAATGAATGTCTCGCCAGGATGGCTCTCGAAGACCATTTCTTCGTCGAGTTCACCCACGCGGACGGCTTTGCCTTCGCTGTATGCGAGAAAAACTCCATAGAGGCCTCGGTCAGGAATCGTGCCTGCATTCAGAATCGCGAGGCGCATGGCGCCATCGCGCGCAGTCACTACATTGCGCACGCGATCCCAGGTCAGGCGCGGGCGCAGCTCGGCGAATTCGTCGGAGGGATAGCGGCCGCTGAGCAGATCGAGCACGCCCTCGAACGCAGCACGGCTAAGGCCGCCGAATGGCGCGGCGTGGCGAACAAGCTCAAAGAGCGCGTCGACACTGACTTCAGGCTTCGGTGCTTCGGCTTCCCTGCGCCCCGATTCCCACTCGTCAAGTCCAGACTCAGCAGAAATATCCGGGCGCCTCATCCTCGCCGCGTCTTTGTTTTTGCGGCCAGGGTGGGATTCCGCAAAGCTCAACTGAGCCAAATCGCGTCTCGCACTTCGACCACTCTTGAGCACCTTCGGCTTGCGCGGCGTGGCAACACCAGGCGGATGCGCCACAATCGCCACCAACTGCTGCGCCAGCACATCCAGCGGATTGCGCGGATACCGAGTTGACTCGATGTGCCCATCATGCATGGCGCGCGTCACAGCGGCGCAAGCCACCAGGTCGGCGCGATATTTCGGAAACAGAATGCCTTCGCTGACCGCGTCAACATGATGCCCGGCACGGCCGATGCGCTGCATCCCGCTGGCTACGGATGGCGGCGCTTCAATCTGAATCACCAGGTCAACAGCGCCCATATCGATGCCGAGTTCGAGCGTGGACGTGGCGCACAGTGCGCGAATCTGCCCCGCCTTTAATTGCTCTTCGATGACCGAGCGCTGCGCCGCAGCCAGCGATCCATGATGCGCCTTCGCAATGTCCTCGCCGGCCAGTTCATTCAACGCTCCGGCCAGCCGTTCGGCTACCTGGCGGCTGTTGACAAACAGAATGGTCGAGTTGCGCGCGCGAATGATTTCCAGCAGCCGCGGATGGATTGCGTTCCAGATGGAAACGCGCTTGGGCGCCTGCGATGCGGGTCCGCTGGGGAGATATTCCTGTTCGCCCAGGCGCGCCATATCTTCGACTGGAACTTCAATGCGCAGCTTCAACTGCTTGCGCGCGCTGGCGTTGACGATGGTCACAGGGCGATAGCGCAGCGCGGTGGGATCGGCGGAGTCGGAAGACCAGGCGAGGTGAGCGTCTTGCGGAGTGCTTCCCTCAGGGGCCAAAGTCCCCGCCTCCGGTTGGCTGCTTTCGGCACGACTGAAGTCGTGCCCTTTCAAAACATCGCCCCCCTCGACTGCTGGGTGCCCCACCATCGCTGCGTCCGAATCGAGAGCCTCCGTGGCTGGGTGCCCATCTGGGAGCCCTCTGGGCACGACGTCTTTGTCTTTGTCGCTAGGGTGGGAAACCACAGACCCCGCCGTCTCGACTCCGCCCAGAAACCGCGCTACTTCTTCGAGCGGCCGCTGCGTGGCAGACAACCCAATCCGCTGCAATCGCCGCTTGGTCAGCGCTTCCAACCGCTCCAGAGAAAGCGCCAGATGCGCGCCGCGCTTGGTCGGCACAAGCGCGTGAATCTCGTCGATGATCACTGTATCCACGGTGCGCAGTGCGTCCGAGGCCTGCGAGGTCAGCAGCAGATACAGCGACTCCGGCGTCGTGATCAAAATATCCGCCGGATGCCGCGCGAACTTCGCACGCTCGCGCTGCGGTGTGTCCCCGGTGCGGACGCTGATGGTGGGCTCGTGAAACTCAACACCCCTGCGCCGCGCCATGTTGGCCATGCCAGTCAGCGGCGAACGCAGGTTCCGCTCCACATCCACAGCCAACGCCTTCAGCGGCGACACATAAACAATGCGGCAGCCATGCTTTTCTGCACCGCCGGGTTTCTGATCCCTGTTCCCTGATCCCTGTTCCCTGTTTCCCAGCATCAGCCGGTCAAGGCACCAGAGGAAAGCAGTTAGCGTTTTGCCGGTTCCTGTCGGCGCCAGAATCAGCGCGCTCTCTCCGCGTGCGATCACCGGCCATCCCATCCGCTGCGGCGCTGTGGGCGCATCGAACACCGCCTTGAACCACTCCGCCGTTATGGGATGAAAGCAGGCAAACGGATCGTCTGGAACCGCCGGGTTGGTCTGAGCCGGGTTGGGAACTTCGCGGGACACCGTGTACTGAGAATAACGCACCCGGCGGCGAAGAGGAAGCGAAGAAAGGCAGGGATTAGGGGTTAGGGGTTAGGAAACAGAAAGAGCTGCGGGATTCCAAGAGGGTCGCAGACTCCGAGAATACAAATGCGCTACGTGACGGTGCCCCGGAACTCGCTCACGATCTCGATCGGACCGACGATATGCCGATTGAACTCCTCCAGTTCTTCCGCTGGAATCCAGTATTCCTGATGAATCCGCGCTCCAGCTGTTTGCACAGGAAACTGAACCAAGTATTCACTATCGACCTGGAATCGCAGCACGTAGCCTGTGCCGCCATCCCGCGTGTTCCAGCCGCGCGCGATCTGCGTCGCGTATTCCTCATTCAGAACAGGATAGAAGATCGGCTGTTCAGGGAGCCGCGGGGGAAACGCGCACCAACCCCTCTCCCTGATCAATGCAAGCTCCTTCTCACCCGTGGGTCGATAAAGCGTAGTTACCACCATTTGCAAGCTCTGCCTCTCAACTCAGTTTAATTCCAAGTGAAACTGCGACCCAGGCGCCGCCCGCAGCATCCACTTCGCACGGCAGTTCGACCGGAGACCGGCTTCACGAACATCCGATGTGGCAGCCCAGATAGTGTCACAACCGTCTCAAATTCCCGGTGCGATTCTGTTTTTATCAGAGACAAATACGGCTGCGTTGCATCAAATTGCATGAACAAGGCCGGAGCGCCCATGCGAGACCATTTGGCTACACTCCTCGACGACTTTCGCCGCTACCATAGCGAGATCGCCGTGGTCCGTTACCAGGGCAACCGCCGCCGCGTAACCACATACGGGCAGATCGCCTCGCTTGCCGGCCGCTTTGCCGCATTGCTTGTCCAGCGCGGCATACGTTCCGGTGATCGGGTGATCGTCTGGGGCGAAAACAGCGCTGAATGGATCGCCGCCTTCCATGGCTGCATGCTGCGCGGCGTTCTCGCTGTTCCACTGGATGCCAGCGGCACCGCCGAGTTCGCCGCTCGCATCGCCACAGACGTGAACCCCGCCCTGGCCGTCGGCGACATGGTGCTTGTGAGCCAGCTCCCCGTTGGGGTTCCGCGCATTGCTTTTGAAGACTGGGCCACCGCGCTTCCCGCGCAGGAAGCTGGCCCCATTCCATCGCTCTCCGCCGACACGCCGCTTGAGATTCTTTTCACTTCCGGCACCACAGGCGACCCCAAGGGCATCGTGCTCACGCACGGCAATGTTCTGGCCAGCTTCGCACCCATCGAGCAGGGTGCGCAGCCGTATCTTCGCTATGAGCCCCTCATCCACCCGATGCGCATTCTGCACACGCTCCCGCTGAGCCACGTCTTCGGCCAGACCATGGGCCTTTGGGTTCCGCCAATCTTCCGCGCCGAGCTCCATTTTGAAAGCCGCCTGGTGGCCGCGCGCCTGGTTGAAACCATCCGCCGCGAGCGCATCTCGGTGCTGGCCGCCGTTCCGCGCGTCCATGCTCTGCTCAGGACGTACCTTGAATCCACGATCCCCGGCCTGGCCGAACGCATCGATGCGCTGGGAGCAGATGCCAAGAGCATGAACCCGCTGCGCAAGTGGTGGCGCTTTCGCGACGTGCATCGCGCCCTTGGATTCAAGTTCTGGGCGCTCATCTCCGGCGGCGGCGCACTGCCCGCCCCCCTTGAAGCTTTCTGGAATGCGCTTGGCCTGTTGGTGGTGCAGGGTTACGGCATGACGGAGACCACCGCGCTCATCACCCTCAACCATCCGTTCCATGTGGCGCAGGGAACCATCGGCAAACCGCTGGCCGGCCGCGAGGTAAAGCTCGGCCCCGATGGCGAAGTGCTGGTGCGCGGCGCCGCCATCTCCCATGCCACATGGTCGGGCGGCGCTCTCCATACGCGCACTAATGAGTGGCTGGCCACCGGCGACCTGGCCGAGACTGAGCCCACCGGCGAGTTGCGCTTTCTGGGCCGCAAGAGCGAAGTGATCGTCACAGCGGCCGGCCTCAATCTGCATCCTGAAGATCTCGAAGCCGCCATCGAGCAGGAGCCGGGTGTGGCTGCATGCGCCGTAGTTCCCATGGAAACACCGAATGGTCCCGAGCCCGTGGCGGTGCTCGCGATGCGCGGCCAAAACGGCCAGAACGGCCAGGCGGCCGCGGTTATCGAACATGCCAATGCCCGCCTGGCCGAGTTTCAGCGCCTGCGCCGCTGGGTGGTGTGGCCGGAGCCAGATCTGCCGCGCACTTCGACCGGCAAAGTACGCCGCAAGGCCGTAGCCGCAGAGCTCAAGCAGATGCAGGCCGTGGCCGCAAGCAACGGGCATTCGCACGGTGAGTCGCACAACGGAAACGGAAACTGTCATCAAAACGGTAATGGCAGCCAAAACAGCACTGGCAGCCAAAACGGGAACGGATCGCACCCTGCCCCTTCAGATTGGCTTATGGGTTTGATCGCGCAAATCACCGGTGAAACTCCCGCTGGCGCCAGCGACGAACTTCATCTGACGGAAGATCTGCATCTGGACAGCCTGGGCCGCGTGCAGTTGGCTGCCGCCATCGAGGAGCGGCTGGGCATCGTCAGCGAGGACGGTCTACTGGACCAGGCGCAAACTCTCGGCGACCTGCGCCGCCTGCTGGCCGCCGGACCGGATGGGCGGCAACCCGCAGCTCTGAAACTGACTGAGCAGGTTTCTTCGCCAACTATTCCGGAAAGGGTGTGGGACCTTCAATCTCAAACAGATTCTGGCGGCGCCCCACAACCGCTGGGTGCCCCAGGTCTCGCTTCTGAGACCTGGGATGCCACCACGCCAATGCAAACTGCGCAAGCCCCAATGCCGACGAAGTACATCTATCCGCATTGGCCCTGGTGGTTCCCGGTTCGATTGATCCGCATTGCATTTATCGAATCCATCATGCGCCCGCTGGTCTGGCTGCTCAGCAAGCCGATGGTTATCGAGTCCGGCCCGGTCGAATCCGGTTCGCCTCAGCCAGCCGAGCCCATGCTGATCGTCGCCAATCACATCACCAGCTATGACGGGCCGCTCGTCGAATACGCGTTGCCATTTGCAATCCGGCGTCGAATTGCCGTGGCCATGTCCGGCGAAATGCTCGAAGACTATCGCCATTTCCGCAATGCCGACCGCCTCACCATCGAGGCGCCCTTCTTTCTTCTTGGCCCGCTCTACTATTTCCTGGTAACCGCGCTCTTCAACGTCTTCCCGCTGCCCAAGCAGCGTGACTTCCAGCGCAGCTTCACCCACGCCGGCGAAGTGCTCGACCACGGAATGCATGTGCTGCTGTTTCCCGAAGGCGCGCGCTCTGAGAGTGGGCAGTTGGCCCGCTTCCGCTCCGGCATCGGCCTGCTCGTCAAGCAGTCTTCGGCGCCGGTGCTGCCTGTGGCTCTGCGCGGTCTCGGCGAATTGAAGACCGAAAGTCGCGGCTGGTTCCGCTCCGGCACTGTCGAAATCCGCGTGGGAGAACCAATGCGCTTCTCAGCGTTGGAGACCGAAGCCAACATTACCGCGCAACTTCACGCCGCCGTTGAACAACTTCTCAACACCTGACAGAAACGGCCGGAAATCCAAGACTGCATAAATGCAATCAGGGGCGACAATGCGTCGCCCCTTCGCCGATCGGCGACTAATTGAGGACCGTGCTAGGAAGCCAGTCTCCTGCGCTCAATTGGTTCACTGGCGCCCAGCAGCGCGTCGAACAGCGTGCGGTACTCAATGATCGCTGTGCGTAGTTCTTCCGTGGTGGCCTCATTTCTTCCCGCCCGCGAAGCAATCGAGTTGGCCTGCCGATACGGACCCACCAACTGCGCGTGATTCACTGAAATGTCAGCTGCCCGCTGCTCGAATGCGCAATTTGGAAAGCCGCGCGCCTCGAGCAGCGAGTTCACCAGCTCATCCGCCTCAGTAACCGCGCCGCGCGGATGATCGACGAACCGCGATTGCACCATCTCCCACTCCATCAGAAACCGCGCGCGCTCGGCCGTAGTAAGCTCGCGAATCTTCAACAGCTCCATGCGCTTGATGCGCGAATTCAGGGCCTCTTCTGCCTTCTTCCTCGATCCGTTCTCTTCGACAGCCAAATCGTATTCGGCTGCAAAGCGGTCGCGCAGCCTGGCCGTTTTCTTCTTTTCAAGATTCACAATCACACCGATGGCCACAGCGATGAGCGCTACCACCACCACGATTCCGATAATTACCGCCGGGCCGGAAAAATCGACATTGTTCATCATCTCAAGTGCCTCCCATGCTTCTTTATGGGATGAGATTCAAGCGCGCGCTGTTGCTTCGGCTTTCGCCTTATGGCAAGTGCGCTCACAGGTTCCTGCATGGTTTCACAATTGCGGCATCTTCGACCGATGCTCTCAAGTGCCTTTTTCTTCAAGAAAAAAGCGCCCGTTGCCGCGCCAGAATAGCAGTTGAATTGGAGCCGGTCCGCGGTTCGAGATCGGGGAGAACAAACGGCGCATCTGATGCTTTAGCTCGGCTGTCTCGGACGAAAGTAACAGGTCCCGCCCGCCAGCACCGAGGTCCAGATGGAAGGGTCCGCCGGCTGCTCGCTCGAGCCCAGAAACAGAATTCCATCTGGCGCCAGCAAGCGATGAATCCCCGCCAGCAAAACCTTGCGCGTCTCCTGCGAAAAATAAAGCATCACGTTGCGCAGGAAAATCACGTCGAAGACATCCCCAGCCCGATTGAACGGGAGCGCCGGCCCGCTCAGGCTCGCCTGGCGGAAGCTGCACATCTTCTTAATTTCGGGTTTGATCACCCAGCCCTCGCCGTGGTGATCGAAGTAACGCACCACAAAACGCGCCGGCAGCCCGCGGTTCATTTCGATGCGGTGGTAACAGCCCGCTTGCGCCCGCTCCACAACTTCGGCGCAGATGTCGGTGCCCTCGATGCGCAGATTCCACCCTGCCAGTAGTGGGAAATGCTCCAGCAGCATCATGCCCAGGCTATATCCCTCTTGCCCGGTCGAGCAGGCCGCGCTCCAGATGCGCAATCCGCGCACGTTCCGCCGCGCTTCAATCAGCTTCGGCAGCAGTTCGGTCCTGAGGAGCTCGAACGGTCTGCTGTCGCGAAAGAAACTCGTCTCGTTGATGGTCATGGCCTCGGCGACCGACCGCTCCAGCACCGGGTTCTTTCGCAGCTTCAGGTGCTGCACCAGCTCTTCCAGGTCCGTCATGCCCTGGTTGCGCAACAGCCTGGTGAGCCTGGTTTCAAACAGATAGTCTCGCGACGGATCAAGCACGTTTTGCGACATCCCGAAAACGAGTTGGCGAAGATAGCCGTAGTCCACGCTCGTAGCAGTGCGCATGGCTACACCACCGATTCCCGAAGCTCGCGCGCTTCGCTGTGCGCGCGGCTCACCAGGCGAAGAATTTCGGGGGCAAGATCGTTAAGGGGAAGAACTTTTTGCGCCAGTCCTGCGTCGGTAACTGCGCCGGGCATGCCCCACACGGTGCTGGTTGCACGGTCCTGCGCCAGCACCGCGCCGCCGTTCTCGCGAATCACCCGGCAGCCCAGCATTCCGTCGGATCCCATGCCGGTCAGCACCACCGCAAGCGCGCCGGATCGATACACCGCGGCAACCGAACGAAACAGCACATCCGCCGCCGGCCTGCAATGGTTCTCCAGCGGCCCCTGGCTCAGGTGCATCGTAGGCGGCGAGCCCCGGTGCGCACCTGCGAGCACCTCCATGTGCCAGTTCCCACGCGCGACCCAAATCGACCCTGCGCGTAGCGGCTCGCCTTCAGCGGCCTCACGCACGCGCAGCCGGCAACGGCTTTCAAGTCGTTCGGCAAACAGTTTGGTAAACATTTCCGGCATGTGCTGCACAATTACCACCGGCAAGGGAAAGTCGCCCGGAAGCGCCGGCAGCAGCACTTCGAGCGCCGCTGGCCCTCCGGTGGAAACTGCGATTGCCAACACGGTGGGGATCGAAGAGATCGCCTGATTCCGTTGCGCCGCGTTGGGAAAAATCATCGGCGTCTGCGCTCCGCGTGGAACAACACCCGGCCAGGCACCGGATGCCTGTTGCGGTGCCGGGATGGGACCTGCGTCGCAATTCGTCAGCGCACGAATCTTCGGTCCCAGATCCTTGGCAAGCGCCATCATCGCAGCTTCGCGGCTTGCCTGCCCGCTCGGCTTGGCAACGTAGTCCGATGCCCCGCATGCCAATGCCTCCAGCGTAACCTTCGCGCCCCGCTGCGTTACGGAGCTGCACATGATTACAGGCATCCGGTATCCGCGCCGCAGCAGCTCACGCAGCGTATCCAACCCGTCCATTACCGGCATCTCCACATCCAGCAGAATCAGGTCGGGGCGCAGCAACGCGACGCTGCTCAATGCCGATGCGCCGTCGGCCGCGGTCCCCGCCACTTCGAAGCAGGCATCCGTGGAGATCACGGAACGCAGCAGGCTGCGCATCACCGCCGAGTCGTCCACAATCAGAATTCGGGTTCGGCGGTCGGGCGCCATTGCTCAGACCTCCACAAGACCGAGCATGGCCAGCTTCTCGCTCAAGGCCTCATCGTCGAATGGCTTCATCAGGTATTCGTCCGCGCCCGCATCCAGCGCGCGAATAATGAAATCGTTCTCCGCCTCGGTGGTCACCATCAGCACTTTCATCGCGCCAAACCCCTCCGCGCGCAGCCGCTTCAACATCTCCATGCCATCCATCACCGGCATGTTCCAGTCCAATAGCGCGAGGTCGAATGGTGAGCCCGCCTGGAGACCTTCGTGGAGTTGGTCGAGGCCAGCCTGGCCGTCGATCGCATCCGCGCATTCGATTCCGCGCCCCTCCAGCAGTCTGCGCAGAAGACTTCTCACGAAGCGCGAGTCATCGACAATCAGTGCGCGCACGATCTCCTCCGTCAACACCTGAGTTCAGGCGGGTCTCTCAAGCAGCCTTGGCTGTATCGGACTGCATCGAGTCGAGCCGCATGGGATCAAGGCGGTCGGGGTCAAGCATCACCAGCAGGCCGTCTTTCAACTTGTAAGCGCCGGCGAACAATGCCCTGCGCCGCTCGTCCAGAATCGACGGGTTCGGCTCATGGTCAGCTGATGAAACCGTCAGCACTTCGCCCACCGAATCGACCAGCAAACCAAAGCACCCGCCCGCGCTTTCCAGCACCAGAATGTCCTGCGGTCCATCGCGCGGAGGCATATCCAGCAGGTGCCGCAGGCTTACTGTCGTCAGCACATCGCCGCGATAGTGAACCAGCCCGCCCACGTAGCTTGGCGCCAGCGGTACCGGTTGCGGCCGCGCTCCACCCACAATCTCCAGAATGTGCGTGATCGGAACCCCGAACAAAGTTTTGCCCAGGCGGACAGAGCACATCTCCAGCAGCGCCGCCTTTTCCTTGCGATTGGTCGCCGAAATCATGCTGCTCATCATGCCGTCCCCACCATCTCTGCGTTCATTTCACCCCACTCAACCGGCGCGCCTTCATCCACCGGCAACGGGGGCACACCGCCCAGGTTCACCACACCGGTCACGCGATTTTTCAACAAAGTCACACCGCCGGCGCGTGCGCTGGTTCCAGCTTCGAACAGGTCGCCGCCCGCGGCCACATCCAGAACGTGAGAAACCGCAATACCCACCTGGCGCGCGCCCTCGCGGCAGACGACCACGATGACCTGCGCATCGGGATTTCCCTGCACAGTCGCAAGAACCGCGCCTGAATCTTCGATGGGAAGCAGTTGTCCCTCGAAGTTCAAAACTGGCCGGTAGCCGATGTACTCGATTCGTGAAACTTTCAGTTGTTCGATCCGCAACACGTCTGCCAGTGGCACCGCGGCCTGCCGGCCGGCGACTTCCACGAGCAGATATTCCATGCCCTTTGCTGCCTCGGCTTCATCTTCCGCGTTCGCCCCGCGATCGGTCTTTTCATCGCCGCTCATGGTCACGCCGGCTCGCAGCGCAATGGCGCCGGGATCGAGAATCAGCGCAAGGTCCGCATTGCCGAGCACCGTGGCCCCGGAGTATAAGCCGATGTTCTTAAGCACCGCGGACAACGGCTTCACCACAATCTCTTCCGGGTCTGCCAATCCATCCACGACCAGTCCAAACTGGCGTCCATCGGCGTTGAGAACGGCAATAAAGCTGTCCTTTTCCGTCGATCCCTTGTGTACGCCGTCCGGCATCAGCAACCGGTCAAGAAACACCAGCGGCAGCAGCTTGCCGCGCAGCCGGTAAAGCGGCGCGCCTTCCATCCACTCGATCGACGCGGCAGCCTGCTCCGGGGGCACATGCACCAGTTCTGAAAGCGCTCCCTGCGGCAGCGCGAAGCTCTGTTCCACGCTGTGAACAATCAGCGCAGGAATAATCGCCAGCGTCAGCGGAATCCGCATCCGCATTGTTGTTCCCTTGCCCGGCCGCGAATCGAGCTCAACCTTGCCGCCGATCTTCTCCACGTTGGTCTTGACCACGTCCATGCCGACGCCGCGCCCGCTCACGTTGGTCACCGCGGCGGCGGTTGAAAAGCCGGGCAGAAAGACCAGTTGCAGCAGTTCGCGCTCCACCAGTTGCGCGGCTCGCTCCGCTGTGATCAATCCCCGCTCGACGGCTTTCTGGCGCACCTTTTCGACAGCAATTCCGGCTCCGTCGTCGGAGACCTCGATCACCACGTGACTGCCCTCCTGGACGGCGCGCAAACGCAGCGTTCCCTCCGCATCTTTTCCCGCCGCCAGGCGCACATCGGGCAGCTCAATTCCGTGATCCAGCGAATTGCGTACCGCGTGTGTCAGCGGGTCCTTGATTGCTTCCAGAAGACTTTTGTCCAGCTCCGTCTCCTGGCCCTCCATCTGCAAGCGCACCTTGCGGCCGAGCGACTGCGAAAGATCGCGCACAATGCGCGGCATCTTCGAAAAAATGTTGGAAACCGGCTGCATGCGCGCCTTCATCACGCTCTCTCGCAAGTCTGCCGTGACCATGTCCAGCCGCCGCGTCAGCAGCGTCAGACTGGGATCGTGCGCCGTAGCCTGCAGCAACTGGTTGCGGGTCAGCACCAGTTCACCCACCAGGTTCATCATCCGGTTGAGCAGCGTCACATCCACGCGCAGCGTACTCTCCGCTGCCGTCCCTGCGCTCTGCACGCGCGCCTTGCCTGGCTCGCCGTCAACTGGGACTTTATCCAGAGACGCCGGCGCGGCCAGTTCCTTGGCCGGCTCTGCAGCAAGCGCCAGGGCCGATGGCACGGTTTCTGCAATCAGCGCCGGCGGAGCCTGCGTAGCATACTCATTTTGAAGCCTGCGCCGATCGTGAGGCCCTTCCTCAACGGCACTCGCTTCCTGCGTGCCTGCCCGCACCCTGGCGCGCTTTACATGCGCCCGCGCCGGCGCGTGCAGCTCTTCCAGCCGCCCAATCAACTCCGCGTCGCCAGCATCGCCTTCGTTGTCGTCCGCCTCAATTGTCTTAAGAATCGAACGCAGCCCGTCCATCAGTTGCAACAGCCCTGTGGTGATGGGTCCATCCGCGGTCAGCTTGCCCTCACGCAGCATTCCCAGCAGGTTTTCGCCCGCGTGGGCCAGCTTTTCCAGCCGCTTGAAGCCCAGAAAGCCGGTGGTGCCCTTGATCGTATGCACCGAGCGAAAAATGTCTCCGATGAGGCCCGCATCTTCCGGCCGCTCTTCCAGCTCGGTCAGGCACCGCTCCATGCGGTCCAGACCCTCCTGGCTCTCGATCAGGAATTCCCGCGTCAATTCATCCAATGCCATCGCGCCCACTCGTCCGCTCACGCAGGCTCACTTCCCCACGCAGCAAGGTCCCAAGCCTTTTATCGGTAGGAACGGGCTCAACTTGAGTGGGGAATCCCGGCCGCCTGGCAGCGGCCGGGATTTGTGCACCGGAATCCGATTCGAGTGGGGTCTTGCAATAAATTCCGGCTAGCGATGTACCGCCGTCAGTTCGCCGCCGGCTTGTCGATCTGTTCGATCACAAGCACATCAACGGGCGCCTGCGCCGGTTCAAGCCTGAGGCCAAGCTGGTCTTCAAGTGCGACAGAGATATCTTCAGCGCTGGTTTGACCCTGGGGCACATGAAAGTCGATATCATACAGGCCAGTCAACCCCGTTTTGTTCACGACCCTGCGATTCAGATTTTCGGAGAGAAGAGCCCCCAACACCGCCGGGGATGCATCCTTTGCCGAGAATTCGAGCGCTCCATTGTGCCCTTCCACCCGGACATTGATCATGGCATGGATCATGGCATGGCCGTCAGGCACAACCCGCGGCGTCGGCGATAAAGACGTTGCAGTGAGTTTTGCTCCTGTACTTGCAACAACCAGGTCATAGACCGGGAGATCCCTGGTTTCGCGTCTGAATTTCAGATTGAATTTGTCCGCCAGCAGCGCCTGCACGCTGGTGCGAACCCGACCGCTCCCCAGACGGATCGATATTGCTTCCGGGGGCGGCGCTGATCCCAATGGTGGAGGCGTGTCAGTGGTGACGGTCATCAACTTCTCTTCAGAGGCTGACGGCCCCTTCCATGTCGCGTCAACATCGAACCGGTCCGTATTCATCCAATCCGGGCCCCCAATCAACTGATATTCCTGCACCCCATAAGCCATCGAAATGAGAGAGTTGACCGTTGCACCAGTGGCGCTGAACTTGTTCGCCTCGGCCAGAACGCTCCTGTGGTCACCAGTCGATGTGCTTGGCCTGACCGAAGCTTCGTCCAATACGACTGTGCCTGGAGTTGCGGCTTGTGCCTCCTGTGCGCGAGCTTGTGGAGAATTGAAGACGCCGATTGCCACCGGACCTGCGATGACAGCCGCCGCGATTGCAGCAAGCACCAGCTTGCCGCCCATGCCAAGTTTGTTTCCCAATTGCCTGTCCATGATCCTCACGATCCTCCTTTTCAAATTTGATCCCGCCACGCCGGAGACACAAGCCAGCGGCGCTTCCACGCAAAACCTGCAAGCTTTCAAAATGCTTTCCGCATAAACATCAGGCAGGTTGCCCAGCCGCAACACCTGCTCGTCGCAGGCGCGCTCGCGCTCATCCACGAGGCGCGCCCCAATCCACCACACCAGCGGATGAAACCAGAAGGTCGCCTCCACCAGCATGTGCAAAGCCGCGGCCAGGTTGTCGCGCCGCCGCACATGCCAAAGCTCGTGCGCCAGAATGCTCCTCAGATGCGGATCGGGAAGGTGCTCTGAAATTCCTTCTGGCCAGATCAATACCGGCCGTACAATGCCGAAGATTCCCGGCTCCATGGAGCCGCGCGACACCACCAGCGGCAGCGGCTTGCGCACTCCGCTGCTCTCTTCCAACTCGCGCAGCGCATCCATCTCCCGGCCTTCAACCAAAGTCTGCGCCTCGCGCATCAGCGCCGAGACGCGCCGTGTGCGCAGTGCCCACAACCCGCCGACCACCACAAATCCGCACATCCAGATTGCCGCCAGGGCGCCCGGCAGCAAAAGCAACAGATTTGGCCTTTGCGCAAGGGTGTGTGCGGCGGGAGCCGGTCCAGTGAAGGGCTGACCCGCCTGGACCATTACTGCGTAAAAGTTGGGCTGTACCACGGCGACGCGCGGCCTGCCCGCCATGCTGCCGAGGTTGATCAGCAGCGAAAACGGAATCAGGAATTTCAGAGAAGCCGCCAGCCACAATCCAAAACGAATCCGCGCCTGGTTCTTTCTGAAGGCCAGCGTCAGCGCTCCCATCGCCGCGGCAAACAGCGTGGATTGCCACACGTGATTGGCAATCGCGGGCGCAGCCTCGGAACACGCGTCCAGCAAAGATTTCATCATCATGGCTTGCTCCTCCTGTCCATTTTGCGCAGCGCCTTTTCCGCTTCCTTCACATCGTCCAGCGTCAGCTTCCCGGATTCGATCAGGTGCGCCATTACCGGCTGCGTGCGTCCGCCGAACAGCGCCAGAAGGTCGTCGATCAGCCGCCTCTGCGCCGCGCTCCGCGATACCGCGGCCGCAAAGATGTGAAAGTTGCCCACTTTCCCTATCCGGCGCACGATCCCCTTGGCCTCAAGCCGGTAGACCATGGTCTGGATGGTGGTGTAAGCCGGACGCTTTTTCGTGGGAAACGATTCCTGAATCTCGCGGATCGAGGACTCTCCGCCGTTCCAAAGCGCCTCCATAATCTCGAATTCCAGCCTCGATAACTTCGGATCGGCCACGTTCTTCTCCTGTGCATGCATGAGTTACTACTACACATGTTTGTCTACTACAGTTGTTTGTTTACTACACATGTTTGCGTGTGTCAAGAAGAAAAATTTTTCCATCTCCGAGCAACGCCGTCTGCCACTTCCGCGCCGCATGTTCCAGGGCCGCTCGCACCGCACGAGCCTGCCGCGTGAAATCCAGTGCCCAATTCACCTATACTGCCTGCATGCTGGAAACCCGCCTAGCCACCGCAGCCGACGCTCCGCTCATCACCGCTCACCGCCGAGCCATGTTCGCCGCCATGGGCAGCACGCCCGTCTCGATCCTCGACGCCATGAGCCGCAACTTTCAGCCCTGGGTGGCACGCATGATCGCCGAAGGCAAATACATGGGCTGGATCACGCTGGACGACGCCCGCCCCGTAGCCTCCGCCGGCCTGCTGGTGCTGGACTGGCCGCCCCACCCACTCGACCTGGCCGGCGAACATCGCGGCTACCTGCTCAACGTCTTTGTCGAGCCGGAGTTTCGCAAGCGCGGCCTGGCTCATGCCCTGGTGGATCGCTGCCTCGCCGAAGCCCACCGCCGCGGCCTGCGCGTTGTAGCCCTGCACAGCTCCGACGCCGCGCGAAGCATTTACGAAGCCCTAGGCTTCCGCGCCACCAACGAAATGTTTTACGTGGAGCAGGTGGAAGGTTAGCGCTACTGTACGATCGGGTGCCCCATCCTTGCGCGTCTTTCGAGCGCAAGGGTGGGAAGGCTACGAACTTCGCCCCGGCACGAATGGCCGCGGAAGCGGCGTCTGCCCCACCGCAGGTGGATGTATACTGCACCCGTTATGCAAGTTTTTGTAATCCTTCCCGCCGCGGGCCTGGGCACACGCATGGCCGGCGCCCAGCCCAAGCAGTTTCTGGCGCTCAACGGCCTCCCCATCCTCATCCATTCGCTGCGTGCCTTTGCCGCCGTGGAGCGAGTCACCGGCATTTACGTAGCCGTCCGCAAACCGGAGATGGAGCGCGTCGAGGCGCAAATCGCCGAATACGGCTTTGCCGGTCGCGTCCGCATTGTTGAAGGCGGCGACAACCGCCAGGAATCCGTTTCCAACGCCCTCGCCGCACTCCCCGCCAAGCCCGACGACATCGTCCTGGTCCACGACGCCGTTCGCCCGCTGATCGACGCCGCAACCATCGACCGCACCATCGATGCGGTCATCGAATTTGGAGCCGCCATCGTCGGGCTGCCTGCTGTTGACACCATCAAGCAAGTGGAGCGCACCGCCCACGGCGCCCTGGTTACTTCCACCATCCCGCGCGAATACGTTGTCCTGGCCCAGACCCCGCAGGGCTTCCGCTTCGGCCTGCTGCAGCGCGCCTTCGCTGAGGCCACTGCCGACGGCTTTGTCGGCACCGACGAGGCTTCCGTCGTCGAACGCGCCGGCCTGCCCGTTGCGGTTGTCCACGGCTCTCAGGTTAATCTGAAGATTACGCAGCCCGGCGACCTGGAGCTGGCCGAGTTCTACCTGCGCCAGAGAGCCCACTGAGGACTAACTGCCGCGACGCGGAGAGATTCGATGTTTTGAAAGGGCATGGCTTTAGCCGTGCTGCTAGACCACCCAAGGAAGCTCGGCTTTAGCCGCTGAGGGAATGCGACGTTTGAGCCAGATTCTCTCAACGGCTAAAGCCCAACAACTTGCATCGCTTCCATGTACGGGCTGAAGCCCGTACCCTTCAAAGCAGCACCGGTTGTGGAATTATCAGATAATAGGTGCCGAAATCATGGATACACGAATCGGATTTGGCTGGGACTCGCACGCATTCAAGCCGGGGGTTCCGCTACGTATCGGCGGACTCACGCTGAACCACCCGGAAGGCCTCGCTGGCCATTCCGATGGCGACGTCCTGCTCCATGCCATCACCGACGCCCTGCTCGGCTCCATCGCCGCCGGCGACATCGGCACGTTTTTCCCGCCCGGCGACCCGCGCTGGAAAGACGCCGACTCCGCCATCTTCCTCAACCTCGCCCTGGAGGAGCTGCAGAACGCCGGCTACCGCATCGTCAACATCGACACGACTCTGGTTCTCGCCGCTCCCAAGATTTTTCCCGTTGCCGGCGAAATGCGCGCCCGTGTCGCCGACCTGCTCTCGATCGACATTGACCAGGTAAGCATCAAGGCCAAAACTCCCGAGGGCCTGGGCCTCGACCACGTTGCGCAGTGCCACGCCGTCGCTCTCGTCGAGCGCGTCCAGGAGCCCGACGAGTTGAAGAGCGTGAGCGCCGAAATCGAAACCCAGCGACAGCTGGAAGACGTAGTCGAAGACCTGCTGACTTCCGTCCACGGCGTGCCCAAAAAGCGCACGATCACGCCAGTTTACGACACGGAAGACATTACGTAAGGCAGCGCTTAGGGATCAAACGATCGCGCCAGGATACTGGAAGAACCACCATCAGAGATGTGGGACCGCATAGCGAAGTATTTCCGCGTCCACCGTTACAAGAATCATCCCTTCTAACTGCGCCTGCGCCACCAGCAACCGGTCAAACGGATCGCGATGAACAAGCGGAAGCGACCCTGCCCACTCTGCCTGCTCAATCGTGATGGAGAGGCCTCTAAAACCGTGATCCTCGATGGCCTTCGCCAATCCTCGCGCGAACACCAGCTTCCCCAATCCCCGCTTAATCGAGATTTCCCAGGCAGTTACCGCGCTCACAAACACCTCGTTGTTTGGCGAGGCGACCGCTTCGCGAAGAACAGCAGGCAAACGAGCGTCGTTTGAATCCCACCAGAGAAGTGCGTGCGTATCGAGCAATAACTTCATACCCTAGAGCCCGAAATCCCGAAGCACGTCTTCGGGGAGCTGAGCGTCAAAGTCGTCGGCGATGTAAGTAATTCCCAACAGATTCCGGCCCGGCGTCCTGGGAACTTGCTTTTCCGCAACCGGCGGCACAAGCCGTGCCATCGGCTTGCCGGCCTTGGCAATCACGATTTCTTCACCCTTTGCCGCACGCTCCACCAGGCTGGAAAGGTGCGTCTTGGCCTCATAGAGATTCACCTGCACAGGGTGGGCTGAATCCTGTCGCGTCGTCAGAGTTGGATTTGCAGCCATGGCAACCTCGATTGGTCAAGTTGGTCAAACACTGCTTCGATTGTCCTCTTATTCGACACTTTGGTCAAGTTGGTCAAGTCTCTCAAAACTACGCTTCGATTACCCAGCTCTCACCTCGCAGTGCGTCCCTCGATTTTTCTATTGCAGATTCAGCGCTTTGGCCTTACCTTTGCTGAAACCAAAAATTCCACCCATGGAGACCCTTCTATGTTGACCCCTGGAGACCTTTCTATGTTCTTCGATCCCCAAGACATGAGTGGCGGCATCATCGCCGCTGCCATCGGCGCTTACTTTGTCTTCCTGATTGTCCTGGTGGCAATCATCATAATCCCCTTCTGGTTCATCTTGAAGAAGGCTGGATTTTCGCCCTGGCTCGCGCTTATCAACATTGTCCCTTTCGGCACGCTCATCCTGCTCTACGTGCTGGCCTTCGGCACTTGGAAGGTGATTCCCGCGCCGCAGCCAGGCTGGCAGCAGCCGCCCTATCCGCCGCAGGTCTAAGCCAGCTATAGCCTCATTCCCATGCAGGTTGTGCGGGGAGCGGCAAATGCTAGCATCGTGATTGGAAAGAAACCTTCACCATGCCTGATCCCGCTCCCTCCAACTTCCTCAGCGATCTGATCGCCGAGGATGTGCGCACCAAAAAGTTCGGCGACGCCCAAATCCAGACCCGTTTTCCCCCCGAACCAAACGGCTATCTGCACATCGGCCACGCCAAGGCCATCTGCCTCGACTTCGGCCTCGCCGACGAGTTCGGCGGCAAAACCAACCTGCGCTTCGACGACACCAACCCTCAAAAAGAAGAGCAGGAGTACGTCGATTCCATCCAGAAGGACGTCCGCTGGCTCGGTTTCGACTGGGAGCGCCTCCGCTACGCCTCCGACTACTTCCCCCAGCTTTACGAGTGGGCTTTAGTGCTCATCAAGGCTGAAAAGGCTTACGTTGATGACCTGTCCGCCGATGAGATTCGCCAGCATCGCGGCACCCTGACCGAGCCTGGCACGGACAGCCCCTGGCGCACTCGTTCAACCGAGGAGAATCTCGACCTCTTCACGCGCATGAAGCAAGGCGAGTTCCCCGACGGCAGCCGCGTGCTCCGCGCCAAAATCGACATGGCCTCGCCCAACCTCAACATGCGCGACCCGGTCATGTACCGCATTCTGCACGCCACGCATCACCGCACCGGCGATGAGTGGTGCATCTACCCCATGTACGACTTCGCCCACGGCCAGTCGGATTCGATCGAGCGCGTCACCCACTCCATGTGTACCCTCGAGTTCACTGACCATCAGCCACTCTACCGCTGGTATATCGAGCAACTCGGCATCTTCCCCTCGCAACAGATAGAATTCGATCGTCTCAACATCACCTACACGCTGCTGAGCAAGCGCAAGTTGCTTGAGTTCGTGCAGGAAAAGATTGTGAATGGATGGGACGACCCGCGCATGCCCACTCTTTCCGGCATCCGCCGCCGCGGCTTTACGCCTGAGGCCATCCGCGCCTTCGTGGCCGCCGCCGGCGTTTCGCGCACCAACGGAATTGTCGATATTGAAATGCTGGAGCACTTCCAGCGCGACGACCTGAATCGCCGCGCTTCACGCGCCATGGCCGTTCTGCATCCGCTGAAGCTCGTTATCGACAACTATCCTGCCGGCCAGGAAGAATTTGTCGAAGTTGCAAATAACCCCGAAGACCCTTCAGCCGGCACTCGCCAGGTGCCCTTTTCCGGCGAGATTTTTATTGAGCACGACGACTTCCGCGAGATTCCTCCGCCCAAGTACTATCGCCTGTCGCCAGGCAAGGAGGTGCGCCTGCGCAACGCCTACTTCATCACCGCGCAAAGCGTGGTGAAAGACGAGGCCGGCAACATCGTCGAGGTGCACTGCACCTACGATCCGGCCAGCCGCGGCGGCAACTCTCCCGACGGCCGCAAGGTGAAAGCGACCATGCACTGGGTCTCTTGCCGCCACGCCATCGCCGCCGAAATCCGCCTCTACGACAAGCTATTCACCAAGCCCGATCCCAGCGACGTGGAAGAA
>Ga0210388_10000991_pt1 | contig 22523 bp, 15 predicted proteins | sample IncBWC19OmetaG_FD_155485 | JGI IMG/M metagenome (GOLD analysis project Ga0210388, IMG submission 155485) | Forest soil microbial communities from Barre Woods Harvard Forest LTER site, Petersham, Massachusetts, United States - Inc-BW-C-19-O ...
GAATGGCGAAGCGATGCTCCGGCTTCCGTTTTCTGGGTGGAGGCGGGGGACGGCGGCGATCCGCGGAAGGATGCCGCTGTGCGGGATACTTTGTTCCTTTTGGACGCGCCATTTGAAAGTGCGCCACGTAAATTGGCGGAGCTTCCGGTTCGCTATCGGCGTGTAGCATGGGGCAACGATCATCTGGCACTGGTCGAAGAACTCCGGTGGAAAGACCGCAAGCGCGTTATTTTGGCGGTGGCGCCTTCCGCTCCGGCAGCGCCGGTCAAATTGTTCGAAGGATCGTTCGAGGACCGCTATAACGATCCGGGCACAGCGCTTGAGGAGAGCAATTCCGCGGGGAAGCCTGTCATCCAAACAACTGCAGATGGCAAGGGGATCTACTTTAGGGGCGAAGGCGCTTCCGCGGAAGGCGACAAGCCATTTCTATCTGTAATGAGCGTAGCAAATGGAGACTCAAAGCGGCTTTGGCAATCGGTTGCCCCGTATTTTGAGATTACGGCCGCCGTTCTTGATCCAGCTGCCGGCACAATTTTGATGCGCAGAGAATCGCAGGAGCAGAGCCCGAATTACTATATTGAGAAAATCGGAGGAGCATCCGCGGAACAAGTGACTTTTTTTCCAAATCCGTACGGGAATGGTCCGTTGCCCAAGAAACAGGTTTTGCATTACAAACGCGCGGATGGCGTCGATTTGAGCGCGAATCTCTATTTGCCGCCCGGGTACAAGCCGTCGGATGGTCCACTGCCTGCTTTGATGGAAGCGTATCCGACGGAATACAAAACGAAGTCGGCTGCGGGGCAAGTTACAGGATCGCCTTACCAGTTCACGTTCTTGTATTGGGGTTCGCCGGTACCTTTTGCGACGCAAGGTTACGCCGTACTCGAAAACGCCACAATTCCCATCATTGGCGAAGGCAGTGCAGAGCCGAATGATACGTACGTGGAACAGCTTGTGGCCAGCGCCAAAGCGGCGATTGATGAGGGAGTGCGGCTTGGCGTGGTGGATCGCAATCGCGTGGCGGTTATGGGGCATTCCTACGGCGCTTTCATGACTGCGAATTTGCTGGCGCACAGCGATTTGTTCAAGGCCGGCATTGCGCGGAGCGGAGCGTATAACCGGACGCTGACGCCGTTTGGTTTCCAGAATGAGGAGCGGACTTACTGGCAGGCGCCAGAGATTTATTACAAAATGTCGCCGTTCTCGTTTGCCGACAAAATCAAGACGCCGATTTTGTTGATTCATGGCGAGGCAGACAATAATTCCGGGACGTTTCCGATTCAGAGCGAACGACTCTTTAGCGCATTGAAAGGACATGGGGCGACAGTGCGCTTCGTGCTGCTGCCGCTCGAATCGCACGGGTATGCGGGGCGGGAATCGGTGCTGCACATGTTCTGGGAGATGAACAACTGGCTGAATACTTACGTGAAGAATCCACCGCCCGCTACGACTGCGGCGCAACATTGAATTTTTTGCGCGCGCGGCGTGCGAGCATGCACAAATTCCTGGGGATGGCTCTTTTTCTGCTGGCAACCACGGCCATAGCGGCGCACGCGCAGACCGCGGGCAAATCGTTGGCGGAAAAGCTCGGTTACGCGCGGGATGCGAAACTGGTGATCGTACATGCCGATGACCTGGGCATGACGCATTCGGTAAACGCGGCGTCGATCAAAGGTCTTGAAAGTGGGCAGGTCACGTCCGCGAGCATCATGGTGCCGTGTCCGTGGTTTCCAGAAATGGCGGACTATGCGAAGGCGCATCCAGATGCGGATTTCGGACTCCATCTCACTTTGACGAGCGAACGCGTTTTCTATCGTTGGGGTCCTGTCGCTCCGCGCGACAAAGTGCCGACTCTCGTGGATGCGAATGGGTATTTTCACTTGAGCTGGACGGAAACTACGCACATCGACGCAAAGGAAGTGGAACTCGAGCTTCGCGCACAAATTGAGAGAGCTCTGGCAATGGGTGTCCGGCCGACGCACCTTGATTCTCATCAATATAGGCTATTTGAAAATGGGAAGGATATTTTTCAGAGCGTTTTGCGCGTTTCGCACGAATACAAATTGCCGGTATTCCTGGTGCGCGATTGGTTTGCTGAGCGACCCTACTTGGAGAGTTCACTGAGTTCTGACGATCTCGTCGTGGATCACACCGTGACGATTGAGCCGGGGGTGGCGCCGGAAAAATGGGCGGAATTTTACACCACGGCATTGAAGAATCTTAAGCCAGGGGTGACCGTCTTCATTATTCATCTCGCTTACGACGATGCAGAGATGCGGGCGGCCACGCGCGAGCGCGATACCTGGGGTGCGGCGTGGCGGCAGCGTGATTTCAACTACTTCACCAGCGAAGAGTTTCGAGCGTTGGTACGAGAGCAGAACATTAAGCTGGTCACTTGGCGCGAGTTGGCCCACGCTGCGAAGTGAATTATTTTGTGGACGACTTTTTCTCCAGCTCTTGCAAATGAAACGCAATTAGCTTTCTTGGTCCAGTTTGCATCCAAGTTATTTTGGTTTCAGTAGCTTCGTCTCTCGGAGCATGCACATGGCGTCTGACCCGGTTTCAGAACCGAAATCTATTCTGAAGAACCCGTTGATGTATTCCTCAGCCGTTCTCGTCGTGGTGCTGCTTGGTGTGGTGCTTGTTATGTATTCGCGCTGGCAGGATAGGCGCAATTTCGACCGCCAAGCGGCGCAGGAACGCGCTGAGAAGCAGCACGAACAGGATCGTCTGGCCGTCGAGCAGCTTGGCGGTAAGGAGCTGGCGATCCTTAATTTTTACGCTAGCCCCACGGCGATTCGGCGCGGTGAATCGGCGCGACTTTGCTACGGTGTAGCCAACGCCAAAAGCGTAAAGTTGGAGCCGCAGTCCGAGCCGGTCTGGCCGTCGGGGGCCCGTTGTGTAGATGTAACGCCAGAAAAATCAACAACATACACTCTTACTATCGAAGATGCCTCTGGAAAAACGCAGTCTCAGGATGTCGAGGTTGAAGTTCGCTGACTTGGATACCGAACGCCTCGACGCGCTGCGGCGCAGCATGCTGCGCCACTGGAGGAGATTCGGGTCTAAGCTCGCGGGGGCGGCGACAAAACCATCTGGGCGCGCCTAAAAACTATCTGGGGCTGCCCCTTGTGGCGGCAAATGGGACGCATCTATAATGCTTGTTCGCGCGGGGTCCGGCAAGCCATCCTGCTAAACCGGACTCCGCGAACATTTTTTTGGCAGCTACTTTTGGTGACCTACGACCATGTCTGACCCGCTCGCGAAGATCAAACAGCGCTTGCAAGGGGAAATCGACAACCTCGAGCACGAGCTGAACATCGACCTCCCCAAGGAGATTGCCAAAGCTCGGGCGCACGGCGACCTTTCCGAGAACGCGGAGTATAAGTACGCCAAGGAGCGGCAGGGGTATGTCGACGCGCGCATTGGACAGCTCAAAAAACGGATGGGCGACCTGGGAATGCTGAATTTGAGCAATATTCCGAAGGACCGGTCGGGGTACGGTTCGCGCATTGTGGTGCTCGATATTCACAAAGAATTGAAGATTGAGTACAAGCTAGTCACCACCGAAGAGGCGGATGTCGAGAAAGGGCTTATTTCGACCACCTCGCCCATCGGCAAGGCTTTGCTGAATCGGAAGGTTGGCGATGAGGTGCAAGTGACCACGCCGGCGGGGCAAAAGGAGTTTGAGATCGTCCGGCTGACAACGATTCACGAGGACGAGTAACCTTTCGGCTTTTTCTGACGTCCTACCGATGTGGTAGGGCGTGTGTGAGGCACCATGTATTGGGGAGCTGGCCCGGCGCTCGGGCTTTTAACGCTACTTGGATACGTCGTCTTCACGATCGGCGCGGCTCTTGTTTGGCGCAATCGTGGTGATTTTTCTATTTGGGTGCACGACGAGGTCGGGGCGTTCCGGCGCAGCCTCTCGCGTTACATAGTGATCGGGCCATTTTACAGCGTTCGGGAAGAGTCTCGGCTTAAGGCCGTGCCTTCGCAATTTATTCAATCGCTTAGCCGATTTCCTCGGCGGCACATCAATCCTGCTTTCATACTGCTTTTTCTGGGAGCGGTTCTCTTCGTCCTCGATTTCTTCATCTAGGGCATGAACAAGGCCGCGCTTCCCCGTTCTGGACAAACTCCACTCGCTTTGCCATTCTCGTCGCGATGAAACCTTCTCTGATTGTGCATGGCGGGGCTTGGGATATTCCGGACGAAGCCGTTGAGGCATGCAATTCGGGATGCCGGGGAGCACTCGAAGCGGGGTGGTCGATTCTATCGCGAGGCGGCTCCGCGCTGGACGCGGTGGAAGCGGCTATCGTTGTGCTGGAAGACGAGCCAGTGTTCGATGCAGGGTTCGGCTCGCATCTGAACCTCGATGGGCGCGTCGAATGCGACGCGATTGTGATGAACGGCGCGACCTTGCGCGCTGGCGCTGTTGCTGCTTTACAACGAATTCGCAATCCGATTCGTCTTGCGCGCGCCGTGCTGGAGCACTGCCCGCATATGATGCTCGTCGGCGAGGGCGCGGAACGGTTCGCCAGAGATCATGGCTTCGCGTTATGCGACCCGGCAGAACTTGTTAGCGATGCAGAGCGCGAGGCTTGGCAGCTTTGCAGCCGGGATAAACACGCTGCTGCGCACCATCGCGGGCATGAGCAGGGTACGGTTGGAGCTGTCGCGATCGATTCGCACGGTAAGCTGTTTGCAGCCACTTCCACCGGCGGGACCTGCTGCAAGCTTCCTGGACGAGTCGGCGATTCGCCCTTGATTGGCTGCGGATGCTACGCCGATTCCGCAGCTGGCGGCGTATCTTGCACTGGATACGGCGAAGCCATCATGAAGATCGTCATGGCCAAAGCGGCCGTCGATCTCCTCCGCTCCGGCAGTAACTCCTTTTGTGTGTCCGATTCTTCTCGAGAGCCATCCAGTCCGGCATCTCACTCATGTGCGGCTGACGTCGCCATGCTCGCTGCTCGCGAAGCTGTTCACCTTCTTGCTAAACGTACCCATGCTACTGGAGGACTCATCCTGCTGGACTGCGAAGGAAACCCCGGCTTCGCGTTTAATACGCCGCGCATGGCCTATGGTTACGTTGCCACGGACGGCTCCTTATTCACTGCCGTGTAGTTTGCTGCCAAATTCAGTTTGCCCTTCTTGAGAAGCGGAAGTTCTGGATGCGTCCTGCATTCAGAATAAACCCGGAAATGTGCTGGTTCACGTCTCGCGTGAAGCGCACGGTGCCAATTTCCCCGGTAAAAACGTCCCGCACCGTTGGTCGAAGAGGGTCGGGTTTGTTCTTCAGCCGCATGAGACTCAAGTTGCCGTCTTGAAGGACGACGCGGTAGATGGGGTCAATTTCTTCGCTGACGTACGCGCCGACATATTCAGCCAATTCCGTTGCAGTGGGTGTGTAAGCCGTGACAGATTCAAAAACGTTTGGCTTTCCACCTCCAAAGCTTTGCTCGAGACGTTTCGGTTTTTCCGCCGCCGAGACAAAGTGAATGTCTACATCATCGCCCCAGGGAACGTCCGCCACGTGGAAGTGTGCTTCCCCTGCGGGCTTGAGAGTGCGAAACTCGCTGCCAAGTTGCACCTGCAGCTTGCCGTCTTTGACTTGGACTTTCTCGAAATCATCCTCTTCCTTGTTCCAATACAATCCCGCTATCGCGGCCATCTGCTCCGCCGTGAGAATCGCTGCGACGTTCTTTGTGGATTCTTTCGTCGGAGTTACTCCAGCGGGTTTTAGATCTTTCGCAAGCACGATGTCGGCGACCTGGCGCGCCAACGAGCTCGGATTCGTCTCCGCGGAGTTGCAAAGCACGGCCGCCGAAAAATGCTGTTCCGGAAAACGTATCAGGTCCGAGCGATAACCGGCATCGGCGCCGCCGTGGTCGACCGTTGGCAGACCTTTGTATTTGCTCTCGACCAGCCCAAAGGCATAGTCGAGCTGCTCGCCGCTATTGAGCTTGCCGCGTTCGAGCATCTGTTGAAGAAACTCCGGTCCTCCCACGCGAGGATGATAAAAATTCTCGTCCCAGAGTTGCAGATCCTCGACTGTGGTGTGCAGGCTGGTTGCTCCGACGGTGTCGAAGTTGGTCAGGCTCATGCGGAAGGGCTTGTCCTTTCCTTCCTGTTCGTAACCGAGCGCATCGTGCTTAATGATTTCCGCGTGGTCGTCCCGGAAATGGGTGTACGTCATTCCCAGCGGCTCGAAAATATTCTTCGTCGTATACTCGCGCAGCGACATACCGCTCACGCGTTTGACGATCAGGCCCATCAGCGTATAGCCCGTATTGCAATAAACGTGTTTATCGCCGGGCTTAAAGTTCAGATCTTTCTGACGGGTCATCACGGACATCACGTCGTCATCCGTTATCAAATCCAGCGAATAGCGCCATCCCGCCAGTTCAAGAAGATTCCATTGATCGCGAAGACCGCTGGTGTGATGGACCAGGTGGCGGATGGTGATGCGCTCGCCGAAATCGGGCAGCTCCGGAATGTATTTGCGCACATCGTCATCGAGGGAAAGTTTCCCTTGCTGGGCAAGCAGGACGATCGAAGCCGCTGTAAATTGTTTGGACATGGACGCAACGTGGAAGACCGTCGCTGGCGTGATCGGCACGTCGTCATTCAGATCGGCTATTCCATAGCCGTGCTTGTAGACGATTTGTCCACCGCTGTAGATTCCGAGCGCGCAGCCTGGCGAGTCTGGCTTGTCCCACTTCTCAAAGACTTTATCCACCTGCTTGGTGACATCCGGCGGGAGAGTCTGAGCTTTCGCCGAGCTAGAAACCAGTAATAGGGTTGGTAGAATTAAGCTCCATCGCATCCGTTTCATGGTGTCTCCCGTTCGGGTTCCTGGAATTTCATGGCTTATCTACCGAATGCTCGTCGATTGAGTGTTACCAGCCCTGAAACGGCCCGGTGCCGCAGGGTATTCGTCCATCTGTACTCCGTCAAGACCATCTTGTTCCTGCCGTTGTTTGGAGAATGGTGATGACATTCAAGCCCAAGCGAGCTCTTGGTTCTATGAATTCATGACACTTCAACTATCCGTAAATGTCTGTTGACGGCCCATTTCGGCTGACCGATACTTCGCTTGGGGAGCTATTTTGGATTCTCCGAATGCGCAATTCGAATTCGGCTCTTGCTTCGTGAAGAGTGCCAAGAGGCGAGTAACTTGAGCTTCGCAAATAAAAGATCAGTTGCTTCTTTGGGTCTGAGCGTTACATGTCTCGGCGCGGCATTTGCTTCCGTCCCTCAAGCAGCGCATCAAGATTCCCCTTCTCCTCCAGTAAAGACGCTCACCGCATACTCCAGTTCGCTCACGGACGTTCCAACATTCGGCGCTTTTCCTCCAGAACAATGTGACACGAATGGAAACGTGTACTTCCACCTTGAGACTGGCATTAACAATTATAGCGATGGCGCTCTTATGCGCCTTGAACGCGGCTCCTGGAAGTCTCATCGTTTTAAGCTTCCTACTGAGTTGGCGAAGGATATGGCTTTTTTCGGATTTAACGTGACGCCTTTGGGAAAAACTCGGTCGCTAGAAGAAAAAACAGACGGTCACTTCCATGTCGTTAGCTTTGACTCGGATACGGATGATATCGATGATATTCAGCTGCAGATTCCCAACCACCTTTGGCTTACCGACTTTGTCGCCTCCGACGCAGGGACAATTCTCGTAGGAGGGTATTACGATGAGCAAGCTCCCGAGGACATGCAGGGCAAAACCTTTCTAGCCTTGCTGCAACCGTCCGGTAGGATCCTAAAAGACTTCAGCATAGAAGGCCCGGGTCCCGTTGACATCAGTACCGTGCACACGAAACATCATGATGGCGCTGGTACAGTCGGTCCGGATGGAAACTTTTATTTTGTCAGCGGACATGTGGTGCTCGTACTGTCGGCGTACGGCGATTTCGTAAAAAGGATTCCGATACCGAAGCCCGACGACGATGCCCGCGCAAGTGTTATCGCCATCGCAGGCGACCTTATTTCTATCCAATTCAAGAAAAATGACAAGGACGGTTTGATTCACACTCAGTTTCTTGTGCTCAGCGCGTCGACCGGCGACCCGTATGCCCTCTACGTCCCATCCGAGGAACTGGGAAACAACTGCGTCTGTTTTTCAAGCCGCGCCGGATACACCTTCCTCCGCGTCGAAAACGGCAAACTCAAATTCGTCAATGCCCCGCTTTCCTAATTCGATGAGGCGAGACGCGCGTAGCTAAAGTAAACGGCGTGGAAACCGCCGACGAACAACTTAACGAGCGCATCATGGTCACCACCAGCATCTATGATCCGGTTGCTGGGACTTGCAGCGGAGGCGTTGTCAACTGCAATAGCGTCAACTCTTTCGCCCTTGCTGCCAATCCTCTCGTCCGCATGGTCTCAACCTTGCCAGCAAGTCACTGCTACCGTAACCTGGGACGACCACAGCACAACCCACGCTACCTTGAACGCGACCTTCTTCAGCTCAAATACGAGCGCCATTTCCGTCACGAGCACCCCCGGCGCACTCAACTCCCTCAATCCCCGCAACTCCCTCCATCGCCATTCGGATCCGCCCTTAGCGTTCGAATAAAGCATTAAATCTATTAAGAATAAGAATTGGTAGGACTTTGCAATTTGCAGGTTTGAGCCCCCTTTTGGATTCGGTAAGACGGCCGCAGGCAACGAAATTGACCTAGAGTGCTTCTGCACTTAGCATGAACATGAAAGGGATGCGGCCGTGAAAGGCCTCGTTTTTCAAATGGGATATCGATGAACAGGAAGCCTAACGGAATCATACAGCGCGCGCTGGTAGTGGCCATTCTCCAGCTGGGACTTCTGGTGGGGATTCAACTCGGCTGGGCGGCAAAAGCGGCGGGGCAAACCGCCGACGAGATCGTCGCCAAAGTACTGACCGCGCGCGGCGGCCTTGAAAAAGCCAAGGCCGTTCAATCGGAACGCATTACAGGCACACTTTATTTCAATCCTGAGTTGTACGGGCCATTCCTTGCCGAGTTCAAACGGCCGGGAAAGATGCACAACGAAGTTACCATCCAAAATAAGACCATCGTGCGCTCCTTCAATGGGAAGGATCTGGGATGGGTGATCAACCCTTTTGTCGGCAAAGAGGCGCCGGAGCCGATGTCGGCGGACGAAGTGAAGGATGTGTCGAACGAAGCGGACTTCGATGGCCCACTGGTGGACGCCAAAGCCAAAGGAAACACGATTGAACTGATTGGTACGGCAAAAGTAGAGGGCCGGGACGCTTACGTTCTCAAGGTGATGCACAAGGACGGGCAAGTTTCATCCTACTTCTTCGACAAAGAGACATTCTTGCTGGTCAAGTGGAGCGGGATTGATAACATAAATGGCGAAGCGGTCACGCGGGAGACGCTCTTTAAAGATTATCGGGATGTGGGAGGGTTGAAGTTCGCGTTCGAGCTTGTTTCGAACACTCCGGGAACGGATGTGACGCAAAGAATCGTCGTGGAAAAGATCGAAATTGACCCGTCAATTGATGACGCGCGTTTCGGGAAGCCGCCGGGGCCTCCATCGCCACCTGCCGCCGCTCCCTCAGCTGCTCCTCCGAATAAACGCTAGCGACTCGCCATGTTTTCGGGGTCGAGGCACACCGATTTCGCACCGCGAGTGGTATTCTGACCATGCAGGTTATGCCAAAAAAACTGCACTGATAGCCAGAGTTTATGTTCTTCCAGCTCCGTCAAAATTCGAGCGCAGCGAGGGCCACCGGCAGAGCTCTTCTAACGCTGTGTTTTGTTGCTGCCGTGGCTTGCCAGGCAGATGCCGCCGCCAATTCGACACGACACTCGCAGGCTTCTGCGCCGGGAATCAACTCATACTTCGCCATTGCGGACTTCGATGGCGACCAAAAACCGGATTTGGCAACGATAGAAGTCCAAAAGGGCAGCTCTTCGAGAACCACGCAGTATTCGATTCGATTCCAGCTGACCGCAGGCATCGCGCAGGTCTTTGGTGTAATTGCGCCGTCCGGTGGGCTGCAGATCGTGGCACGCGATGTAAACGGCGACAACGCACTGGATGTGCTCGTCACCACTTCTTTGCAGCATGAACAAGTTGCCGTGCTGTTGAACGACGGCCACGGGAAATTCAGGCTGGCCGATGCCAGCGAATTTCCGGCTGCGACTCAGGAAAATGGCAGACGCTGGAATTCTGGAACAATTCTGCTCTGCGATAGCTCCGCCCTCATTCGGATTGAGTATCCCGCGGGCGAGTTGAGCAGTGAGAGCAAGTTCGACGGACCACAAAGCTATTTCAAGAGCGCTCATACATTCGATAGCCAGGGATCCGCAAAGCCTTCTCTTTTTTCGCTGCTAGGCAGAGCTCCTCCATCCTCAGTTCTTCAGTCTTAAATATTCCGTTAAAGAGGCCGTAAACTGACGCACCCGGAGCGGTTATATGACGCTTCGATTGTCCGGGCGTATCCCTATCCGACTACTTCAAAGGGCCAAGGCAGGAACATTTCGATCGAGCAGCTATTTAATGATTTCGCTTTTTATTTTACTGCCGCGTGATAAGCGAATCTCGCAGCAGGATACGAGGTAAGACAATGATTCGGATGGGCGCTGAATATCTAGCGCTAACGCTTGCTCTGGCGGGTTTTGCCGCTGGCTGCGGCGAAAGCAAAGGTGATTCGAAGGCGGAAGCACCGCCGGCGACGAAGGTCGAACACGAGCAAGACGTAAATGTGGTCACGGTGGATCACCCTGAACAATTTCCGCTGTTCACAGCGATTGAGCACGCGGCCACCACTCAGTTGGTAGCGACGGGCGTGGTGAGTCCCGATGTAGCGGGGACAGTGCCGGTGATATCGATTGCCACGGGACGGGTAGTGGAAGTCAATGCGCGGCTCGGCGACACGGTGAAAAAAGGGCAACTGCTGATGCGCGTGCAAAGCGCGGACATTGCTGCAGCCTTTTCGGACTATCGAAAAGCGCAGGCTGATGAAAAATTGGCCGGCGTGCAACTCGAGCGGGCAAAGCTGCTGTACGAAAAGGGCGCCTTCTCCTTGAACGACTATCAAACTGCGGAGGATGTCGAAAACAAGGCAAAGGTTGACGTGGAAACGGCAGCCGAACACCTTCGCGTTCTTGGCAGTCCACTCGACCACCCGTCCGGAATCGTTGATGTTTACGCGCCCGTGTCGGGAGTGATCACCGACCAACAGGTTACAAACGCAGCGGGAGTTGCCGGTCTGGGATCACCAAATCCGTTTACGATCTCTGACCTGAGCCACGTGTGGATTCTCTGCGATGTTTACGAGAATGATCTTGCCAACGTGCATGTCGGCGAGACGGCCGAGGTTCGCTTGAACGCTTATCCCGACAGGGTATTTAGAGGGCGAATCGGCAACATTGGACCAATTCTTGATCCCAACCTCCGAACGGCAAAAGTGCGAATCGAAGTGGAGAATCCCGGATTGATGAGAATTGGGATGTTCGTGACGGCGACATTCCATAGCGAGAAAAAGGAGATGCGCGCCGCCGTTCCCGCGGACGCGATATTGCACCTGCATGACAGGGAGTGGGTGTACATGCCAGCGGCGAACAAAACATTTCGTCGCGTAGAGGTCACGGCAGGCGAAACGCTTCCGAACAACATGCAGGAGATCATCACCGGAGTGGGGGCTGGGCAACAGGTCGTGACTAATGCGCTTGTGCTACAGAACACGGTCGAACAATGAGACCCAGAGCGAGCCGGAATCGAAGATGAGGGGTGGAATTAGGCGATGATCCGCGGATTCGTCGAATACGCGCTGAAAAACCGTTTCATCATCATGATGGTGACGGTTCTTCTGCTCCTGTGGGGCGCGATCTCGTTTCACAATCTTCCAGTCGAAGCCTACCCCGACGTAGCGAACAATTATGTTCAGATCATCACGCAATGGCCGGGACGCGCGGCGGAGGAGGTGGAGCAGCAAGTCACCGTACCGATTGAAATTCAGATGAATGGAATACCGCACCTGGAGCATCTTCGTTCGGTGTCACTGTTCGGGCTTTCGAGCGTGATGCTGATTTTCGATGATCAGTCGAGCAACGATTGGAACCGGCAGAAGGCGTTGGAAAGACTCTCCGCAGTGACGTTGCCTGCGGGTATCACGCCGCAGATGGGCACTGACTGGAGTCCCGTTGGCCAAATTTTTTGGTACACGCTCAGGAGTACGAATCCCAAGTACGACCTGATGGAATTGAAGTCCATCGAGGACTGGACGCTCGAAAAGCAATTCAAGTCCGTGCCTAACGTTGTCGACGTTTCGAGCTTTGGCGGGACAACGCGCGAATATCAGGTGCGCATCGATCCAAACAAGCTGGTCGCTTATGGATTGAGCATAGGACAGGTGGAGCAGCAGCTCGCGAACAATAACACCAACGCAGGCGGAAGTTTTGTGGAGTCAGGCCTGCAGCAAATCAATGTCCGCGCCGTCGGTTTGTTTAACAGCGTCGGGGATATCGAACAGACCGTCATCACCACGAAAAATGGCACGGCGTTGCGCATAATGGACATTGCGACTGTGGCGCAGGGGCCCAAGATCCGGCTCGGACAAATAGGAAAAGCGATTCATCGTGCTGATGGCACCGTGCTCGATAACGATGATGTAGTCGAAGGGATCGTGCTGCTTCGCAAAGGCGCGAATTCAGATGAAACCCTGGCGGGGATACACGCCAAGGTCAAAGAGCTAAATGACCATATTCTCCCGCCGGGCGTGAAAGTCGTGCCGTTCCTGGATCGCAGCGACCTGGTTCACTACACCACGCACACGGTTCTGCACAATCTCACCGAAGGCATCATTCTCGTTTCCATTATTCTGTTTCTCTTTCTCGGTAACCTGCGAGGTTCGCTGATTGTTGCTCTGACGATTCCCTTTTCACTTTTGTTTGCTTCGATTTGTTTGAGTCTCAGAAATATTCCCGCGAACCTTCTGTCGCTTGGCGCGCTCGATTTCGGCATGGTTGTGGATGGAGCGGTGGTGATGGTTGAAAACATCGTTCGTCACTTGAGCCACGGCGAAAACTCGGTCAAATCGACTATCGAGCGCATACGCGACGCGGCTTTCGAGGTGCAGCGGCCGGTTTTTTACGCCATTGCCATCATTATCACGGCCTATTTGCCGATCTTTACTCTGCAGCGGGTGGAAGGCCGTCTTTTCAAGCCCATGGCCTGGACCGTGGCCTTTGCGCTGCTTGGCGCGCTTATATTTTCGATGCTCATCGCACCAGTCCTCGCCAGCGTGTTCTTCAAAGATGGCGTTCGTGAGTGGAACAACCCGGTGATGGACTATTTGAAGCGTTCCTATCGAATTTCGGCGCGATGGGCGATTGAGCATCGTTGGGTAACCGTGGGCACGGCCGCCTTGGCTTTTTGTCTGGCGCTTTTTCTCATGTTTAGCGGGGTGATCGGCTCGGAATTCTTGCCGCATCTGGATGAAGGCGCCATCTGGGCTCGCGGCACGCTCGCCCCTAGCACGGGGCCAACCGAAGGCACGCGGGTGATGAACCAGGCGCGCGTCGTTTTCGCCTCATTTCCAGAAGTCACCCAGGTCGTTTCGCAAGTTGGCCGTCCCGATGACGGAACGGATACGACTGGTTTTTTCAACACCGAATACTTTGTCGACCTTTTGCCGAAGGACAAATGGCGCCCCGTGTTTCACGAAAACAAGGAAGAGTTGATCGGAGCCATGGATCGCGAGCTGAGCAAGATTCCAGGTGTTCTGTGGAATTTTTCGCAACCGATTTCGGACAACATGGAAGAAGCGGTCAGCGGCGTGAAGGGCGAACTGGCCGTCAAGATTTACGGTGATGACTTGAGACTGCTCGAACAGGAAGCGGATCAGATCGTGGGCATCATGCGCAACATCCGCGGTATTGAAGACCTCGGGGTATTTCGGGTTATCGGCCAGCCGAATCTCAATTTCATAGTTGATCGAAAAGCGGCCGCGCGCTACCAAATTAATGTCGCGGACATACAAGACGCCATTCAGACGGCGGTGGGCGGCAATGCTCTCAGCCAAGTGTTGCAGGGTGAGCAGCGCTACGACCTCGTCTTGCGGTACCAAGCGCCTTACCGCGACACAAAAGAAGCGATTGAAAATATTCGCCTATTGGCGCCTTCCGGCGAACGAGTTTCGCTTGCGCAGCTTGCGCGAGTGGAGACTATCGACGGGGCCTCGGAAATCTACCGCGAAGAAAACTCGCGGTACGTCGCGATCAAATACAGCGTGCGCGGCCGCGACCTGGGCGGCGCGGTGGAAGAAGCTATCCGTAAGGTGAATGAGCAGGTAAAACTTCCAGTCGGCTATCACATTGACTGGGCCGGGGAATACGAAAGCCAGAAGCGCTCTCAGAAGCGGCTGATGATCGTCCTTCCGCTTACGATCCTAGTGATTTTCGTCATTCTGTACACGATGTTCAGCTCCGCGAAGTGGGCTCTGCTCCTTCTTGGCAACGTGGCCATGGCGCCGGTCGGCGGATTGCTCGCACTCCTGATTACGGGCACGCACTTCAGCGTCTCCTCGGGCGTGGGATTTCTGGCGCTTTTCGGAGTTTCGGTGCAAACCGGCGTAATCATGCTGGAATATATCAACCAATTGCGCGCCCGCGGCCACACGATTGAAGATGCGGCTATCGATGGGGCCGTTCTTCGGCTTAGACCCATCATGATGACGATGCTGGTGGCAACCCTTGGTTTGCTGCCGGCGGCTCTCTCGCGCGGCATCGGCTCGGATTCGCAACGCCCCTTTGCCATCGTCATTGTGGGAGGCCTTGTCGGGGCGCTGCTTCTGAGTATTTTTCTTCTGCCGACCTTATACGTGTGGTTTGCCGGGGATCGCGATAAGCTCCCCGAGCCAGAGGCGGGCTTTGAAGAAGGTGCCTGATGCTTCTCGACTGACCGATTTAGGCGCTCAGTGTTCCAAAGATGTGTGGGTTATTCTGGTTGCATGGCGAATGAGAGCGATGTTGGTGCGACGAAAATGAAGGCAGGACTCTGCGCAGATTGTGCCCACGCCCGTAGCGTTGAGTCCGCCCGCGGCTCGATCTTTCTGCTTTGCGAACTCTCTCGCAGCGACCCTCGTTTCACCAAATACCCGCGCCTGCCCGTGCTTTCCTGCACAGGCTACAAAAAGAACGAGGAACAAGCCGATCGCTCGTAGATTCCTTCTCTATTAGTTTATTCTTATGATATATTAATCACCGGATTTATCCTTCCGGCGAGGTTGCGTTATGGCGTCCCTCACGGTTCCTCGTCTAACAGCAGTTCTCTTTCTGCTTTTCTGCCCGGCCCGTGCCGCGGCAGAAACTCTCAAGATTACGAGCATTCCCCTAGGTGCAACCGTCGAGATTGACGGTGTGCTGGCAGGTACGACGCCTTTCGAAAAGGATTATCCCGGTGGCTATTTCCACAAAACGCTGACATCCATGGGCTCGCGTCTGGAGCATCCCATGGTCGCGCGCATCAGCCTGACCGGTTTCGCCACCAAGGAACTGCAGATGACCGACGGCCCGATGAACTGGATTTCGGTCAATGGACGCAATCACGGAGAATACTGGCTGCTCAAGAGCGATCATTTTCAGGTGAGCCTGCAAGCCATCTCGCAGGTATTTACTGGCGGAGTCACGGCGAAACTGCCCGGAGCCGGGAGCGTTGATCTGCAGCCCGAGCTTTCTCTGGAAGAGTTGGTGCGGAAGGCGAAGCCGGCGGTTGTTTATTTGAAAGGCTTGGATAAATCGGGTACAGGTTTTTTCGTGACGGAGACTGGAGTGATTGCGACGAACGCGCATGTCGCGCGCGGCGAAGAGTCTCTGCTGACGCTCCTGCCAGGGGGTGAACAGCTTGAGGCCAAAGTTGTGTACATTGACGGCGACTTAGATATTGCGCTTGCCAAGGTCGAGGGCAAGGATTTTCCGCACCTCGCGCTGGCCGATGCCGCGACCGTGAAGCAAGGTGAAGACGTGCTGGCGATCGGCAATCCTGGAGACGCCATGCTGTTCAGCGTGACGAAGGGCATCGTCAGCGCCGTTGGAAAATTTGCAAACGCTGGGCCTGGGACGTGGATCCAGACGGACACGCCAATCAATCCGGGAAACAGCGGAGGGCCGCTGCTGAATGGCCGTGGCGAGGTGATTGGCATCAACACGCAAAAACTCATCAAGAAAAATGTGACGGGCATTGGATTTGCCCTTAGCGCGACAGATCTTCTGGAAGTGCTGCATCGTTTTTATCCCAATGTTTCTCCGTTGAGTGCTTCCGAGAGCGGTGGCTCACCGGCTGCTCACGTTGCGGCTCCTGACAATGCTGCTTCGTCAACGCGCGTAGATGGTTCTGCCGTGATGGCAGCAACTGCCAATGAGGGCAAGACGCAACCAGATTCGAGCACCTCCTTGTCCGGCACTCAAACGGCGAGTGCGTCTCCCGAGCCATTCGCGAGCCAGCCTCTGCGTGGATTTGGCACCGTGGCGATTACTTCTGAACCCGATGACGCGGAAATCTACATAGACGAGAAATTTGTGGGCAATGCTCCGGCCAAACTGAAACTTGCGGCTGGAAGCCACATCGTAGTTATAAAAGCTGCAGGATTCTCCGAATGGAAGCGCACACTCGAAATCCTGAAGGATAGTCAAGTCACACTGAAACCGGTTCTCGATCGCGCACCTTGAGGCTTCTGCATTCGAGACGGCAAAAAAAGGAAGGCATCCTATAGGATGCCTTCCTTTGAAAATGCCCGAAATCTATTGTTGAGGCTGCGACGGAACCTGTGTGTTGGCCGGCGACTTGGTAGAAACCGGCGTCTCGCTTGCTGAACCAGCGGCAGCCAGATCGGATGGTTTGTATTTTGGTGCGCTGATGTAGCCGTGAACTGTATCTTTGTCGATGCGGTTCACGATGATCTGCACGGGCTGGGAATCGTTTTCGGTGTGGATCCAGATGGGCTCGTACAGATTTACTTTTTTCTTCTGAAGTTCATTATCGTCCACAATCATCGCTACGTCATAGCTCTTGTGCTTCATATCCGTTTTGCGAAGGGAAAGTGTGAGAGGCCCGACGCGCTGGAATTGTTTTTGCTTGGAGAGGTCAAATTCAAAGTAGCTGCGCTCCCCGCGCTTCTCGAGCACCACGAGCTCATCGTGCGTCTTGGCAATCGAACCGTTCAGGTCATCGCGGGTGGAATTAATAGTTCCTTCAAGATCGGAACGGTTTTTGGCGACTTCATCTTGCGTCTCTTGCAGCTTTTTCTCCTGTTCTGCTAACTGAGCCTGGAGCTTCACGTATTTTTTATCGACAACAGGGGCACGGCGCTTTGCATTGTGCGACTTCGAGGGCGCTGGCTTCACAGCGAGCGGCGTCGATGCGGAAGCTACCTCGGAATTCTCCGCCGAACTATCCTCCGTGGATCCAGGAGCAGTCGCGTCGGGAGGCTCTGCGGATGTTGCGCCGCGCTGGGACGCGGCCTGCGCCGTTGTCAACTCGCTTAGCTTGGCAGTCACAGCATTGAGTTGACCTTGCATTTGATTCATCGCCGCGTTCTCCGTTGCGTTTTGCGCGGTCAGCTGGCGAACTATCGATTGTTGATCGAGGCCAAAAGCGAAAGCCACCCCTGCGATTCCAAGCAGCAGTACCACTGCTATGACTAGCCAGCGGTTTGGACCGGTCTGTGCGACTGACCACCCAGCCCCGTTGTGGTCGTTCGATTCTTGATACCCATCCATGATTACCCCCCTCGATCACTCACATCTCAAAGCAGCAACCCGAAGGCCTCTCAAGCGGTCCTGAGCCTTACTCTCGCCGTGCGCTCAGGCGGAAAGTCTCTTACTGTAGGTCCAGAGACAAAAATCCACAGAGTTCGATGAGCACGCGGAAGGCCGAGGAGCCTCAAGCTCCGAGGAATTAAACCGTTTATCTTCAGGGAGTAAGAACCGGTGTGTTTGCTAGCGAGATTCGTCGTGGTACTAGTCCTAGAATAATCTCCCCGGGCCAGCGAAGGAATTATCTAGTTTGTATTTTTTTGGGAGCAACCGACGAGTAGACCTCTTCTGTGGGATGTGTGGAACAGATCAGCGAGCCCCGCGAATTACTTCCACGAACCTTCTGCGACGACACATCACTCGGCCAAGAAGGGCGGCCTCAAGTTAGGAAGCGAGATTGCCGGGAAGGAAGGGCCTGTGCTAGCATCCGCGGAGTTGGGGAACGGACCAGGGGTACATATTGGTCCGGCGCTTCACTCTGCAGAACGCCGGAATCGGGGCCACGCTCTCCATCAACTTCTGAATCGCACACCCAGGCGCAGGCCCGCGCCTGAATTCTTCGGGACGGACCTCGCCTGTTGGCGCCGGCATCGCCGGGGCCACGCAAAGGGAGGTCTATATGAAGAGCTATCTCACCAAGGACATACGAAACGTTGGCATTGTCGGCCACGGCGGCACCGGGAAGACGCAACTGGTGTCGTCGTTGCTCTTCACCGCGGGGATGACGCCGCGCTGGGGAAAAATTGCGGAAGGTAGCACGACCACCGATTGGGACGAAGAAGAAATCGCGCGAAAAATCTCGATTCAGACGGGATTGGCTTACGCCGAGTGGCCCAGCTCCGGCGGGCATCCGGGCGGCTCCGAAAGAGTCAAAATTAATTTCATCGATCTCCCCGGCTACTCGACGTTTATCACCGAAACAAAAGCTTCGCTGATCGCGGCGGACTGCGCACTGATCGCCGTGGATGCACACGTCGGCGCGCAGGTGACGACGGAAAAAGTTTGGGATTATTGTACGGAGTACGATATTCCGCGTGCGTTCGTCCTCACCTGGATGGACCGCGAGCTGGCTAGCTTTGAACGCTCGATGGCGTCGCTGGAGCAGGTTTTCGGCCGCAACGTTGTTGCGCTGCAGCTTCCGATTGGCTCGGAAAAGGGCTTTCGCGGCGTGATCGACCTCGTCGCGATGAAAGCGCATATCTACAAGCCCGATGGAGACGGGAAGCCCACCACAGAAGAAATTCCCGCCGCGCTTGCCGATGAAGCGAAAGAAGCGCATGAAAAGCTCGTCGAAATGGTTGCGGAAGGCGACGACGAATTGATGGAGGAGTTTTTTAGGGAAGGCACGATCCCGATTGCGGATTTGATTCCGGGGGTAAGGAAGGCCATCGTCGCGGAAAAAATATTCCCCGTGCTGATGGTTTCAGCGTTGCGCAATGTGGGAACCGCCAGCCTGCTGACTTTTCTAGCCGATGCGTTTCCGCATCCCGACGAACACGCACAGGTGGGTTTTACGGAGCCAAACGGCAAGGCCGAACGCGTGGAACGCAAGTATGAGGATGGCCAGCCGCTTTCGCTTTTTGTGTTCAAAACGCTCGCGGATCCTTTCGCTGGGCGCATCAATTATTTCAAAGTGAAGAGCGGCGTCCTGAAAAACGATGCCACATTGACGAATTACAATCGGGGCACCCAGGAACGCTTTCAGCATACGCAGGTTGTGCAGGGCAAGCTGTTCAGTGAAATCGCGGATCTGCACGCGGGCGACATCGGCGCAATCGCCAAACTGAAAGAAACGACGACCGGCGAAACGCTGGGCGACAAAGCTTCTCCCATTTACTACAAACCCGCGCAACTGCCGGAACCCTCGATCACATTTGCGATCGAACCTAAAACTCGCGCCGACGAGGACAAGATCGGCATTTCCATTCACAAGATTATCGAGGAGGATCCCGCATTGCACTTCATGCGCGACCCGCAGACCAAGGAGTTTTTGCTAGCCGGGTCGGGACAGCAGCACATTGAAGTGGTTGTCGCGAAGCTGCACAAACGCTATCACGTGGATCTCACGCTGAAGCCGCCCAAAGTGGCGTACCGTGAAACAATTCGTGGAAGAGCCGACGCCGAGGGTAAGCACAAGAAACAGTCTGGTGGGCATGGGCAGTTCGGCGTGTGCCGTATCAAGATGGAGCCGATTGAACGCGGCAAAGGTGTCGAGTTCGTCGATGACGTTTTTGGCGGCGCGATTCCTCGGAACTGGATTCCTTCGGTGGAGAAAGGGATTCGCGACGCGGCTGCGCGGGGATACCTCGCCGGTTTCCCGGTGGTCGATTTCCGTGCCGTGCTTTACGACGGCAAGTACCACGACGTGGATTCGTCCGACATGGCTTTCAAAATCGCCGGTTCGCTGGCGTTTAAGGAAGCAATGAAGATGGCCAAGCCCGCTCTGCTGGAGCCGGTGATGCACGTCGAGGTCTACGCGCCGGACCAATACTCGGGCGACCTGATGGGCGATCTCAGCTCACGGCGCGGCCGCATCGCGGGAAGCGAAGCGCGCGGTCACAACGTAGTCATCAAGGCGCAAGTTCCGTTTTCGGAAATGCTGAGTTATGCCAACGATCTGATTTCCAAAACGCAAGGGCGCGCGACATATTCGATGGAATTTTCCCACTACGACTACGTGCCGAATGAATTGGCGCAAAAAGTGATCGACGCGCACAAACCTGCTCACGGCGAAGCCGCAGAAGAAGAAGGCTAGTTTTCCTGCGATTTCACTTGTCCATTTGCATCGCGCATCCTAAGTGTGTTCGTAAGCGGTTGCACGGCGCCAAATTGGTGCTTGTTGGCATAAAACGCGCGTCCAAAATGGTGTTCTTATGAAAAACAAGCCAGCCCGCAAGCACAACTCACAAAAACACGGCCCTCAAACGACAGCAATTCATGGCGGTGAACCTCCGCGCCATGGCGTCGCTGCACCCGTGGGCACTCCCATAAGCCGTACATCGACATTCACCTTTTCTTCGACCGCGGAGATGAAGTTGTGGGCCGAAGGCAAAAGTAAAGCGTATATCTACTCGCGGTATGGCAATCCAACTCTAAGCGTAGCTGAGGAAAAGATTGCGGCACTGGAAGGCGGAGAAGCAGCAGTGGTTACAGCCTCCGGCATGGCGGCGATATCCTCCGCGCTGCTAGGTGTCTTGAAGTGTGGCGACGAGCTGATCTCCACCTCGCAAGTTTATGGCGGCAGCTACCGGCTGATGCGAGACGTTTTTCCCGACATGGGTATTAAGGTGCATCAAGTGGGCACCGATCTCGCCGGACTCGAAGAATTAGCGTCGCCGCGTACGAAGTGTCTCTATGTGGAAACGCCGACGAACCCCACGCTTCGGCTCGTCGATCTACACAAAGCGATTGCCTTCGCGAAAAGACACAAACTCATTGCGATCATCGACAACACGTTCGCTACACCGGTCCTGCAAAATCCTCTGGCGATGGGCTACGACATCGTCGTGCACAGCGCCACGAAAGCGCTCGCGGGGCACTCTGACGTGATCGCCGGGGTCGCCGTCGGCAACAAGCATTGGATGGAGCGCATCCGCCACATGGTTATCTACCTCGGCGGCTCGATGGACCCGGGGGCGGCCTACCTTCTGATTCGCGGAATGAAGACGCTGGGAGTGCGCATGGAGCGGCAATGCGAAAACGCCATGGTCGTCGCCAGATTTCTGGAAAAACATCTCAAGGTTGCGCGCGTGCACTATCCGGGGCTGGCGTCTCATCCGGATCACAAGCTTGCAAGAAGACAGATGCGTGGATTTGGAACGATGTTGGCGTTTGACTTGAAGGGCGGCTTGCCGGCCGCGCGGCGTTTCTGCGATCGCGTCCAGTTGTTCCTGCTCGCGGCGAGCCTCGGGGGCGTTGAGTCCCTCGTCATACTTCCCATCTACAGCTCGCACTACAACATGAGCGCCGAAGAGTTGCGGCGCGCAGACGTAAGCCCAGGCACGGTGCGAGTTTCCGTTGGACTCGAAGATTCGGAAGACTTGATCGCCGATTTGAAACAAGCTTTAGCGTAGTGGCATGCCCCGTATCAGTGGGCGATCGTTCTGGTCGCCCTGCGACCTCGCATAATTCGGACAAGATCACAGACTGAAGTCTGTGCCATATGGGCGCAGAAAAGCGCACAGACAGGGGTGTCTGTGCTACTCGTAGCGTAGGGCCTCGACGGGATCGAGGCGAGCAGCTTTCCATGCGGGGTAGACACCGAAGACGATGCCAATTAGTGCGCAAAGGACTAGGGCAGTGACGATCCAGAAGACAGAGAGAGCGGCGGGAAAGTGGGCGGCATATTTTAGGAGAAGCGTGATGCCCGAGCCGAAGGTGACGCCGATTACGCCGCCGATGGCGCTGAGCGTGACGGCTTCGATGAGGAATTGGACGAGGATGTTGTTGCGCTTGGCGCCGATGGCTTTGCGGACGCCGATTTCGCGGGTCCGCTCGGTGACGGAGACGAGCATGATGTTCATTACGCCGATTCCGCCTACGATGAGGCCTACCGACGCCACGGCAAACATCAGGATGAAGATCAGGCCGCTGATTTTTTGCCAGAGCTCGAGGAAATAGTCGGGAGTGAAAATCGCAAAGTCGTCGGGCTTGTCGTTCGCAAGACGACGTTTACGGCGGAGCAGGTCGCGCATTTCGTCGACGGATTCGGTGACATTATTGGGATCGCTGGCTTTGGCGAAGATCACG
>Ga0210388_10000992_pt1 | contig 22518 bp, 13 predicted proteins | sample IncBWC19OmetaG_FD_155485 | JGI IMG/M metagenome (GOLD analysis project Ga0210388, IMG submission 155485) | Forest soil microbial communities from Barre Woods Harvard Forest LTER site, Petersham, Massachusetts, United States - Inc-BW-C-19-O ...
AGCCTGTAGAATCTGAGAAATTACTCGAGAGGTTGATACAGGAACAGGCAGCGCCCATCGTAGAACGGGTGGTCTGCTCTAAAATCCGTCTGGCGATCGCCGAAGACGTTCGCAGCGAAGTGATTGCCGATCTCATTTCGCGGTTACGTGAGTTGAAGGAATCCGGAGAAACGATTCGCGATTTTCGCGCCTATGCCGCCGTCGCCGCCTATCACGGGTGCGACAAATATTACCGGCGCGCGTTTCCGCAGCGCCACCGGCTGGAAAATCAATTGCGTTATCTGCTGGGCAAACATGTTCGCCTGGCGATTTGGGTTGCTCCCGATGGCGAGTGGATCTGCGGCAGCAAAACCCGGATAAAAGGCTTGCCGCGCCTGGAACCGCTGGCGAAGCCGGAGAGTTGGGCGAGTTCGCGGGAGGCCTCCCGGCTGGTCGAGAGAATCCTGGATGAGGCGAGCACGCCGATTGCTTTCAATGAGTTGGTGGAGCGCGTCGCGGCGCATTGGCGGATATCGGACAAACCGGAATTTCGCGGACCGGAGCTGGCGCATCAGGCTCCGAGCGTCGAAACCAAGTTGACGCAGCGCGCTTGGCTGAAACGGGTATGGAGCGAGATCGGCGGGTTGCCGCGGGCGCAGCGGATTTCGCTGCTACTAAACCTAAGAGACGAAAGGGGCGAGGCTGCGCTGACGCTATTGCCCGCGACCGGCGTAGCGACGCTCGCGCAGATCGCCGCCGCGGTGGAAATGTCGGTCGAGGAACTGACCAGGGTTTGGAAGGGCTTGCCGTTAGACGACTTAAGAATCGCGGCTAGGCTGGGGCTTAACCGGCAGAGGGTGATCGACTTAAGAAGGTCGGCTCGCCAGCGCTTGCATAAGCTGATCTGAGATCTCCGCAGTGGTGGCTGTTCCTCCGAGATCTGGAGGCAGGTTACAGGTTGCGGTAACTTGTTCAATCGCGGCCATTAAACGTTGTGCGGCGGCTTGCTCGCCGAGGTGTTCGAGCATCATCACAGCGGTCCAGAAGCTGCCGATGGGGTTGGCGATTCCCTTCCCCATAATGTCGAACGCAGAACCGTGGATGGGCTCGAACATAGACGGGAACTTCCTGGAAGGATTGAGGTTAGCCGTGGGTGCGATGCCCAGGCTGCCAGCCAGGGCTGCGGCCAAGTCGCTCAAAATGTCGGCATGGAGGTTGGTCGCAACGATCACGTCCAGGCTGGCGGGTTTGCCTACCATTCTGGTGGTTGCGGCATCGACCAGCGCTTTGTCGGTTTCGACTGCGGGGAAATCCTTGCCAACTTCGGCGGCGATTTCGTCCCACAGGACCATGCCGTGGCGCTGGGCGTTCGATTTGGTGACGATGGTGAGTTTGCGCCGTGGCCTGGAAAGCGCTAATTCATAGGCAAAGCGCATGATACGGGTTACGCCAGCACGCGTAAAGATAGCGGTTTCGGTGGCGACTTCTTCGGGAAAACCGCGGTGGGCGCGGCCTCCATGGCCGGCGTATTCACCTTCGCTGTTTTCGCGGACGATGATCCAGTCGATATCTCCTTCTTTTAAACCTCGTAACGGAGAGGTAATTCCGGGCAGGAGGCGCGTGGGGCGGACGTTGGCGTATTGATCGAAGCCCTGGCAGATCCTAAGTCTAAGACCCCATAGGGTTAAATCGTCGGGGAGGCGGGGATCTCCGACGGCGCCGAAGTAGATTGCGTCGTAATTGCGGAGGATTTCCAGGCCGTCGGCGGGCATCATTTTGCCGGTTTGGAGGTAGTAGTCGCTGCCCCAGGGGAATTCGTCGAATTGGAACCCAAAATCCCGCGAAACGGCGCGGAGAGCTTTGACACCGGCTGGGATTACTTCTTTGCCGATTCCGTCGCCGGGAATGACTGCGATCTTGTGTTTGCGCATCCTTAAATGACCATAATCTGTTCGAAATGTCGCGGTGCAGATTCTTATTTGACCTTAATTCGATAGCCAACGGCGGGCTAGGGCGGCGGGATCGTCTTTTTGAGGATCGACCGTAGTCCGGCCGGTTTCGAGACCGTCGACGGATTGGACCGCGATAATTCCTTCGGGCGAAGGCATCAATTCCATCCGTTTATTTTTTGCGTTGAGACGAAGGTTTTCGCCGATCCAGAGGAATTGAACCAGGACTCGCTGCTCGCGTCCGACGGACCGGCACTCGGTCAGCAGAGTGTCGGTGAAGGGAGAACTTTTCAGGGCTTCGACGAACGGTGCGCGAAGCAACGCTGCGTTTCTTTCAGACTCGCGGCGCTCCCGGTCACGGGCTACTTTTTCGGGGTCCTTCTCATCCTGGCTCTCCAGCGCTTTCAGGTTATTTTCCAAGTTGTCGAGGAAGCTCATGGTTTGTCTCCGTAGGGTTCTAGGCGCAACATATCTTTATCGGGCTCGAAGAGCCAGATCTTGCGGCCTTTGTAGTATTCGAGCAGGCGGGCGTTTTGGACGGGGCCGAGGTCGTGGGCCCAGATGACGTCCTGGGAGTCGATATCGGCTCCGTTGTAGACCCACTCTTCGTGGGGACTCTGGTTGCCGGTGTAGCGAACCAGGATTACGTGCCTTTCTAAGAACTCGTTTAAGAGGGCGGCGACCTGGGGGCGGCGGGCATTCCTCGATTGCAGGTTTTCTGGGGGTTGATGTTTGATGAGCATCGCTGCCTGCGCGCCGAGAGCTGTGCCGACCACAATGATTGGAAGCGCGCGGGCAAGAAAAGTTCCCGCCGGCTTCCACTGGCGGAGGTGGCGGAACATCTGGACGGTCAGGATCAGAAGGGCCGCGGTGACGGGGCCAGCGTAATGCTCATAATAGCGGACCTCGATTAGCGAACCGGCCAACGCGGCGAGGACGCAGAGCAGAGGCAGACGGATTCGACGGTCGCGCCAGAGGTTCGGCAGAAATATTATCATCAGCAGGCCGATGAACGCGCTGCCGAGGATGGTGGAAGCGACCGCCTTCCAGTCTAAGATTCGCATTGGGATGAGATCGATGCTGCGGGCTTCTCTCCACTCGGAGGGTTCCCAGTTCTGGTGGAGGTCGTAGAGGGCTGGAGGAAGATCGACGCGGGCGGGTTGCAAGGGCTGGATGTTGAAGAGAGGGATGTGGACGTATTGGCGGGCGTATTCGGTGAAGGGCAGTTGAAAAGGATTTCCGGTTACGGCGCGGTTATAGTAGGCCGTGGCAGCGAAGGCGGTGATAAGGACGGCGGCGATCAGGGCGACGGCTCGCCATTGCGGACGAGAGAGAAGAAACGCAATCGCCACGGGGATGCTGAATATCAGGCCTTCGTAGGGGCGCGTGTTGACTAAGACGGCTAAGCCGATTCCGATGGCTAGCGCGTAGATGGGTTGATTCCTTTTTACAACGCGGGCGTAGCCGCCAAGGACGAGAGCGCCTCCGATGGCCGATACCGCTCCGCCCCAGTAACTGTTCATCCAATAGCTATCGAGGGCTAGAGGGAGCGCGAGGAATCCGCCAATGACGGCCCAGAAGGGAGGGAGCCAGCCTTGCATGGCCCATATCAATGCTGCTGCCATGATGCCGCAGCTTAGCCAGACGCCGAACCAGGGATCGCCGAAGATCGCTTGTCCGGCGGCTAGGGCTAGCGATTGAGCTGGGGGATATTTCGATGCGTAAGTGGGATGTTGCAGCACGTAGGCGCTTTCGAAGAAGGGCCATAGAGGATGGGTGGGGTTGGTGAGGCGGCCGTGGGCGAAGGTGTCGGCTTGGAGGAGGTAACTGAATTCGTCGTAGATGGCGGGTTTGGGGATTGGCCAGAGGGGGAGCAGGGCGGCTCTTAGCAGGAGGACCAGGATGCCGAAGGATAGCCAGGTCAGGGTTCGGTGATGGGCGATGCGAGTTATTCGAAGGTCCAGGCGGCGGAAGAAGGATTCGCCGATCGAGGGGCGCAGGAACGCTGTCAGGGCGGCTGCGGACCAGAGGAGGATTTTCGCCGAGGAGGCAAGGCTCATGAGAGAGAGATTTTATTTTAGCGGGATGCGGACGATGGCTGAAGCCTTCGCTGCGGGCTGAAGCCCCGCGCCACCTTGGGGTGTCATTGTATTCTGAGTTCTGCACGCGAGCATGAAGAGACGAAGAACCAGGGCCCGGCCGTTGCGATGATCGACATACAATTTCGGTCTGCGCTTTGGTGTTCGTGGCCTGCTATGGTTTTGGCGGCGGTGCTGCTCGCGCCATTTCTGAATACGGCGTTCACGATTGACGATCCCATTTATTTAAGAGAGGCGCAGCAGGTGCTGGAGGATCCTCTGCATCCGCAGGCCTTCAATATGGTGTGGTCTCTGGATCGGGATCTGAGAGCCTCGCAGATTCTGCCGGGTGGAATTTTCGTGCCGTACCTGCTGGTTCCGACTGCGCTCGCGCGAAGCCGAGAGTGGGTGGGACATTTGACGGAGCTGTTGTTGCTGCTGGCGGCGCTTTTCGTTACGGCTTTGACGGCTCTGCGGCTGGGGCTCGACCACGGACAAGCTCGGCTGACCGCTTTGCTGGTAGCGGCGTGTCCGGCAGTGTTGGGCATGGCGGGAACGGTGATGCCGGATGTACCGGCGATGCTGCTTGCAACTCTGGGAATGGAACGAATTATCGTGTGGAGGGAGCAGCGCCGATGGTCGCAAGGGCTGGCGGCGGCTTGCTGGCTGACGCTGGCCGCGCTGACGCGCACGCACACGATCGTGATTCTGGCGGCGGCTTTCGTGATGCTGCTGGACGGCATCACAGCGGAAGAGCTACGCGCATCCTTTCGCCGTTTTCCGGCGCGCTTCCTGCCGATTGTTCTGACGCCGGTGGCATTTCTGACGGTTTCCACTGTCACGGGCGATCAGGATACGGGCGAGAGGATTTTTCTTCCGATGCTGCGCGCGTTCGGGAGCCTGCATTTGTTCGCGCAGAACGGATTGGCATTTCTGACGGACTGGCTGTTGGTGATTCCCCTGACAATTCCGTGGCTGGCGATGCGGTTTAGCCGCATTCCGGGATGGCTACCGCTGTTTGGGCTGATCGGCGCGTCGGTGTTGTCCTATCGAGTGGGCTGGGTGGCGTTCGCCGCGGGAGCGAGTTGCGTGGCGCTGGCGGATATCTTATGGGATGCGATCGAGAGGCGGGACCGCGTGCAGTTAGCCCTTTGGGTGTGGCTGCTGCTGGCGATGCCGGTGATTATTTATGTCCACTTGCCGTCGAAATACTTGCTTCCATCGGTTCCGGCGGCGGCGATTTTGGTGGTGCGGGCGATGCCGGAGGCGCAGAGGGCGGTGACGCGGTGGTTGATGCCTGCGGTGGTCGCGGCCGGAGTGGTACTTGGATTCTTGATCCTCATCGGCATTCGCGACCTGGCGGAGACGCAGAGGCGCGCGGTGGTGGAGTTGATCGATCCGCAAATTAAAACGGGCGAGCAGGTGTGGTTCGCAGGGCATTGGGGGTTCCAGTGGTATGCGGAGAAGGCTGGAGCGAAAGCGGTTACGCTGGAGCCTCCGCTGCCGCAATTCGGAGATGTGATTGTGGTGAGCGAGATCGATTTTCCTTTTTTTGAGCAGCGGTGGACGAGGAAGAGGGTGCAGAAGAGATTGTGTTATGCGAGCACTCCGTGGGGGCGGGTGATGGATTTTGAGGGGCATGCGGGCTTTTTTTCGAGTCCGTTCGGGTATTTGCCGTGGGTTTGGGGGTCTGGTGAGGCTAGTTGTTTTGAGGTTTGGAAGGTGGAGTAACGGTGGGTGAAGGCCCGAATGCGTGGACGGGGCGAATACAGGGACAGACCACTCTGTCCACGCGGCCTCGACTGTGAAGTGCTTTCGCCGAGGTTTGTGGCGCCTGGGGACAGAGTGGTCAGTCCCGGTTTTCGCGCGCTGCACGGTGCGTAGGATGTGATGAAACCGGAGAATCAAGTCACGGTGGGGTTTCTGGCGGCGGTGGCGCTGGTGGGGCTGATCTATGTTGGCTTCGAGCTGACGCCGTCTTCTTATGGGACGTTTTTGAACGTGCTTCAGGCGCAGGAGTTTGGACCTGTGGTGGGTGAGGCTCGGCCGATTCGGTCCGATGAGTGGGCAGTCAATACTCCGTTTTTTCAGGCTGCTGTCCGGAATGGATTCCGGCGGGTGAATGAGGCTTCCTTTTACCGCGAAGATCTGCGGAATTTTATTGCACTGCCTTTGAAGGACTGGAGCCTGGTGTTTAAACCTCAGCTCTGGGCGTTCTTCGTACTGCCTGCCGCGGCGGCCTATTCCATTTACTTCACGTTTTTCATGTGCGCGTTTCTGGCGGGCTACCACTTGTTGTTCCGGCAATTGGGGGCGTCGGCGTGGCTGGCCGTGGCGGGCGCGTTGATCGTTTACTTTTCGGGATTCACGCAATTCTGGTGGACGACGCTGGGTCCGCTGCTGGCGGGAATGCCGTGGGTGCTGCTGCTGATTCTTACGCCGATGCGAGCTTGGGTGAAAGTGCTGCTTGCGGCGTGGGCGTTTCCGGCGTTTGTTCTGGCATATGTTTATCCGGCTCCGCTAATTATCATGGCGTGGGGAGGGTTGTTTCTGATTTGGGCTTTCCGGCCGGAGGTGCTGCGGTCGCCGGGAAATCTGATTGCGGTTGCGGTGGGCGCGCTGGTGGTGGGGATCGTGGTGTTTTTTTACTATGGCGATGTGCTTACGGTGATGCGGAACACGGTTTATCCGGGGCGGCGAATCGCGTATGCGGGAGGGACTCCGGTATTGGGGGTGTACTCGGAGATTTTCCCGTACCTATCGTTTCGGTTGCGGGATTACGAGGAGCTCGCCGAGAAGAATATTTGCGAGATCGGATCGGTGGGGAGTTTCCTGCCGTTGTTGACCCTGTGTCTACTACGGTACCGGGAGTTGCGGGAGAATGCGGCGGTCCGGCGGACGGTGCTGATTTTGATTGGCGCGTTCGTTGCGGTCACATTGTGGGAACTGGCGCCGTTGCCCTGGTGGATTGGACGAATCCTGGTGTGGGACCGGGGGCCGGCGCAGCGCTGGTTGTTCATGTCGGGGTTCCTGCTCACTTTGGCGGCGCTGTCGATTTGGAGCAACAAACTTATTTCGGTGACTCCGCTGCGAATCGGGTTGTTTGTGCTGGTGGGGCCGGTAGCAGCGGCGGTGCTGAAATTTGCGTTGATGATTCACAAAGGTGATAGCGTCGAAGGGGCGTTGTACCATTGCCGTCCCGACATTCTTCTTTGCGGCGTGACGATTGCGATGGGTGCGGCGGCGTGGTCGCTGCCGGAGGGCTCGCGCGGGCTGCTGTTGTTGTTCACGGTGGCGATGATCAATGTGTATGCGTTTGGGCGATTTAATCCGCTGCAACCGGCAGGTCCGATTTTCGACGTGCCGGAGACGGACCCTCTGCATGACCTGCGCGCGAAAGCAGCGGGGTCGCCGGGCGGGGTGTTGGTCGCGCAATCGGAGGGGGCTACGCTGAACGGGCTGGGATTCCGATCTGTGGCGCATGTGCTGTTGAGGCCGCAACTGGCGCTGTTCCGCTCGTATTTTCCGGCAATGGACGCGGGACGGTTCAATCAGATATTCAATCGGTACGCGCACATTCAGTTGCGGGACATCGGACGGCCGGAATCGCCACAGGCGGATGTGATCCAGGTGCCGGTGGAGGTGTTTACGCCGGTTCGCAATGCGCGGAAGGTGCAGGCGGGTTCTGCGCAGGCTGGGGTTTGCGCGATGGGATCGGACGGGGCGGTTGACCGGGTTTCGAGCGATGGGGCGATGTTGGTGATCGACGGATGGGCTCCGTGGAAGGGTGAAGCGGAGACGCAGGGAGTTCGGGTGATGAGCGGGCGGGCGGTGTCGGCGAGCTTGTCGACTGTCACGCGGCCTGATATCGCGGAACGGTTCCAGGATTATGGACTCGTGAAATCGGGATTCGAATTGCGGGTTTCTAGCGGCGATGGGAAAGCGATTCGGGCTGAGGATGTGATGCTGGTCGCATTTGGAACTACGTTCGGAGAGGTGCGGCTGGCTTGTTGCGGGTGTCCTTAGATGATTGACTCTCCTCGCAAGAAGCGCTGGTGGTTGATCGCGACGGCGGCGGTTCTCGCGGTGCTGACGCTGTACTATTACACGGGGTCATGGATTGTCGTCGTGTTATTCCTTGCGGCGGCGGGGGCGCTGGTGATGTTTCAGGCAAGACGAGGCGGGAGGGCTCCTATGCATGTTTGCGTTCGATGCGGGGCTCGGCTGAATCCTAATGCTCGGGAATGTAGATCGTGCGGAAGCGCTAGTTGGACGGTGCGGAATTAGCGGCCACTATTCTGGAACTTTTCGGCTAGGGTCCGCGTTCATTTCTACAGATGCAGGCGCCGGCAGAGGTTACGCGGCCGATGGTGAAGGGTTTGTTTGCGGCCACGTGCTTGCTTTCCATTGTTTCCTGGTACACGACGGAACAAGGGATGGCGTTGTACCTTTCTCCCTGGTTCGCGGTATTGGCATCGCTCGGAGTGCAGGGCGCGCTGGTGCTGGTGGCGTGGCTCATCGGATTGAACCGGTCCAAGCGGACGCTGCTGGGCGTGGTGTACGCGATCACGGCTACGGTATCAATCGCATTTTCTTATGTCAGCTTGTACACCTGGTTTTCAGCGCGGGAGCGTCCGGCGGCGGTGGAACGCAAGTTATACGACGAGCTGAATAATTCACTCGGAAAAACGCAGCAACTCGTGGCTGCGGCCTCGGCGGAGGCGCAGAAACATGTGCTCGCGCTGGAAGAAATGGGCGCGGCTGAGAAGTCGGTAGGGTTTATTTCGCGGGCACAGGATGCCGATCCTTATTTACGCGGGGTGCGCGACGCGGTGGCGACGGAGGCGCAGACTTATTCGAAGAATTATCCGGAGGGATCGGGCGCGGGGCTGCGCTACGACGCGTTCGACCGCTATACAAAGCTTGCGCGGCAATCGGCGGAGCGGCTGCGAAGCGCGCAGAATGCGATTACGGAATTTCGGGACCGGTTGAAGCCGCTCGACGCGACGGAGAGCCAGTTGCGCGGGTTTCGTCAGCTTTACGATTCGATGCCGTGGAGCGATGTGACCGAGGCTCTGCATGGGGCGAAGATGGAACGTCCGGACGTTCCGGTGTATGCGGATTTTATCGATCATTCGGTGACCGGGCAGGAAGATTTGCTGATTTCGTTTCAGGAGTTGTTCACAGCTCCGACGGCTCGGCACGTTTTTTCATTTGCGCTGGCGGCCTTTATCGACCTGATTGTATTTCTGCTGGCATTTGCGTCCGGTCCTTATTTCTTCGGGTCGAGTGAGGAAGGTTGGATCGCTGCATCGGCGGCTTTAGAGGGACTCGACGAACAAATATTTGTGCGTGGGTTTTTGAACAAACTGACACCGACGATGCGCGGAATGGCGCGGGTAGAGGCGGAGAAGCTGAGCGGAGGCGAGCAGCAGTTGTGCCTGGTGCTGGTTGGGAAGAAGCTCGCGATGGTGCAGGAGGAAGAGGGGAAGAGGTTCTATCTGCTGGATCAGGCGATTCATGAATCGCTGCTCGAACGTCTGGCTACGCGGGGAATGCCGTTGCGGGCTTCGGCCACTTCGGGGAGTGGGTGACGGAACGTCGACACGACTGAAGGCGCGGGCCAAACATGCTAGAGTTTGGCGGAACTCCAGGGGTGCTTTACTCGTAGAAAGTATCAATATGAATCACCTTTGGCAGGACGTTCGGTATGGGATTCGCATGCTGGCGAACCAGCCTGGGTTCACGGCGGCGGCGGTGCTGGTGCTGGCTTTGGGGATCGGCGCCAATAGCGCGGTCTTCAGCCTGATCAATGCCATGATGCTGAAGCCGATTCAGGTGCAGAAGCCGGAGGAGTTGCGGGGGCTGTATAGCCGCGACACGAAGCACCCTGATACGTACCGCGCATTTTCCTATCCGAATTACGTCGACATCCGCGACAATAACCAGGCGTTCTCGAGCCTGGCGGCGCTCAATCTGGCTTTGATCGGCGTCCAGGAAGGGGATAGCACACGGCGGACATTTGCCGCCACGGTCTCCTCCAACTACTTCTCGACGCTGGGAGTGACGCTCGCGAGGGGCAGGGCGTTCCTTCCAGAAGAGGAAAAGCCAGGCGCAGAGTTGACTGCAATCGTGAACTATAGCTACTGGGAGAAAAAGGGGGAAGATCCGCAACTGGTAGGGAAGCCAATGCGGATCAACGGGCACGTCTTCACCATCGTCGGAATCGCGCCTCGAGGATTCACCGGAACGACAGCTCTGGTCAGTCCGGAGATTTTTGTTCCTCTCGGTGCATATGGGATGGTGATGAACGACTTCATAGGGAATGGCAAGCCGCTGATGGCGCGGGATAACCATGCGCTGATTTTGGCGGGGCGTTTGAAGCCGGGAGTCGCCACTCAGGCTGCGGAGGCTACGCTCGCCGTTGTCGCTTCCCAAATGGAGAAGGCTTATCCGGAGAACAAAGATCAGGTTCTGGTGGTCCGGCCGCTGCCGCGTATGGGCATCTCGACCAGCCCGCAGAACAACGAAGGCATCCTGCGGGTACCGGCCATCATGCTGCTTTCGCTTGCTGCTGTCGTGCTGCTGATCGCTTCTCTGAATCTGTCGAACATGATGATGGCGAAGGGCACCGCTCGGCGGAAGGAGCTGGCGATCCGCCTCGCGATTGGAGGAAGCAGGCGGCGCATCGTGCGGCAACTGGTAACGGAAGGATTGCTGCTGGCGCTGCTGGGCGGAGCGGCGGGACTGGTGCTGGCTTCCTGGAGCGCGACGCTGCTGATTCAGTCGCTGGCGCATCTTGCGCCGATCGATATTGTCTATGACACTCGACCGGATGCGAGGGTGGTGGGGTTCACGCTGTTGTTCTGCGTGCTTAGCACGGTGGTGTTCGGACTGTTTCCGGCGTGGAAATTATCAAAGCCAGATGTGTGGATCGACTTGAAAGAGAATACAGGCGAGGACGTGGCGGGCGGGAAGCGGCGGTTGTTTTCCCGCGGCAACCTGCTGGTGATGGCGCAACTCTCGTTGTCGCTGATGATGCTTTCGGCTGCGGGGCTGTTTGTGCATAGCGCCGTGCGGGCGGGAAATGTCCGGCCGGGGTTCTCGATTGAGAACCTGGTGCTCGCCGAAGTGGATGCCAGCCTCATCGACTACGACGAGGCGCGCGGCAAACAGCTCTACGCGACGCTGAAGGACCGGCTGCGGCAGGTGCCTGGCGTCGAAGCGGTGGCGATCGCCGCCACGGTTCCGTTTGGCATGTTTCAGCTCGGAAAGAATATCACGCCATCCGACACTGCGGCTTCGAAAGAGCATCCGGCTCTCAGCACGCGGTACAACATCGTTAGCGAAGACTATTTTCAGGCTCTGGGGATTCCGGTGCTGCGTGGACGGCCCTTTACGAGCGCGGAGTGCATGGCCGGATCGAAGAGCAACGTTGCGATTATCGACAAACTGGCAGCGGATAAGCTGTGGCCGGGCGGCGAGGCGCTGGGAAAACATATCCGCATCGACGAGGGGAAGCAGGAACTCGAAGTTGTCGGCGTGGCGGGTAATATTCTCGAGAATATTATCGGCGATGGTCCGGCGCGGCATCTTTATGTTCCATTTGGACGCGAGTATCAGGCAGAAGTGCTGTTCCACATTAAAGTGAGCGGGGACGGCCAGATGCTGGATACGATACGGCGCGAGATTCTCGCCGTTGATGACAAACTGCCGCTGCTCGCGCTGAAGACGATGCGCGGGCACCTGGAATCGAGTGAGGACATCTGGGTGGTTCGCACGGGAGCCCATATTCTGGAGATTTTCGGTTCGGTGGCACTGCTGCTGGCGATCATCGGATTATATGCGCTGAACGCGTATACCGTGGCTCGAAGGACACGGGAGATTGGCATCAGGATGGCGCTGGGTGCGGACACTTCATCCACGCTGCGCATGATTTTAGGTGACGCGCTGAAGGTGACCATGGTCGGTATCGGAGCCGGGTTGCTGCTGGCGATCGCGCTTGGAAAAGTATTGGCGGGCGTCCTCTATGACATACCGAGTGTCGATCCGCTGGTCATCGGAGGGGCGCCGCTGGTGCTTGCGCTGGTCGCGCTGGTGGCCTGTTATGTACCGGCCCGAAGGGCTGCTCAGGTGGACCCGATGATTGCGCTGCGTTATGAATAAATTACCGTACTAAGTAAATGGACTAGTACTTGCAGGCTAGGGTGGTCATGCAGGTTCATAACTTTTTTAGAAATCATCTCTGTTCTGAGCTAGTGTCGTTAACGCGGCTGTCAGGCGACGGCAAAGCACAAAAGCAGGACGGAAATCTGGAGGAAATCGGGGAGTTTAGTGCCCTGATCCTCACGCAAGCGCCCGTGTCGCCGGGCACGAAAATTCGGGTCAGCGGTAAAGTCCATGCTTTACATGGGTTTGTGAGATCGTGCACGTTCGACCGGCTGCTGGGCTTCTTTGTGGAAGTCGGACTGGACGAAGAGTCGCGATGGTCTGAGAAATGGTTTCGACCGGAGCACCTGTTGGCGTTGTGTCCGAGCATGAGGTGTTTCACTGAGTCGGTACCTAAGGTTACTGAGGAATTTCTTCTGGCAAAAGCTGCACACTAATCGCCCATTTAACCGCCTCTTAAAGGTAGAGAAGGTGCCGCACCTTGGGCTCACTCAGGGTGCAGTCGCGGATTCTCAGTTCTAGTTCGCTATCTGCCCGAGTGATGCGGTCATGTTGACGAAGGTGTTCCTCCCAGGAACTGACGATAAACGTTTCGAGATACTGGTTGGGAACTTCGAGGTCGCGGCAAATGCCCCATCGCGAAGCACCGTCTCGGCGGCGTACCTTTCCGTAATCGCGCATTGCTTCCAGGAACTCGGGCACGCGGGCGGAAGCGACGTTATGTTCGACAGTGACAAGTATGGGACCATCGCCCTCGATATCCGAAGGGACGACAGGCATCGGCCAATGATTCCAGGGTGTGAGGTCCAAGCTGGTATCGGAGAGGCGGAGGAATGGCGCGAGTCCGATGGTCAGAATCGCTCCGATGCCCGCGTAGAGTAGCGCGCGGCTCACGCCTGATCGCGCGGCGATCGCACCCCAGGTAGCGCTTCCACCGGCGACCGCCCCTTGCAGCACCAGCATGGAAACAGCGAGCACTCGCGCCCGCACCCAATCCGGCGCCTGGTTGAGCACCTGGACGTTGAATAGCGAGATGAAGGATACCCACGCCGCACCTCCGACGAGCGTGGCCGCCGCGAGCAGCGACACTTGGTGAAGCGCTCCCGCGGCGATGGTCGCGAGACCGAAAATGGCGATGCCGGTGGATACGATCACGTCGACGGACCAGCGGGCCCGGGCGCGTTGCAGCACCAACGCACCGAGGACCGCTCCACAGCCGAAGCCTCCTAGGAGTAGTCCGTAGACCATCGGACCGCCGTTGATGCGATGAGCGACCGAAGGCAGCAGGGCGAGCAGCGCGCTCGCGAAAAACATCGGGGCTCCCGCACGCACAAGTACCGCTCGGACTCCGGGGGAGTACCGCACATATCGAAGGGCCGCGCGAGTGGCTCCCGCGACGGTTTCGGGTGGTGTTGCGCGCTTGACTGGCGGCCGCTTCCAGCGCGCGATGACCAGGATTACTCCGGCGAAGGAAACGGTATTGATCAGGAACGCGGTTCCGACGCCGGCGAACGCAACCACTATGCCGGCGAGTGCGGGGCCGACTGCGCGCGCGAAATTGAACTCGATTCCATTCAGAGCCGACGCCGAGGGAAGGTCCGGCTTTTCGACCAGCTCCGGCAAAACAGCGCGCCAGGTAGGAGATTCAAACGCGTCTCCGGCGGACAGAGCGAAGGTCAGCACCAGGAGCAGCATCGGGGACATGGTCTTCCCCATCGTCAACACCGTGACGACCATCGCCACGAGGACCATCCACGTTTCGGTAGAGAGGATGATTTTCCGGCGATCGAGGATGTCTCCAAACGCACCCGCGGGCAGCGCGAGCACGAAGAACGGCAGCGCGGAAGCGGTTTGCGTAAGAGCCACATACATGGGTCCGCCGTTCAACGACACCATCAACCAGGCGGCACCTACGCTCTGCATAAATGTACCGATATCGGAGACGAGGTTCGCAAGGAGTAAATTGCGGAAGGTCGTGGATCTTAATGGCCGCCAGGGACTGGTCGATACGGAGCTAAACGAAGTTTGCAATAGTCCACCTAGCTCTTTACGTTACCAGTGTGAATCGCAAAAATTCCGGTGGTCGCCGCGAGCCGCGCCAGGGAAGGACCACTCTGTCCTCGCGTCGTCGCAGGAGAGGGTGCTCTTACGGAAGTCGCTGCGCCTTGGGGCGTCGCCGTGTCCTTTATCGTCGTGCGCGTCGACCCATCGAGTCGACGGAATAGCGCGGCTCACAGAGCGGCATATACGACATGTGTCTTCAAAAATCGGCAATCCCGGGCCGAAGAGACAGCATGAACGTTTTAAACCACTCCTTAAGATCGCACCAGGGTTTTCGCGTAATGTGCGTACTCTTATCGGCGGCGGCGACTCAAGCCTTAGCACAACAGGTAAGCATTTCCGTTGGAGCAGGGAGCGCCGCGCCCGGCGCTAGTATCACTGTACCGATCGCATTGACCGTATCAGGAAGCGCGCAACCCGCGGGCATCGAGTGGACGATGGGTTATTCGTCCTCCGATGTCTCCAGCGTGAGCATAACGGCCGGGGCCGGCGCGACCGCCGCAGGTAAGGCCATCACTTGCTCGAGCACCAGCACCGCTACCCTCTGTATCGTTTACGGACCTAATTTAAATATCATCGGCAATGGAGCGGTGGCCAATGCGACGTTTACCATCGCGTCCGGTTCCTTGCATACTTCAACCCCGATACAGATCTCCGGTGTAGTAGCGTCCGATGCGGGAGGCAACTCGATCTCCACGGTGGGAACCGGAAGCACGCTTTCGATCACCCAATCAACTTTAAGCGGGTTGACCTGCACGCCTTCGACTGTCGGCGCCGCGGCAGTTTCCGCGTGCACAGTAACCATGAATAAGGCCGCTCCCACGGGCGGATTCGCGGTCGCTCTTTCGAGCAGCAATCCGAATGTCACGGTACCAGCGAGTGTCACGGTACCCGCCGGCGCCACAACCGCAAGCTTCTCAGCTACGGTGGCGGCAACACTATCGACGTCCCAAACAGCGGTTCTTACGGCAAGCGCGGCGGGTGTTTCGAGCACCTTCTCACTGAACCTTTCGGCGGCCGGCTCCAGCATTTCGGGTGGAGTAGGAACCACGGCGAATGGCGCGACGATCACTATTACCGGCGGATCACCGGGCAGCCTGACGATGCCGCCCTCCAACATATCGTCCTCGACGACCGCTAATGCTTCGGGTGCTTACACATTCCCAGGATTGGCGAACGGCTCCTACACCTTGACGCCGAGCCTGAGCGGATTTATATTCAGTCCTGCCAGCCAGGTAGTGTCGGTGAATGGCGCCAGTGTCACAGGAGTGAACTTCACCTCCACGCAACAGACCTGGATCATTTCGGGCGCAGCGGGGACCGGCAGCGTCACGATGTCTCTGACCGGGGCGTCATCCTCGACGATAACGGCGAACGCTTCAGGCGCTTATAGCTTCCCGGGCATGGCGAACGGGTCTTATACGTTGACGCCGAGCCTGAGCGGCTACACATTTAGTCCCGCCAGCCAGGTGGTGACGGTCAATGGCTCGAATGTAACGGCGGCGATTTTCACCGCGACACAACAGATGTGGACGATTTCCGGCGCCGTCGCAGGTACGGCCACCGGCGCCACGATTGCGCTGACAGGAGCATCGAATGCGACGACGACGGCCAGCGCTCCGGGCCCCCGTTCGCTGCTTGGGGTATCGAGCAGCACCTTTACGTTCACGGGGTTGGCGAACGGCACTTACACCGTGACGCCGAGTCTGAGCGGCTACGCCTTTAGTCCGGCGAGCCAGTCTTTGACAATCAGCGGCGCGAGTGTGACGGCGGTGAACTTCACCGCGACTCTTCAGACTTGGACACTCTCGGGCGCAACCGGAATCGCTGGCGCTACCGTCGCTCTGACAGGCGCTTCGTCGGCGACGACCACGGCGAGTACTTCCGGCGCTTACTCATATTCGGGATTGGCCAACGGTTCTTACACGCTGACGCCGAGCTTGAGCGGTTATACGTTCACTCCGGCCAGCCAGGTTGTGACGGTCAGCGGGGCGAGCTTGACAGCCAATTTCTCCGCGCAAGCCGTGCCGACCGGGATCACGATCGACGCTACTGTTTCACAGGACAATCCCACAGCCAGCAAGAGCGTCTCGGTCTCGGCGCTTTCGACGGTTTCGGGCAACGAGTTAATTCTGGCATTCGTCAGTACCGGCTCCTCCTCTGCTGGTCTCGTACAGAGCCTGGCGCACGTGATGGTCACAGGGGTTTCCGGCGGGGGGTTGACGTGGGTATTGGTCAACCGCACCGCGGTGCGAAACGGCACCGCCGAAATATGGCGGGCGTTTTCGCCGGCGCCGCTGAATGGAGTCTCCGTAACCGCGACCTTATCGCAGTCGGCGGGCAGTTCGATGACCGTGATGAGTTTCGCCGGCGTGAATACGTCCGGCACCAATGGATCGGGCGCTATCGGCGCCACGGCGAGCGGAAATTCGGCCTCCGGCGCTCCGAATGCCGCGTTAACAACGACGCGGAACAATTCCTGGGTGTTTGGAGTCGGAACCGACGCGGCGAACGCGATCGCGCGAACCCCCGGAGCTGGTCAAACCATCGTGCACCAGTACCTGGCTCCAACAAACAGCAGCTCTTGGGTGCAAAGCATAAGCAGCCCGACCGCCTTGACCGGTAGCAGCGTGACCATCAGCGATTCGGCTCCGACGAGCGATCCTTACAACCTGAGCATAGTCGAGATTCTGGGGGCTTCGGCGCCCTCGATGGCACCGATCGGCCTGACTGCGCAGGCTGCAACCGCGAAGGCGGCGCAGCAAGCCAACATTGCGGCGCCCACGCCTTCGATGGTACTGGCGATGATCGCGACAGGACAAGCAGGCGACGCTTGCAGTCCGGGCGGCCTGGCCACCCTTTTAGGAACTCAGTTTACGAGTGGGCAAGTCCAAAGCTCGACTACCTCTCCGCTGCCTGCGCAATTGGCCGGAGTGCAGGTCCTGGTGAACGGTGTTCCCGCGCCACTCCTGCTCGCTTCCAGCAAACAGATCAACTTCCAGTGCCCCGTGCTTCCGGCGGGAACCGTACTGGAGATCCAGGTGGAATCCGCAACCAGCGCCGCTACAGCCGTGCTTCAAACGGTGATGCAGACGGCTACGCCCTTATTGTTCCAGAGGGGCGCCGGCAATGGCGGCTTTGTGACCATCACCGGGACAAACCAGATCGCGACGGCGGCCACGGACGGACGGCCCGCCAAGCGCGGCGAATATGTGACCATTCACTCGAGCGGCCTTGGCGAAGTAGTGGATGGCGTGAACGCGGGGACGGCGGCGCCCTCGAACCGGCTCGTGCCGACCCAGAACAAGATCAAGCTGGTTCTGGGAGATGTAGAGATCGATCCGGAGTTTGCAGGATTGGCTCCCGGAACGGTGGGCCTCTACCAGGTCCTCGCACAGGTGCCCAGCGAGGCTCCCGTGGGCGCCGACGTTCCTCTTTATCTGAAGATCACTCTGCCGGATGGGACTACGATCCGGAGCAATAGCGTGACCGTCGCGGTTGCGGAGGCGGCCAAGAAATAAACCAGTCCGATAAACACACGAAAGAGGCGCCGTTTCAACCACGGCGCCTTTTGCCGTTTAAGGTGGTGTTTGGAACTGGAAGAAGCGAGCGATGCGAAGCCGCACCGGGCGATTGAAGGTCATCAAGGCGAAACCCGGATTCCGCTGGGGCATTACTTATCGTCGTCGTCGCGGTATTTCCTGGCGGCTTTGACGAATGGCCCGGGCATCTCCACCTTGCTCTCCCCCGGATAGGGTCGTTTCCAATCCGTCGCCGAGTACCACGTTACGTGGTTCAGAAAGTTCGGGTCCACTGCGTCGGCTTTGTCGTACTTACCCTTCATTACCTCCGCCGTAGCCTTCAGCCAGGCCTTTTGCAGGGGACTGTATACGAGCGTCTTGTCGGGGGGCAGATTTGGTCCCTGGTCCAGAGGGATCACCGGCGCCAAGAGGTCGTATGGCGTCAGATCGGGCGCGTTTTGAAACGCGTCGAACATGGGGGATGCCACCAGATCAAACTGCGTCAGGGGCTGCATACCCAGAATATTCTCAATGGTGCGATTGATGTTCTCGGCTGTGTAAGTCGTATGAATCGCCTTGCCCTGGCCGGGATCCTGCGGAGCCGCGGTATAAGGGCTGATGACAAAAACAGGCTGACGGTGACCATCCACGTGATCGACTCCGCCCTGCGAGTCGTCTTCCTCGACGAAGATCGCTGATTGCGCCCATATCTTGCTGTGGCTGATTGCTTCCACCATGCGGCCAAGAGCCAGATCATTGTCGGCCTGGTAGTTGATTGGATAAGGCTGGCCCTTCGTGGTCCCGGCAGTGTGATCGTTCGGTAGCCAGAGGATGGTCAGATTGGGAACCTGATTGGCGGCATCCTGCCGCTGGAACTCGGGTATCCAATAATCCATTCTGTACTGGTCGGGAATCATGAGATTGAACGGCGGATAATGCGGGTCGATGATTTTGGCCGCCGAAGGAATGTCGGAGCTCACGCTCACGGTATCGTCCGGCACGATGCAGCTCGATTGTGGAGCTTTGCCTTCTTTGCATTGTGCGGTAGCGTAGAAATCGCTCCACGTGTATTTTGTCCCATCCGGCTTCTTGGCAATCTTTGCCTCGTTGCTCCATTCCCCGTACAGCTTGGCGGTAAGTCCCTTGGCTTCCGCCGCGGTCCATAAGAAGCCTTTCGGAGTATAGGTCAGAGCATCATCGGAATTGCCGCCCGGATACGAACGGATCCAGTCCGGCGACAAGATGTCGTTGGAATAGAAAGACCCCGACATGCCGATCCAGGGATGACCGTCGGCCGACTGGCGGCTGGGAGCGTAGACATTGTCAAGTAGCGGGAAGCGCCTGACGAATGCGTGCTGATTGGGAACCGCGGACGCAAAAAGCGCCAGCGACTGGTCTCCATTGCCCCAGGACACGTCTCCCAGAATCTGGTCGTAGGTACGGTTCTCTTTGATGATTAGAAAGACGTGCTTGATGAGCGAGGGTTCGCCGATGTGCTTGGGGACTGCCACCGGTTTGGCCGTAGCGTCAATGTATCGCGGTCCTACTTCGATGTTCGTCGACAGGTTCCAGTGATTGTTGTCGAACACCTGTTTGCTGAACTGCGTCAACTGAGCCGCGTTCGGCAGAGGGATGAGATTGACGGTTCCGGTATCCTGATGGGTGTTAAAACCGGCGAGGCCGCCGGAATGCGCCGGAACATGCGCGCCCAATCCCTTATCGTCGGCCACAACCAGTTGTTTCTGCGCTTTGTCATAGGCGATGGAAGTCGGAAAATAGCCGGTCGGAATGTAACCGATGACCGGATGCGCATCCCGGCCCTGAAGGTTGATCGCGGCCAACGCATTGGCCTGGCCCAGAGTGACATAAGCGCGTCCGTCCTCGGTCACGGCAACGCCATTCGGTCCGGACCCGAAAAAACCACCGCCGATCGGAACGCTCAGGTCAATCGTTCGCACCACTCGATCGGTATTCAGGTCGATTACCGACAGGCTGTCGCTATACGCGTTGGTTACATACAAATTGGAGCCGGAGACGGTCATTCCGGCCGGGTGCAGGCCCACGTTGACCGTCTTCACTTCCTTGCCCACTGCCAGGTCCACAACGGACACGGTGCCGGTAATTGCGAAAGCATCTTTCCGGTCGGCCACAATGGGAGTGCCGTCCGAATTGTTCGTATAGTCTTCGCTGTTGGCGGGGCGTCCGCCTTCGTTGCTCACATAAGCATATTTGCCGTGGATGACCACGCTGTTCGGCGCATTGCCAACCGGAATCTGGGCGACGAGTTTGGCCGGCGACGCAGCCAGGTCGATCACGCCGAGCATGTTGGTTACGTTCAGAGCCACATAAGCTCGCTTACCGTCGACGGCAACCGCGATACCGCCCGGGTTGATCGATCTCGCATTGTGATAATGCCGGCCGTCCGCCGGCGGACCGGGAAGTGTGACGCTTTGCCCGTTGGTCAAGAGACCCGTCTGCGCGTCCACATTCGCGATGACAACGTGATTGTCATCCTGGCTGAAGAACAGACTCTTGCCATCCGCGGAATAGGTGATACCGGTGAAGGACCCCGCTTTGCTGGTGGCGGATTCCGTGCCTCTCATAAAGGCGGGAGTGAAGCGCTGAAGGACCTGTCCGGTCGCGGTGTTGAACACGATAATCGGTTGGGGTGAACCCATCAGCAGGACGGCGCCGCTGTTCGTCCCGACATTCGGATTCAGGGCCAGGGCTTTGGCGCGCACCGGCGATCCGAGCTCAATGATTTTGCCGGCGGGCGTCAGCGTCTGATTGTCCGACACGACGACAGACCCATCCGGTTGCGGGCCGACGGTTCGATTGGGATTGGTGGCCTGCGAATCTTGAGCCTGACTCAAAACTACGATTGAACCGGCTGTCAGGAAAGTCAGAACGGCTCTCCTAAACCTGTATACTTCACTCGGCTTCTGCATGGTTGATTGTCCTATCTTTGGGCAAAGCCCACTCTCATCGCGGGACGGTCCAAGGAAAACGCAATTATACCCGCTCACTATGACAGTTTCGTTAGTAGGCTGTTTCTGATCTATTCCCGCTGCCGGAGCCAATAGCCCACGCCCAAAAATTGCCGGCCACTTATACAAAGCGCCCGAACCATTGCGGAGCGACATTGGCGCGCAGAAGGTCAGTCTGCACCTGCATTCGAGCCGAAGGGCCGCCCGACAAGGGCTGACGTGCCGTTCTGATTTCTTGTAGTGATGGACACCGAGAGGCAGGGTGATAATGTCTTTATGGGTATCCATTTCATCCGCACAAATCGGCGTTCGTAGAAGATGCTGCGTTCAGAACACTCTATGGCGCAGGGAGCGCGCTTCCTCCGCATTTGTAGGCAAGCGCTTCAGCAAGATGGTCTTTTATTGTATATGGAGGTACACGATGAGAGCAGTGGTGCTTCATGAGTACGGTGGTCCCGAGAAGCTGAAATTTGAAGACAACGTTCCAGAGCCGCAGGTTAGCGGAAGTACGGTATTGATCGCGGCAGCCGCTGCAAGCGTTAATCCGATTGACTGGAAAATGCGTTCAGGGATGCGGCGGAAGGATTTTCCGTTGTCGTTTCCTGCAATTCTGGGCCGCGATGTCAGTGGCATCGTGCGGGCGATCGGCGCAAATGTGAAGCACTTCAAGCCCGGCGACCGCGTTCTTGCACTATCCAACGCGACCTATGCCGAGTTGGTCGCAGTGGACGATGCGGACGTGACCCATCTGCCGGATGGCGTGGACTTGGCGGACTCATCGGCGATCCCGCTCGCTGCACTCACGGGAGACCAACTCGTGCGCCTTGCGACAAACGTGCAAAAGGGACAGGTTGTTCTGGTAACCGGAGCCCTGGGCAGTGTTGGGCGCGCAGCGGTGCATATAGCGAAGAAGATAGGGGCGCAGGTGATTGCAGGTGTTCGCAGGAAAGAGTTCGATGACGCCCGCGCCCTCGGTGTCTCCGGTGTGCTGGCAATCGATGAAGATGAAGCGATTGGGACCTTCCGCTTAGTGGATGCAATTGCTGACACCGTTGGCGGTGAAGTTGCCGCGAAGCTGATCACGAAGGTAAAGCAGAACGGTTCCTTTGGCTACAGCGCGCTCCTGCCGGAAAGCGCGGCGGCCCAAAATCCGACAGTGAGGATTACTCGTGTGCTTACGAAGCCAGATCCATCCAAGGTGCGCGAGTTTGCCGATGACGTGCGGGATGGCAAGTTCATTCTATCCATTGGTCGCCGAATGCCATTGTGCGACGCGGCGGAAGCACATGTGCTAGGCGAGAAAGGCGGCATTGGGAAGATCCTTCTGCTGGCGCCGGATTCACAACACTGATTTCTTCACGGCGGACCCCGTGGAAATGAGAGCCGCGCACAACCGATATATAACCAGGGGGCCTTGGGATGATTATGTCTCTCGAAAGGCAAAACCGCTTTGGATCAATCCTTTCACCAAGCGAGCCTCACTAGAAATCCCGCAACCTTTTCCGGTCGCGAGGATCAAAGAAGACGAACACAAATTCATGAATGTATCTCTGCGTCGCATCGTGTTTTTGTCCGGGTTCTTACTTGGTGCGGCGGCCTCGAATACGAACCCAGCGATGAAGATCTTCGCGCGTGACGGATCTGGACCAAGGTCGATGAAAATCAATGGGTCGGGAGGATTTGTGTGATGCAATCGCGTATCGGACAAGCGGTGCTGGTCGCAGTACTTTGCGCAAGCGGTCGGGCTCAAGCACCGGCAGGCCACGAAAGTCAA
>Ga0210388_10000993_pt1 | contig 22517 bp, 13 predicted proteins | sample IncBWC19OmetaG_FD_155485 | JGI IMG/M metagenome (GOLD analysis project Ga0210388, IMG submission 155485) | Forest soil microbial communities from Barre Woods Harvard Forest LTER site, Petersham, Massachusetts, United States - Inc-BW-C-19-O ...
ATAGACATCGGTCAGCTCGGGGAACTCTGAGCCAGCGTTGGCCAGCTTGCCGTAGTAAACCTGATTGTTGTCCAGCAGAACGGCGGCGTAGGGAGTGGTGATCTCGGGGCCCTTGGAGCGGTGGTGTTCACACCCGGTCCCAATCACGAGAACCGACAAAGCAAAAATCGACGCGATAAGCTTCTTCAAACGAGTTCCTCCAACCGAATTTCTCTAACGATTGCCTCGATCTTATCACCGGCAATTATTTCCGCACCCGTTGCCGACCTAGTTAGCGCACCCTCGGAAGCAGAGGCTTGAGAATGTGCACCGGAACGCGTTGGGTATTGGGCGCACCGAGCCGGCTGTTGAGCGGCGTGCGAATTGGAGCTGCGTGGAACTGCGTCCCCCAATTGTTATTGATGGGGCGAGCCAGAGTGGAGCGAGGCGATCCCAGATTTACCGAGCGCGGAATTTCGTTCACCGCGATTTGTTTGACGTGCCCCCAGGGCGCAGTGGCGATTGTCGACTGCCAGCCTCCGCCGGTTTTCACGCGCTCATTATGAATCGCCGTCGACAACAGAACTGGCTGCTTGCTGACTCCGGTGCTGATGGGGCGGCGGAGATTGCTGCTTGGGGGCGTAACCCGGGCCGTGACCGTGATCGGCTTGCGCGTGGTCAGCGCCACTTGCGATGTGAGCGGATTCGAACCGGTGGAATTCGACGCCGGACCGGAAGCGACCGTCAGCACGACGCTGGTCGATGTGTAGGACACAACGAAGTGTTCGGTGCTGTTGATTGCGATGGTCGAGTTGCTGAAGGTGCCGGTGATGCTGTGCGCCGTCAGCACGGTGAAGGTCTGTCCTACCGTGGGCGTGAAGCTGTTGACCACGGCCGCGGTCAGCGTGCCGCCCAGGCTAGCCGTACCGGTAACTTTGAGTTGGCTGTAGGAGGTGCCTGCGGAAGTTCCGCCGATGGAGACATTCAATGCGCCGCCGGAGAGCTGCGTATAGGTGCCGGTGATAGCGAGCAAGCCGGCCTTGCCGGCGTCGCCGACATTCAGGATCGCGGAGGAACCGCCACCGATGGAGACATTGGCTTTCAGCGTACCGCCGCCCTGAATCGTGCCGCCGGTCGCGCTGATGGTGCCGGTGGCGAGGGTTCCGTCTACGGTGGTGGTGCCGGCGGATTGATTGTAGTTACCTGTGCTACTTCCCGCAGTCAGGGTGCTGCCTTTGGCGAGGGTGACGGTGCCCGAATTGGTGAAGGCGCCAGGAGCGGTGGTCAGAGCTGCGGCAGAAGTCAAACCGAGCGTGCCGGTATTGTTGTTGAATCCAGCCAGAGCGTTGGCGGTTCCATCGAGGATAGCCGCTGACTTGCCGCTCAAGGTAAGAGTGGCAGCGTTGGTGGTGATTCCGCCATTCGCGGCAGTCAATTGCAACGTTCCAGCAACCGTGTAGTTACCACCAGAAAGCGTCCCGGCGCTCAGGTTGCTGAGCGTTCCGGCAACGCTGAATGTGCTGCCGGCATTGATGCTCAACTTGCCGGAGTTGGTGAAGTTGCCGATGGTGGTGAAGTTCGCGTCCTGGCCAAGGCCGAGACTTCCCGTGCTGCTGATGCTGCTCAGGTTGGCCAGACCGTTGGCGCTGTTGGTGGAATTGACGAATTTTCCGGTGCCATCCAGCACGATGTTCGAGGAGTCGGTGACGATATCGAGCCCGGCCGCGGAGATGGTTCCGGCAACTGTATAGGCGCCGCCGGTCAAGGTTTTGGAAACCGTGCTGTAGTTGGTGAGATTTCCGTTGATGGCGAAGGTGCTGCCGGCGTTCACGGCAAGCGTGCCGGTGTTGGTGAAGTTGCCTGAGGTGGTGAAGTTCGCATTGTTGGCCAGGGTCAGGCTCTTGCTGTTGCGGCTGAGAGCGGCCAGGGCGCTGGTGCTGTTCGAGGAGTTGAAGATAGTGCCGCCCGCGAGTGTAACGGTGGCATCGTTGGTGGTGATGCTGGCCGTCCCCGTGGCCAGGTCCAGATTGCCGGACAAGACGAAGGTGCCGCCAGTCAAGGTCGTGCCGCTGATCTGCGCCAGGGTTCCGTTGACCGTAAGAAGGCTGCCGCCATTGATCGTGAGCGACCCAGAGTTGTCGAAGTTGCCGACAGTAGAGAAACTCGTGTGGTTGGACAACGTCAGGCTGCCGGCGTTGCTGGCCAGATTCCGCATGGCGTTGGTGTTGTTGGCGGCGTTGTGGAACGAACCGCCCGCCAGGGTAACGTTAGCGTCGTTGATGGTGATGTTCTGCGCCGTGCCGGACAGGACCAGGTTCGAGTCGAGGACGTAAGTTCCGCCGGTCAGCGTGCTACCGCTGATCTGGGACAGCGATCCGACCGAGAAAGTCGTACCCGACAGGATGGTCAGCGAGCCAGCGTTGCTGAAGGCTCCGGCGTCTGTAAAGTTGATGTTGGTGGTGAGTGCGCCGGCTGAGGTTATGCTGGTGAGATTGACCAAAGCGTTCCCGCCGGTGGTCGTGTTGATGAGTTGTCCACCAGCTTCTTCAGTAACTTTGGCCGCGAGGGTAGTAATGCCGGTCGAGTTGCCGGCGGCAAAAGTGATGTTGCCGGTATTCGCGATGTACGTACCGCCGGTGAACGTCGTGGTCGCTCCGTTGTAGTTGGTGAACCCGGAGCCATTCACGTTGATGGCGAGCGTGCCGCCAACATTCGAATCGAGGGTTCCGTTGTTCGTGAATCCCATGGCGCTGCTGCCAATGTTTCCTGTGCCCTCGATGGTGTTGGAACTGATCAACATCGGGGTAGCGCCAGTTCCCGTAATGAAGTTCGGACCGCCGTTGCCCAGCACCACGGTTCCGGTGCCGGCCAGAGTAACCGTGCCGTTGACCTCAAGGGCTGTGTTGTTGCCAGTCGAGTTGAGTTGGATTTGCCCGTTATTGGTGATCGTTCCCGCGAGGACGGTCTCGGCGTTGTTTTGAACCTGATAGGTGCCCGAGTTGGTCAGATTCGTGAGATAGGCGAAGGTGCCGTTCTGGTTATAGATCACGCCGGTGCCGCTGGTGTTGAGCGTACCGCCGGTGATGCTGGCGCCGTTGGCCAAGTCCACCGAGGATCCCGTTCCAGCCGTGATCGTTCCGGTGCTGGTCTGGGTCCAGGCTCCGCCGTTGAAGACGAGTTGCCCGCCGGCGGTCGCTTCGAGGACGTGGCTGTTGGTGGAAGCGGCAGCCGGCTGCAGAATGAGATTGGCGCCGCTCACATTCGCGTTGATAGTGCCGCTGTTAGCGACCGCGTTTCCGTTGCCGATCTGGCCGGCACCTTCAATGGTTTCGCCATTTGACAGCGTGGTGCCGCTGGCGCCTCCGATGATGTCGTTCGCGGTCACGGAACCGCCCATCACCACGGTTCCCGTGCCTTTCAAGGTCGTGTTCGTCTCGGTATAGAGCTCAGTATTGTTGCCTGTGCCGTTGATCTGTATCTGCCCGTTGTTGGTGATGGTACCGGAGATATCGGTCTGGGCGTTGTTGGCAATTTCGTAGGTGCCGGCAATGGTCAGGTTCGCCAGGTTCGCATAAGTACCGGTCTGGTTGTAGATGTAACCGCTACCCGAACTGCTCAACGTGCCGCCGGTGATGCTGACGCTATTGGCGAGATCGACGGCTGAGCCATTACCGGCCGAGATCGTGGCACCGGTGTTGGTCCATGTGCCGCCGTTAAAGATAAGTTGGCCGCCGTTGGTCGCCTCCAAAGTTTTGGAATTGATCGAGGCAGCGGCGGGCTGGAGCACAAGACTACCGCCATTCGCGTTGGCGTTGATGATGCCCTTATTCACGATCGTGATGCCGTTGCCGATCTGGCCGCCACCTTCTATGGTCTCGGAGTTGGTGAGGGTGGTGCCGGCGGCCCCACCGACAATATTGGACGCCAAACTGGTGCCGCCCATGATCACGGTACCTGTACCCGCCAGAGTGGTATTGGTGGACGTGTACAGTTCGGTGTTGTTGCCCGACGAAAGCAGAGTGATGGTCCCGTTGTTGGTGATCGTCCCTGAAAGGTTGGTCTGCGCGTTGTTCTGAATGTCGTAAGTGGCGTTGAGCGTCAGGTTGGTAAGGCCGGCGTAGGTTCCACTCTGGTTGTAGATGATGCCCGCTCCGCTCGTGCTGAGCGTGCCGCCAGTGATGCTGACAGTGTTGGTCAAATCGACCGACGACGGATTATTGCTGGAGTCGGAGCCCACGGCTTTGATGATGCCGCCGGCATTGTTGATCGCGCCACCAAGCAAAACCAGGGTTCCGCCGTTGGTCGCTTCCAGCGTGCCGGTATTGGTAAGCCCGCCGGTTCCGGCCTGAATGTACAGAGGCAGGGTTGAAACCGTGGGGCTGATATTGCCATTGATGGTGCCGCTATTAACCAGATTGAGATTGCCTTCGCCAATGTTTCCAACCCCAGTGATGGTCTCCTGATTGGTGAGCGTAGCGCCGCTGGCGCCATTGATCAGGTTGTTAATGCCGGTGCTGCCGGTCCCCATCACCACGGTTCCCGTGCCAGCTAACGTCGCCGAGTTACTGCCGCTACTTGGAACGTAGAGTTCCGTGTTGTTATTCGTCGATTGCAGATTGATGGTGCCGTTGTTCGTGATGGTGCCGGAGATATTTGTCTGGGCGTTATTCTGGACGTCGTAGGTGGTGCCGGTCGAGAGGGTAACGCCGGTCAGGGAAGCGTAGCTGCTGCTCTGGTTATAGATAACTCCGGTCCCGCTCGAGGTGAGCGTGCCGCCGGTAATACTGACGCTGTTGGCGAGATCGACGGACGAACCCGACGCCGCCGAGATGGTCCCACCGGTATTTGTCCACGAGCCGCCGTACAGCACCAGAGTGCCGCCGTTGGTGGCTTCGAGCGTCTTGGTGTTGACGTCAGTCGCTGTCGATAGAGGATCGACATACAAATTTGTGCCGCTGACGTTGGCATTGATGGTGCCGTTGTTTACGAGCCCGAGCAGGCCTTCTCCAACATTCGCGTTGGCGGCTGCGGCGCCGCCTGTGATGGTCGAGTTGTTGGTAAGAACCGCGCCCGAGACGCCGTTGATATAGTTCGGTCCGCCACCATTGCCCAGCACGACGGTTCCCGTGCCCGCGAGGGTTGTGTTCGCGGTCAGATCGAGATTGGTATTGTTCCCCGTCGATAGCAGGTTGATGGTCCCATTGTTGGTAATGGTTCCGGAGATGAACGTGGTGTTGTTGTTCTGAACATCGTAGGTGCCGGCGTTGGTGAGATTCGAGAGGCTCACGTTTTGCGAGCTGCCCCCGGCGATGATGCCGGTGCCGCTGGTGGAGAGGACTCCGCCCGTAACGCTGGCGTTGTTCTGCAGGATGACGGAGGAGCCATTCGCCGCTGAAATTGTTCCGGCGCCAGTCTGGGTCCAGCTCTGGCCGTAGAGGAACAGCGTTCCGCCGTTAGTGGCTTCAATGGTCCCGGTGTTTGTCGAGGCGCCGCCGGCATCGAGGTAGAGGTTCAATCCGTTGGCGTTGGCGTTGATAGTACCGCTGTTCGCGAAAACCAGGTTGCCTTCACCGACGTTTGCGTTACCCCCGGAAGCTCCGCCGCTAATAGTGGATGAGTTGGTAAAGACCGTGCCCGAGGCGCCGGTAATGTAGTTAGGTCCGCCACCATTATTCAGAACAATGGATCCTGCGCCGCTGAGAGTAAGGGCACCGGCGAGGTCGAGGACCGTGTTATTGCCAGTAGAGTCTAAGGTGATCGAGCCCGCGTTGCTGATATTTCCGCTCACCGTGAGAGTGTTGTTATTGGCGATGCTCACCGAGTCGCCGACGTGGCTTAAGGTGAGGGTGCCAATGCTGGCGCCGTCATCCACGACCGTGGCGGCAGTGGTCAGGCCAATCACAACGTTGTCACCGTTGGGGGCGCCATTGTTCCAATTGGAGGTATTGCTCCAGCTTGAGGTGCCTCCGGAACCGGTCCAGGTGTCGGTCGTGACTGGGGGCGGAATACTTCCCTTTGAGGCCTGCGCGGTCGGGCCTGCCGCGGGCTGTGCATGTAGCGCCTGCGATGAGAGCTTTTTCTTGGCAGCCTTGCCGGACTGAGCCGGCGCAACATTGGCGATAAGCAGGACGGCGAGAAGGATGGAAAACACACTCATCCGCTTGACTGCCAGAGAGGACACTGGGCGCATGGGAAACTCCAAGTGAAGCATCAATTCAAGTCAAACTGCCAAGTTTTAAGGTGAACGAATACAAATACGCGTATGCGTGCGATCCCGAATGGGTCCGCAGAGAGGGTTGACGCATCATAGCGAAGCGTCACGCAGTGTCAAGATGAAAGTTTTTGCAGTGCTGCGAAGAACACGGCGAAAATGTCGCGGGAGGCGCTCGCTGGCGATCTCAGTTAGAATCGAGTGCGCTGAAGTTGGCTCCCCCGAAGAAAACTCCGAGAATGAACTCAAGAATGATGTTCCGATGTCTGCGGAGAGCCTGCGCCTTGTTTCAAGTCAGGAACCTGCAGGGTGTGATGGTGGGGATTCTGCTGGCGACTTTACCGGCGTGCCGCGGGTCCGCGCGGGCGAAAGAGCACGTCGAAACGGGCAACCACTATCTGGAGCAGAAGCAGTTGGCCCAGGCGGAAACGGAATATCAGCAGGCCATTCAGATCGATCCCGATCTGGCCGACGCGCACTACCGGCTGGGAATTCTCGAATTGCAGGAAGAACATCCGACGGCAGCGACCAAGTCGCTGACGCGAGCGGTCGATCTTGACCCGAAGAATGCGGATGCTCGACTGCGCCTGGGGAATTTGCTGGTCGCGGCGACACAGTACGGTGATGCCCGACGGCAAGCCGAGGCGGTTCTTGCTCTGGACGGCAAGAGTGCAGGAGCGCATCGACTGCTCGGGCAGATTGCTCTGCAGCAGATGCAATACGTGGCGGCAGAGAACGAATTGAAGCAAGCGATCGACCTGGCCCCGCATGATCCTCAGGCTTATGAAGACCTGGGACTGGCACAGTTGCTCGATGCCGAATATGGCGCGGCGGAAAAAAGCTTTCAGACTGCGGTCGATGCGCGTCCTGACGACGCACAGACATATATCAACCTGGCTAATTTCTACAAAGCGCAGAATGCGCCGGACCGGGCGGAACAAGTGTTGCGCCAGGGAATGATGAAAAATCCCCAGGCGGTGGAATTGCCGGTTGCGCTGGCAGGACTTTATGCGGAACGCGGCCGTGGCGCGGAGGCGCGCAGCGTGCTGGACCAGATCGAAGCCGACGAGAAAGATTATGCTGGCGGCCGCCGCGCAGTGGCAGAGTTTTACCTTAGCAGCGGCGATGCCGCTGGAGCGCTGCCTCGGTTTCGAGCGTTGGCGGACCCGGATGCGCACGACCAATCCTCCGCGAAAAAAGTCGCCGAGTGCTACCTGCAGTTGGGCCAATGGCGCGAGGCGAACGAATGGATCGATCAGCACGATGGGAAAGATGTGGACTTCCGATTGTTGCGGGCTCGCAGTGATTTGGGCGCTTTTCGTTTGCGCGATGCGTCGGCCGAGTTGCAGAGTTTGCTCAAGGATTCTCCGGATGTGCCCGCGGTGTATTACTACCTGGCTCAGGTCTATCTGCAGCAGGAGGAAGCCGCCGCGGCACAGCAGGCTTTCAATCAGGCGGTGCAGGCGCAGCCGGGATATCTTCCCGCAATTCTCGGTTTAGGGAACAGCAGCCTGCAGCAGGGCAATGCGGATGTCGCGCTGAATTATGCGAGCCAGGTCGTTGCCACCAGTTTCTGGCTGGCCGATGCGCACATTCTGGCGGGGAGCGCGTATCTGCTGCGCGGAGATCAGGATCAGGCGCAGCGGGCGTTCGAACTCGCCACAGGACTGAACCCGCGTAGTCCGGAAGCACAGGAGAGACTGGGGAAGGTTCTGAGTCTGAAGGGGAATTTTCCGGACGCGGAGAAGGCTTACGAAACCTCGCTCGCCCTCGCACCGGATTATGCGCCTGCGTTGAGTGGCCTGTCTGAAGTCCTAGCCAAGCAGGGCAAGACGCGGCAGGCAACCACGCGGATTGACCGCCAGGTCGCAGCCCGGCCCAAGGCGTACCAGTTGCTGGTGGCGCGGGCGGAATTCTGCATCACGCAGAAAGATTGGACGTGTGCGGAGCGCAGTTACAAGCAGGCGCTGGCGGAGAATCCGTACTACGTGAACGGGTATCTCGCTCTGGCGCACGTTTACGCCGCGACCAACCGTCCCGCGGGAATGATTGAGCAATATGAAGCGGCGCGCAGCAGGTTTCCCGACTACCTGCCTACCTATATTCTTCTCGGACAGGTTTATTCCTACGTCGGCGACGTGAGCCGGGCACAGCAGACTTATCAGGATGCGCTCAAGATCGAGCCGAACTTCTTTCTTGCCCAAACAAATCTGGCCCGGCTTTACGCGGACCATGCAGGATCGCTGGCCGACGCTCTTGAACTGGCGCGGAAGGCGAAGGCGTCGCAGCCAGATGATCCGAATGTGAATGACACCCTGGGCTGGGTTTATTACAAGCAAGGGCAGTGGAGCTCAGCCATCCCATTGCTGGAAGCGGCGGTCGCCAGGAGTCCGCAGGTCGCCGCGTTTCAATTTCATCTCGGCATGGTGTATCTGGCGGCAGGACAAAATGCACAGGCCCACACCAGCCTGCAGTCTGCGATCAGTCTTGGCTTGAGTGCGGATGATGCCAAGGCTGCGCATGAAGCCTTGCAAAAATCTGGATCCTAACGACTCGGCACTACTGGGCGAACCAGCTTCGTCTAAGTTCCACTCGAACTTCACGACGCCGCCACAAAGCGAAGGCAGCCAGGGCGTAGATTCCCATCGTGACAGGCAGAAGCGCTCTCATTCCCAATAGGAGCGAGAAATTTTCCAGCAGACCTCCTACCACAGCGCCAAGCACATTCGCGCCAAGTGCGGCGGCAGGAGCGGCTTCGCCTCGAAATTCCAGCGAGAACAATAATCCGGCAAATATAACGGGCACGGAAAACACCGCGGCGGCGAATGCTCCCACGAACGCAGGCGGACCTGGGATTCGAGCGAATGGAATCGCATACGCCGTGGCCAGCCCGATCAGTAGCGGCATGACGATCCAGAGCCTTGAAAGAGTCGTCGGAAAATAATCGACCACGCGGTTCGCAACCAGAAGCGCCGTCAACAAAACAGAGATGACCAGCCCGTTCACCTGCCACGTGGTTCCGAAGTACAGAGCCAGACGGCTGATCACCTGTGTCTCGAGCAGCATGAAGCCGGCGCCCATCAGGAGGAAGAACAACGACGGAGTTTGTCGTCGAGCGTCCGGAATTCTGGCATAGAAAGCGAGCGTCACGAGTATGACAAGCACGCCCAGCGAGAGATAGGTGCGGGGAATGTTGCGGTCCCGCTGGTAGAGGTACGGCCAGTCGTCGGTAGTGACCGGAACGTCGGCGGCATCGATAACAAAGTGATTGCGAGACACGAACTGGGCAAGGCTCTGGTCGCGGGTCAAGACGTCGTCGATGCGTCCCGAGGGAGAGACTGCGAAGCAAACAGCCGAGGGCGTGTAGCTGGAGCCGGCATAGAAAACGAGCGGAGGCTTACCGAAAACCTGCTGCAGCATTTCCGACAGGCGAAGCCCCATCCACGGACGGTCGACGGCGAATTTCAGAAACAGCACGCCATCCGGATTGAGATGTTCGCGGGCTTCGCGGAACGACTCCACGGTGTAGACGAAGTTGTCGATGCGCATGTTGGAGTAGTCGGAAAACTGAGTGTGCGAGTCCAACAACCCAAAGAGCACCAGATCGTAGCGTCGGGAAGTTCGCTTCAGGAAGGCACGGGCATCGGTGCGATCAACTGAAACGACGGGCGAATCATAAGGATGCTCGGGATGCTCACGCTCGCCAATCGCCAGGATGGCAGGGTCGATTTCAACGGCGTCGATAGACGAACTGTTGTGACGTAGACCGGCCGCCACATCGTCGCCGGTTCCCGAACCGACGATCAATACGCTCGGCGAATCTGCGGCAAAGCGAAACGGCAGGTTGTAAGGATTGTCCTCCGGCACTTCTTTGAGCAGGCTGGGATGACGCGACAGGAAACTCGGCGACAGATTCACGATCGCCTGATAGCCGGTGTGGTTCACCTTCAGCTCGCCTTGCATGAAGTCGCCATTCTCGGCGTAAGAGCGGGTGTACTCGATCTGCTGGTAGGGCGTCCAGATGGCGTAGTGGTCGCGGGTCGAGGAATCGTGCAGCAGCAAGATCAACGGCAGCAGAAGACTCAGCAGAAGCCATCTGTCCTTCGCCGTGGCCTGCAGCAAGGCAAAACCGACGAGCACAATTCCGAGCCAGACCCATGGCTGCAGCATCACGCGACTCACGGCGAGGAACGACACGATTCCGAGGAGGCTGCCGAACAGATTCCAGGAATAGCCGGTTAGAGCCTTCGGAGCCAGATTCATTTGCCGGCCGACGATCTGTCCCAGGGGCACGAAGATCCACACAAGCAACAGAAACAAGATCGCGGTCAACAGAACCACGGCGCTAAAGTTAACCCAATTCCAGACATTGCCCGACGTCCATAGTTCCAGGTCGGTAGCGGCTCCCAAGCCTTGCGACAGACTCTCCAGAGCCTTGCCGCTGCGCCAGGGCAGGCGGACGACGAGCAACAATCCCATGAGCGCCTTGGTACTCAAAGGCCAGCGAATTGCCTGACGGGCCAGAGCGCAGCCCAAACCAAAACCGACGAAACACAAGAGCAGCGCAAGATTTTTGAAGTAAGCGAAGACGCGGATTTCAACCGCAATCCAGCGAATGAATGCCAGCTCGGCAAACAACGTAAGAAAGCTGGCGATCACAAGGGAATAGGGACTCCAGACGGGAGCCTTTGCGGATTCAAGAAAAGGTGTTCCGCGCCGCTTCGCAATCAGCAGACCGATGCGAACCAGTATAAGAATCGCGGCAGCAGCAAGGTAAAACCAAGGTCGAGAGGTCATCTGCGGGGACTTGGGAACATTCGGAGCTCGAAATTGGCCTAGAGTATAGCGCCCTCGACCTCAGTGGGTTTGAGCGCCGTCCACCATGCGCCAGATGCCGAGAGCATTTGCCTCTTTCAGTTCGTCGGGCAGCGCGGCGTCGGGAAAGCCCTGATAGCAGACGGGGCGGGCGAAGCGGAAGATGGCCTGGCTGCCAACTGAGGTCGAGCGTCCGTCCGAAGTGGCAGGATATGGACCGCCATGCACCATGGCATGGGTGACCTCGACGCCGGTTGGGAAACCATTGAAGATGAGCCGGCCGACTTTGGTTTCGAGACTTGCAATCAGGTCCGAATAGTCTCGGAGATCTTCTTCGGTGCCGTGAATCGTGGCGGTGAGGTGGCCTTCGATAGAACGGGCGATGGCGAGGACCTGCTCACGAGTGGAGTGCCACACTATGAGAGTCGTGGGGCCGAAAATTTCTGCACCCAGATGTGAACCGAGGAATGAAGCGGCGTCGGTCTCAAAGAGTGCGGAGGTCGCGGCGAAGCTGGCGCCCGAGGCCGGCGGACCGCCCTCGGCGACAAGCGTCACGGAAGACACGGTTTTGCGTTTTGCGATCGAGGAATCGTAGGTGGAACAGATCGCCTTGGTCAGGAGATGAAACGGCGACGATGTTACGACCAACTGGCGTAACTGGTCGGCGAGTGCGGATGCGTCCCGACCCTCTGGCAGAAAAACCATACCTGGCTTGGTGCAGAACTGGCCGGCTCCCATGGTGAAAGAAGTGTGCAGTCCGGCGGCGATGCTCGCGGAACGCTCGCGCAAAGCCCCGGGCAAAATGAATACAGGGTTTGTGCTGCCCATTTCCGCATAGAAAGGAATCGGCTCGGGACGGGACGCCGCCAAGTCCATCAGAATTCTGCCCGCTGCATGAGAACCGGTAAATCCGCCAGCCTTGACCAACGGATGCTTCACCAGGCCGGTTCCTACGCGCGTGCCTGCGTCAAACAAAAGTGAGAAGACGCCCTCAGGCAATCCGCATTCGCGAACGGATTGTTGAATCGCTCGTCCTACTAATTCGCTGGTGCCGGGATGTGCGGGATGCGCCTTCACAATTACCGGATTGCCAGCTGCGAGCGCCGAGGCGGTGTCACCTCCAGCAACGGAGAATGCCAACGGAAAGTTGCTGGCGCCGAAGACGACCACGGGTCCAAGCGGACGGAGCATGGAGCGAATGTCGGGCTTGGGCGCGGGCTTGCGATCGAGATCGGCGTGATCGATGCGGGCGTTGACCCACGAACCTTCCTCCGCGACCTGGGCAAACAGGCGAAGCTGAGCACAGGTGCGTGCCGTCTCGCCTTGCAGTCGCGCGTGCGACAGAGCCGTTTCCAACGCTGCGCGTCCGATCACTTCGGCAGCAATCGACTCGATCTTGGCGGCGATGGCGCGCAAGAACGCGCCGCGAGCGCGCCCTGAAACCTGGCGGTAGACGTCGAATGCGTTGGCGGCTAGATGGGCCGCGAGATCGACTTCCTCCGCTGACGCTGAGATGAAGGCCGGTTCCAGACTCTGGCCGGTGGAGGGATCAGCAGCATACAGCGGGTCGCCTGATGCGCCGCCCTCGCGGAATCCGATCAGCGATCGCCCTGCGAGTTTTACTTCGGATGCTTGCATTTATTTTCCTGTCGGTAACGCACAGCTTGCCGCGGATTGAGGCCGGGACTGCAGGGCGTCATGGATTGCTTTGCGGGCTTGTGCGAGTTGAGAGCCTGCCAATTCCAGACGCGGAGCGCGCACTCGCGAATTTCCGATGCCAGCTTCTGCTTGCACCAGCTTGATGAGTTGTACGAAGTTGGGAACAGTGTCCATACGAAGCAGGGGCAGGAACCAGCGATAAAGATCGAACGCTTTGCCGCGCTCTCCGTTGATGCCGCACTTAAAGAGTTCAACGGATTCGCGCGGCAGGGCGTTGGCCAGTCCGGCAATCCATCCGGTGGCTCCGACGCCGATGGCCTCCAGCACGGAGTCGTCGACGCCGACGCAGATCTCAAGCCGGTCATCCAACAACGCACGGATGGCCGAGACGCGGCGGACATCGGTACTCGATTCCTTGACCGCCGCAAGATTTTCGTGTTCGGCCGCCAGTTCAAGAATCTGTTCGGGAAGAAAATCGGTCCCGTAGGCCACGGGATTGTTGTAGAGCATGCAGGGAAGCGGCGTGGCGTTGAATATGGCGGCGACGTGAGTTTTCATTTCACGCCAGTCGCCCTTGTATACGTACGGAGGCAACACCATGAGTCCGTCGCAGCCGAGATCGGTTGCGGCTTGCGCGATGGCGACAGCTTCAGAGGTCGTGAGAGATGAGACGGCGGCGACAACCGGAGAACGCCCGTGGATCGCTGTCACGAACGTGCGCAGAACCGCCAGTTTCTCATCCAATGACAATGTCGCGCCTTCGCCAAGTGATCCGAGAGCCACGATGCCCGTGCAGCCATTGTCGAGCAACCAGCGGGAGTGCTCCGCGATGAAGCCATGGTCGACACTGAGGTCGGGGTTAAAGCAAGTGGTGATCGCGGGCATCACGCCCTTCCAGTTCATCGCAGGCCTCCGGTGAGCGCGGCGTGGTCCGGCTCGGTGGCGGCCGCGCAGCCGCCTAGATTTTCCATGCACGTGGGGAAAATGGGCGGGCGGACTGAATCCGGAATCCAGTGATAGAGAAATTCGGTTGCCGGGCCGCAGATTCTTCCCTGGCATGCTCCCATGCCACAACGCGTTTGCAGTTTGGCGGCGCGCCAGGACGGATATGACTGAAGGCGGGAATGTGGAACATCCTCGCAGCGGCAGACGACGGTCTCGGGCGAGGGCAGGCTCCGCAGTTCCTCGCGCAACCGGAATGCACGGTCAAGAACGCGTGCGAAACGGCGCGCTTTACTTCGTTGGGCGAAACATCTTCGTGCTCCCGCGGTTTCGCCGGCAGCGGCAAGACCGGCGATTTGACCTTCAGCCAGCGATGCCTCAACCCCTGCGATGCCGGTCGGCTCACCAGCGCAGAAAACTCCTTTGACCGTGGTTTGCTGATACTCGTCAACATCTACGAGAACGGCGCTGGTCTTGCAACCCAACAACTGTGGCAACTCCAAATTTGGCACCAGATGAAATCCGCAGGCGAGGTAATCGCAGGGGATTATTTCGGGTCTTCCCGCGCGCGAAATTGTAACGCTCGCAAGCGACTGCCTGCCTTGGGCAGCAAGCGGCCAACTATTCGCGGCATACGGCACGCCTGCCAGCACTTTTTTTAATTGCAGACCCTGAAAGAGTTTTTCAGGCTGAGCAAGCAGCACCATGCCGAATCGCGCCAGACTGGCCCACGAAGCTTGCTCGCAAATGATGGGAATCTCAGCGCCATGTTTCCGCAGATATGCGGCGACGGCGAGCAGCAGAGGACCTGTCCCGGCCACGACGACTCGCTTGCCGCGAATCGGCAGACCGGATTTGACCATCGCCTGCAAGCCGCCAGCGCCCATCATGTTGGGTAGCGTCCAGCCGGGGAAGGGCAGGAACCTTTCGCGCGCTCCAGTGGCCAGCACGAGATTCGTATAGCGAAATTCTCTGAAGCCGTCAGGACCCTCTGCCCACAGGACCCCAGGCTCGGGCTGATGAAAAACTCTCGTAGCATGAAACTTCTCGATTTCAGCAGCGCGAAGAAGGTCGCACCATTTCGCGGCGGTCCGGTCTCGTCCACTCTCGAATTCGGCTCGCCAGATTTGCCCGCCGAAGGTGGGATTATCGTCGGCAAGCGCAACGCGTACTCGACATTCCGCCGCGCGGACTGCGGCGGCGATGCCGGCGGGGCCACCGCCGATCACGAGGACGTCGTAGGGTTGGCGCTGGTCGGTATTCATTATTATTCGCTATTCGCTCGTCCTTACGTCCATTCCTGGCTCGCAGAGGATCTGGCAGCTTCGGCCATGAAGTTTCCCATTGATCGATACACGGCATTCGAAACAGATGCCCATGCCGCACAATGGCCCGCGCGGTTCCCCGATCACCGAAGTTCGACAGGGCTGCCCGGCGATTGCCATGGCGACGGCCACCGTTGCCCCTGCGGGCAAAGTCACTGCGGTGCCGTTCACTATAAGGCTGATTTCATCGGACATTTTCATTGTCCCGGTGATGATGTATTTCTTTGGCGAGTGCGAACTTGCTCCAGCGCTGAAGTCGATCCTTCCTTCGGGTAAATTGACGATCAGTGTAGACAATATTCGGCAGAGTTGCACGAGTGGCCAGCAGCATCCCGCGTGGTCCCGGCGGGAAAAGAGGTCTTTGACAAAGAGAGGGGACTCCAGTTAATGTTCGGGTTGCGTAAACGTTTACGAGATCGTTTTTGTGAGTTTTAGTTCGAGCGTTGAGGATCGCTAATTTTTCCCCCAATGCTGCTGATGACATTGCGCGAAGAGGTGTTGGAGGCGAACCTGGAGTTGGTTCGCCGTGGCCTTGTGCTTTATACCTTCGGCAATGTCAGTGGAATCGACCGCACAAAGGGACTGGTTGCGATCAAGCCGAGCGGCGTCCCCTACGAAAAATTAACGCCGGAACAGATTGTGATTTCTGACCTTACGGGGAAAATCGTCGACGGCAAGCTTCGTCCCTCGTCCGACCTGGCGACGCACCTGGAGCTGTACAAACATTTTCCAAACATCGGCGGAGTCGCCCACACTCACTCGGAGTTTGCCACGGCCTGGGCGCAGGCGGAGACACCGATTCCCTGCTTTGGCACTACGCACGCGGACTCGTTTCACGGGCCGGTTCCAGTGACAGAGCGGCTGACCGCATCCGAGATCGCCGGCGACTATGAACTCAAAACCGGCACCGCGATCTGCCGCCTGTTTGCGAATGCGAAAATTGAGCCTGACGCAATTCCGGCGGTATTGGTGGCCGGACACGCTCCTTTTTGCTGGGGACCGACCGCGGCAGAAGCGGCGCACAACGCGGTAATTCTGGAATTTGTGGCGCGGATGGCGTGCCATACGCTTTCGATCAGTGCTGAATCCCGGCCGCTGGCGCGCGAACTGCACGACAAGCATTTTCTGCGCAAGCACGGTCGCAATGCCTACTACGGACAGGTTAAACCCCAATGACATTAGCCCTCTTCACCTCGGGTTCGTCGAGCCTGGTTCACCTGCATCCGGTGGATATGGTCATTATTGTTTTCTACTTCGCCCTGGTGATCGCCATCGGACTTTACCTGAAGGGGAAGGCGAATACCGGGGAAGATTTTTTTATGGCCGGGCGGGAAATGACGGCGTGGGTGGCAGGCCTGAGTTTTCTGTCGGCCAATCTGGGCGCGCTTGAATTGATGGGATGGGCTGGCTCCGCCTATCAATATGGAATCCTGGCCACGCATTGGTATTGGATTGGCGCCATTCCGGCGATGCTGTTTCTCGCGCTTGTGATGATGCCGTTTTACTACATCTCGAAAACACATTCGGTGCCGGGATACTTGAAACTGCGTTTCGGCGAACCCGCTCGCGCTCTATCGGCTATTTCGTTCGCGTTCATGACGGTGCTGATGAGTGGCGTCAACATGTTTGCCATGGCCAAGGTCATGCAGATCGTTCTGGGATGGGACATCAATTTCAGCATCTGGGTATCGTCTCTTACGGTCGCGGTTTATGTCACGCTGGGCGGATTGCGGTCGGCGATCTTTAACGAAGTCTTGCAGTTTTTTCTTATCTGGGCGGGCGCTCTACTGATTCCGATCCTGGGATTGTATGAAGCGGGCGGCTGGGGCAATCTCAAAGTGTTGATCGCTCAACGAGCGTCGGAACAATACGTCCATCTCTGGGCGGGGTTGGGTTCGTTCGGTGCCAATCCCATGGGCATTCACTGGACGGGCATCGTATTTGGCCTCGGGGCAGTTATTTCGATGGGCTACTGGACCACCGACTTTCTGGTGGTACAGCGCATTCTGGCCGCGAAAGACATTCGCAGCGCGGAAATGGCACCGATCATCGGAGCGGGATTCAAGATGATGGTGCCGATCATTGTGATCCTGCCGGGGTTATTGGGGTTGGGCCTGCTGCCGATGAAGCTGGTTCCGGAATCGGTCGCCACCGTGACTCATGGCTACAGTTACAACGACGTCCTTCCTCTTATGCTGGCGCGTTATTGCGGACCTGGGTTGCTCGGTCTCGGAATTACCGCGCTGATTGCCGGGTTCATGTCAGGAATGGCGGGGAACGTCAGCGCGTTCACGACGGTCTGGACCTACGACATTTACCGTCCGTTGATCAACAGCAAAGGCAGCGACCATCACTATGTGAACATGGGGCGTTGGACCACGATCATTGGTGTGCTGATCAGCGTGGGCACGGCATATCTGGTGATGCGGTCGGCCAGCATCATGGATTATGTGCAGGCGCTGTTCAGCTTCTTCATCGCGCCTCTGTTCGGCACGGTGATCCTCGGAATGCTGTGGAAGCGGGCCACCGGGCCGGGCGGATTTTGGGGTCTGCTGTGCGGGACGCTGTCGTCTGTCAGCATGTGGGCATGGGTGAAGGTTGACCCGACGGCGCTGCGGTATGTTGCGCTTTCGCCGGACGCCAAAGCGCTGGCGCAGGATATGTATCAGGCGCTCTGGTCGTTTCTGGTCTGTGTGATCGTGACGGTGACAGTGAGTCTGGCAACGAAACCTATTCCGGACAGCGCATTGAGCGGCTTGGTGTACGGGCAGACGGTGATTCCATCCATCGGGGATGTGCCCTTGTATCAGAAGCCGCTTTTCTGGGCAGCGATTGTGGCGATCATTTTTGTAATTCTCAACATAATTTTCTGGTAGGCGGAGCTTATGACAACAGAACGTTCCGTATCGATCTGGTTCTTCATCGGCCTGTCACTGCTGGTGAATGGCCTGCTGATTCTGGGCGCAGGATTGTACGAATATTCGAATCCTCCCGCTCCCGAGACGCAGGTCGTGCTGTTTCGGTTGCATGCCGGAGTGTGGTGGGGCGGCCTGCTTACATTGCTTGGCGGACTTTATTGCTGGAAGTACGCTCCTTCGCGGGCGCATTGAACACTTGGCGAATTTTTTAGGATAAATGGGGAGAAATATATGTCTGAGAAAAAGATGACGATGGGCGTCATCATTGGGAATCGCGGATTTTTTCCCGGCGAGTTGGCGAAGGTCGGGCGCGAAGAGATTATCCAGGCACTGACCAAGGCGGGTATGGATTGTGTCGTGCTCGGTCCCGAAGACAGCAAGTATGGCGCGGTGGAGACGCACGAAGAGGCCAAACGCTGTGCGGCTTTATTTCGCAAGAACAGTGACCGACTGGATGGCGTGATCGTTTCATTGCCGAACTTTGGCGATGAACGCGCAATCGCCGACACGATGCGACTGTCGAAGCTTGATATTCCAGTGCTGGTGCAGGCCACGCCCGATGACGCCAAAAAGATGACGATCCTGCATCGTCGCGACAGCTTCTGCGGCAAGATGTCGGCGTGCAACAATCTGCGGCAGTACGGAATTCCTTATTCGCTGACTCGGCTGCATACCGTCAGTCCGGACTCGGACGACTTTCAAAATGATCTGGCATGGTTCGCCGCGGTTTGCCGGGTGGCGAACGGCATGCGTAATTTGCGCGTGGGCAGTATCGGGGCGCGGCCAACTGCGTTCAATACGGTGCGATACAGCGAGAAGTTGCTGGAGGCGCACGGGATCTCCACCGAGACGCTCGATTTGTCAGAGGTGTTCGGGCGCATCGCGAAATTGAAGGACGACAATGCCGGAGTGCAGGGCAAGCTTGCCGATATCAAGAAATATGTGACGACCAGTGGTGTGCCCGATGCGGCGCTGGTGAAGATGGCAAAGCTCGGCTATGTGATCGATGACTGGATGAAGGCAACCGACGTCAAAATCAGCGCGGTTCAGTGCTGGACTTCGATGGAAGAATATTTTGGCGTAGTTCCCTGCACCATCATGAGCATGATGAGCAACAATCTGCTACCGGCGGCGTGCGAGGTCGATGTCTGCGGGACGCTGAGCATGCATGCGTTGGCGCTGGCCTCGCAGACGCCGAGCGCGTTGCTCGACTGGAACAACAATTACGGCGACGATCCGGATAAGGCCGTCTGCTTCCATTGCAGCAATCTGCCAAAGCATTTCTTCCAGGACGTGCGCATGGACTTCCAGGAGATCATCGCCGGAACCGTGGGCAAGGACAATACGTTTGGCACGGTGGTGGGCAGAGTAAAGGCCGGTGCGATGAGCTTTGCGCGCTTCTCGACCGACGATACGGCTGGCGTGATTCGCGGCTATGTCGGCCAGGGTTCGTTCACCAATGATTCGCTCAACACGTTCGGCGGCGTGGGCGTGGTGCAGATTGGCGAGTTACAGAAATTGCTGCACTACATCTGCGAGAACGGCTTTGAGCACCATGTGGCGGCGAACTTCTCGAGCACAGCGGCGGCGGTGCACGAAGCGGCGGTGCGATACCTGGGATGGCAGATGCATTGGCACGGGAACTAACCGCGCTATTCCCGCAACGACAGCAGCATCGTCAGACGCATGCAGGTTGACGCTCATCAGCATTTTTGGATTTACCGGCCTGAGGAATACGGCTGGATCGACGACTCGATGGCGGCGTTGCGTCGCGATTTTCTGCCTGAGGATCTGCAGCCGGAATTGATCGGTTCTGGGTTCCGAGGATCGGTCGCGGTGCAAGCGCGGCAAACGCTCGAAGAAACTCGATGGCTGCTGGAACTGGCGGATCGTTCGCCATCGATTCTGGGCGTGGTTGGGTGGATTGACCTGCAGTCGGCGGACGTCCGTTCTCAACTGAAATCCTTCAGCCGGAATCCCAAGCTGGTCGGCGTCCGCCACATCGTGCAGTCGGAACCGGACGATCGCTTTCTGCTGCGACCGGAGTTTCTGCGCGGGGTTGCCATACTGGAGGAGTTCGATCTTGCCTACGACATCCTAATCTACCCCCGCCATCTACCGGTCACTGCCGAGTTTGTGGAGCGCTTCCCGCGACAACGATTCGTGCTCGACCATCTGGCGAAACCGCCGATCAGGACCAGTGAAATCGACTCGTGGGCGCAGGGAATACGGCGGCTGGCGGCGTTTCCGAACGTGTACTGCAAACTGTCCGGACTGGTGACCGAGGCGGACTGGCAGCTCTGGAAGCCAGAGCAGATCGTACCGTACCTCGACATTGCGTTTGAGGCGTTCGGGTCTGAGCGGCTCATGATCGGTTCCGATTGGCCGGTTTGCCTGGTGGCGGCACCGTACGCCCGCGCGATCGGAGTCGTGATGGACTACGCACTCCGGCAGAACGCTGAAACGCGCGACGCCGTGCTCGGCGGGAACGCGCAACGATTCTGGCGGCTGGCCGGCTGAGAAACCGCCGGAGCGCTGTTCACTCATGTTTTACAATGGCCGCATTCATGCAACGCTCGGTTCTCCAACTCGACTCGCGCGATAACGTTCTGATCGCCCTCGCTGATTTGAAGAGCAGCGAACAAATCGAATTCGCGGGCAAGATTTATACCTTGCCGAAGAGTGTTCCCGCCAAACATAAGTTCGCCACGCGAAGTCTCGACGTGGGCGATGACGTGATCATGTACGGTGTTCTGGTCGGGAAAGCCGTCAAGCCGATTGCGATCGGTGAACTCTTGACGACGGGCAACATCCATCACCAGGCTGCGGACTTCCGCGGGCAGAGCGGAGAATTTCACTGGACTCCGCCCGATGTCGAGAATTGGAAGAACAGGACTTTTCGAGGATATCGCCGGTCCGATGGACAAGTAGGGACGCGAAATTATTGGCTGGTTGTTCCTCTCGTGTTTTGCGAGAACAAAAACATTCAGGTGCTGAAGCAGGCCCTGGAAGAAGAATTGGGCTTCGCCGCGCCACAGATCTATCGCCGTCAGGTTGCGGAACTGGCGAGAAGTTATCGGGATGGAGCGACTGGAAATCTGAGCGTTGAGGCGCCCGAGCCGCTTCAACGTAGCCGCCTGTTTGAGAATATCGATGGCATTCGTTTTTTGCTGCACGAGGGCGGCTGCGGAGGAACGCGCGAGGACTCCAACAACCTGTGTGGTCTGATCGCGGGCTATATTCATCATCCGAATGTGGCGGGAGCAACAGTGTTGAGCCTGGGCTGCCAACACGCGCAGATCGGGATTCTTCGTGAAGAAATCCGCAAGCGCAATCCTGAGTTCGACAAGCCTCTGCATATTCTCGAACAGCAACGCAGCGGATCAGAGGCGGCGATGATGACGGAGGCGATCCGGCAAACGTTTCTCGGCCTGGTTGAGGCTGACAAGGCACGGCGCACTCCCGCTCCGCTCTCAAAATTGTGCGTGGGATTGAAATGCGGAGGCTCGGACGGATTCTCGGGCCTCTCGGCAAATCCTGCCATCGGACATACGTCCGATTTGATCGCTGCGCTGGGTGGGCGAACCGTTCTTTCGGAGTTTCCGGAATTGTGTGGCGTGGAACAAGAACTGATCAATCGCGGAAAGAAGAAAGAGGTCGGGGATCGGTTCATCCAACTGATGCGGTCCTACGCAGCCCGGGCTGTAGCCGTGGGCTCAGCCTTTGAGATGAATCCTTCACCGGGGAACATGCGCGATGGGCTGTTGACAGACGCCATGAAGTCTGCGGGGGCGGCGAAGAAGGGCGGAACATCGCCGGTAAGCGCGGTGCTTGATTATCCCGAGTATTCGACCGAGCCAGGCCTCAACCTGCAATGCACCCCGGGCAATGATGTGGAGTGCGTAACCGCGCAGGTTGGCGCGGGAGCAAGCATAGTGCTGTTCACGACTGGGCTGGGCACGCCGACCGGAAATCCGATCGCGCCCGTGGTGAAACTTTCCACTAACTCAACCCTGGCGGAACGCATGCACGACATCATCGACGTGGATACCGGCGCGGTTGTTGCAGGGCAGAAAACAATCGCGCAGATGGGAAGACATTTTCTTGACTTTGTGACTCGAGTGGCAAGTGGAGAGATTCGAACCAAAGCCGAACAGAAAGCGCAGGAAGATTTCATCCCCTGGAAACGAGGGGTGTCGCTCTGACTCAGGAGAATAAGAGCGCAGGAAGTTTCCGACTGGACGGCAGAGTCGCGGTAGTCACCGGGGGCGGCAGCGGAATCGGGCAGGCGATTGCATTGAGGTTAGCAGCGCAGGGTGCGGTGATCCGCGTCCTTGATGTGAACGAGTCGGCTGCGGCCGCGACGTGCCAGCGGATCACGGCCTCGGGTGGAACGGCTTCTTCTCATTTGTGTGATGTGACCAATCAGGCGGACGTGAAGGCTACGTGTGAAGATCTTTTCCGGCTCAACCGCGTTCACATCCTGATCAACAACGCCGGAGTTTCGCACATCGGAACGGTAGAGAGCACGGCCGAAGCAGGCTTCGACCGCGTATTCCAAGTGAACGTCAAGGGCTTCTACAACTGCATGCACGTAGTGGCGGGGCATATGAGGGATGCAGGTGGCGGAGTGATTTTGAATCTGGCGTCGATCGCGGGGTCGGCCGG
>Ga0210388_10000994_pt1 | contig 22511 bp, 23 predicted proteins | sample IncBWC19OmetaG_FD_155485 | JGI IMG/M metagenome (GOLD analysis project Ga0210388, IMG submission 155485) | Forest soil microbial communities from Barre Woods Harvard Forest LTER site, Petersham, Massachusetts, United States - Inc-BW-C-19-O ...
CTTGACCCTGCCCTTGACCCTGCCCTTGACCCTGCCCTTGACCCTGCCCTTGACCCCGCCCTTGACCCCGCCCTTAATCTTATATCCCTGATACTCACCCCAGATTCACTTTCACCCGCCCCAACTTCTCCACCTACCCTGTCGAACCCAACCCACCCTGTCACACCACAGTCTATGTGAGAGGGTGGGTTGGGTTCGTTCGGAGGCCGCCAGGCCGACGAAAAGGGTAGGTGGAGAAGTGTTTTTGGGTTTGCCAGACCCAAACATTCGTTTTCGAGGGACGCATTCCTACACAAACCCCCATACCGCTGTTTTGGCCCATCGGAGCCCCGGTCAACGCGATTCCCGGGTCCCCACGTCACCTTCAACGCGGGCTTTGTGGCTGCAATATGGACGGACATTTAAGTCGCCAGGCCGGTGAACCGGCCCGGCTGGCAGCCACCGATTACAGGGCTCGGCATGGAGCGCCGAGCCCTGCCCCGCCCACGCCCAAGCTGCCTGTGAGCGAAGGAACTCAGGCCGCATTCCAGGACGCCCAGCTATCTTGTCAGATTTCGGAAATTTTTGATCAGGCGGCTAATCCGGATTTTCCTACCTCAGCGCTATCCAGCGGCTTCGACCTTTAACTCTCCTGGTACTCTATGCCCCTCAATAAGGCATGGTCCGGGCTCATGCCCCCATCCAGGGTGATCCACCGGGCCTTGGCGCCCTTGCTCGCCACGTCGGGAAAGTGACCGAACATCAACTGTTCCTTTTTGTCGTACCAAATCCGCGAGTAATGCGCCCAACGGCACATGGTTGCCATATGGTTCTTTTCAGCGCAGACGATCAGCACCAGGGCGTCCGGGTACTGCCAGTGCAGCCTTTTCAAAATGTCGGCAAAGGACTTGGCGGAGTACCGGGCGAACTCGTTTTCCAGGACGATCTGGCATTGCCCACCGCCAGCCACCCTGAATTTGAAAAGGCCGTCGGGAACCCGGAATCCCCAATGCCTCAGGTTCTTCCTGTGAATCCATATCCGTAGGTCATGGTCGGAATGCCACCCCTCAATGTCCATGTCCAAGGTCTTGAAGAGGGCCGTGGTCAGGTCCACGACCTGAAGGTCGTGCATGAGCGCTGGCCTGGACAAAGTCCATTGGTTCGCCTTCGGCACGTCGTTCCGATTGGCCTCGTCAATCATGCCGGCACGGATCAACTCCGTGTTGCCGGCGCGGGTGATCAAGACCACCTTCCGATCCCTGTCGGTGACCGTGTGCATGTACTTGGTTTTGATTTCCAGATACCCGGCCTCTTGCAAGGCCAGCAGCCGGTTTGTGGCGGTGCTCCGGTTCAGATTTTGGAATACAAACCGGTGTAGCTGCCGCAAGGTTACAAAGCGAAGCTTCCAAAGGACGAGGAGGACTGCCCTGTCGCGCTCGGTCAGGACTAAGCTCATGGCCTAACCCCGCTGCTTTTCAAGCCAGGAGCGGACGTCCGCGACACGCCAGACGGTCGTGCGGGGCCCGAGCTTAACGGGCACCGGAAACTTGCCCGCCTTGACCCAGGCCCAGAGGGTGGACTTGCTGATGGGAACTATCGGTAGGATGCGGGGTGTGGCCTGCCAGTCTCCGACGATCTGGGGCAGGCGCAGGAAGCCATTTTCGGAGAGGATGCCCGGATGCTCGGGCCTTGCCGCTACTTCCTTAAGCCTCGGACGCTCAATGAGGTTTTCCTTACGCCGTTCCTGGATGAGGGTTCCGTTTACTTGGATCATGGCTACTCCGGGGGCTACGCTGCGGTTTGCGACGCTTAAGCCCGGTCAACGTGGTTCCGTGCCCATCGGCCAAAGCCCCCAGCTCATCGCGGTGCTTATCCGCGAATTCCAGGAGTGCCTTGCCCGCGAGTTTGGAGGGCCTGAAGGTGCCCAGCTCCCAGCGTGCCACCGCTGGACGCGAGACCCCCACGCGCTCGGCCAATACTTCCTGGCTAAGCCCAAGGTGCTTTCGCATGGCCTTGACCCATTCCCCGCTAACCTGACGACGTTCGCTGCTTGGCTTCATGGGAGGCACTTTACGCTGTATCAGGTGAGATAATCAAGAAAAATGATCGTATGATACAATTGCATACACTCTCAATTTTGTATCCGGTCGGCTGATCTGCACCTGGCTTATCTCAGGATGAAGGGATTTAGTTGCGAAACCTCTTGTTCTTGAGGGGTTTGCCGAGGTTTGGGACAGGGCGATAGTGAAATACCTTGTTTCACTATCGCCCCCTCGCACGCTAGGGCTAAAGATAGAAGATGGGGGAGCCCAAGATCGTCCCCAAACGCTGTTTTGGGGCGTTGGGTGTTAGTGTGAGAGCACTGGTGCGTACGGTAGCAACGCATCAATTTAAGTCGCCGAGCCTCTCGACAATTGCGATTTCGTTTTCGGTGAGCCCAAACAACCGATAAACTATCCCATCAATTTCCGAATCAGTCTGCTCAATTTGTCGCGTTATTGTGTTCCGCTCCGCTTCTATCTTCGTTTTTTCTAAAATATTTACTAGGTTTAACATCTTCTGACTTAACTCCATCGTCTGCTCATAAATTTTCTTTTGTGAAACATCCTCTAAGTCAATTTTTGGAATAGGTAAGGCACGAGACTCTTTTAGTACAATCTTCGGGAAATCATCTCTTTGAGCTACTTGCGATCTATTCAGAAAGTACCAAGAGAGTAGCTTGCTGTTTATTACTGCAAGAAGAAAATTCAAATCAAGTCCACCTTCCAACGGAAGAATACTTTGCATGGACTTGTTTGTTATGAAAGACTCCTCGACCTTAACAGACTGAAGACGAAATTGGCGACTGATTAATTCTCTCAATAACAATCTTTGACCGAAAAAATATTTTTCTGGCTTTGGTTCGGCAAGTGTCTTGTCAAATCTTATGTAGCGCTTGCTTCCTCTCACCAGTGAATATCTTCTAACCGTACCATCAAAAGCGGGCCTACTTGTAGAGTGCGTCGGCTTTTCGGTTAGGTTAAAAGGCGTGACTCCCCGTTGAACGTCCGCAAAAAACTTTAGCGGCAACGAACTCGCGTTTATTTTTTTCATGATGGGGGCTTTTCCTGAATCGGCGTATGTTAAATATTCATCGCCGCCGCCAGAAAACCATTGTGTCATTTCCGCGTTTTGCATATCAATATCGATTTCGTTTGAATTTTTTATCTTATGCCGTTTAGGGAATGTCTTTAACCTTATATTGCATATTTCCTTGCGAACCCAACTTGTCGGCGCATTTCTTTTAGTTGCAATATAAACAGTCGTATCAACCCATGCGTCAAATACATCGTATGGAAGATTTACAACAACATCGAGATTTGTATTGCACGCAAAATATCTTCTCAATTGACTGAACTTAGCACCGCTATACCAGCCTGTGGGAACGATCATTCCTATTTTACCGCCATCTCCACAGAGCCTCACCCCAAGTTCCATGAAAATACCATATGTCTCTGCATCTTTTTCCATGGATTTGAATTTCGTCCGAAGGTAATCGCTGATTGGATCGCTTACTGTTGCACCATATGGTGGATTTCCTATGACACAGTCAAAGCCAACTTTTGCTATCATAGGGAATGCTTTTTCCCAATCAAAAGCATTCACCTCCAACATTTCATCTGGACTGGTAATGAGTTGTAAAGAGAAGTAATTTGTCCCGACTAAGCTATTGCCACATAGAATGTTTTCTTCGAGATCAGGAAGCGCGCGTTCACTAAATAATCGTAGCTGGGCAGCAAGTGTTCCTCCAGTTTCACCTTCGAGTACTTTAAGTAAAAGCGAAAGTTTTGTCACCTCAACTGCTTGGGAATCAATATCTACGCCAAAAATGTTGTTCAAGAGAATCCTTTTTCGTTCGCCAGTAGTTAAACGCCACCCGCCTTTAATCTGTGAAATTGTTGGATTTTTCGCCGCAGACCATTTGACGGCATCGTTCTGAATATACCACTCCAAGTGCCAATCAAGAAGTTTTTGGTAGGCAGTAATTAGAAAGCTTCCAGATCCGCATGATGGATCAATTATCTTTAGGTCTGCGATTTGCTTTGGTGTTCTTCCTTTCAGTGCCTCGCCAACTGTTTTTTGAACAATATAATCCACAATATATGTAGGCGTGTAGAATACTCCACCAGCCTTTTTTACTTCTGGCTTTTCTTCGATTTTTGCCCGATGTCCTTCTGTGAGTCGAATTATTTTCCCAAGAAAGCGTTCATATACCGAGCCCAAGATATCTGCTGGCAATACTGAAAATTCATAAGGACTTTCTGGGTAATAGAAACTTTCAATAATTTCTTTAAGTAATTCATCGTCTAATTTTAGTGAAATCGTAAGTGAATCAGGCGCAGTTTTTCTTTCTCGTTCTTTCTGGAAATGAAATAATCCAGAGTTGTAGCGATCATCTGCTTGTCGAAATGTTTCGCATAATCTTTCATAAATGTTTGAACCGTTCACATGTGCCAGCAATTTTCCGTAGTCCTCGATACCTCGATCTTCACAAATTCTTAAGAAAATAAGTCGATCCAAAATAACTTGAACCGAAAAGTTCAATTCCCTTTGGGACAGTTTCGAATTTCTAATTGCCAAGTTTTGGGCCAGGTTCTTCCGCCAAGAGTCAATCTGTTCAAGAAATGCATCATCAACTGTTTCCGTTCCCCTTTTTCCTTTGCCCTGCTCCGCGAACTTGTCAAACGATCCTTTTAGAACAGCTTCTTTGGAAAAAATTGCTGAGATTTCGTCCCACTTAGATTCGTAATCTCTAAATGTATAATAGGCAATCCGCGCTGTAGATGCTTTGTCTGTTTTATTCGGTTTTATTCTACAGTCATAGACGGCAATTTCTTCAAAATCAGTTAATATAGATAGGGACAATTTCGCGGACCAACCATAACGTCGAAGTTGGAATGCCGAGGGAACGTCGTCCTTCAGATTTACCGAGGGTCTTTTCGTTTCGAGGAAGAACTTTCTCGTCCCTCCAATGCGAAAGCAATAATCTGGCGCTTTGATTGATCCACCTACTTTTAAACCTTCTTCGTGTACAACGTCCCTGTAGGCTTCCGAAAATCCGCTAAAGTTGTCAATATCCCAACCTAGAGCTTTGAAAAAAGGATTAACAAACTGCCCCCGTAGCGTTTCCTCGTTGTATGAATCCGAAGTGAAAGTTTCGATGTTTTCTTCAAATCGTTTGACCAGTTCAATGACTTCCTTCGGTGCTGGCATGCCTTTAGCCCCCCCAAAATCCAGTATGGCAATTATTCTGAGATTCCGAATTCTACGGTTTTCCTACTTGAGACGAAAGATTCTCCAGTCTCTACCGCCTCTCGGTCAACAGAAATGGATCTGCGTGGGGAACATCGTCAGCCGAATGTCGGTATCTCGCGTCCAGGAGCCTTTTGATAGCGCCTAAATCTGGTACCCGCATTTTTTGCTCAAGCCCCCAGGTAGTCAGATAGTTCAAGAGAAGAATAGAACTTTGCATCTTAATATCGTCTTTTGTAAATATCTCAAGCGGTATTATTGGACTGCTCTTCGTCTCTTCTCTATAGAGCTGGGCTCGCATCCCAGCCTCTAACCGAACTGGGGACACACCAGCGCCATATTCCAATTGCACTCTATAGTTTGCCGCAAGATTTGCTATTGAAGTCAAAATGTGCCAATCCAAAAAACCTTCTGCGCGAAGATCCATGATCTCTTTGTTAATCCGAATATCTTCAATCAACCTTGGAAGAGTGGCACGGAGTGATTTGAGGCAATTTTCATATCGGTTCTCTATCAGATTTTTTGATTGAGCTTGCGAATATCCCGGGCCAAGATCTTTACGCCAAACTAATTCCGAAGATTCCATTCCTTTGAATGGTCTGTCTCCAAACGGAATCTCAAAAATCTCCCTTTTGAATTCTTCAAATGTTTTCTTCGATATAATTTCTTTAAATATCTCAGCAGTTGGCCTTACGGAGAATGTCTTCGAAATAAGCCCATTTTTGGCCGAGCTTTCCAGGATCTTTTCCAGATCTTTTCTTTTAAGCGCCGAACACACCGCTAAGGTTGTAAAGGCAATGGCAACATTTAATTGGTTCTGTCTATCATCTGTCCAACTTCCATAATCTCTCGGAATCAAAACTTTCCATTCTGCTACCCCGCTATCAACAGGAATTACTTCTTCATTTCCATTTTGCTTTAGAACTATTTCCAATTTGACTTCTGTTGGTATAATTACCAAATCAAATTCTGCGAAATCTGCTATCATGATCTGAAGGGCAGAAATAATTGATTCCGCAACTGCCGTCTCCTCGTATCTATTTGCAAAAGTCACTGTCCAGATCACGCCCAGGGCCGACCATTGTACATTTCTCATGTGGCCTAAATCCGAAAACGGCCTCTCGACTAATTGACTTTCTGCGGTTGCCCAAATATCTTCGATATTGGTTTTGTTCCAATGATTGTCCTTATCTTCAATCATGACTAATAGTTCATCTTTTAGTTTCTGATCGAGAGAAAAATTTTTCAATTCGTGCTTCATCCAAGCGGCAATTTTTTCATCCCCCTTCGCAGCAATACTTGTCAAAACTGAATAATGAACCAAAAAATGTCTTAAGTCGCTGTGCGTCTCTAAATTGAGCGGATCAGATTCATAAATGCAATGCGCCGAAACGGCAATACCTGATATTTGCACAAAAAGACTTGATTCCCCAGCCAGATAGAGGAAGTCGATGTATTTGAACAATGCCACAGCGATATAGTTCTTTATCTCATCATCATTTTTTCCATGTGCCAAAAACACAACACAAGAAGCATAATATTTCGCTGCATAGCAGAGACTCAAGCGTCCGTAAATGTCTGCCAAAAGGAGCATGGACAGAATAGTTCCCTTCAAAGAATCTGCGGTATACCAATATATTTTACTCTTATGTAATTCCTTAATCGCCAAAATATACTTTTTCGCTTTGAGGTAAGCCATTGCCCTATCCCTGCTCTTTTCTCCAGCTATAAGTCCACCCGATCTCTTTGATAATTCCTTGTCCGTTCTTTCCACCAATTCCTGGAAGCGCAAATTATTTCCTAACATGGGCGCTACGGAAGTCAGCGTGTCAGAAAATGTTCCCAACGGAAACAATGGAGCCAATTTAGCTACATCTAACATAAGGTGCCAATTTTTAATCGCTTTATTCGACCTTGTCGTTATGTCGTCTTTCCCATTGAGGGGTATGAATGCCGAACCTGCTTTTGATTTTAGAAGCCGTCCCCTTTCTTCGTTGCCTGTTGCGTTGGAGAGTAAGGTATCCAGACGAAGAAGAAACGAGTCTGTCCAATCTTGCAAGCTTTCAATAGGCAAGTCTAAATGTCCCTGTCCTTTAGCTGTTGTGCAATAAATCAGCAGATTTAGTGCATCTTCGATTTCGACGGCTTTAGTTAATTTCGTTATATCGGAAAAATAACTAATAATTAGATCCTTTTTTGAACCGAGATCATTTATGCCCCTAAGTGAAGTGACACAGATTTCGTATTGGGCCTTTCTGCTCAGGTTCAAGGTCGACTTTGGATCTAAAAAAACTTCTATGACTTTTATCCAGGAAGGCAGATCAGGTTTCTTCTCCTGATCAAAGATCGCTTCCCGCATCGCCAACCGTATTTCTGAAAAATCGGCATGATTCTGAGGTGGATATTTTTCATCGATCCACTTTTTCTTTTTAGAAATATATTCCGAATCAATATTTTCGCTTCTCGGAAATAATTCGCTTGGAACATCCAGATATCTTTCTGCTAGCCAAAAAATGTCCACCTCGCACAGAAGTTCCGATAGTGCGTTTCCGTCAAATAATTGAAAGTCAATACCAAGATCATTTTTTGCCCACCTAATCAGTTTGTCCCGCTTTGACACAGAGATATCTTCGACACAAAAGTAGATGACTTCATCAGGTTTTCTCGGGCTTGCGCATATCTTTTTGCAATCCAATCTTATCTTTGAAATGATGCTTGATTGCGCGGTTAGTGTGCATGCAAACACAATGGCTTTTCCCCGACCTATTCCTATAAAGCTCGAATTGGCAATTGGCGTAGATTGAATGTAAGATCGAAATGTTTCAAAATCCCTCCCCTGATCTCCGCCATCACTTACAGGTCCCGTTGCTGGAAGAATATTTGAACAGATTCTTAATCTGGAAAATTGACGACACAAATGTTCGAAATCGTGATGTTTATTCTGTATTTTCATTTGATCCAAAGCAAAGCGAATATATTGCTTGAGGTCAATTAGGTCGCTCATCTACACTCCACTGAAATCATTTGCCTAAGCCCTCGGCAAACCAAATGAAAACTACCATTGCTGCGTAAAAAGGCCAAATTGAAAGTGATTTGGCGGCATGCCACAGCGCCGCAAGCCAAGATCCCGACGGAGAGATTGCATAAAGATCATTTGCTACGATGGCGTCGCCATGCAGTCTATCGATAAAAGTGTTGTAGGAATTTCTGAATCTTTTCTCTTGAACGAGATAGTAGCCATCCAACAGCAAAAACAGGACTGCCGGAATATATGCTATCGGAAGAAACTCAGGCTTGCCTTTATCCATGATTACTACGAGAAGTGCAGAAACAAGTGATACGCACCACGCCTTACAGGAGGCGCTGTTCGTAGCCATTCTGTTTATTACTCCCTGCATCATGTTTAGATGCGCTTCAACAGCTGTGTGAGGTACTACCAACTTTTTCGTTTTCGGCATCAGATCTTCCTTTGGTTGATTGCAGCTTCAACCCAAGAGGACAGGTTTCCCCCAATGTAGGCGTAAACCTGTTGGCTGTCGCCCGAGGGGGGATCGTAGGTACTCACTATCTCCGACAACGGTTTTCCTTTGCCCCCGTTTAAATTCACATATGCGAAGGGATTTGCCCCCTTCACACTTTGTCCCGTGAAATCCTTTAAGTTGTGTATGTAAACACCAAAAATGCCTATACCTTTGTTCCAGGCAGCGGCGATTTCGTGGTTTATCCATTTTCTATTTGCTGTTTGAGATCCTATAAGAACGATGGCACAGGTTTTTCCATCGAGTTGCCCTGCAATCCAACGTTCTATCGTAGCGTCACCGCCCCTTTTCACAGTTTCCCAATCATTGTCGGTAGCGGGCCGATTACCCTCAACCACACCAAAGTTTCTGATTTGGGAGGCACGGACACTATCGGCTTCATAGTGAAAGCTGTAAAAAACTCTTCTGACGATGCTCGGAGACGCATTTTCTCTGTTTTCTTTCATTGCTTGAGAGAGAGCATACAATGTCCCTCCCATAGCTAAAGCTCCAAGTCCAAGGGCGGCCGCCAAGCCCAACCCAGAACCATCCATTTCCTTCTTCATCACAGGCCCATGGCAATATCCGCAATAGTACATTGCGGGGTTGGTGTTGGATGGAATCGCGGCATCTGGGATTGTGCTATCCCGTCCACATTGCTGGCACGTCACTTGCATTGATCCTCCCAAGAGTCCCAATCAACAAGCATTATACTCCAAAGTGCCTGCAATCCCCATAGAGCACTATGGAGCTTTTTAGGTAAGGCTACCCTCGATTCATTTAAATCTCAGTGATACAATATTTGCCCTTGCGAAGCGCCCTGCTTGAAAGCTTTGCGCCGGAATCCAAATGATCTGATTCAGAAAGAGGGAATTTTTCGCTGAGGGACATATGTTTAGAGGATACAAAGTAAACTTAACCGATGATTACTTTCCGGACTCAAATGATATATTCGGAACATTGGGATCGGTTGTCGCCAAGAAAAATAGAGCTGATTTTTCTAACTTTATCCAGTTCTTAAGACCCGACGGAAGAATAGACGCATCAAAAGTTGAGGATGTCTGGTTCCCAAGTTTGCAAGCAGACATATTTATTTCACATTCTCATGCAGACATAGATTTAGTTCATCGTTTGGTCGGTCTGTTCAAAGTTTATGGATTAAGTGCGTTTGTAGATTCAAGTGTGTGGGGCCATTCCGATCAACTATTGCAGCAAATTGATCGAGCCTATTGTTACGATGCCGACAGGAAGATTTATTCTTACGAAGATAGAAATCGTTCAACAGCTCTTGTTCATAACTTACTTTTGATTGCACTAATGAAGGTTATTGATAAAGCAGAATGTGTTTTGTTCCTAAATACACCTTCATCTATCGAGATCAACACTGATCACAATGGAAATCCCTGGGAGGAGACAGCTTCACCTTGGATTTATAGTGAATTGGCAATTACACGTCTTATCAAAAGGCGCGAACTAAGTGAATTTCGTCCGAGATTAAGGGAAATGCAAAAAATTGCAGCAAAAAGGCAGAGTCCTTCTGCGGTATTTCCAGCACCCCAAGACCATCTACTCGACTTTAATTTCGATAATTTCATGAGCGCCATAGATTCAGGGAAGAAAGGCGTTGATATTTTGGATCAGATCTATGAGGAAACGCCGTAGGCATCTTGGTCCAATATTTTTTAGTCCGATGATCCACTCTCTTTGACAGCCAGCTTAAATAGAAATCCTCTCAGTGTCTCACTCTGATTGGAGGTAATCGCAGTGGGCTCGGTGTCTGACTTATAAAAGTCACTCAAGAGCAAGCTAACTGGCTCACGAATTTCGATATATTCCTGAGCAAGCCACGTTAGGGCATCTTTTTTAGAATCGCAGACCATCCCTCTTGAGAGCATCAGCAATCGAGCAACCCAGCTCACTGACCAAATTAGTTTGGAAAGCACCAGTTTAATTCTCGGCATTTCACCTGAATACGTATGGCCAAAGTATCTCCCCAACTCTCGCCGAGCCCAGTCGCTCAAATCAGCAAGTTCAATTTGTGGAAATTCTTTGACGAAGTCTGTGCCAAATAGATGTTTTGATCGGTATTTCATATTCCAAAAGTCGATCAATTGAATTTCAGAGACTGCTGAATGTGCCTGTCGATGAAACTCTTCCAGACGCTTTGCCATGAGTATGTTGCGCGAGAAAAATAGAGCAAACCCATCTAGTATTGGATGCCCAGGGGTAACCTTCCACCTTTCGATAATTTTTCCCAATGACTCGACTTGAGATTCAGAAACAAGGATGAGTACGTCGAGATCACTTCTGGCCGCAATCCAATTTCCAGTTGCAGCAGAACCGTATAGAGATGCCGATGTCCGCCGTTCCATTTGATAAAAAAAGAAATTTTTTAGTTCTTCCTGAAATGGAAAAGAGCAAGATGAAGTATCGTTTGACGGCATAACGCCCCTATGAATCGGTTTCCGTAAGGGCCTCTAAGACAACCAATTCTATAGCTATAGCCTCAGCTTACCCTGTTTCGTTTCTGTTTCCTTCCCCTGTTGGACGACGGTGAGAGTACTCGGTGCGGCCTTCGCCGCGTGCGCGGTAGCAGCTGCGTTTGCTACTCCCTCGTGGGCGGTTCCACTGCGTAGCACCTTGGAAAGCCGGTGGGGGTATGGTTGGGGGTACGGGTCCAGCGCAGGGAATCGAACCGCCATGAACCCGCGAGAATATGACGATTCTGGACGACCATTCGATTCCTAGTCTGCCAAATTTCCGAGGGAACGGCGCCATCCGGACATCCGGGTGGCGCCGTTTTTCTTTGTAAACCCAGGGTTTTGCTTTAAGTCATCGGAATGTGGCTACCCTCGGCGCGACCCCAAGGGTTGTCCCCGCTGGGCCGCCGAACAAAACAGTCCCGGCAAAAGGGACATTGGGAAATGCGGGCCTGTTGGCCGACAAGCTGGAGTTTCATTTCCGGGCGTTCCAAAAAATCAGTGGGAAATTCAATGGCCGAACCTTGGTACGGATTCAACAGAATAAGCGCGTCCACGTAAACAGGGAGGACCTTATCAGGTAAGAGATGATTAAAAGTCCCTTTCTATCAGCCCTTTCTTTTTGGCGAGCCTGCGTCCTTCGGATGCGATAGCTCTGAAGGTGCGGATAGCCCTGTGTTGGCGGACCGCTTCGACCACCAGTTCGGGAACCGTTCGTCCCTCCTTCTTGGCGGCTTTTAAAAGGTCCCGGCCGTTTTTTTCCGGAAAGCCAAAGGTGATAATTTTTGTGGGGATGGCGGTCCTCCGGAAAAGTTCGCTCTAAAGATGGTATCCGCTTCCCGCGAGTAGGTTCAAGGGTTTTTCATGCCTATCCAGAGGAGAGGGAGTGGTCCAGGGGGCTCCCAAACCCAGGAAAAGCGGCTACAATGGCAGTCAGGAGGCGAAATGAGACGTTTGAAGCTATACTTGGACACGACGATCTGGAATTTTAGTTTCGCCGAGGATGCGCCCCAGTATCAGGCGGCTGGTGGAGTTCTTCGTCAAGGCCCGGATGGGACTCTACGACCTCTATTATTCCGAGACCGTGCTCGGAGAGATCGAAGCCGCTCCAGAACCCCGGCGCGGCCAGATGCTGGCCTTGGTATCCGAGACAGGGCCGCAGCTCCTAGCCACCACAGTGGAAGTGGAGCGGCTGGCGCAGGTCTATCTCGACCGCGGAGCCTTGCCACCCCGCAGCACAGTCGACGCCCAGCATGTGGCCCATGCCACGGTGAACCAGATGGACGTGCTGGTGAGCTTGAACTTCAAGCATCTGGCCAACATCGGGCGCCGTGACCGCATCACGGCCATCAACCTTGAACAGGGTTACAGCCATCCCTTGAACCTGGTGCCCCCCATGCTTTTGCCAGAGGTGGACAATGGAACAGCCTAGTTTGGTCGAACCCGAGAGCCTGCTGGAAGTGCGCCGTTGGAAGGAGAAGGTCAGCCTTGAGATTGAGGCGCTGGGCTTCGCCGAGTACAACCGACGCAACCATGAGAAGTTCGCCGATTTCACGCGGCAGGTTGAAGAGAAACGCCTGGCGCGCCTGGCCCAGGAGCACAAGCCGGCGGCATGACTTAGGCGCGGGTGGGGGCCCATTGACGTCGGGAAATGTCCGCTGATTATTTCGGACATTTTTTAAAATTCGGAGGGAAAATCTTGGGGGTATGACTGGGGGTACGCTCCCAGGTCAGGGTAACAAAACTGCCGCAGATCCTCCGGAATATGCAGCACCGGACACCCCGCCGATTCCTAGTCTGCCAAATTACCGAGGGAACGGCGCCATCCGGACATCCGGGTGGCGCCGTTTTTCTTTGTAAACATTGGCTTTCGGCTCGCAGATGTTTTGGCCTTTTGGGTAGAGATCTTGGTGAAGGCGGTAATTGAGAGTATAATGGGTATTGGAGTAAGACCGTTTGTTATCGATGTGATTTATGAAGTTTGAGAACCCCATTGTAAAGATATGGCCATTCCCTTATAGTGGATAAAACGTGGATGATTTATGGAGGCAAGCATGACCCCCGGAACAGCGACGGTTTTCGATACGGTCCCAGCTACGCGCAGCCTGCCGTTTTACGAGCACGATGCCCTGGCCCCTAAGAAGGTGGCCGACTTTCTGAAGATGACCAAGGATGATATGGCGGAGGCCGCAGGCGTCCCCAAGGGTTCTATCCGTTACGATGACCGCATCCCTGCGGATGTCCATCGTTACTTCCTTGAACTGGCCTCTGCCTGCGAAGTGGTGGCGGAAGTGTTCAAAGGGGATGCGGTCAAAACGGAGATGTGGTTCCATACCCGCAATCCATTATTGGGGAATGTCTCTCCCAGAGACATGATCCGCCTCGGTCGTTTCGGCAAACTCATGCGTTTCATACAGAATGCCCGCCTGGGCGAGCGCCCCTAACGGTCCCGCCCAGTGCCTATTTTTTTGGATCAAGTCAGCGCTAATAGCCTGCGGAATGACCGGAAGCGGTTCTCCATTCTTGCCAGAATTAACACCCTAATTGTTCTGTCTCTGGCCCAACAACGGGCCCAGACCATGGGCCGCCTGGCCGACATCCTGCTTGCCCATGCCAGACCTTACCGCTTTCAAGGATGGCATCGGGTCGTGGATTATCAGTACGCAGCGCCGGACGCCCCGCCGATTCCTAGTCTGGCCAACCAATCGGAAAAGCCCGAACCGTCATCCCTGCGTTGCCTTTCTGTAGGATCGTTCTCAAGGCGAAAATGCCTTTATCCCAATGTACCTAAAAACCCTGACTTCCCTGGGGAACCATATCCGGAAGGTCAGGCTGGACCGGGGCCTGCTGCGAAAGGATGTTGCCCTGGCCCTGGGGGTGGACCTAAAAACGGTGGCCGGCTGGGAGATGAACCGCTACCAGCCCCACCTTGCCAGGGGCTTTTTCTTCCTGGGCTATACCCCAGCCCCCTATGACCGGGAGCCTACCGGCATCGGGAGCGAGTGAGGCTCTACCGCCAAACCAGGGGGATAAGCCAGGAAGGATTTGTCCGGTTTTTGGGGGTCGATGAGACGACCGTGGCCAAGCGGGAACGGGGGGAGCATACCCCCTCGAAGCTTACAAAAAAGCTGTCGGAACTGGATCGCTGGGACAACCTATGTGGCCCTGGGAGGGCGGATGGGACGCGGGCAATCCGGGCTCCAGGTTCTACCGGAGTCCGGGTTGTCCACACGGGGCGGGCGGGTGCCTAATATAAAGACTGAACATGATGCCTGGGCTTAGCGCGATGCTCGACTTTCTTTAGTCAAGCTCCTCTGACAGAGGCATTGTACAATTCGACAAAGCTCAAAATTGTACAATCGGGTGAGTCACTCAAGACCTGAGGGAGCGATGAACTTCAAGGTCGTTAACCGATATGATGTCGATTCCAGTACGAATCCAAGCCCCGGGGTTTATCTTGAAAAAGATAAATGGAACGACTGGTTTGAGTATATCACGATGTTTCAATTTATATTTTTTGATTCGTCCGGAACAATCACGAGAATCGGGAATGTAAAAATCGGTCAGTACGGAATGACCCCTAAAGACTTAAGTCCCAAGATCCCGGAGTCATTTCTTGAACTCGACGAGACATTTTTTTCGTTGGGCCAAGAAGAAACTTACTATGACAATCTCAAAAACCTCGGTGATGAAAATCGTACAGTTATTCTCGAAGCTCTCCGCGATGTTGTTTTCAATAAAGACATCCTAAAAAGTGTTCTGAAAGAACACGTTTTTCAAAGATCCCTTATGAGAGACATCGAATTGAATACCGTGAGAGGGCAATTTTCCAGAATTGCCCACGGTGGTCTAAAACTATCTAAATACGAATTTACATTTACATATCCGAAAGGAAATCATCCAGGCAACGCCCCTGTCTTAACGTTCCGCGTTTCTCCAGGTTCCATGCCGCCGACAAATGTACATGTGTTGATCGGAAGAAACGGTGTCGGAAAAACGTATTTATTATCTCAAATGGTAAATGCATTGATTGGGACACCTCAAAAAAATTCTGGCGCCTTCAATTTCGGTCTCGAGGATACCAACCCTTTCTCCAATACACCCACGCGAACGGAAAGCGACCAATTCTCAAATCTAGTCATGGTTTCATTTAGCGCATTTGACGACAAAGGTGTGGATGTTAAATCCCGCAGCACAAAAGATCAGTTTCGTTACTCCTATGTCGGACTTAAAAAAGCAAAAGGCCAAGGCCAAACAATTCTACCCAAGACCCCAAGTAACCTTGCCGAAGATTTTATTAAAAGCTACGAGAAATGCATTGTTGGGCCACGCTCTACTCGACTAAGGAGCGCTCTCAAAACCCTTTCTTCTGATCCTATTTTTAGAGATGCGGCCCTTATTGAACTTCTCGATGAATCAGCTACGAAAGAAAAGTTGCCAGATAAGACTCTAGGCGAGCTAAACCAAAAGTTTGATAGATTAAGCTCAGGGCACAAAATTGTGTTATTGACCATGACAAAACTGGTCGAAACAGTTGCCGAGAAGACCTTAGTTCTCTTTGATGAACCTGAAGCCCATCTTCACCCACCATTACTTTCCGCATTTGTTAGAGCCATTTCAAACCTACTGATTGATCGAAATGGTGTAGCGATAATTTCAACGCACTCGCCGGTCGTACTCCAAGAGGTTCCTAAGAGCTGTGTTTTGAAAATGAACAGGACCGGCTCCATCACGACCTTCTTTGCCCCGGAAAGTGAAACCTTTGGCGAAAATGTCGGTATGCTAACTCGAGACGTCTTTGGCCTCGAAGTTACATCTTCTGGCTTTCACAAAATGTTAGAAGACTCAGTCGGACCTCAGACTACTTATCGCGAAGTGTTAAGCCATTTTGAAGGCGCCTTAGGAAACGAGGCTAAGGCAATTGCTATGGCCTTAGCAAATGACCCATTGGAAAACAAATAATGCTGCCCTTACAAAAACCCGGCCGAAGTGCTACATCCGTTTTTGAACTATGCATTGAGAAAATTCGCAGTCCAGGACTCAAGGCGTTACTTCAGGATTTGATAGCAACAATAGATCAGCATTCCAATCTTTACGATGCGGCAGGCATTTCCTCTTCCTTTCACAAAATACCTCAATCAACTGCGGTCGGCAATGTCAGTCATGCAGATCTTCTAGGTGTGTATGCTCGTATGGCGAGGGCAAAAAGTTCCGGCAGAATAGTTTATGACGAGATTTTAGCCTCTGCTCCAAATGGAAAATGCCCTCTCTGCGCTCATAGAGACGCAGGCACGCTCGATCATTATTTACCGAAAGGACATTACTCCCTTTTGGTAGTAACACCGCACAATCTTGTCCCTGCATGCCATGAATGCAACCATAAAAAGCTCGAGGCAGTGCCTCATATTGCAGATGAATGCATACTCCATCCATATTATGACAATATATCAACTTTTCGCTGGTTATACGCAGAGCTACGCGAAACAACTCCTCCTGCAGTCAAATTTTCCATCAATCCCCCAGGACATTGGCACGCAAACCTGAACGCACGAGTAGCTTTGCACTTCTCTCTTCTAAAACTCGCCTCGCTCTATTCAAGTCAAGCTGCTGAAGAGCTCTGCAACATTCGTAGCAATCTCATACTCATAGGCCAGAGCCACGGCGAGAATGCCGTGAGGGATTTCCTACTTGCCATGGCTACCAGTTGCCAAATGTACAATCTCAATGGCTGGAAAGGAGCAACTTACGAGGCTTTTGCCAATAGCGCCTGGTTTTGCGCCGGCGGATATGCTCTGACGTAGTGCCTCCTGGAAAACCTAACCCACGAGCCTCACATTTTCAAATGGACCAAATTTCGGGGGTCACGTCGCAATCTAAAAGAATAAAAGGCGAAGGCTCGGCGCAGTGCCGGCGCCAATTTGAAGAAAAGTAAGCGGATATTGGGCTCTTTCGGCCGGATAGAAAGGGATAAGGGATACGATCACAAGACCGCTCGTAAACGTTAATGAAAATGGTTCTTGTTGATACTAGTATAAGTGGCAACGCTTGGGATCGAATCTCAGGGAGCACCCGTGAAGTTGCCTGAATCCATCGAAACGTCCCGCCTGCGTCTGCGCAAGCCGTCGCTGTCGGATGCGGACGCCATCTTCAACGACTATGCCCAGGATGAAGAGGTCGTCCGGTATCTGGTCTGGCGGACCCACAAGGACATCGCGGAGACCCGCGTTTTCCTGGAACGCTGCATCCAGGCCTGGGAGGGGAGATCGAACGTGCCCTACGCCATCGAGCGTAAAGAGGACGGCCGTCTGCTTGGGATGATCGAAGCCATGATGGGCCCGCACTCCGCCGGTGCCGGCTATGTCATCGCCCGGGCCCACTGGGGCCAGGGCTACATGCCCGAGGCACTGAAGGCCCTGAACAGCCTGGTCCTGGCCCAGCCGGAGATCTATCGCATGGAGATTCTTTGCGACGTGGACAATCTGGCGTCGGCCCGGGTGATGGAGAAGGTCGGGATGCAAAGGGAAGGCCTGCTGCGGCGACGGTCGATCCATCCCGCCATCGGCCCCGAACCCAGGGACTGCTATCTCTATGCATTGGTCCGATAATTCTTTAAGGGTTTAACTATTCCGGGGCAGAAGCACGAATCCGGCGCTCAAAATGGCCGGATCGGCATGGGCCGCCGTCTGGCGCTGCTGGTACAAGGTTTCGGTCGTCTGAAGCAACAAATCCGGGAGCGAGCCGGCTCCGGTTTGCCCGTTCAGCAGGTTATGGAACACGTAATCCACATAAAAACGGTCCCGCCAGCTGTGGGGCAGCAATTCCAGCGGCAGGGGAGTGGCGTCCACGTCACCGGCCTTGGTACGCAAAATAATCCGCCATTTCCCGCCCGAGCTCACCCCCCCGTCCGCGAACATCCGCCAGGTCGGGACCACCATGAATCTGCCCTCCCAGGCCGTGAAGTTCGCGCCCATGAGCCGCAGGGGCTCCAGGAACAGCCAGAGGGTCAAGGCGCACAGGATCCCTGTCCTCCAGGGGAGGGCTTGCGCGGAAGGCGCCTTTTTCTTCGCGGCGGGGGCGGCAGGCGCCTGGGGGGCCTCCGGTCCCGCGGGGGGCAGGACCATCAAGAGGCAGGATATCCCGATCAAGGGGAACAGGTTCACGTACATCAGGATCGCGTAGCCGATGTGCATGGTTCCCAGGACGAGGACGGACCAGAGGCGGAGGCGCCGGACATAAAACCAGAAGGGGACCACCAGGCGCTGGGCCAGGGTCACATAACACAGGGGGAGCGCGATCCAGAGCGGGACCGCGATGCCCCTGGCGAATGCATGCATGGAGCTGTCGAAGGCCAGGTTCTGGAGGGCGGCGCCGCTCGTCCAAGGCGCCCACCCGAAGACCAGCTTGTTCACCCCCGCGAAAAAATAGACCGTGAATTGGAGGCAGACGATGAGCCAGGCGTAGGTGCTGTCCAGGGTCGGGTTCGCCTTCCACAGCCCCGCTTCCAGGCCGGGTTCGGAGCCCGCCCAGCTGTCGCCCGGGCTGAGGGCCGCGCTGAGGGTGTACATCAGGAACACGTAATGGACCCAAATGTCCGCGGTCGTGCAAAAGACACCGGCCAGGGCGCTCATGGAGATCATGCTGACGCTGACCCAGAGCCCGACCGAAAACTGCAGCCAGCGATGGCGCCCCCACAGGAAGAGGGCCATCGCGAAGGGGGAGGCCAGCAAGAAGAGCCAGGCCATCGGCCGGCTGCCGGCCAGGTCTGCCACCACGCGGAGGTGGGAATCAAGGGCTTCGTTGCCCGTGAACATCAGCCCGGAGGAGCCGCCCAGGAGCGCCGACATCCCCTGGTCCAGGGCCTCGTGGATCCGGAAGAAGTCGACCATATACCAAAGATAGGCCAGGCCGAAGCCGGCCTTGGCCAGGGTGTAGAAACGGTAGGGCGTCCGGTAGCGGAATTTCGGCATCGCTCACTGCGGCCGGGAGCCGCGGCAGGGGATCAGGGGAAAGAGAACCATTCTATGTTAAACAAATTCCCGCCGCCGCCGGTATAGACCAGGTAAATGGTGTGGCTCCCCGTGGTGGCCGTGATGGCGCAGGTCTCGGTGGTCCAGGTCTGCCAGCCGCCGGTGACCGGGACCGCGCAGGTGCCGATGAGCGTCCCCGTGGGGCTGTCGAGGCGGACTTCGATGTTGCCACCGGAGCCCGCGCTTGCCACGCGCGCGTTGAAGGAGCTCAGCCCGTTCATGGTGATCCCGGAATAGTAGGTGTAGGAGCCGTTGACGATGGTGCCGACGTCCTGGCCGCCCTCGGCGCAGGTCTCGGGGACCACCGAATTTTCGCCGCTGTAGCTCGCCGCCGGGGTGCCCTGGACGAGGACGTTGCTGCCGTCGTTGTTGACCACCGCCTGCCCCGTGGTTAGGCCGGTCACGGTGTTGTCGATGTAGGTGTTGGTGGTCCCGTCGGATCCCTCGCCGATCCCGTTGAGCCCGGGCGAGGTGATGGTGTTGTACTGGGCCGTTTGCGAGAGGCCGTTGTAGAAGTTGATCCCGTTGAACATCGCGTCGGTGACCGTGTTCTCGCTGACCACTATGTTTGCGCAGGCCGACGGCGCCGATCCCCCCTGGGCTCCCCCGATGGCGATGCCGGGGTTCTGGTTGCCGTAGCCGAGGCTTCCGCCCCTCAGGATCGTGTTGTTCATCACCAGGGCCTGCGTCATGGAGCCGCCCGTGCCGCCGTTGCCGAAAATCCCGACCAGCATGCCGTTGAGCTTGACCGAATCCTCCAGCAGGTTGTTCTCCACGACCACGCCGCTGCCGCCGTAGATGCCCATCTCGTTGGCCCACCAGGAGGCCACGCAGGTGTTGTGCGTGAAGGTGCAGTTCGTCATCAAGGGCGCGCTCGCGTTCGACGAGTTCAAGGCGATCCCGTCGTCCCCGTTGCCGCGGCTGAAGTTGTTGGTGACGGTGACGTTGCTGCAGGCCGTCCCGTTCGTGTTGTTGATGTTGATGCCGTCGCCCCATGAATTGTTGACGCGGGAATTTTCGACCGTCACGCCGACGCCGGTGCCCCAGGTCAGCATGGTATGGCGGGCCCAAACATTGTTGATGGTCCAGCCGGGGTTGTTGGTGCTCCCGTAGGCCAGGATCGCGAAGAGCCCCGGCGTGGCGTCGGGCTGGGTGGCGTCGATGCACAGGTTCTGGAAGGACGCCCCATGGGCCAGGAAGAAGAAGCCGTTGGACCATGAGCTGGAGGAGTCCACGACCGTGCTGTACCAGGGCCCCGCGCCTTCGACCGTGACGTCCTGGGCGCTGAGGGCCGCCCCGCTGGAGCAGTAGTAGGTGCCCGACGGGATCCACACGGCCTCCCCGGCGCTCTGGGCGGCGTTGAGGCAATTCTGGATGGCCGTCGTGTTGTCGACGCCGCTGTTGTTGGCCACCGCGTTGTACGGGGCGGCCGCGATGGACAGGGAGCCGGACGGCTGGGTGAGGGGAGCGGGGGGGTTCTCCAGGTCGATGCAATCGACGTAGTAGAAGCTGGCGGTGTTGGCGGCGTCCACCTTGAGCATGATCGTGCTGCCCGAGGCCACCGGGGCGCCGGTGATGAAGGTGCGCGCCTCGTCCCAGAAGACGTGGGGGGAAAGGCCGGCCCCGGGCGCCTGGCTCATTCCGTTGTACGAGCTCGTGGACTCGTAGACCCAGGTCTGGGTGGAGCTCAAGGTCACGGCCTGGCGGAAGGTTCCGTCGACGTAGAGGTCGAGGGTGGAGGTGATCCCTCCCCCGCCCGCGGAATCCGGGATGCAGGCGCGGATGTTGACCGCCGACACGCTGAAGCAGGTGTTGTTGGTCCAGCTCACGGACTGGCCCAGTCCCGTGAGCTGGACGTAGGCGTGGCCCGAAGCCTCCAAGGCCGGGCTGGAGAGTTCCGTGGTGGGGGTCGTGAGTGTGACCACGGTGGCCCCGCCGCCGAGCGTGCCCGCCTCGCCTTCGTAGGTCACGAACGGCGTGTTCGCCCCCACGGCGGGCGCGGGAGGGCAGGTGGGGACCGCGCTCCCCGATGGCGTGGTGGTCACGGTGGGGCTTTGCGTGGGGGTCGTCGTGCCGGCGAAGCAGCCCACGCCCATGATCTCCAGGGTGTGGCCGTTCCAGTCCGCGCCGTTGGTCGGGCTGAGGGTGTAGGTCAGGCTGTAGGAGCCCTGGGAGACCGCCTTGATGTTGTCCCCATAGATGTCGTTGTCGCCGCTGGAGCAGGCGACCTTGGCGTACTCCAAGGACTGGCCTCCCCCGGGGGTGATGCCCGAGGTCCCCCCGCAGCTGCCAGCCACCAGGAAGTCCGAAACAAGGCTGTTCGGCGCCGTCGTCGTCAGGGTGCTGGTGTAGCTGCTGGGGGCGTTCTGGTTGGCGTTGTCGTTGTGGGCGCCCAGGGGATCGGTCTGGTTGACGCCCGTGTACCAGACCGCGGACAGCGTGACGTTGGTGGCCGTGCCGAAGCTCGCCGCGAGGGTGTTGGACCCGGAGGCGGTGTTGGTCAGGTACCAGACCTGGTAATAGGAGGGGGAGTAGGTGGAGCTGACGCCGACCGTGTAGAGGTTGGTCAGGTCCACGTTGTTCCAGGTGACCTTGGTGGCGGTGGTGTCGTCGTTTCCGTTGAAGACCATGCGCACGACCAGGAGGCGGTTGGAGCCGGTGCCGCCGGCGAGGGTGGCGCTGTAGCTGGTGCCGTAGGTGTCTGCGGTGTAGGCCGAGGTGCCGTCGACGGAGGGCACCACTGCGCAGGTGGCGCTGGTGGCCGTGGGGCTTGCCGTGGGCGTCGCGCTGGCGGTTGCCGTTTTGCTGGGGCTGGCCGTCGGCGTGGAGCTGGCCGTGGACGACGGCGTCGGGCTGGGGGTGGCCGTGGAGGTACGGGTCGAGCTGCGGCTCGGCGTGGAGGTCGCGCTGGGGGTCCTGGTCTGGGTCGGGCTGGCCGTGTCGCTCATGGTAAGGGTGGCGCTGGCGGTGCGGGAGGAGGTTCCGGTGGCGCTGGCGCTGGGCGTCGCCGTGGCGCTCGGGGTAGGGGTGCGCGTGCTTGTGGAGCTCGGGGTGTTGGTGCTGGAGGCGGTCCCGGTGGCGCTCACCGTCCGGGTCGCGGTCGCGCTGCGCGTGATGGTGGGGCTCGCGGTGGCGCTTTGGGAGGCGGTCCCGGTGGCGCTGGAGCTGGCCGTTTCCGTGGGGCTCGCGGTGGCGGTCACCGACGGGGTGCGCGT
>Ga0210388_10000995_pt1 | contig 22503 bp, 14 predicted proteins | sample IncBWC19OmetaG_FD_155485 | JGI IMG/M metagenome (GOLD analysis project Ga0210388, IMG submission 155485) | Forest soil microbial communities from Barre Woods Harvard Forest LTER site, Petersham, Massachusetts, United States - Inc-BW-C-19-O ...
TGGCGCGGTCTCTGGATCGCTATGGCCAGCTATCCCCGGTCGTGGTGTGCCAGCGTGAGGGGCACTACGAGCTGATCGACGGCTTCAAACGCCTGGGAGCGGCACGCGGACTCACGACGCTGAGTCATCTCTCGGCTCGCGTCATGGAGGCGGACGATCGAATGGCGAAGGCGGCCATCTACGGGCTGAACCGCGCCGGAGGCCGCACGCGAGAACTGGAAGAAGCTTGGATCGTGCATGCGCTGGTTCGCGAGGATGGGCTGAGCCAGGTGGAAGTAGCGGAGCTGTTGGGCCGCCACAAGAGTTGGGTGTGCCGGCGACTGGCGCTGCTCGAGCGTCTGGGGCCAGAGTCGCGAGAGGAACTGCGCGTCGGGCTTTTGTCGCCTACCGCCGCACGGCAGCTGGTGCGGTTGCCGCAAGGCAATCAGACCGAAGTTCTCGAAGTCATCCGGCGCGAAGCACTGTCGGGCACGGAACTAATTGGCGTCGTGGACTTGTTGTTGCAATGCTCCGGACGAAGCCAGCAAGAGTACATCCTGGAAAAACCTCGGGAAGCGTTGGCGCAGTGGAACGCGTCTCCGGGCCTTTGTCCTGCTTATGTATTACTCAGCTTTGGCGATCAGGGACGCGGTAACGCTCAAGACGCGATCACGAACGGAAAACTATTCTTGAGAAGAACTAAGACCGGGACCGACGTTTTTTGTCCATTACCAGATGAAGTTCTCAAGGCTTTGAAAGCAATCGGCTCCAAGACTGAATACTATTTCTGGTCCGGGAAGTCTAAACCCAAGTCCGCAGTCGGCGACTATCAGCGGGCGCTCACGTCCGTGTTTGAAGATGCCAAGACCCCCCGGGTCTTCCCCCATCTATTCCGCCACACCTGTATTACGAACTGGTTGAGCGCGGGAGTCCCCGTCGAAACTGTAGCCGTTTTAGCCGGGCACAGTTCAATAAGAGTCCCGATGAAGCATTACTCGCACTGGATTAAACGCCGCCAAGACAACCTCGAAACCGAGGTGAAAAAGTCTTGGGCACAATTGGGCACAGTAGCTATGCAGTCGGACTAATTGTCGTCGTAAGTTATTGAAAATATTATGGAAATAAGAAGAGGAGGCAGGCCAGGTCGTCCTGCCTCCTCTCTCCCCTTTCGGGGATGTCCGGCCAGCCTGACGGAGGGCGGCTAGCCGGTCGTGTGTTGGCCTACCTATATAATCCCGGCAGCACGAAAAAAGTTCCGGAGAAAATCGAAAAAGTGGCTAGAATCTTCCTGGAAATAAAGCTCCGTAAGGGAGTGATTCCACCTTATGCCACGCCACTCCTCCTTGAGTCCAGATAACATATTGCGTTTTCTGCAAGTTACGAGAGATGCGGCTTCTAAGAATGAGATTGCCTCCGCTTTGCACTTGGGAAAGGCCGATCGCAAGGCCCTATCCGACATGTTGGTTAAACTAAAGAGGCGGGGAGCCATTGGGGAATTGCCGGGGGGACGGTATCAACTGGCCGGCAGGAGAGGGAAGGAAGGCATGGGAGCCGCGGCGGCGGTCTCCGCTGGTGACGGCGTCGGGGAAACGGGCTCGGTTGGGCGTGGTTCCGGCGGGCCAGGTTCGACCGGCAGCATTCCGCGGCAAGAGCCACGGCGACCTTTGGCGCGCGATGAAGTGCGCGGGCGGCTAGTGCTGCATCACGATGGTTATGGGTTTGTGGTCCCCGATGTGCCAATGCCGCAGTTGGATGGCGACGTGTTTATTCCGCGCGACGCGGTAGAAGATGCGATGCACGGGGACCATGTGCTGGCGAAGTTAGAGCGCATCAGCGAGTTTCGCGGCGGAGGGTCGCGCGGGGGGCAGCGGGCGGAGGGGCGGATCGTGCGCGTGCTTGGACGGGCGCATCCTTCGGTCGTGGGATTGTTTCGATACGGGCCGCGGGGAAATGTTGTTCTGCCGTACGACAATAGAATCCAACATGAAATCGAGATCCCGGCTGGCGAGGAGTTGACCCGGGCGCTGCGGGAAAAATTGGGATTGCGCGAGGCCAAAGACGGCGGCGCGCGGGACAGGCGATTGCCGCCGCTACCTGAACTTGACGGCGCGGTGGTGAACGTGGAGTTGCTGCGCTATCCACGCGGTGGAACGGCTGCGACCGGACGCGTGATGGAAATCCTTGGGCGGCCGGGGGATCTCGGCGTGGACACCGAGATCATTATTCGCAAGCATCATCTGCCGCATGAATTCTCCGGAGCGGTTTTCGAGGAGGCGGAGCATCGCGCTGCTGCGGTCGGCGAAACGGAGCGCGAGGGGCGCGAAGATTTTCGTCATCTGCCGATCGTGACGATTGATGGCGAGACGGCGCGCGATTTTGACGATGCCGTGTACGTCGAGCGCCGGCCGGATGGCGGCTGGACCCTTCAGGTACATATCGCCGACGTGGCCCATTACGTTCGAACGGGGACGGCGCTCGATCAGGAAGCGCGGCTGCGTGGGACTTCTGTCTATTTTCCGGACCGCGCCGTGCCCATGCTTCCGGAGGCGCTTTCGAATGGGATGTGCTCGCTGAAGCCGCGCGAGGAGCGGCTGGTGATGAGCGCGCTGATGGAGTTTGATGCGGCTGGCAACATGCAGGGCGCGCGGATGACCTCGGGCGTGATCCGCTCGGCCGAGCGGATGACTTACACCGACGTAAACAAGGTGATCGAGGGCGACACGGACGCCAGTACGCGCTACGCGGGGCTTGCGGGCCATTTTCGCGACATGAAAGAGCTCGCCTTACTGCTCAACAAGCGCCGCAATGAACATGGCTCGATTGATTTCGATTTGCCGGAGCCGGTGATCGAGTTCGACGAGCAGCAGCGTATGACCAACATTGTGCGCAGCGAGCGCAACATCGCGCACCGGTTAATCGAAGAGTTCATGCTAGCGGCGAACCGCGCGGTGGACGGTTATTTGCTCAAGCGCGGGATTGCGGCGTTGCACCGCGTTCATGAAAAACCTGACGCGCGAAAGGTGCTGGAGTTCGAAGAACTGGCGCGTGCATTTGGTTATTCGCTGGGGGTTGCGGATTTGCATCAGCGCGAGGTTGCCGTGCGGCACGGCCGCGTGCCTGCACCGGCGAAAGCAGGGCGGCCGGATTCTTACGGACACGGGCGGGAGCGGGGGATGAAAGTGGCGCTGCCTGGCTCTACGGAACTGCGGATTACCCCGCAGCATTATCAGAAGCTGCTGCGCAAATTAACCGGCAAGCCGGAGGAACGCATTGTATCCTACTTGATGCTGCGGTCCCTCAAGCAGGCGCGCTATGCCGCCGAACCGCTCGGGCATTTTGCGCTGGGCTTCGATGAATACACGCATTTCACTTCGCCGATCCGGCGGTATCCCGACTTGATCGTTCATCGCGTGTTGAAGTGGGCTCTGGAGCATCCGCACGCCTCACCCGCCGCCAGCCCTGCGACGCGAGGCGTGGAGGCGACGCTTTATTCAGAAACGCAGCTGGAGGAGATTGCGTCTGAAACTTCGGAAGCTGAGCGGCGAGCAAACGGTGCCGAGCGCGAGTTGATGGACTGGAAGACGGCGCAATTCATGGAAGCGCATCTCGGCGAAGAGTACGAAGCGCTGATCATTTCGGTGCAAAAATTTGGATGTTTTGTCGAGCTGTTCGAAGTTTTTGTGGAAGGCCTGCTACCCATCAACGCTCTGGAAGACGCTGCGGGCACGCGCGTCGTCTTCCGCGAACGCGATCACGCGATGGTCGCGCTCGCGGGAGGAGAAGGGCGGCGCGGCGCGCCCGGATCGCGTCGTGGCCGCGGCGCAAAGCCCAAAGAACTTGCCTGGCATCTTGGCGACCGCGTGCACGTCCGCGCCGAGCGCATCGACCCAATGCGCCGCCGCGTCGAGTTCGCCATAGCAGAGCTTGCCTAGACGATTCGCATAGCCTCGAAAATCGCCTTTCTGAACGCTTGCGAGATTCTGTTATCCTGAAGAGCCAGGTAGATAGCGGCCGTCCCACCTTCGAGCTCGGCCATATTCAGCAGAGAGGAATCATCCAACGTGAGTACGTCTATAGCTTCTGAACGCGCCGTTAAGCGCGTGCACAATTTCAATGCGGGGCCGGGGGCTCTGCCGCTTCCCGTGCTTGAGCGCATCCGCGAAGAGCTGCTTGATTGGCGCGGCAGCGGGATGTCCGTGATGGAAATGAGCCACCGCTCGCCGGAATTCGAGGCCATTAACGCGGCGGCGGAAGCCGGGCTGCGCAAGCACCTCGCGATTCCCGACGACTACGCGGTGCTTTTTCTGCAGGGCGGCGGAAGTATGCAGTTCACCATGGTGCCGATGAACCTGTGTTTGCCCGGAAAGCCTGTCGACTTGATTCACACCGGGGCTTGGACGGCAAAAGCGCTGGGCGAATTGAAGAAAGGCATTCTGCATCACATAGCGGCGTCGACCGAAGGGGAGAAATTTGTACGCCTGCCGCGCAAGGACGAGATTAAACTCTCGCCCGATGCTTCTTACGTGCACATGTGCACGAACAACACGATCGAAGGCACGCAGTGGACGGAACTGCCGCAAACCGGTAGCGTGCCGCTGGTCGCGGACATGTCCTCGGACATCGCTTCGCGGTCCATGGAGGTGAAGAGATTCGGCCTGATTTTCGCCGGGGCGCAGAAAAACCTTGGGCCGAGCGGCGTTACCGTGGTGATTGTGCGGAAGGATCTGGCCGAGCGCGCGGACAAGAATCTGCCTACACTTCTGCAATACCGCACGCACATTAAGGAAAAATCGCTGTATCACACGCCGCCGACGTTCGCGGTTTACATTGTCGGGCTGGTGATGGAATGGATCGACGCGGAGGGCGGCATCTCCGCAATCGAGAAGCGCAACAACACCAAGGCCAAGCTTCTCTACGATACGCTCGAGTCCAGCAACGGCTTCTACCGGTGCCCGGTGGAAGCTTCTTCGCGCTCGAAAATGAACGTGGTTTTTCGTGTCGCCGGCGGGGACGAATCCGTTGAAAAGCAATTTGCCGTAGAATCCGCGGAGGCGGGCCTGGTGGGCACCCCCGGCCATCGTTCCGTAGGCGGGATGCGCGTATCGCTCTACAACGCGATTACCCTCGACGCCGTCGAAGCGCTCACCAGCTTTCTGCGCGAGTTCCAGCGCACCCGCGGCTAGCCTACGCCCCTACACCGGTCTTAGGAGAGGCCGGAGCGGGAAACGGCTCGCCGCCAGACCCGTCCATCTGACAGATCAAGTGCATCAAGCTTTCCCCTTGCACTTCTACAAGAGTGGGCGTATTGTCTCTTGTCGAAGTGACAGGGGGTACTCCGCTGATGGCGCAAAAAAGAATTGAACTTCCGCAGGGCACGCTCGACCTTTTGATTCTGCGCACACTGGCATTAGAGCCGCAGCATGGTTGGGCCATTTCCGAGCGCATCCAGCAGATTTCCAGCGACGTTCTGCTGATTCAGCAAGGCTCGCTCTATCCGGCGCTGCACCGGCTGGAACGGCGAGGATGGATCAAGGCGAAGTGGGGCACGTCAGAGAACAACAGGCGCGCGAAATATTACGAACTCACAAAAACCGGGCGCAAACAGCTTGCCGCTGAGGAAGATTCCTGGAAGAAATTGGCGGCCGCCGTCGCGCAGATTCTCGAGACCGCCTAGGGAGGGGTTGGTGTTCAACGACCTGTTTTTTCGTCTGCGTTCGCTTTTGCGGCGCGAAGTCGTCGAAAGGGAAGCGGACACCGAGCTGCGATTCCACTTCGATCAACAAGTTGAGAAGTATCTTAAATCCGGCATGACCCGCGAAGAAGCCGTGCGGCGCGCGCGGCTAGAAATCGGCGGGCACGAACAGCTCAAGGAAGAGATCCGCGATGCGCGCGGCGTGAGTTTCCTTGAGACACTCTTTCAAGATATTCGCTACGGCCTGCGCATTCTCGGGCGCACGCCGGTGATCTCCTGCGTTGCGGTTCTCTCGCTGGCTCTCGGCATCGGCGCGAACACGGCGATCTTCAGCCTGATTGACTCCGTCATGCTGCGACTTCTGCCCGTGCAAAAACCCGAGCAATTGGCCCAACTATTGCGGGCGAATTTCTCAGGAACAGGACCAGGTTCGGCAAGCTTCACAAATCCTCTTTGGGAACAGGTGCGAGACCATCAGGACGTTTTTTCGGACGTTTTTGCTTGGGGAGGGGACCGGTTCGATCTCTCGCAAGGCGGCGCCGTCCACTACGCCAGTGGATTCTTTGCGAGCGGCGACTATTTCAATACTCTGGGAGTTCGACCGGCGGCAGGTCGGCTGATTGCCCCGGCCGACGACAGACGCGGCTGCCCAGCAGTAGCTGTTTTGAGTTATGGCTTCTGGCAAGATCACTTCGGCGGAACGCAGAGCGCCGTCGGCAGCACTGTCTCTCTCGACAACCATCCATTTCAAATTATCGGTGTGAGTTCTCCCGGTTTTTATGGCGTGGAGATCGGTAACAAATTTGAAGTGGCCATTCCGATTTGTGCGGCCGACATTTTTGATGGAAAAGAGTCCCGGCTCGACCACCGATCCTGGTGGTGGCTGAGCATCGTGGGGCGCGTGAAGCCAGGCATCAACCCGGACCAATTGAAGGCCCGGCTCGGCGTTATTTCTCCAGAAATCTTCGCCGGCGCTTTACCAAAGGATTGGGACGAGAAGGGGCAGGCGAAATTCCTAAAGCTCACACTCGTTGCCTCTCCGGCTGCCAAGGGAATTTCACGTCTCCGCCGTCAATTCGAGCAACCTCTGCATATCTTGATGGCCGTCGTCGGCCTTGTCCTGCTGATCGCCTGCGCGAATATTGCCAGCCTCATGCTGGCTCGCGCGGCCTCGAGAAACAGAGAGATTGCTGTGCGCAAAGCGCTGGGCGCTTCTCGCACACGCCTAATCCGTCAGTTCCTGACAGAGTGCATCCTACTTTCTTCTGTGGGCGCGCTGCTGGGCTTCCTATTCGCTCGCTGGGGGACCGCTCTCCTGGTTCGCTATATCTCGACGGAGAGAACCGAGGTCTTCCTCGATTTTACGGTCGACGCCCGCGTTCTCGGCTTCACCGCTGCGATCGCCATACTTACGGGCATTTTGTTTGGTGTTCTTCCTGCGTTTCGATCGACACAAGTCTCTTTGACGTCGGCTATGAAAGGCGGCCAAGTCTTCTACAGCGAGCGCCGCATGCGGTTTCGCCCTGCCAAGTGGATCGTAGCTTCGCAGGTGGCCCTGTCGCTTGTTCTGCTTGTCGCCTCCGGCCTTTTCCTCCGCAGCTTCGTGAAACTCGCGACGCTCGATATTGGCTTCGACCGCAAAAACGTTCTAGTCGTGCACGCCGATCTGCACACCGCAAAGGTGCCGCCTGAGCAGTGGCTCGTCACCTACGAACAAATCGAGGCCCGATTGCACTCCCTTCCAGGAGTCGTTTCCTCCGGCCGTTCGGTGATGACGCCAATCAGCGGCTTCGAGTGGAACCAGTTTGTCCACACGGATTCTCCCAACTCACCCACCGGGGATAACGCCCTGGTGTACTTCAATTACATCTCCCCAGGCTATTTCAAGACCATGCGCACTCCCCTTCTGGCGGGACGGAACTTCAACGACCACGACACAAAGGCTTCCACTCAGGTTGCTATCATCAACCAGACCATGGCGCGCAGATTCTTTCCCAACACGGATCCACTGGGGAAGTATTTCACAACCGAAGCGGACCCCGGGAAACCTGCGCCGAAGCTTCAAATCGTAGGTCTCGCAAAGGATTCCAAGTACGAGTCTCTTCGCGAGGACACATTTTCCACTGCGTTTTTCCCTGTTACGCAAGTGCCTGAGGATAGCTCGGAAAACTTTATCCTCCGAACGGCCACGCCACCCATGTCTCTCGTCTCGGCTGTGCAGGAGGCCGTTGCCAGCGTGGACAAAGCCATTCCGATCGAGTTCGCCACGCTGGCCCAGCAGGTTGACGATTCGCTCGTCGAAGAACGCCTGCTCGCCACCCTCTCCACTTTCTTTGGCGGCTTGGCTCTCCTTCTGGCGATGATTGGCCTATACGGCGCCCTGAGTTATTTGGTCGCGCAGCGCCAGCCAGAATTCGGGATCCGCTTGGCGCTGGGCGCGCCGCGAGGCTCCATCCTTCGGTTGGTGATGAGCGACGTGGTCTTCGTTCTGGCCGGCGGCCTAGCGGCGGGAGCCTCCCTGGCATTCGCAACCGTGGGCGTGCTCGACAAGATGCTGTTTGGGCTTGCGCCTCACGACACGTTCACGTTCCTCGTGGCGATGGGTGTGCTTTCCGCCGTCGCAATTGTCGCCGGTTACTTGCCCGCGCGGCGCGCCATGCGCGTCGATCCGATGGTGGCTTTGCGTTACGAGTAAACCATGGTCCCCTCGGGGACCACAACGAAGGATGAAAGCAGCCCGGAGCTCAGTCATGTGGAATCAACGACTTAGCAGGCTTCTTTCGTAGGAGTAGAACGACCTTGGCCTGGCAATCTTTGCGGACGAATGGGGAGTTGCATCGTGATGCTGAGTGACCTGTTGTTTCGTCTACGCGCGCTACTTCGACGCGACGCAATGGAGGCCGAGATGGACCAGGAGCTGCGTTCGCATTTCGAGAAGCACGTAGAGAAACTTTTGGCTGCGGGGCTTCCGCGCGAGGAAGCCATGCGGCGCGTCCGATTGGAATTTGGCGGCCACGAGCAGCTCAAAGAGGAATGCCGCGATGCCCGCGGCGTGAATTTCATTGAGACACTCATCCGCGACGTGCGGTTCGGTTTCCGAGCCATGAAGCGCAGTCCCGGATTGACACTCGTGGCTGTCTTATCACTGGCCCTCGGGATCGGGGCCAACACGGCCATGTTTAGCTTGCTCGACGCACTCTTGCTCAAGTCTCTGCCTGTCGAGGAGCCTTCGAAGCTGGTTTTGTTCGGGGCCGGTAGGTGGGGTGGAAGCCAGGATACGCTGCCGGATCGCAGCTGGGATTTGTTCTCCTATCCCTTCTACCGCGAAATCAGCAAGCAAAATGCGGTTTATGCCGGCGTCACCGCCATCCACAGCATCGAGTTCAGCACGCATGGCGGGGTCGACGACGGCAGTCCGGAAGTGCTGAAAGCGGATCTTGTTTCAGGAACGTTTTTTTCGGTATTGGGTGTAAAGCCGGTTCTCGGCCGCGTTCTCAATGAGGCCGATGATCAAACGCCGGGCGCGGGTCCGGTCGCCGTGGCGAGCTATTCCTGGTGGAAGCGGCGTTTCGGAAATAATCCCTCCATTCTCGGAAAGACTTTTCGGTTCGAATCAACGATTTACACGATAGTCGGCGTGGCCCCGCCGGGATTCTTCGGCACGAGCGTGGGACAGGCACCCGACCTGTGGATCCCGTTGTCCATGGAAAAAGAGATCTCCCCGGGATGCAACGGGCTCAACGACAAATTCTTCCAATCGCTCTATATCATCGCCCGGCTCAAACCAGGTGTCACTGTCGAACAGGCTTCCGCCGATACGAATCTTCTTTTCAAGCAAATTCTGCGCAGCGAATACGTGAGTCCGCAGCCCACACCGAAGGAGCTGGCGGCGATTCAGCGCGCGCAGATTGATCTCACATCAGCAGCCAGAGGGCTCTCGAATCTTCGCATCCAGTATTTGCTTTCAGTCGAAATTCTTATGGCTGTTTCCGGGCTTGTGCTGCTGATTGCTTGTGCCAATATTGCGAACTTGCTGCTGGCGCGGGGAACAGCCCGTTCGCGCGAATTCGCCGTTCGCGCAGCGCTGGGGGCCAGCCGGTTGCGCCTGTCCGTGCAGCTCGTGACAGAGAGTCTTCTCTTCGCACTACTTGGCGCCGGACTGGGAGTAGCCTTGGCCTGGCGAGCCGGGGATTTTCTCCTTGCTATGGCCACCGGCGGCGGACCAACCCCGCTCTCCGTCACACCCGATCTTCGCGTACTCGCGTTCTCACTCCTTCTCACCATCTTGACGGCACTGCTATTCGGAATGGCCCCGGCGATTCGCTCGACCCAGTTTCAGCTGACATCTTCTCTGAGGGACGGCCGTGGAGCGGCTTCGGCTCAAGCGAAAAGTCCGTTGGCAAGAGCGCTGCTCGTTTTGCAGATCGCAGTTTCCTTGGTGCTGCTGGCCGGCGCTGGACTCTTCTTACGCACGCTGCTGAACTTCGCGCATGTCGATACCGGTTTTGAAAAGCAAAACGTCCTGGTCTTCCAGCTTGACGAGTACGCGGCGGGTTACAAGCCCGACGCGCGCCTCGGAAACCTGCTCAACCAGATCGAGGAGCGCGTGGGCGCCATTCGAGAAGTGCAGGCCGCGAGCTTCTCCATGTTCACCTTCAACCAGGGCGAATGGTCTAACGACGTCACACTGCAAGGGATTTCAAGAAACTCTGAAAATAGCGAGGAAGTCTTGATGAACCGGGTAGGCGCGGGCTATTTTGCGGCTTTCGGTTTACCTGTACTTTCCGGCCGCACCTTCACGCCTCGAGACAACGAGAGGGCACCAAGGGTTGCCGTGATCAATGAAACCATGGCGCGCCGGTTCTTCCCGAGAGAATCCGCGATCGGCCGCCATTTCGGCTTTGGTGATGACCCTCGACACAGCGGCGACTACGAGATCATTGGAATCGTGAAGAACGCAAAGTACGAGTCGCTTCGGGAGCGGCCGCATCCGGCGGCGTATTTCCCTCATTCGCAAAACGTCACGTACCTCCCGAATCTCGAAGTCAGGTTCTCGGGAGATGCCGCTCAGGTCACGCAGCAGGTGCGCCAAGCAATCGAGGAAGTGGCCCGAGATGTCCCGATCGGCGAGGTCTCGACGTTGTCGGACGAGGTCGATCATTCCGTTTCCAAATATAGGCTGGTCGCCCAGCTCTCAGCCTTCTTCGGGCTGCTGGCCGTTTTTCTGGTCTCGATCGGCATTTATGGATTGTTTTCTTACACCGTGGCTCGCCGCACGAATGAAATTGGCATTCGCATGGCCCTGGGAGCCAAACCATCGGAAATTATGGAAATGGTATTGCGAGAAGGTGCGCTCTTGACCTTTCTCGGACTGATCATTGGACTCTCCGTTGCGCTTGGCTTGACGCGTCTTCTCTCTTCGTTTCTCTTCGACGTTGGCCCTAACGACCCGCTGACCTTCGCGCTCGCCACGATCTTTCTAATTTTCGTTTCGCTCATGGCCTGCTACATTCCCGCGCGGCGCGCGACTCGCGTCGACCCCATCGTCGCTCTTCGTTACGAATAATCTGCGGAACAAGAAAGCGCCGAGAAACTGCACCCTAGGAGCAGTTCCTCGGCGCGTTGACCTCGTCCAAGTCAGCTCCAGATTATGCCAAGTCGAACAGGAGCACCTCGGCGTTGTCGACGCCAGTCAGTTCGACGGATTTCTCCTTCGAGATGGCTGCGCCGTCGCCCTCTTCGAGCTTAGTGCCGTTCAGCTTCACGCTGCCTCGTGCGACTTGCACGTATGCGTGCCGCTCAGGCTTCAGCTCGTGCTTCACGGCTTCGCCTTTGTTCAGCAACGCTGCGTACAGTTCGTTGTCCTGCCGGATTTTCACGGAACCGTCGCGCCCGTCCGGCGAGGCGACGAGTCGCAGCTTCCCGCGCTTCTCTTCTTCGCTGAAGTTTTTCTGGCCGTAGACCGGTTTCCTCCCTTTCTCTTCCGGAAGCATCCAGATTTGCAGCAAATGCACGGGCTCGGTCCTCGAAGCGTTGAATTCGCTGTGCGTCACGCCGGAGCCCGCGCTCATGTACTGCACGTCGCCGGGACGGATTACGGAACCCGTGCCCATGCTGTCGCGGTGTTCTAGCGCGCCTTCGAGCACGTAGGTGACGATTTCCATGTCGCGATGCGGGTGCGTGGGAAAGCCTTCGCCCGGCGCGACGCGGTCGTCATTCAAGACGCGCAGCGTGCGGAACTGCACATGCTTGGGGTCGTAATAGTCGGCAAACGAAAACGTGAAATAGGTGTCCAGCCAGCCGTGGTTCACGTGGCCGCGGTCTTGGCTTTTGCGGATGTCCATCATGGGTGTACCTCCCGGTTTGACACGAGGATAATACTCGTTATAACGACTATTGTCAAGAGGCACGGTTTGCCGTCTTGCCCCCGCCCGGTACCCCCTTTTGGCGGCCCGCTTGAAGGCCAACATCCGCCGGCATTTATCGTCCGACCGTCCGACCGCACCATTCCCGGCGACCTCCCTTTGGTATAGACTGGTCAAGTCAAGAGCCATTCGTCGTCACTGTTTCCGAGGATCGCCTTATGGATTCCGCTCCGTCCGCAACGCAAACGAGAAAGCCCGAAGCTACCGCCGCACCCCGCGAAACTCTCAGCATCACGGATAATCGCACCGGCAAATCCTACGAAGTTCCTATAACCCACGGCTCCATCCGCGCCATGGATCTCCGGCAGATCAAAGTGGACCCTACGGAATTCGGGATGATGAGTTATGACCCCGCATATAACAACACGGCATCCTGCATCAGCAAGATTACATTTATCGACGGCGACGCCGGCATCCTGCGCTACCGCGGCTACCCCATCGAAGACCTAGCCGAAAAAAGCACCTATCTGGAAACGGCTTATCTGCTCCTGCACGGAGAATTGCCCACCGCGCCCGAGCTCAGGGACTGGACGTACAACGTCAGGCATCACACGTTTATCCACGAAAGCATCAAGAAATTCCTGGATGGATTTCACTACGACGCCCACCCCATGGGGATGATGATCTCGACGATCGCGGCCCTTTCGACCTTCTATCACGATGCCAAGGATATCTTTGACGCGGAATCGCGCCGCAAGCAGACCTATCGCCTGGTTGGCAAGATGCCCACGATTGCGGCGTTTTCCTACCGGCACACTTTGGGCATGCCGTACATCTATCCTGACAACGAACTCAGCTATCCAGGCAATTTGCTGAACATGCTTTTCCGCACCTCGGAGACGAAGTACCGCCCGAATCCTACCCTCGAGCGCGCACTCGATGTGCTCTTCATCCTGCATGCGGATCACGAGCAGAATTGCTCCGCGAACACCATCCGCGGAGTGGGAAGCTCGCACGTCGATCCCTATTCCGCCACGGCTGCCGCGATCGCTGCGCTCTATGGACCGCTGCACGGCGGCGCAAACGAAGAAGTCCTGCACATGCTCTTGGAGATCGGCTCGGTACAGAAAGTTCCGGAGTTTATCAAGCGCGTGAAGGCCGGCGAGGTCAAGCTCATGGGCTTCGGCCACCGCGTGTACAAGCATTACGATCCGCGCGCGCGAATCATCAAGCGCGTGGCTTATGAAGTCTTCGAATTGATGGGCAAGAATCCGCTGCTGGAAATCGCGCTCGAGTGCGAACGCATCGCGCTCGAAGACGAATATTTCATCAAGCGCAAGCTTTATCCCAATGTGGACTTCTACACCGGCCTGATCTACCAATCCATGGGCTTCCCGATCTCCATGTTCCCGGTGCTCTTTGCGATTCCGCGCACCTCCGGGTGGATCGCTCAGTGGGAAGAGATGCTCCTCGACCCCGAACAGAAAATTGCCCGGCCGCGGCAAATCTACCTTGGTCACGACACGCGCCACTACGTCCCGATGGAGGAACGGAGCTGAGAGCGATCCCCGGTCCAAGACTCCAATGGGTTCAGAGAAAACGCACTACATGCAATCACCGTTTAGAATCAATTCCTGGGTTGCCGCTCGACAATCAGGTCGAGCTCGGTATAGTTGACCAAGAGAGGTGGTATGGCACAAGCCCCGAATACAGCTGGGAATCCCGTCGTGCGGCGTCGCAGCCAGCGCGTGCTGATGCAAGTCGGCGTCCGCGTTCGCGGAAAGGACTCGCAGGGCAATGCCTTCGAAGAAGAAACCGAAACCCTCGCCATCAACGCACATGGCGCCTTGATTCTAGTGAACGCCCGGGTGACCAGCGGAAGTAAAATGACCATGCAGCACAAACGCACCCAGGAAGAGCAAGAGTGTCATGTCGTCTTCCTCGGTCCGGTGCGCGGGGGCAAGGCCGAAATCGGTCTGGAGTTTTCTGAACCGCGTCCCACCTTCTGGCGCGTCGCGTTTCCTCCTGAAGACTGGTCGTCGAAACACCCGGATGCCCGCCCCATCACCGCCTCCCGAACAGAAAAATAACAGGCACTTCTTCGGTTGCTTGCCCCGGTTTATCCCGCCTCGTCGAAAAGGCCGAGGCACGTGAACCGCCTCCCGTGCCAATCGCTGACATCCCGGCACCCATACGACTCCCGACTAACCAAGACTTGGTCGATGAAATAAGAGTCCAAGCAGGACGCTCGAAGAAATCCATTCTCGCGCGAGATTTTGTGTCATGCTCCGGCTCACCACATGTTCATGAAAAACGGGCTACGAAGAACCCCGACCTCACTTTTACTGATTGTGGTGATTGCGCTGGTCACGCGCTCGGCGTTCGCGTGGTATCAGCAGCGGCAGTTCAACTCCCAAGTGCTAAGCGTCATTCCGTTTCAGACGGAAACCGGCCATATCGCTTACTCCATTGCCAGCGGAAAAGGATTCTCGTCGCCCTTTCAAAGGGATAGCGGCCCAACCGCCTGGCTGGCGCCGGTTTATCCCTATCTTCTTGCGGGAATTTTCAAAGTGTTTGGCATCTACACGCTGCGTTCTTTTTTCAGCGCGCTGCTGCTAAACATTCTCTTTTCGGCCGGCGCCTGTGTGCCGATTTTTTACGCGGGCAAGCGCATCGCCGGCCTGGGCGTCGCCAGCGCCGCAGCTTGGCTCTGGGCACTGTTCCCGAACGCCATTATCATTCCGTTTGAATGGATTTGGGACACCTCCCTGTCGGCGCTCTTAGTGGCAACTGTACTTTGGGCTACGCTGGAGCTCGCGGAATCCCGGCGTGCCCGCGACTGGTCGCTCTACGGTCTTTTGTGGGGCTTCACGCTGCTCACCAACCCCGCGGTGGCTTCTCTTTTGCCCGTGCTGTTGACATGGGTTGCCTATCGCCATCGAAATCGCGATCGCGCTTCTCTGTGGCTCGTTCGGCCCGCGCTGGCCGCGGCAATTGCCCTTTTGTGTTGCGTGCCCTGGACCATCCGCAACTACGTTCAATTCCACAAGTTCATTCCGCTGCGTTCGAATTTCGCCTTTGAACTCTACATTGGCAATAACGAGAACTACGACGAGCAGCACCGCTTTCGGCCCGGCGCCGTCACGCAAGACCGCGAAATCTTTCGATATCTGCGCATGGGCGAGACGGCCTTCATGGAAGAAGAAAAAAGAAAAGCCATCGCATTTATTACAGCTCATCCGCGCATCGAGCTGTGGCTCGTTCTCGAGCGGTTCGTGGACTTTTGGCTGGGAAGCGCGTCCCCGCTGGCTGCGTTTCGCCAAGCGGACTCTCTATGGCTCTATTTTATACTTGCGTGCAATATCGTAGCGCCGCTCACTGCATTCGTGGGCATCCTCGTTCTTTTTGCGACGAAAAACCCTTATGCGCTTCCGGTGGTTGCTTTTCCCTTAGTTTTTCCTTTGCTTTACTACGTGACGCACACCTCGCTGCGTTACCGCCATCCCGTCGATCCGCTAGTGCTTCTGCTTGCGGCGATTGGCGTCCACGGCCTGTGGCAGTGGTTCGCGCGCAAGAGCGGCAAAAAACCAGCACCCGAGACTTCGGTCGCCCGACACACCTAGTACAGATGAAAATAGCCGTCTTGCTCGACGAGCCGGACGGGGACGCCGAACAGCGACGACAGATGCCCGGCCGTAAGAATCTCCTGTTTGGCTCCGTCGGCCACAACCCGTCCCTCTCCGAGGAGCACTAGGCGTTCGATCTCCGGGATGATCTCTGAAACATGGTGCGTGACCAGCAAAATGCCAAGCCCGCTCTGCGCCAGCTCTCGCATCGTATCGCGAAGCTGGAATTGTGCCGCGATGTCCAGTGCATTGCTCGGCTCATCGAACAGCAGTGTTCCGGGATCGTGCACCAGCGCCCGCGCGATCAGCGTGCGCTTGGCTTCCCCGGAAGACATCTGCCTAACGGCGCGAGCGGCGAGATGCGCAATCCCCAACCGCGCGAGTGTGGCTTCGGCTCGCGCGAGATGCTCGGGGTCCGGATGATGGTGCGGAAATATCCGCGTGCTGCTGAAAAATCCGGAAAGCACCACGTCGCGACCGGTGGCATCCGTGGTGCAAGAAGCCAGCAAATCCGGCGAGACGATCCCCAGCAGCGAGCGCAGCTCGAAAATGTTCCAGCGTTCGCGCCCGAGAATCGAGATCGAGGAACCTTCGCGCGCCACGGGATAGCACTCCCGGGTAATGGTCTTGATCAGAGTCGATTTGCCGCAGCCGTTCGGCCCCAGGACACAAACGTGTTCGCCCACCTCGATGCGCAGCGACACCTCGTCGAGCGCCGGCCGTTCCGCGGACTCTCCGCGCACCACGGTGACGTTCTGCAAAGCTAAGAGCGGCGGCGGCGTGTGCATCTCGGATTCCGGCAAGACCCGAAACTATCTTAACCGAGCAAGATTTGAAGGCAAGGAACTAAGGGAACCTGCATTACATTCCTGATGAGCAGAAACGTTTAGCCGCGAAGCGGTTTTGAAAGGACTGGCACTCGGTACAGGTAACTGATAAAACGTCAGCGTTACCGGGAATCCCAAACCCCCCGGCGGAGCATCATAATGGGCGGGATGGCGGTGACTATGCCTACGTACAAAGCCAAGTTAGCTGGGCTGAGCTTGAGTATCCTGCTTTGCGGCTTCCGAACTCTGGCCCAGTCTGAAGCGCCCCCTGTCGCCGAGCCGCAGACCTCCGGGAGCATCTCCGGGACCGTTGTTGACGCCACGGGAGCCTTCATCGTCGGAGCCTGCGTGAGCATCAGCGGTCGAGATGCGTTTCCAGACCGAGAAGTGTTATCTGGTGACGATGGGCAATTCTCCTTCGCCGGCATCCCTCCCGGACCCTTCCGTCTCACCATTACCGCCCCGGGCTTTCGGACGCAAACATTCACGGCAACCCTTAGCCCGGGGGAGATCTACACCGTCCCGCAGACCACCTTGGCTATTGCTACCGCCGTCACGGAGGTGCGCGTGGCGCCCACACGTATTGAAGTGGCGGAAGATGAGATCAAGGAAGAAGAGAAGCAGCGCGTGCTCGGCGTCATTCCAAATTTCTATGTCACCTATCTCCCCAATGCAGCTCCTCTGAACTCCAAGCAAAAGTTCGAGCTGGCCTGGAAGACGAGCGTGGATCCAGTCAACTTCGGAATAACCGGCGTCATTGCGGGAGTGCAGCAGGCGCAAAACGATTTCAGCGGATATGGGCAAGGCGCTCAAGGTTTCGCAAAGCGCTACGGCGCCTCCTATGCCGACCTTGTAATAGGTACGTTCGTCGGCAGCGCTGTACTGCCATCGCTCCTCAAACAGGATCCCCGTTATTTCTACAAGGGAACCGGCAGCAAACGCTCGCGGATTCTCTATGCGCTAGCCAACGCCGTAATTTGCAAAGGCGACAACGGACACTGGCAGGCAAATTACTCGGGTATCCTCGGAAGCTTGGCCGCCGGCGGTATCTCAAATCTCTACTATCCGGCGAAAAATCGCGATGGCGCGGAATTAACCTTCGAAAATGCGCTAATCGGGATTGGCGCATCTGCCGCCGCCAATCTCCTTCAAGAATTTCTCATCCGCAAGCTGACAACGAATGGGCCCAACCACGCCGCCGCCAAAACTCAAAGCATCGTCGGCAAGTTATCGGGCACGCCGGCGCACGAGGGCGACTGAGACGAGTGCGTTTCGACGACGCATCGCGCACCGCCAGGGCCTCCTAAACCGGAAGCTATGGAAGTGAAACCTCTTTGAGAAGCAGAGGATCTGTCGGGCGGGGCAAGGCAAATTCCGGGAGAGAAAGGAAAACCGTAAGGCGCGGGCATTAGACCACGTGGCGAACGGAGCTGAACTACACTGTGAATCTTATGAGGAAACAGCTCCGCACTCACGTTTTTGCCGAGACCGTATCCCTGTTTCTGGCGATGCTAGTGTCTGGATCCTTCCTGGCCGAGCTTGCCAATCCCAGAGAACGCAATCCGCAACACGACCCTGGTTCTCCGTTTGTCAGGCCCTCCGCGGTTGCCGTTGTCGACGCCGAGGCCGTTGATGCGGAAGGCGCCTCTAGCGGCGGCCCTGCCATTCCGCCCGGAACGATATTGCCTGTTCGCTTGAACCGAGCCATTTCCTCCGCCAAATCCCGGCCAGGCCAAGTGATTACGGCCAGGATTATGCAGGACGTTCCGTTGTCTCGGGGCGTGAGGATCCGGGCAGGTACTAAGGTTATCGGGCACATCGTCGAACGGATCCCGACGAGCGCTGGCGCGCGAGCTAGCATCTCCTTCCAGTTCGACAAATTAGTCTCTTCGCACCAGACCACCTCGATCACCACAAATCTGCGAGCCATCGCCGGCTTCATGCAAATAATGGAAGCTCAAATACCTCCGATCGGCCCCGGTGAGAGCGACGTATACCGCTGGTTGACGACCGTGCAAGTGGGCGGCGACGTTGTTTATGGTGAAGGCGGACCGGTCACAACCGGCGACAACCCCAATCAAATTGTTGGAAAGCACGTCAATGGCGGTGTCTTAGGCCAAGTCAGAGCTAAGCAGGGTCGAAACTGTCGAGGAGCCATCGACGGCAATGACCGTCCCCAGGCGCTGTGGGTATTCTCCTCCGATGCTTGCGGGACCTACGGACTCCAAAACATTAGTATCGCGCACGCCGGCCGGAGCGACCCCATCGGCGTGATCGTCTTATCTTCTGACAGCGGCAATTTCAAGATTGCGGGTGGAGCAGGCCTGCTCTTGCGGGTCAACGCGAACCCTCGTAATTAGAACGTCATTCCGGTAACGAAATCGCTGTTCATGCCTACGTATCAAGTGCCATTCAAGCGGAGCCGCTCCCGAATCGTCAACAAAAATAAAAAGGAGGTGAAAACCGCGGGGTTCTCACCTCCCGGGGTGGGGTGGGGTGTTACAGGACAATTCCTTCGGCGGCCATGCAGTCCTGCCCTGCCAGGCAGGTCTGCGGCCTCACTCGCTCGTGAATTGCGGTAAGAGACTCACCACCAAAGGGCTTGCCTTGGGGGTTTTGTAGCACTGCGACGGGCGGGTGTCAACGGCAAAAGCGTCCCGATCCTCGAAAAACCGCGGTGCACGGAGTTCAAATTGCCGGGGACGTGGTTTTCGCCTGATCCAGGATCTCGCGGACCATGCGGCCGAGGGTCGAGGGACTATACGGTTTTTGAAGATAACCCGCGGCTGTCTCCAGGCCTCTGGATTCCTTCGAGTAGCCGCTCGTGAACAACACGGGCAGCTTTTTAAACCGTTCGGCGAGCTTGGCAGCCGTCTCCAGGCCACCCAATTTGGGCATGATCACGTCCAGGATGGCTAGCGCCGGCGTCTCGTTTTCACAAAGCTGCAAAGCCTCTTCTCCATCGACCGCAGAAAGAACGCGGTAACCGAGGTTGACGAGTGTTTGCCTTGCCATTTCCCGGATGGAGTCGTGGTCGTCGGCAAGCAGCAGGGTCTCGGTGCCGCGAAGATCCACGAGCGGAGAAGCCCGCTTGCGGTCTCGGGAACCTTCTGAAGGCTCACCCGATGCTGCTGGGAGGTACGCGCGGAAGAGAGTGCCCTGTCCCACCTCGCTATATACATGGAGGAAGCCGCCATGCTGCTTGACGATTCCATACGCCGTGGCCAGTCCCATGCCGCTGCTTTTCCCGTTGTCCTTCATCGAGAAAAAAGGCTCGAAAACGTGCTCGCGCATTTCGGCGTCCATCCCCACGCCTGTGTCCGAGACGGACAAAACGGCGTAACGGCCCGGAGTGACGTGCGAGTGAAATCGGCAGTAGGATTCGTCGACATCCGCCATCTCTGTTTCAATCAGCAGCCGACCTCCCCGGGGCATAGCGTCGCGCGCATGCAGGCAGAGATTCATCAGCACTTGCTCGATCTGGGTCGGATCTGCCTTGAGGGCATCGAGCGGCCGATTGACGACTTTGAGCTCGATGTCTTTGCGAATCACTTTGTCCAGAAAACTAGCAAGGTCGCTGGTGATGGCATTCAGGTCCACGTTTCGCGGCTGCAGAATCTGGCGCCGAGCAAAGGCGAGGAGTTCACGAGTCAGTGCGGCGGCCCGCTCGGCTTGCTCACGGATGCGCGTGAACCGTTCGGAAATTTGCGGATAGCTGCGGCTTTGTTCGAAACCTAGCTCGGCCCAGCCCAGAATCGCGCCCACGACATTGTTGAAGTCGTGAGCGATGCCGCCGGCAAGCTGGCCAATGGCCTCGAACTTTTGCGACTGATGCAACTGGCGCTCGATGGCGCGAACCTCGGTTACGTCCTCGGCAATGACTTCGACCGCGGCAGTCAACTCCGCGACGGAAAGCGCACGCAGATGGAGACGCACGATGACCACGCCCCCGTCGCGCCTGCGCCACTCCGTCTCTGCGCTATGAACTTGGCCTTCCTTTCGGCAGGCCGCCAGGCACTCCGAGTAATGCGCCGGATAGCGGAATATGTCCCGCACCAGGGCGGGAGGATTCAAGTTCTCTACCGAGTCACACCCGAGAATACGAAGAAGGGCGGGGTTGGGATCGAGAAACGTACCGGCGGTAGAGATGCGAAAAATGCCGTAGCTGGAGTTATCAACCAGCTGACGATTGCGGGCTTCAGAGAGCGAGAGTGCCGCCAGGGCACTCTTCCGTTCTGTTATTTCCAGGACGACAACGCTGATGGCGAAGATCATGCCCGTAGCGCCGCGAAGCGGGTGAAAGCTGGCCAGCCAGGTGCGCAGTGCTCCGGATCGCGCTAATGTCGTGCCCTGTATTTCGACATTTAGAATCGATTCGCCGCGGGAGAATACTCGTCTCAAGTATGGCTCAACAGCGCGCGCGACATCGGGGTTGACATCGCGCGTCATCAAACCGACGTGCTGCTCGGCCGGGAGTCCGTTGATGCGCGCGAGGTGCTCATTCACCCGCAGGTAGCGCAGGTCTGGTCCGTAGACCGCGAGCCCAATGGGGGCGGTGCGGTAGATCTGTTCGAGCTCAGCGAATTGTTCGCGGGCGCGGGATTCGCTCTCCGCCAGCGCCTGGTGAGCGCGGTCGTTTTCGTCCCGTAGGCTCTTCTCGTGCAGGGTCCGCTTCAACGCCGACGGCAGACGGCTCAAATGTTCTTTCAGGATATAATCATTCACTCCCTGCTTCATACATTCGACCGCGGCTTCTTCTCCGAGCGTGCCGGTCACCAGCAGGAACGGAATATCCTTCCCGCTGGCGCGTAGTTCCTTCAACGCGTCGAGCCCGGTCCAATTCGGCAAACGATAGTCTGCGAGGATGGCGTCAAACTTGCCGTTTTGGAGGACGGCAAGGAATTGTTCCCGGTCTTGGGCCAACGTGCATTCCACTTCGAAGCCGGAGGCTCTTAGTTCCAGCAGCGTCAGCTCGGCGTCCTGGGCTTCGTTTTCAAGAATGAGCAAGCGTAAGACCATGGTGCTTTCCGGCCGCCGCATCTCGTTGAGCAGTGTGGATTTCATGCGACCCTCGGATAAAGCGCGCGCAGGCCATCTGCCGCTTCGCCTGGAGCACTCTCGGCCAACAACACGCGAAACTTCTTTCCCGTCGTTGCTCGGAACTCCCCTTGGCGGCTTCCGCGCGTCGTCGGTAGAAAACAAAGACAGCGCCACCCAATCCGGAGGCAGGCGATGCGCTTCCTTATCGCGAGACAACGTTTGGCGAGACTGGAGAGGGCCGTCTTCTAGAATCGAAATGGCAAGACGCGAAACTGCCAGGAAGGGGTAGAGCTATTCTGGCGCAGCCGCGGGAAGAGTCAATAGGCCTTCGTCCGGGAGGCACGGAAGTGCCACTGCCCGCCGAGGCCGACTCTCGTGGCCCCGCCGAGGCCCGAGCTCCCGTGCCTCATTTTTAGGTCCCCGCCAGAGTCGCGCGGACGGGAACAAAAATATCGTCGATTTTCTCGGCAAGCACGAAATCGTAATCGCTGATGCCTTTGACGCTGTGTGTGGTGAGATCAATCACCACTTTGTTCCAGACGTTCGACCACTCCGGATGGTGGTTCATGGCTTCGGCAACGAGAGCGACGCGCGTCATGTTGCCGAAGGCCGCGACGAAGTCCTTGCATTTGTATTCCTGATGCAGTTTGCCGTCGACGATTTTCCAACCCGGCAATTTGGAAAGCAGGGCTTGAATTTCGGCGTCGGACAGTTTCTTTGCGGGCATGACAGGGTCCTCCAAGGGCCAAGCGTGGACGGGGGCACCATTATGAGCCGCGCGCCATATATCAGCAACAATCGGGCGGCGGAGGTGACTTTGGCGAGCGCCGGCAGGCGAAGCGCACGCGTCGCATTGGCCGTTGAATGCATGCGCGAATTCCATTATGGTAGAGGTTTCTTTTCCAGCAAAAATGCGCGGTGTGCACCGCGCGCTGAAAATGGACGGGGGAAATCGTGAAGAAGAAGATTCGTGT
>Ga0210388_10000996_pt1 | contig 22501 bp, 14 predicted proteins | sample IncBWC19OmetaG_FD_155485 | JGI IMG/M metagenome (GOLD analysis project Ga0210388, IMG submission 155485) | Forest soil microbial communities from Barre Woods Harvard Forest LTER site, Petersham, Massachusetts, United States - Inc-BW-C-19-O ...
TGGGCCCGCCTGGACTCGAACCAGGAACCTACCGATTATGAGCCGGACGCTCTAACCATTGAGCTACGGGCCCGAGCCTTAACTATAAGCGAAGCCGAAACCCATTGCACTATTCCCGCCGCCATTTCTCGCTGCCCTAGCCCGGGGCTTGTGGCCTTCACCCATTGCACTATTCCCAACGCCAACTTCAAGCTGCCGACCGCGGACGACCTTGCCGCCTTCACTTAAGCACGAGCCTGTACATCTTGTATTCCTCTCCGGAGCCGCCCCAGTCCGGAAAATTACAGGTAAACACCGCGCCAAATTTCGCATTCAACGCCTGGCTTCCACCCGGTCGAGCGTGACCGTACACCACTTCGAATCCCTCACCAACTGCCAGACCCAGCCAGTGCGCCTTTAGAATTGATCCTAATCCGCGATTTTGAAACGCGGGAAGTATCGTGTTTGAGTAGCAATAAATTCCGCGCTTCTTTTCGGTCTCTGATAAGGCTCCTAATTCTTCGATCAGCTCGCAATGGCTTGTCAGCGGGACACCGTATGTTTCACCCGCCAGCACTCCATCCACATACATCCATACAAAAATTGATCCGAACGCATTCCAGATTTCGGTCTTCTCGAAAATATCCAGTCGCATGGCTTCGTGGTACACGGGCTCGAAAGCCATGGTCTGCTCAAGCGGAACATCGTATTTAAATTCGATCGCACTCACGTTTTCGTTTAGTGATTGTCGGAGGTGGGTTTGGGTTGCGCTGGCGGCGGCACCAGGGGCTTGGTGATGTCGTCCAGATACGCGGGCGTTCCTTCCACGCGCTCCAGGACCGGATAGCGTTCACCATCGTGGTAATCAATGTTGGCAGTCGATACGAAGTTGTCCGATTGAACGATCAAGGAGATCGGCTCGGACTTGCCTTTCGCGTCGCGGATCGCATCTCGAAGCAGATCGCCGGAGAAAACCTGCCCATTGACGGCGATGATTTTCGCCCCCGGAACAATTTTCGCCTTGTCGGCCGGACCCTTCCAGCGAACATCTCTGATGTCGCCGTCAGAACTGAGCCGGATCCCAATGGAGTACCAGACGTTGACACCAACCTTAGCGTTTGGGTCGGCATTTGCAGACACGATCAGTTCAGAAGCACTTGGTTTGTCTGCGTAAACCAGTTTGTAACCCCCCCGCTCGATGCCGGCAAGATCTGCACGAGGATTAATTTTATCAACGCGGTCGTGAAGGAAAGTTGCCCAGTCGTACGGCACCACCTCATTCAGGTCGCGGACCAGTTCGTCAAACGTGTAGGTGACGATAATGGGGCCGGTGTTTCCACCCTTGCCCAGAAAAATCCGCTGGAAGTCATCGAGCGATTTCTTATTGCTGGTCATTTTGCGAATCAGGGTATCGGCATCGAGCCAGAGTAGTTCGCCCTCATCGTAATAGTCCTGACCACGCTTCCAGTTGGCCCACGTCGGATTGCCATCGCGGAGAATGCTGGCGGCAACCGCGGTATCTTCGGTCGAACGCCATTCGCGCCCGGGTGTGTGGTCCAGGTTAGCAGCGGACGCCGCCAAAACGTCGCGGTATTGCGCTTGCGACCTGAGTCCGGAGCGCGCGGCGAGCACGTTGCCGAGGTATTGCGTCATGCCCTCATAAACCCAGAGCAGAGCGCCTTGTTGCGCAGTGGCGAAATCAGTTTGGTACAGCCCGACCGGACGGCGATATTTGCCGTTCCATGAATGGGTGAACTCGTGCGCAAGCAGATCAGCGTCGCCCAACTGGTGGTCTTCATCCGAGAAAGCTTTTTCGCCGACGCCGTTTTCCGAGGACTGGCCATGCTCGAGGCCCATGCCGCCGGCGGTGTCGGAGAGGCTCAGCAGGAGGTGGTATTGGTTGTAATGGTGCGAGCGGTACAGCGCGTCCGCTTCGCGAACGAGATTGGCAATCTCAGCCAGCGCTTCGGGGCGAAGATTGGAGTCCTCCGGAGCGTCGGACACCACGTCAATGTAATGCTTGGGAGAGATTTCCGGAGCCAGAGCAAACTCGTGGAAGTATTGCCCGGCGAGGATCGGAGAATCTTCAAGCTGCTCAACGTTGGTAACTGCGAAGTGTGTAGTGCTGCCCGCAACTGGAACGGGATACGCCCCGCTTCCGATAGGAGTCAGCGCAGTGCCGATGCCCCAGCCGGCTGGGACAATCACCGAAGGCTGTATGGGAATATCGCGCACCGGCGTGTTGGCCGGATAAAGCATGACCTTGTCCCATTCGAGGTACGCCAATTTCTGCGAAATATTTGTGAGAACGATGCAATCGAGATGCGCGTGAAGGGTGGTCACCCCAGGCGGAATCGTCACGTGAAACTCGTAGAGGTCCACATCGTCGCGGCGCCACGGCAGCGTCTGGCCGTTGGCGGTGAAGACCACGCCTGTGATGCTGTCCACCGGACCGGTCGGCCGGTGATCGCCGGGAATCCATTTGGGAGTGATGAGAGTGAGCGGGCCGGCGGTCACCGGCAGATCCACCTCGGCGTGGAAAAGCTTGCGCGGAACGTCCGACAGGTCAACGGTGATCTGAATCGGAGGTTTCTGGGTTTGTCCCCAAGCGGGGACATTTATGGACAGGAAAAGAATCGCTGCGGTGCAAAAGGCTCTTAGATTGCGTGGCATCGGCGTTTGGCTCCAAGGTAAAGTGAGCATCAGAAAATTTCCAGAATTTCTTCGTAGCGTTTGAACGGGGGAATCAGGTACGCGCCCGCTATGCCTTCGGTTCGTGCGGTGCGCGCCCAATCGAGCATTCTACGAGCCAGGACGAAGCCGCGCTCGCGAGCGGCGTCTCCGGCTTTTTCCATTTCGCGCAGAGTGGGCTCCGGAATCACAATTCCGGGGACTTCGTTGTTCAGGCGCAGGGCTTGCTTGTAACTGGTAAGCGGCCACAAGCCGACGATTACTGGGACGGGAGATTTTCCTCCGAGGCGTTTTAGAAAAGCGTTCCAGTGCTCGGGGTCGAAAATCGGCTGAGTCATGGCGAAGTGCGCGCCCGCTTCGATTTTCTCCTGGAAGCGGCGCAGCTCTTCGTCGATATCTTCCGCGACGGGATTTACTGCAACGCCGATGGTGTAATTTGTCGCGCCGCCGAGACTTTTTCCGGCCCAGTCGGTTCCTTGATTCAGTCTCGCGAGAACTTTTACCAGGCCGATAGAGTCCACTTCATATACGCCGCTCGTTTCGGGGTGATCGCCGAGCGACGGTGGATCGCCGGTGATGGCGAGCACATTGCGCACACCGCCAACGGCCCAGGCGCCCAGAAGCATGGCTTGCAGGCCAATGATGTTGGAATCGCGCGTGGTGAGATGCGGGATAGTTTCAAAGCCTTGCGCTTCCAACGCACCCGCGAGGACCATGGCGTCCATGCCCACGCGAGCGAGCGTTCCGCTATTGATGTCGATGGAATCCACTTGACCGGAAGCCATCACGCGGCCGGTCTGTTCCACGATGCGCTCAACGGTGACGCCTTTGGGCGGGTCAATTTCGACAGAGACGACAAATTTTTCGGCCTGGATTTTTTTCCAGAGTTTGCTATCAGGTTCGCGAGTCGCCATCAGGCGAAATCTTTCGGCGGGCTCGAAAACTTCGATGGAGCCTGCCTTGACTGGTTTTGTACCGCTCGTTTTATCGAGATGAATTTTCTTTACGGCTTCGGCAATGGCGTGGATGTGTTCCGGAGTAGTTCCGCAGCAGCCGCCGATCAGGCGCGCGCCCAACTCAGCAGCTTCCTGGGCAAAGAGCGCGAAATATTCGGGTGAAGAACGCGGATATACGATGCGGTCGCCGACGCGTTTGGGAAAACCTGCGTTGGGCATGACGCACAGCGGCAAGGTGGCGCAGGAAGCGAGTTCGCGCAGCACGGGAAGCAAAAGCTGCGGGCCGATGGTGCAGTTCGCACCGATGGACTGAATATTTTTATCTTTAAGTTTTTCCCAGGAGTCTTGCGGGCGAGTGCCGCCGAAAGTGGTTCCTTCGTCGGAGTAGGTCATCTGCGCGACGATGGGCAAGCGCGAGAAGGAGCGGATCGCGTCAATAGCGGCGAGCAATTCTTCCACGTCGCTGAAAGTTTCCAGCATGAAGAGATCGACCCCGCGCTCTTCGAGCGCTCCGGCTTGCTCCTTGAAGATGGCGAAGATTTCTTCGGCTGGAAGTTCGCGAACGTGCTGGACGATTCCGAGCGGGCCAATGGAACCGGCAATCAAAACTTCTTGCTTGGCAGCTTCGCGAGCTTCGCGGGCAATTTTTACTCCGCGATGATTGAGTTCCGCGACGCGGTCTCCCATGCCAAAGAGGCCGAGCTTGTGGCGATTGGCGCCGAAAGTATTGGTCTCGATGATTTGGGCGCCAGCATCGAGGTAGCGCTGGTGGACGTTGAAGACGGCGTCGGGCGCGAGCGAGTTGAGTTCGTCCACGCAGCGCTGCGGGCCGATGGATTCGTAAAGCAGCGAGCCCATGGCGCCGTCAACGACCAGGATCGAGTCGAGAAGACGTTCGTTGAAGGCTTCAATCTTCATCGAGCGACCGTTGGATCGGTATTTTGCATGGTCGTAAACCGTCGAGTATATCACCACGAGGCAAGTGCTCCGACCACTGCGAAGGTGAGCGGTTGTGGCCCCGGGTAGAATTTTTCCTCTCCTTTGTTTTCAGGAAGTTACGTCGTTTTCTATATTTTGAGCAGAACCGGGTAGAAGTTGTTGTTTCGCTACGGATTCTATCTGCCCAGAGGCCGGATAAATGATGTTGGACCGGTCTTTTCTGACGTCCAGTGTGAGAGCGGCAGCCGGATTTTCGAGGTCACGACCATCGCGCGCCATATGGACGACTTTGACGATGTGAGTGGTAGGAGTGTCAATCCACTGGCCGAGATCATTCATGCGTGTGTGGGCGCGGATGGCTTTGATGATGGCCTCGGCGCTGGGCGAACTCCTTTCGGATTCTTCGATCATGAGTTCAAGAGCAGAGCGAAGGTTGAGGTTCCGCTTCTGGAAGAGATTTAAGGCACGCGCGTGGCGGTAGATGGAGGTAGCTCCACCACTCGCGTCGAATTCACGAGCAATCAAGCGGACAGTACGCCATTGAAGGAAAGCTTCTTCAATCGCTTCACGCTCGGGGTGATGGCAGATGGTGCAGAGCCGGCGATGGCGCATCACGTCGATTTCCGCTTGGGTTTTCGGCTGAGATTGTTTTCGCGGAACCGACGGGCGACCACTTTTCCGGGCGGCAAGCAGATTGCGCTTCTGTTTTGGGAGCTTTGGTTTGGCGTGGCGTCGTTTGGCCTGAGATTTGGCAACCGTTGGTTCGATATCGACTGGAATTCGAATCGGATCGCCTCGCTTTTCGAAAGATTCTATGGCGGCTTTGAATGCAGGCAATTCGTCCAGCAGGTTGCCGGTTTTCTTGGGAACACGTTCTTCCGGAACTTCGGCAGTACATTTCCCCTCCACGGTGGCCGGAGTGCAAGCCGGCGCGAGAGTGCTTTCATTGATTGGCGCGGCCTCAGCCGGTTGGGGAGGTTGAGTGGCGGGTGGGGTAAGCGCTGCGGGCATGTAGCGGTGGTTTTGATCGCGATTAGCCCATAGTGCTTCGACGTCGACGGTCATGGGACCGGTTTGGACGCCGTCCCATTGGGACGCGGGGCGTCCGGTTCGAAATCTCTTCATGTTTTTCTCCAGTTTTCTTAAGTCGTGGGCTGCAGGGAGGGCGCGGTGTTGCGTGGTTGGCTCTCGGTGAAGCGCTCTAAATTTTTTTGAAACTAATCCTGAAAAAAAAGTAGCACGAGATTTTGAGAGATGCAAGGACGAGGAGCCTGTGGATGGGCTAGTACTACGGTGCAAGTTTTCCCGTTTCGGGAATGAGGTTGAATGGAAAAAAAACATCAAAATCAGTGGCTTTAAATATCGGAGGCGCGAGACCCGCAGGTTTTGCGACAATAATTGCCGTTTGCACATGTGAAATGAGTCATGCGAGATATCGAGGAAAATGGATTTGCGATCGCTGAAGATGTCTTCACTAACGAGGACATCTTAAAGCTGCTGGATGATCTTGCCGGGGCGATGCTGCGTCGAAGCAGGGCTGGCGTGCGTCATGCACTGAAATATCCCGCTATTGCAACAATCGCTCGAGATCCGCGGCTCCTAAACTTCGCGAAAAGGGTGTTGGGAAGTCGCGCAGTGCCGTTCCGCGCTACGTTATTCGACAAATCGACTGGTTCCAATTGGTTGGTAGCATGGCATCAGGATACTGCGCTACCGCTTCAGAAAAGACAGCACAAGCAAGGCTGGGGTGCGTGGTCGGAGAAGGACGGTGTGGTTTACGCGCACGCCCCGGCCTCGGTACTCGCTCAAGTCTTGGCTCTACGCATTCATCTCGATGACTCAACGGCGGAGAACGGGCCTTTGCGTGTCCTTCCGGGGACCCACACGTTAGGTGTGTTAAATGACAAGGAAATACAAGAGCTGGCAGCGAAAAAGACGGCGGTCGATTGCTTAGTGAACGCGGGCGGAGTTTTGGCGATGAGGCCTCTGATCGTTCACGCGTCGTCGAAGATGCAATCGAAAAACTCGCGCCGAGTGTTGCACATTGAATATGCTGCCTCCGACATCGATTTGGACGGACTCGAATTGGCAATCGCGTAAAAGAATGCGCTCACCGGGTTAAACGTCGAAGGAACCCAGTCGAGCAGCAACATAGAAAATCGGAGAAGACGTCAGAAAATCCAGAAGCGTTTTTTCTTGTGGGTGGGCGTTGCGCCGGGGGCAAGTCCCGCGTCTTCTGCGAGTTCGGGCACAAACGGGAGCGGACGGCCTTCGAACGCCGCCAGCGGATTATCCACCAGCAGCGCTCTAGCAACTTCTTTGCCGTGCGCTTTCTCTAAAAACGCGAAAGCTTCGCTCAGGATGGGCGGGCGGGACGTAACGTTGTGCGCGTCGCTGGCCAGGAAGTGCACCGCGCCCGCATCGAGCCATTCCAACGCGGAGTCCTTGGCCGCCCTGCCGAATTTCCCCACCAGCGACCCCGCGGTGACCTGCACGTAGCAACCCTGGCGTATCCAGCGGAATAGCCTGTCGGATTTCACTCGAATCAGAGGATTTCTTTCAGGATGCGTGATGATCGGCTGAAGCCCGGCTAGCTGCAGATCGTGGAGCGCGTGATCCATGGAAGGAGGAATCGAGAAGTCCGCGAACTCCACCAGTAGGTAGTTTTTCTGGTTCAGCGTGTAGCGCTTGGGGTAGAGCCTTATGTCCTGCAAATTTTCAAAGCTGAGGTGGAAGTCGCAGCCCGTCGCGATGGTGAGGCGGCCTTCGAAGCGCGACTGGATTTCATCGCGGCGCGCTCGTACCAATTCGGGAATGAAATCGTGATTCGGATGAGCGTGGGGAGTCCCAATTATGTGAGTAATCCCATCTTTGATGGCCATTTCGGCCATGGCCAGGGACATATCGAGCGATTCGGCACCGTCATCGAGGCCTGAAAGGATGTGGGTATGGATATCAACCATTGAAAACGAGAATAACGCAGGCGGGAGTTGATAACAACGAAGTAGGGCGGAAACGCTGTGAATCACATAACGATTCAAAACGACATTGGCCAAGCGCTTGCAATCATAGGCGAGAACGCGCCGAAACTGTTCCGCTTTGGGAACCCGAATTGAAAATGCGTTCCTCTGGACTGCATATGTTTCAAAGACGAGCACGATGAGTCACGGAATAAAGAGCCGGGCCAAGCGAGCGCTGATAACGGGCGTGACGGGACAGGACGGATCGTATCTCGCCGAGCTGTTGCTTTCTAAAGGATACGAAGTTCACGGGATCAAGCGGCGGTCGAGCAGTTTTAACACCAGCCGCGTGGACCACCTGCTGACCGACTGGCACGAACGAGACGCGCAATTTTATCTTCATTTCGCGGACCTGTCAGATGCGACCAGCTTGTCGAAACTGCTGTACCAACTGGCGCCGGACGAAATTTACCACCTGGGAGCACAGAGCCATGTGCGGGTGAGCTTCGATATTCCGGAATACACCGGAGACATCACCGCGCTGGGAACCACGCGGCTACTGGACGCGATACATCAGACCGGAATTCCGGCGCGGTTTTACAACGCGGCCAGCAGCGAGATGTTTGGACAATCGAGCGGGAGCACGCAAAACGAGAACACGCCTTTCCGCCCGCGCAGCCCGTACGGCTGCGCAAAACTTTACAGCTACTGGATGACGGTGAACGCGCGAGAAGGCTACGGGCTCTACGCGGTGAACGGGATTCTGTTCAATCACGAATCGCCCCGGCGCGGCGAAAATTTCGTCACGCGGAAAATTACGCGCGCGGTGGCGCGCATTGCCGGCGGGATGCAGGAAAAATTGTACCTGGGAAACCTGGAAGCGGAGCGCGACTGGGGCTACGCGCCGGAATACGTGGAAGGAATGTGGCAAATGCTGCAGCAGCCCACCTCGGATGATTACGTGTTAGCTACCGGCGAAACGCACACGGTGCGGGAATTTCTGGAGCTGGCATTCGAGCAAGCGGGGCTGGACTGGCAAGAGCATGTGGAAATCGATCCGGATTATTACCGGGCCACGGAAATCGATCGCCTGGTGGGCGACGCTTCCAAGGCGCGGCAAAAGCTGGGATGGGCGCCGCGCGTTCGGTTCAGCGACCTGGTGAAAATCATGGTGGAGGCGGACGTTCAGATGTTGGAAGACAAATTGAGCGGGCAAGTGGAGAGAAGAGTGTCGGTGCGAGGCGGCGAATGAAGCGCGGGAATTTTTTGCGGACATCGCGCGGTGCAATCGTGCGCAGGTGTGCGGGCTTGCTGGCAGCTTCATCGATTTTCTGTTTTGCGGCTGGAGCGCAAACCGAGCGGCCTAACCCGATGCCGAGTTCTGAACTCGGCCGGGAGAATCTGAGCCGGGTGGCGGCATCCGCGGGCGAAATCAAGGCAATCCTGTTCAAAGACGCGGGACTGATGGTGGCTTTGAAATTCTGGGTAGCCAAAGATGCCACCGAGCATGGCCAAATCGTGAGCGAGACGGATCTGACCAATGACGCGATCTTCGAGCGACTGGAGGAAGACGCGCAGTTCCGTTCAGTGGCTACCGCGCTGGTGCAGCGATACGGCTATTTACTGCCCAAGCTAAATCCTCAATCGGAAGTGGCGAAAGAGCATGAACTGCTGGTGCAGGAGCGCACCAAGTGGCTGGCACAAAATCAGGAAGAGGAATTAGCAGACGCTCGAAAGCGTCGCGAGCGAAAGCTGCAAAACGCCAAATCCTGCAACCCTTCAACGGCTACGAATTGCGAAACAACCGACACAGCTCCGCCGGACGATTCGCAACCGTCGAGTGGTCCACGCAAGACTCCGGATTGGCCGGCGGGCGAGGAATACAATCCGCTAAATCCTCCGGCACGGAATTCTTTCGGATACCCACGCACAATGCAGGCAGACAACGAATTTTCCGATTTTCCCTTTCCACTGGCTGATGCACCGCGGTCGAAACAATCTGCTGAAAGCTTCGGACTGGAAGGAACTCCTCGCGAGTTAACCGTGGGTGAAACAACCAGCGGCAGAAATCAATTGAGCGCCTGGCTGCTGGAAGGAGACGCGGAAAGTCGCAACTCGATGGGAGGAGCGATATCGAACGCACCGCCCCGAAGCGACGGATTGAATGGTGTTGTGCTGGAGGCGAATCCGGTTACCGAACCTCCTGACGTTCCGGTTACGGCGCCATTGCCGGCGGACCTGGTGCGGACTGCTAATCCTTATAAAGATATTCCGTCGATGTACGACATGTACATGCAAGCGATTCCGCAGCCTGACAAACCACAACGATTTGGAATGGAAGTCTTCATTCATGGAACGCGCGACAAAAAATTGATTCCCATGGACCTGCCGGTGGGCCCGGATTACGTGGTGGGGCCGGGTGATGGTTTGTCGATCAACTTGTGGGGAGGTGTTTCGCAGCGGCTTTACCGCACGGTCGATCCGGAAGGGCGTGTGAATCTGCCGGAAGTTGGGCCCATGCTGGTGAGCGGAAAAAGTCTTGCAGCGGTGCAGGCGGATTTGCAACAGACGTTACGCACGCAGTTTCGCGATGTGTCCGCGGATGTTTCGCTGGGCCGTTTGCGCACGATTCGCATTTACGACGTTGGCGATGTGGGGAATCCGGGAGCGTACGACGTAAGCTCCCTCTCCACTCCGCTGAATGCGTTGTTTGCCGCCGGCGGGCCCACTCCGGAAGGTTCTCTTCGAATTTTGAAACACTACCGCGGCGATCAACTGGTGCAGGTGGTGGATGTTTACGACCTGCTTTTGCACGGCGTGCGCACGGACATAAAGCGGTTGGAGAGCGGCGACACGGTCCTGGTTCCTCCCATCGGCCCGCAAGTGACGGTGGAAGGAATGGTGCGCCGCCCAGCGATCTACGAATTGCGCGACGAAAAAAATCTGGCGAGCGTGCTGGAGCTTGCAGGCGGCCTGCTGCCGGCAGCGGCGCTGAGCCATATCGAAGTGCAGCGAATTCTGGCCCATCAGAAACAGACCATGTTGAGCGTGGATATACCGGAGGCGGACAAAGCGTCGGAAGTTACCAGGCAGCTTACCGCGTTCGAAATTCACGACGGCGATCGCGTGCGCGTGTATCCCATTGCGCCATACAACCAGGATGCCGTTTACCTGCAAGGGCACGTGCTGCGTCCGGGACGCTATTCCTACCGCGACGATATGCGCGTGACGGACGTGATCGCTTCGTACAAGGATTTGCTGCCGGAGCCGGCGGGCCAGTACGCGGAAATTATTCGTTTGAATGCGCCGGACTTCCGGCCCAGTGTGGAAAGTTTTGATTTGTCCGAAGCGCTGGCGAATCCGGCGCAAGCGCCGCTGCTGCACGCGATGGATACCATTCGTGTGTTCAGCAGATACGATTTCGAAAATCCTCCAGCGGTTTCGGTATGGGGCGACGTACGCCAACCGGGAACTTATCGAACCTCGGGGCAAGTACGTTTGAGCGATGCGGTGCATCTGGCCGGCGGGATTGCACCCGACGCGCAGACTGAGGATGCACAGGTGTTTCGCTACTTACCGGACGGCAAATTCAAAATCTTCAGCGTGAATCTGGAGCAAGCGCTGGCAGGCAATCCGGCGGAAAACATTTTGATGGAACCTCGAGACCGGTTGCTGGTTCATCGCAATCCGGACGCAGTGCAGCCCGCCACGGTGAACGTGCAAGGCGAAGTGGCCAAGCCGGGGCGCTATCCGTTGACGACAAACATGCAAGTGCGGGATTTAATTCGCGTAGGCGGAGGACTAACGCCGAGTGCGGAAACGCAGACTGCCGACCTGACACATTTCCAATGGAGTCGTACGGCGCAAGGCGGAAATAAAACTACGGCCGAGAATCAGGCAGCCGCAACCGGTGCGTCGGGCGGGCCATTAACCGCGCAACACGAAACAATAGCAATTCCCGCCGCGCTGGCCGGAGACCCACAAGCTGATGTAGCGCTACACAACGGCGACGTGCTGACCATACGGCAACTTCCCGGCTGGAACGATCTGGGAGCTTCCATACGAGTGAAAGGCGAAGTCCGGCATCCCGGGACTTATGGAATTCGTCCCGGCGAGCGGTTGAGCTCGGTGATCGAACGAGCGGGCGGATTCCAGTCTGATGCATACCCTTACGGCGCAGTGCTGCAACGTACGCAGGTGCGCGAGCTGGAAGCCAGAGCGCAGGACGAAATGATTCTGCGGGTAAAGGATGCGCAAACCACACTGGAACTTTTACCGGATACCGATCCGAAAGCCAAACAAGCGAAGGAAATCGCGCTGCAGCAGTGGCAGACGAGTCTGGAGCAATTGAGCAGCAATCCGCCGCTGGGGCGCGTGACCATTCGCATTTCTTCGAAGATGGACAACTGGAAAGAAACCAACGCGGACATCAACGTGCGGGCCGGCGACACTTTGCTGATCCCAAAGCGGCCGAGTTTTGTGATGGTGACGGGACAAGTTTTCAATCCTACAGCGGTTTCTTTCCGTCCCGGCAAGAGCGCGAAATGGTATCTGGGCCAGTCCGGCGGGCCGACGCAGCTCGCCAATAAAAAAGCAATCTTCGTGATTCGCGCGGACGGTTCGGTGATCGGTTCGCGGAACAGCATGTTTTCCGGGGACTCGATGTCCGGTGTGCTGCAACCCGGCGACACGCTGGTAGTGCCGGAAAAAGCGTTGGGCGGCGGCATCCAGTGGCAAAACGTTTTCCTGGCGGCGCAGACAGCGGCGTCGGTGGCGAGCGCGATATTTATCGCCATACGGTATTAAAAGAGAAGCGGGATGAATCGAAGGAGAATCAGGCTCGTGATGAATTGCTGTTTCATTCTGGCGCTTCCAGGGTGGGGGATAAACGCGGGCGCGCAGGCTCAAGAGGATGCGAAAAACGTCACGGTTAAAGATGATGCCGTTGGACAGAACGTTGAACAGAACGTGGAACATAACGTTGAACAGAAAATCACCAGCGCGGAAGGGAATCCGGCAGATGAACGAGAATCTTCGAGTGCGATGGATGTGAAACTGAAGGCGGAGCGGAACGAGAATTCGCTGGGAATTCATTTGATTGAAAATATCGCAGGAGATCAAAAAGCGATTTGGACGAGCCCGCTTCGCGTGCAATTAGCCGATGCGGAATGGCTGGTTCCGCTGGGGCTTTTGACCGGTGGGTTGCTGGCTACCGATACGGAGTTCAGTAAACACGTTTCCAATTCTCCTACGCGATTGAAATACAGCACCGATCTATCGAATTACGGTCTCTATTCGATGGCCGGACTTGCCGGCGGCCTATATTTGTGGGGCCACATCACGCATGACGATCACAAGCGCGAGACGGGAATATTGGCGGGAGAAGCGGCGGCGGATAGTTACATGGCGACTACTGCGTTGGAATACGCGCTCGGACGGCAACGGCCGTTGACAAACAACTACCAGGGAAACTTTTTTCAGGGCGGCACCTCGATGCCGTCCGACCACGCCACGATTGCGTGGTCTATTGCCAGTGTCGTGGCGCACGAATATCCCGGGCCGTTGACGTCGGCTCTGGCGTACGGATTGGCGTCGGCGGTGAGCCTGTCGCGGATAAGCGCGAAGCAACATTTCCCTTCCGACGTTTTAATCGGCAGCGCGATTGGGTGGTTTGTGGGCCAGCACGTTTACCGCACGCATCACGACACCAGCCTGGATGGCGGCGCGTGGGAATCGCATGCGGACTCCGGCGATGCCGATGAAGGCCGGCGGCAGCGCCAAAGCATGGGATCGACATTCGTGCCGCTGGACAGCTGGGTGTATCCCGCATTCGAAAAATTGGCCGCGCTTGGCTATGTGACGACTTCTATGGCCGGAATGCAGCCGTGGACTCGAATGGAATGCGCGCGGTTGACGGAAGAAGCCGGCGAGAATCTGCAACAGGATCAAAACCCCAGCGAGCGCGTCGCGGATTTGCAGGCCAGCCTACAGCGAGAATTCGCCTACGAAGAAAACTTGCTGAGCGGTGGACGAAATTTCACGGCGAATGTGGAATCAATCTACGCGCGCGTGGTGTCCATCAGCGGCCCCGCTTTAACGGACGGCTACCATTTTGGGCAGACCGTTTCCTACGATTTTGGCCGGCCGTTTGAGCGCGGAACGAATGGACAAGCGGGGGGAAGTTTTCGCGCGGCAGCAGGGCCGCTGGCGTTTTATGTCCGCGCTGAATTCCAGCATGCGCCTTCGGCGCCGGCTCCGTCAGATGCCGTGCGCGAAATTATTGCCGAGCGCGACTTGGTTCCCGAGCCGCCGGCTGTTCCGGTGAAGGAGATCAACCGGCCCGACTTGTTGGAAGCCTACCTGACGCTGGATGTAAACAACTGGCAAATCGTGGCTGGAAGGCAAAGCTTGTCGTGGGGGCCAGGGGCTGGCGGTTCGTTGATATGGAGTGACAATTCGGCGCCGGTGGATATGGTGAGGCTGGTAAATCCTGAGCCGGTCGAGTTGCCGAGCTTTTTGCGATTCCTGGGACCTGCCCGCGCGGACCAATTCATCGGCAGGCTGGGAGGAGCGGGTTTTGTTCCCAGACCGTTTATTTACGGGCAAAAAATAAGCTTCAAGCCTTGGTCTTGTTTCGAGTTGAGTTTTGGCCGCACCACCACGATCGGGGGCAAGGGCGGCGACCCTTTTACATATGGCAATTTCCTTCGCAGCGCGTTCGGAATTGTAAATAAAAAGTTGAATTCAGTTCCGGGTGACAGCCACGCCAGCATGGATTGGACCTATTACGTGCCGCGGGTGCGGAATTACATCGTTTTTTACGGCGAGCTCTATGCAGATGACGATGTGACGCCTATCGAAAACCCGTTGCGCAGCGCGTGGCGGCCCGGCCTGTTCATCACGCGAATTCCCGGAATACCGAGACTTGATTTCCATATCGAGGGGACTTCAACCGAGTCGCCGGGTCAGGTGTCCAATCAAGGAAATTTGAATTATTGGAATTCGGTTTATCGCGAAGGGTACACAAACGATGGGCAGTTGATTGGAAACACGGTGGGACGCATGGGCCGCGCGATTCAGTTGTGGTCAACCTATTGGATATCGCCGCGCGACACCCTGCAATTTGTGTACAAGCACAGCACGGTAGACAAAGCGTTCATTCCCGGCGGCGGAGCTTGGCAAGACTACGGAGTGCGTAGCGAGATCACTTTGAAGTCGGGGCTGTATGCCAAGGCGCTGGTGCAGTACGAACACATTTCGCGTTATCCCATTTTGTTTAGCGGAGCGCAAAGAAATTTTACGACTTCTCTGGAATTGGGGTTTTATCCCGGCGCGAAAAGATGAGGCAGAACGACGAGGCGGGAATGTTTGTAGGGGAGCGGCTTTGCCGATAAAAGCTGACACAGCGAATTTGGAGGAGTTGCTCGCGCAGATTTCCGAAGGCAACGGAAACCATACGCAAGCGAGCGCGCAGAACGGCGCGAGCGGCGAAGCCGTTGCGCGAATTCGGTTGTTTTGGGAGCGGCGCAAATTACTTGCCTGGGCGGCAGCCGCGGGATTGATTGTTTCGGCGGTGGTGGCGTTTGTGGTTCCCGTGCGATACGAGTCTTCGACGCGACTGATGCCGCCGGACAATCAATCAGCCAGCAGCTTGATGATGATGGCGGCGCTGTCCGGGAAAGCCGGCGGACTGGGTGGCCTGGCGGGCGATTTGCTGGGATTAAAAAGCACCGGGGCGCTTTTCACGGCAATCTTGATGACGCGTACGGTGCAGGACCGTTTGGTGACGCAATTCGATTTGGAGAAAGTGTACCGATCCAGGATTCGAGCGGATGCGAGAATGCGACTGCAGGAGAGCACGTTCATTACAGAAGACCTGAAAAGCGGAATCATCGTTATTTCGGTGAGAGACCACAGCGCCAAGCGCGCTGCAGATTTGACGCGCGCTTACGTGACGGAACTGAACAGCGTGGTGGTGGAATTAAATACTTCGTCGGCACACCGCGAGCGCGTGTTTTTGGAAGGAAGGCTGGTGGAAGTGCGGCGGGATTTAGAGTCAGCGGAAGAAAACTTCAGCGAGTTTGCCAGCAAGAACACCGCAATCAATATCGAGGCGCAGGGCAAAGCGATGATTGAAGCTGCCGGAACGCTGGAAGGGCAACTGATTGCGGCTCAAACGGAGCTGGAAAGCTTGAAGCAGGTTTACACGCCGGAGAACGTGCGGGTACGCGCCACGCGCGCGCGTGTGGACGAACTGGAGCGACGGCTTAACGACTTGCGAGGAAGGTCGGAGACGGGCGCGCCGGGCGCAAGAGCGGCGGCGGGTGCCGGAAGCGTCCAGGCGGCGAACGCGCGGGCCGCTGGGGAATCTTTGTATCCGTCGATTCGGGAACTTCCATTACTTGGTGTTACTTACGCGGACTTATACCGCCAGACCAAGGTACAGGAAGCTGTGTTCGAAACGCTGACGCAGGAAAACGAATTGGCGAAGGTGCAAGAAGCGAAAGAGACTCCCAGCGTGAAGGTGCTGGACCCTGCCGACGTGCCGGAGAGACGGTCGTATCCGCCACGGATGCTGATCACGATTTTGGGGACTTGTCTGGCGTTAGCGGGCGCGATGACCTGGATTTTCCTGGCGGCGAGCTGGCGGGAAATCGATCAGCGAGACCCGCGCAAGATCTTGGCGCTCGAAGTTTTTCAGACGACCACTAAGGGAATATTCAGCGCTTCGCCGAACGGCGACAATCGCGAGCGCAGCAGCGCCGAAAGATTCGAAACGTCGGAGCTGCAGCGATCGAAGAACGCGAATAGCTAGAGGCCGGAAAACTGTTTATTGATTTCGTCCGTATTTAGCAGAAACGTCAAGAGATAGGAAAAAGTCTCCTGTAAGCCGCGGAGCGGAGCTGTATCCGCTGTAGACACAAGACCGGATCTGAAATTGCAAATGATGATTACGTCCAATCAAGAGATTGACTCCAGCCGAGCCAGCGAAGTGGTTTTGTCCGAGTTTGGTGGATGCCTGGACTCGCACTGGTACGCGGTGTACACCTGCGCGAACCACGAAAAGCAGGTAGCTAGCCAGTTCCTGGAGCGGAATATTGAGCACTTTCTTCCGCTGTATGAGAGCACGCGGCGTTGGGCGGATCGCAAAAAGAGAGTGCAGCTGCCGCTGTTTGATGGCTACGTTTTCGTCCGCATCGCGCTGCGCGACCGGCTGAGCGTTTTGCGCGTCCCCAGCGTGGTGAAACTGGTCGGTTTTAACGGGCAGCCTGCGGCTGTGTCGTCGGGCGAAATGGAATTCTTGAAGAATACTTTGCTGCCCGAACTGCGGGCAGAACCGCATCCTTATCTGACTGCGGGACGGAGAGTGAGAATTGTGCGCGGGGCGCTACAGGGAGCGGAAGGAATTTTGATTCGAAAGAAGAAAGCTAGCCGCGTGGTTGTGTGCATGGACTTGATCGCACGCGCTGCCTCGGTGGAAGTGGAAAGCGCAGACCTGGAGCGAATTTAACGGATCGCAAAGCCCAGCGGGGCAAGCCGCAGGAAACGAGTTACCTGACCCTGTACTGCGAACCTGAGCCGAGATTCAGCTGCTTTCTCGCAAATCCTATTCGCACCGATTCATATTCGCACCGATTCATATTCGCACCCATGAACAACGCTCCTACATTAATCACAGATCACCTTCGCACGATCAAAACAGGGCCTGATCCATCAGCGAAGGCGGCGACTTCTGCCACGCAATTTTCCAGGGTTGCCGTGAAGAGTGCCTCGAAGGCCATGCCGCTCGTGTATTGCCTGATGGACCAGGCATTCTCGATAGGAGGAGTTTTTCTAGCGAATGTGATGCTGGCCCGAACGCAAAGCAAGGAAGAGTATGGGGCGTTCGCGCTTTCTTATTCGATTTACACATTTCTTTCCGGACTTAATAACGCGTCGATTTTGGAGCCTTACACGGTGTACGGCTCGGGACGATACCGCGATCGCTTCACGCAATATGTACGGCTGATGGCGCGCAGCAGCGCGGTCGTTGCAGCCGTCCTGACAGCGGGCCTGCTGATTGCCTGCTTGATTTTGAGAGAGGTCAAGCCGCAGTTCAGCCTACGAGCTTTAGTGGGACTGGCGTTGACGGTGGGCGTGCTGCTTTGCGCCACCTTCGTGCGACGGGCGTTTTATGTGCAGGGACGCCCGGCGCAGGCAGCCAAGATGTCCGTCGTGTTCTTCATTTCTGTTACGTGCGGACTCTTGCTGAGCACCCGTTTGCACGTCCTAGACAACTTCACCGTGTTTCTAATTCTTGGCGCGGCATGGGTTGCGGCTTGCGCTGCAAGTGTCAGGGGGCTCTTCGCAAAGGAGCAGCAGAGCGCATTCCTGCAAAGCGAGCCGCGTTACTGGCAGGAGCATTGGAAATACACGAAATGGGTGTTGGGAACCGCGATGATATTTCAGGTGACCACACAGGGTTACTACTGGCTGGTGGCGGGTTTGCTGTCGTTGAAAGATGTGGCGCAATTAAAAGCCATTTACATTCTGGTGACGCCGGCGGACCAATTTTACATCGCTTTAAATTATCTGGTGCTGCCGGCTATGGCAGGGCATTTCGCAGCCGGGAGAATGGGGGAATATTTCTCGCTGTGGAGAAAAGTGGGGCTGGCGACCATATGCATCGCGTTGCTATTCGCAGGGGGTGTCAGACTGGCGGGACGTCAAGCAGTTCACGCGCTCTACGCGGGAAAATTCGACGGCGTGGCCCCATTGTTGTTTCTATTGGCGCTGTTACCGCTGCTGATGGGAATCGGTAACACGATGAATGACGCGCTGAAGGCTGCGGAACTGCCGAAAATGGTGTTCTACGCTTATTTGGCCAGCGGCGCAGCTACTTTGCTTGTGGGAATCCCACTCGTTAGCCATTTCGGATTACGCGGCGCGATCTACGGGATGCTCGTTTCGGGAGCTACTTACTCGGCGTTTCTAGCTTTGGCGTTTTTCTTTCAAGTGTCGCGAAAAAACCGGAAGGAATCGCCGGGGATGGCTGGAACTTCTGCGTTTCCGGATTTTCGGCCTGATTACAGGCCTAGGGCTATTTTGCCGCTCGGCACCTCGGTGCCTAGATCGAAGTCGGACCTCGCGCCAGTGGTTCTATTTGTCTACAACCGGCCGGCGCATACACGTAGAACGGTGGAATCCCTCCTCGGAAATCATCTGGCGGCGAAAAGCGACTTGTTTGTTTTTTGCGACGGCGCAAAAAACCAATCCGATCGAGCGTCGGTGGAGGAGGTGCGGCGTCACGTTCACGGGATTGAAGGGTTCCGCTCGGTGCAAATTATTGAGCGCGACCGAAATGTTGGTTTAGCGAAGTCGGTAATCAGCGGGGTGAGCGAAATGTTTCGCAAGTACAAGCGCCAGATCGTGCTGGAAGATGATTTGCTGACCGCTCCCGACTTTTTGACTTTTATGAATGAGGTTTTAGAACACTACGAGCAAGAGCTTCGTATTTTCTCAGTAAGCGGCTTCAATCACGCCGTGACAATGCCAGATGAATACGAATACGACGGAGTCTTCTCTCACCGTAGCTGCTCATGGGGATGGGGTACATGGAAGAGCCGTTGGGAACAGGTAGATTGGGAGGTTTCCGATTACCGGGAATTCCGCGCGAACAAACGTCAACAGGAACTATTGAACCGCGGCGGCGGCGACCTATCCTACATGCTTGATCTGCAGATGGCTGGAGAGATTGACTCCTGGGCCATTCGCTGGGCGTACGCGCACTTTAAGCACGATGCGGTTGCGTTGGCTTCCAGGGATTCCAAGGTTTACAACATCGGATTTGATGGCTCCGGGGTTCACTGCCGCCGGAACTCCACGCGACAAGCCGCTCTCGCCGGCAGCGAGAAACTCTCATGGAAACTTCCTGATTCGGTGGAAGTGGACCCCTATTTTGTCGCCAAGATTCGCGATCAACACCCTCGCCCCTCCGCAGCTAGAATATTTTTGCGGTCTGCGCGCTCAAAACTGGAGCGTTAGATATGCGGCGGACGGATTCGATGTACTTGAGTTCAGTGGCAACGGCTCTACCGGTGGCTGCGCCGACCCTGGAAGGGTCAGGAGAAAATGTATCCGGCAGGAGCAATGGGCGGAGACTGACGTTCGTCAAGAAGCGGTTGAAACGGATGGCTAAGCGATTCGTCCGGGGATTTGACCGTTATCACAATGAGGCCCCATTTCTTTTGCAAGGAAAAGAGATGGCCTGGCGCGCGGCCAGTTTGCCGGTGAACACAGATTTTCGCGATGTTGGATTCAAAGTATTTTCGCAAGGGGACGAGGATGGAATCATTCAGTATCTGGTCCACAAGTTACCTATCGAAAATGAAACTTTTATCGAGTTTGGCGTGGAGAATTATGAGGAAAGCAATACCAGATTTCTGATGATCAACAACAATTGGCAAGGAATGGTTTTAGACGGCTGCAAGGCGGACATCGATTTCATTCAAGGAGATCGAATTTACTGGCAGTACGATCTGCAAGCGAAAACGGCATGGATTACCAGGGAAAACATCGACGGACTTCTGTGCGAGTCCGGATTTCCACGAGACGTTGGATTGCTTTCCGTCGATATTGACGGAAACGACTATTGGATATGGGAAGCAATTCAGTCGATCAGGCCCAGAATCGTGATCGTGGAGTACAACAGCGTTTTCAAACTTGCCCCGGTCGCGGTTCCCTACAGAGATGACTTCAACCGGACGCTGGCGCATTACTCGAACTTGTACTTCGGAAGCTCGCTGGCAGCACTTCATTTTTTGGCGAAGAAGAAAGGGTACATTCTGGCCGGCTCGAATTCCTGGGGACACAACGCTTTCTTTATCCGTGCGGACATTGCGGGAGAATTCAGAAGCCTGGAGCCGGAGGAAGCCTATGTAACCAGCAAATTCCGGGAATCGAGGGATCGTTCAGGCAAATTGACGTATGCCAGAGACACGGAACGGCTCAAATTGATCGAACACATGCCGGTAGTAAATGTCGTGACCGGAGAAATGGGATCCTTGAAATCGTTTGCAAATACCGGCAGTGCAAGCGAATTCAATAGCGAAACCACTTAGCCAAGCGCTGCAAGACTTTTCCATACAAATCCCAAACAAATAATGAAGACAGCTACTCCAGAACGCCCCGCTGCATTGACGCGCATCGTTCAAATCGAACCGTGGATTGATGCAGGCGAGCTCCGCGAACTCGAGCGCGCCATCCAATCCACTTTCATAACTGAAAGCGATTTGACGCGCGAATTTGAAACCATGACCGCGCAACTGACGGGTTCGAAGCACGCCATCGCGGTGTGCAATGGGACGGTTGCGCTGTTCGTTTGCCTGAAAGCGATGGGGATTGGGCCGGGCGATGAAGTGATCGTACCGAACCTGACGTTCATCGCTACGGCCAACGCGGTGATACTGGCCGGGGCTACGCCAGTGCTATGCGAGATTCGGGAAGACACATTTTGCATCGACATGAAGCGCGCCGAAGAACTGCTGACTGAGCGAACGCGCGCGGTAATGCCCGTTCATCTTTACGGGCAGAGCGCTGACATGACGGCGGTGATGGACTTCGCTTCGCGACACAAACTGAAAGTGATCGAAGACGCGGCGGAAGGCGTTGGAGTGCGCTTTGACGGCCGGCATGTGGGAACTTTTGCGGAGATGGGGGTTTTGTCCTACTACGGCAACAAAACAGTGACCTGCGGCGAGGGTGGCGTAGTGTTGACGAACGACGACCGATTAGCCGCGGAAGCTTACAAGCTGAAAAATCACGGCCGGGCAAAAAAGGGAACGTTTATTCATGAGTCGGTGGGATTCAATTTCGCGTTTACGGATTTACAAGCGGCCATTGGGATTTCGCAAATGAAGAAAATGCCCGCGATCGTCAGAAAAAAGCGCGAGATTCACGACTGCTACGTGCAGCAATTGCGGGGGATCCAGGGCTTTGATCCGACGCAGATTGATTCGCGGTGTGAGCCGGTCTTTTGGTTTACTTCCTTCCTATGCGACGACACCGAAGGGCTTTCTGCTTTTCTGCAGCAGCAGAACATTCAAACACGCGGATTCTTTTGCCCGCTACACCGGCAACCGTGTTACGCGGATCGCAAATATATTAAGAATATCGATCATGATTTCCGCGTTAGCGACGCGGTTTACCGGCGGGGAATTTCTCTTCCTTCGAGTTACAGCCTGACGGAAACAGAGCAAGCTTTTGTGATCGAGCAGATTCAGCGGTTTTATGCGAATCGGAATTGATTGCCTGCGCATTGATCCTGCTTATGTAGGGGGAGTGAACACGTTTTCGTTAGGACTGCTCGGCGGATTTGCAGCGGTTGCGAACGGGCATCGCTTCACCCTACACGTCACGGACGAAAATCGAGAGCTGTTCAGCAGGTTCGAACGTGAACCGGGGTTTAAGCTGGTAGCCACCAACGGCCGCAGCCTGCGCGCCAGAAAACGGATATGCCAGGCGGCTTTGCTTTCTCGAAGCAGCGAGCTGTACCGGGTGACCAGCAATCTGGCATACAGCGAAATCCAGACCGCTATGGATGCGGGTTCCGACATTATGTACACGCCCACCGTCGTGCTGCAAAGTTTCAGCTCGCGCAGACCCACAGTCCTCTCCATGCACGACATCCAGCATGTGCACTACCCGGAATTCTTTAGCTGGGACAAACGTTTGAGCCGGACGATTACGTACGGCCTAAGCGCGCGCTACGCGCATTGTTTGCAGGCCAGCAGCGAGTTCATAAAGAAAGACGTGTTGGCGCATATGTCGCCAAAGCGGGTGGAGATCATTCCGGAAGGAGTGACCATTGAAGATTTCACCGAGCAGCGGGATATTTCGCAGCCTCGCGAACGTTACGACCTGCCCAAACGGTTTTTGTTTTGTCCCGCGCAATTGTGGCTGCACAAGAACCATGTGACGGTGCTAGAGGCGCTCAAA
>Ga0210388_10000997_pt1 | contig 22491 bp, 22 predicted proteins | sample IncBWC19OmetaG_FD_155485 | JGI IMG/M metagenome (GOLD analysis project Ga0210388, IMG submission 155485) | Forest soil microbial communities from Barre Woods Harvard Forest LTER site, Petersham, Massachusetts, United States - Inc-BW-C-19-O ...
CGATCATGTCTACTACGCCGCAACGGCGGATCTCGATGCGATCACGGGAGAAGTCATCTGGCGGCAAATCAGCTGGATTTTTCAAAATTCTTCTTTCGCCATCAAAATCAGAGGTTCGTCCTCCGGAATGCGGATACCTGACGCGAAGAAGCTCCCGACGGATCGCGTAATGATCGACTGGGACCTTTCAAAGATAAAGGATTACGACGCTCACAACGCTCCCTATCATTTTCTGTCGCTTCCGTGGCCAGACAATATCTATGCGCTCCGCGGGGACAACAGGAACGCCCTCACGGGACGGACGCTGAAGGACAACAACGTGACGCCGAAATGGCTCCCCACGGTTTATGTACTGGCGTACAATTTCGCCGCTCCAAGTGCACCAGCGCCAGTGTTTACGAACAACTTTGGCACCGATGAGCCAATCCCTATCGGAAGTGATGGAGTAATGCGGCTGCACCTGTTTGCCGAACCTCCAAATGGTTCCGACCATAGCGACTCTAATAAGGCGCTCCGGGCGCTTTGCCGGATGTTTAGGCCAAAGTTGGATCTAACTCTCGTTGTTAACGACTATTCCATGGTCCCGCCTGATGCCAAGCCGGCTATGCCGCCCGGGGTAGATCGATGCGAAGAGCGGAGTATCGGAGAACTAGCTATTCCTTGCTCGAAGCTGGCGGACTACATGACGACAGCAGCAGCAGCGGCAAACGGCGGAGCGGTCTTAGAGAATGTGAGGACAGCTAGTATCCTGTCTGGACACCCACGGAACTGTATGGCTGTTTTGATCAACAAGTCGGAATAAATCGACGAACTTAACGAGGAGGTGCCCGAGAGTATCCCTCCTCGCCGAAGTTCAGGCTGGATGCTAGGATGCGGAAATGGAATGTACCCTGGTCAGTTCTGCGACGCGACTCGTAGCGACAACCGAATGAAATTCTCGGAGTCCCCTACAATAATTGGAATTAAGCATCTTGCGCGGATCCAATCGACGAGCCGACTTGACCAAGTAAGCCTCGCTTTTTTGTGATTGCAGCCCAACTCCTGCTCCACCGCAAGCCCCTTCGGCTTCATTAAGCGACTCCTTGGTTCTGTACTGGGGTATCGATCGTGGAACGTCACTTCCAACAGTCCCCTTTCTTTAACATGCTTTTCGTTCCATACCTTGACTCCTTGGTGGTCTGCCAGGTATTCCGTATTTGCGGGATCACCGCCGTAAGCTCGAGATTGTTGATGGTGAAACGTTGCCATGCCCAAATAGAGCCATCTCCGACCGGCTTGCGAAAATATATAGCGGGTTTCGTCGACGCACTAAGGGCGCTAGACCCGCCGACCCGGTTTACGGCCGCCCCGCTGCTGGCACGTAAGGACAAGCCTGAATCGGCCATACTCGACACTTCCGCCTGACTGACAGTCAGCCAGCGGTCCCGCGGTTGATAACTGGCGGGGCTAGGACGGCGAAGGAGAAGGTTCCTTAAGTGGCGCTATCGCTCGACTTGCTCTCGCGGTCACTCTACGATGGCGTGTGTAGGACAATATCTATGTCGCACCATCCCGTACATAACTGATGAGCGCGCCGATCATCTATCGCCTGGCCATCGAACGATTCCGCTGCATAGCGAGCTTCTCATGGCATCCCGCCAAGGGTGTCAATCTGATTCTCGGTGGCGGCGATGTAGGTAAGACGACCATCCTCGATGCTATCGGGCTGCTTCTCAGCCCCACTAACTCCACAACCCTGTTCGATACCGACTATCACGCCAGGAATATCGACGCAGGTTTCGTCATCGAGGCGATTGTGTCGTTGCCGCCGGAGAGTGGAATCAATCGGCAGACCAAGGCTTCCTGGCCGTGGAACTGGAATGGCAGTGAAGCCTTGGTGCCCACCATGGACGGTGATGGGGCGATGAAGGGCGAATCTGTCTATCGCCTGCGCGTGCGCGGAACCGAGAATCTCGAACTGGCGTATGAGATCGTGCAGCCGGATGGCAACGCCGACACGTTGTTGGTCGGACTTCGGCGCAGCATCGGTCTTGTCCGCTTGAGCGGCGACGACCGCAACGACCGCGACCTCCGACTCGTGCGAGGATCGGCCCTTGATCGGCTGCTCTCCGACAAAGCGTTACGCTCTCGGCTGGCGAGCGAGCTCGCCAAAAGCGACGTGACGGAGCAACTCACCGACCCTGCGAAGGAAGCTCTCAAAGCGCTCGATCTGGTTTTCAAGACCAAGAGCCTGCCTGACGGACTTGACCTGGCGATCACCGGCGGACAAGGCCTGTCCATCACGGCGCTCATCGGGCTCACCGCGAAACGAGAGGGCGTGCAGTTGCCATTGGCAAGCTGGGGATCGGGGACCAGACGGTTTGCCGCCCTTGCGATTGCCGAGCAGAATCAGGGCGAAGCTCCCATCACGCTTGTTGATGAAGTGGAATGCGGCCTTGAGCCGTATCGGCAGCGTTTTCTGATGGACGACCTCCAGGCGGGCAAGTCACAGGTTTTCGTGACCACACATAGCCCATCGGCCATTTCCGCCGCCTCCGAGGCAAAACTCTGGTACGTTGACCATACAGGCGGAATCGGCCAGCTCACATCGGCAGCCGTGGCAGGACAGCGCAAGACCGACCCAGAGACATTCCTCGCGCGCCTCGCAGTTGTAGCCGAGGGCGCGACCGAGTTCGGTTTCGCCTCCGCGCTTCTCGAAAAGGCATTCGGCTCTTCCCTTCAGAAACACGGAGTGCATGTCACCGACGGTGGTGGGCATGAATCCACGCTCGGCCTTCTGGAAGCGCTCGCCGGCGGCGGCTTGCGTTTTGGCGGATTTGTCGACGAGGAAGACGGGCAGCACCCGACACGCTGGCAGGAGGTCGCGCAGAAACTTGACAAGCTGCTTTTCCGCTGGCAGTCGGGCTGTATCGAGAAAAATATCATCGACCTCTTGCCCGACGACAAAATGGATGCACTGTTGACCGACCCCGAGGATGAAAAGACAGGCATGCGCCTGCGGACGCTGGCGGAACGGCTAGGAATTCAAGAGAAAGACTTTCCGACGATCAAGGCAACCGCCGGAGCAGACCTCAAGGCGATCATCCTCGCGGCCGCATCGGGGAGCGTCCCGGATGGCAAGGCAGCGGAGAAAAGACACTACCAGTCTCAAGGCAAGACATGGTTCAAGTCGGTGGATGGCGGCCGCGAGCTTGCCGTGAAACTGTTCAGTTTCGGCCTCTGGCCTGCGCTGAAGCCGCAGTTGCTGCCGTTTTGCAACGCCGTCCGCAAAGCGGTCGATTTGGACGAACTTCCGGACCTCACACCTTGAGCGACGATAGCGTCCATGCCGCGCTTAGATCCGACGCACCGCTTGTCGTGGTGGAAGCGCCCGCCGGATGCGGAAAGACCACCAAGGGCGCAGACTACGCCCGCGAAATCGCCGTTGCAGACGCCACCAGCCGGCTTCTCATCCTGACTCACACGCATGCGGCGTGTTCCGTATTCGCGGACCGCACCAAAGGTGCGGGTTCCCGCGTCGAAATTCGCACCATCGACAGCGTGATCGCGCATATCGCAGCCGCCTATCACACCGGCTTAGGGCTTCCCGCGGACATTGCCGCGTGGGTTCGCCAGCATCAGGACGGGTATGCGGAGCTGGCGCTGAGCGTTGCGGCACTCCTGCGGCGATATCCGATGATTGTCGCCTCGCTGGCGCAGCGTCATCGTGTGGTAATCTGCGACGAACATCAGGATTCGAGCGGCGAACAGCACTCCATCGTTATGGCTTTGCAGGCGCATGGAGCCAGGCTGCGCATATTTGGCGATCCGATGCAGAAGATATTCAAGGAACGTGCGCGTGTGAGCACCTGCATCCCCTGCGATTGGGACGGGCTCACGCGTCAGGCACATGCCTTCGAGCAACTGGATTTTCCTCATCGATGGACGACCGGATGTCCGCAACTGGGGCAATGGACCCTGGCGGCGCGTACGGCGTTGAAATCAGGTGGAAACATCGATCTTCGCAGCGGGCTGCCGCCCAGCGTTACCGTCGTCTTTGCCGAAAACCAGTCCCGGAGAAACCTTGAATACCGGCTTTCCGCTCAGGACCGCAGGCCGATTGATACGTTTGAACGGGGACAGGCATCCCTTCTCATACTGACCCGTTACAACGACACCGCCCGATCCTTCCGGGCACTTTTCAACCGCCGCATTCTGCTCTGGGAAGGCCACACGCGCGCCGGACTCGAAAAGCTGGTAGATGCGGTCGCTGCCGGGCAGGGGGATTGCGCGGCCCTTGCAGCAGCCGTGGTCGCCTTCATGGGCGATGTTGGCAAAGGATTCAGCCCTTCGGCATTCGGCAACAGGTTTGAGAAAGAGGCACGCGACGGCTGCACCGGAAACTGCCGTGGAATACCCGCGACCATTCAGGAACTCGCTCGGTTTCTAGTCAATGAGCCCAACCACTGCGGCGTCGCCAGGATGCTCCGCCGCCTTTCGGAACTCGCAACCACGGACAGCAACTTCGCGGATGTCAAGATCGACGGCCGGAAGGAATTCTGGGAAGCGATCCGCCTCGGCGATTTCGATACTGCCGACAACGGGTTTGCGGAGATTACCCATCGCCGGACTTATTCGCGGCCGAAGCCGCCCGATAAGGCCATCAGCACGATCCACAAAGCAAAGGGCCTGGAGTGCGAGAGCGTTATTGTGATGCCGTGTGACGCTCAGGCCTTCCCCGACAAGCACGACGCAAGATGCCTGCTGTACGTTGCGCTCAGCCGAGCAAAGAGCCGTCTGATGCTGGTGGTGTCACGAACGAGCCCAAGCCCTCTCTTTACAATCTGAATCATGCCGACCTGCATCTACTGCCGTCGCATCGCACTGGAGCCTTTTCCCACCGAGCATGTGATTCCACGGTCGCTTGGTGTCTTCCGTAACGGCCTGACCCTGCACTGCGTCTGCGGTAACTGCAACCAGTTTTTCGGCGACAAGCTGGAGGTTCATTTCGGTCGCGAAACGGGGGAGAGCATAGTTCGATTCCAGTATGGCCTGAGAGGCAGTGTTGCGGGGACTCCGCGCAGCCGTTTGACCGCGCGGATCAAGGTTCCAGGGCCTGCTTTCGGCGCGAGAGTGCTGTTAGCGCCTAACGCCCAAACCAATGGCATGCAAATCATTTACATGCCGCAGGTGGGCTTCGCCCCTGAGAACTCCGAAACATGGGAATGGTATTTGGCTGAGGAGCTGAGCGCGGAAGTTCTGGCCAAGCTCGGGCCAAACACTGGCGTAAAGTATTTCTTCACCTCGCCCACCGAAGAAGCACATCTGAGAGCGCGCTTGCGCGAGTTGGGATTTACTGGCCCCACAAAACACATCGGTAAGGATCGAATCCTGCCGCAACCCGAAATGACCGCCAGAGTCACATACACCTTCGACACGATCATCCGGCGTTGCATCGCCAAGATCGCCTTCAATTATCTGGCCTATGCATTGTCGGAGGACATGCGACTGCTGCTGCGGGACGATTTCGATACGGTGCGGACATTCATTCGCGAAGGAGTGATACCGCAAAACGAAATTGTCGCCGTGATCGGAAGCCCGAGGCTCACGGAAGAGAGTAGGAAAGGGTCACTCGTTGATGGGCACATGATCGGAGTAGGGTGGAGCGTGAGTGAGAATATTCTGTGCAATCTAAGCATTTTTAACGCGATGACCTATCAAGTCGCCCTCTGCCGAAAATACCAGGGGCTCTGGTTTGCTCTGAGCAATGTCCATTCTTTCGATTTGGATAATAAAGAAGCCAAGAAGCTTCCGGGCGCTCTTCTGATTCCACTGTAAGAGCAATTCACCGTCAACCCCGACGCCTACACCACGTCACTTGACTACGGCGATGTCGAAGTCCCCCCTTTTTCATCCGCATTGTTCATGCTTCCTCAGGCCGGAGGAAGCGAGTATCTACGAGTGTCGGTTTGCTGCGGTTTATGTTGAAAGGAAGTCTTTTTAGTTTTTCTTGGCGCAGGACGAGCATCAGCTGTTGAGTTTTTTGGCTGTGGATCGTTCGTCGTTGTTCCCGACTTCGATGGAGGAACAGGACTCGGTGCAGGTTGGACGTGCGCAGGAGCGGGGTCATGATCCAAGCCGGTTTTCGTCCGAATCTCGGGTGTAAGTACCCCGGTAACAGTGCCTACAAAGGCAATCCCTATTCCAACGACCGCTAGTAGAACGCCGGCCAGTGCGAGTTTTTGGTCGCGTGTCCACGATTTCTTCTCGACAGGGGCCGGAGCGAGAGCCCGAGGCATTGCGGGGTTCACCGCTTTCGTACGCTTTCGCTTGTCCCGCGCAGTTTTTCGCTGCGTAGGTGACCTTCTTGGTGCTCCCACAGTATGAAGAGTGTAGAGCCCGCCCCCAGTTATCCCCAAGACAAAACCTGTTTGCCGCCCATACTCAGAAGTAACTCTAGTAATGCTGGATGCTGCCGCCAATTTTCTCAAGCTCACCGTATCCATTGGCTGTTGAAAAACTCCTTTTTTCTCAAAACAGCGAAAATTGGGGGGGCAGAAAATGTCTACGTTTGTAGGGCATCCTAGCATCAGATTTTTCTGGCGAGACTTGAGAGCTCGAGTTTTTCAACAGCTACTCCCTTTATCATTCATCATCCAGACGGTGTGCGTAGCGCCTGGCGAATGCGTACCTGAAATGCGGCGCACAACTAGCGCACTGCCAACTCGAATGATCAGATTTCACGCGCGGTCGAGAGAGCGTCCGACGGATCGGCCGTCGGTCGAGGCCGACGTAGACTGATTCTTGTTGCACCGTCGCGCCAAAACAAACCATCAACCCGTTTCTTCCCAACTTGATTCCTTGGTTGCGGGCCAGGGCATCAAACAGGAAAACGAATCACCGCGACCCGATCACCACAAGCCGACTTCCCGTTACTTTCAGATGGCGATCGCGAATGGGCTAACCCTCGAGAGAAAGCGCGGCTATCTTGGACGCATGAGAGGCGCGATCCTCACAAAGTAGCATTCAGACTGGCAAGCAACACCTCGTCATTCAAGGCAGCCGCGTAATCTAGTACAGCCTGAAGGAAATCCCGTGCATATCGTAGGAGCGGACTGGTATAGAGATGCTCGCCGAGATTCATGAGCTCCAGCCTTTCAAGCCGAGCGCGCGCTTCGGGATGCGTGTCCAGTCGCGACCGGATGTTGATGCGCTCGCTCAGTCGGTCGCGCGACAGTTCCCCGGCACGCTGAATGAAATCCATAAAGACAAAAAGTAGATATGCAGCGCAGAGCCCTTCTTGATATTCACGGAGCGACGCGGTTACCTGGTCGACTGAATCGTTTTCCGCCTCTGTTGCTCTTGGATTCGCACTTTGGGCACGAAGGTTCTCGAGCAACTTTGAGCGCATCAAGCCAAGTGCAAATCCATCCGCGGCAAACTCGAATTCCTGCCGTAGAGTTGTCGCGTCGCATCCCGTCTTGCTTTCCGCCCGGAGTCGACGGGGATGATCGAGCGCAACATGGCCGAGTTCGTGCATGACGATGAAGGCGACCTGGTCGGTCGTCAGGTGGTGAGCCATGATCGCCATGTGTTCGTCGAAGAGAATCGTCGAGGAGCGCGTCAACTCGGTGACAGCTACGTCTGACCAGAAGTACAGTACGGTTGGCGCGATGCCTTCCCAGGCGCGGCTGAGGCGATTCGGTCCCGCCATTTCATCAGTCGAAAAGTAGTGAATTAAATAGCGGTTCAAATGCTTCAGGATCGGCTCGAGCGCGTAGTTCATCCCTATCACCGAACCGTTCTCAAGCGCGAACGTGGTCGCGTTGAGCTTTGCTTTCTTCACCAACGTGCAGGCAACACGATCGAGTCCAAACCTGGAGATATTATCGATCGGTATCTCGACCATAGCCCTGAGGAAAGCCAATCGCCCCCAGTAGGGCAGAAGGGCGTTCCCTGCAGTAAATTGCTTCGCAAGATCAAGCGCGGTGTCAGTCAAAACTTGGTTGAGGACATGATCATAAGCAGCGGCGAATCGGATGTCTTCATTGCTTGTGGGCTTGGGCCAGCCAAATTGGAATAGCGATCGGAGCGCGAGGAAGATCATTTCCTCGGGTCGAGTTGGCTCCCGGGTATGGAGTTCGGCTATGAACTGCCGCTGTTCTTCACTAACCCCATCGAACGCGCTGTAATCGGCGACTTGAAGCTGCTCCAGATCGAGATAGGTCGAAGGTTTCGGGCCGAGCCCCATCGCCTCGTGGACCCTAATTATCACTTGCTCCAAAATTGCATTTAACCCATCCCTTCCAAGGACGGGGCGGCACAAGTCAAAATCAATCTTCAGCCATCGGGCGTAAGGGTTCTCAGGCATTGGTGATGAACTCAATTGTATTGCTGCGTGTCTGCGGGATGTGAGGCAAGTTCAAGATCGATTACCGCTGACACGTCCGTTGCGGTGAGCAATCCCGCAATCGTCAGTTGCTACTATCAGGCCAATGCACTCCGAGAGGCGGCTAGTCCTGATAAACGGGCTTCTGGGAAGCGGAAAGAAGTCCGCTAGAAAAATGCTTCCCCGTCACGCAGCTTGGCGCCAAAGAGGAGTCGCAACGTATTTAACGGAGTTGATTCCGCATCTTTGCGGTTTTGACCATCGGGGGAACGACCCAACGAATCGCTCGCCTGCGGTTTTGGTAAACACGGCCGTGGTGTTGGACGATCAGCTTTCGCAGTCCCACCCTTGGGTTGCGGGGTTGGTCGGCAGGTCGGTACGACTCAATTGTTTGCGTTCACTCGTATCGAGTGCTCTGCCGAAATGGGATGGTGTATGATCACTTTTTTCAACGGGAAGGGGCGACTGGAAGCATCGCAGTCTTGAGTTCGGTTCGACATAGCTCGGGGCAGCAGGAGGCGTTGCCATCTCAAACGACTGGTCCAAACAAGAAGCTGACAGAAACGTCGAAACGAAGACTTTCTATTCGGACGCGCACGGAGAGTACACCTCCGCTCGGCAGACACTCCACGACCAACTCATAGTCCTATTCTTGGAAGGACACAGCTCGAAGTCCGCGCCGCACCTCACCCTTACGTCTGGTGGTACGGCTTCTGGAAAATCCGAGGCCGCCGCCGAAGCAAAGAAGCTTATGCCAGATGCTGTATATGCAAATACAGACGAGATACGGGCGCTGCTGCCCGAATTCAAGTTCGTGGAGGGAACGGACAAGGCCGGGCTGTTGCAAGAGGAAGCCAGCGATATACGGGATCAATTACTCGCGGAGGCGGTAGCGTCCGCTATGGACATTGTCTGGGATTCTCCCGGTAATCCGTCATTGGCGGAATACCTTAGCGAGATTGAGACATATGGCTATAGCGTAACGATTGCTTATACGCACCGTGGCGTTCAAGAAGCGAAGGAAGCTGCCGCGTATCGCTCCAAGCATGCTTCGAATCCAGCTGACCGTCGAGAGGTCCCGGATTCCGTGATCGAAGGCTCCCACAAGAAGGCCAGAGCGGGCTTCAACGCCATGGCCGGAGCATTGCACCGCGAAATCATTGTCTATGACAAGTCGGGCAAAGCAAGGGGACAAGCGGCCGACACTATCTACGTCAGGAAGCCGCCGGGGCGCGTCTTAATGCAAGAACCTGAAAGACTTAAGGCATTCTCTGAATCGGGAGAACCCCCGATAGATTTGGACATTTTTTGACATTTCACTGGTGCCTGTATACATGCTAAAATGACCTCAGATGAGTTAACAAACGGAGCGAACGGATGCCAAAGATTAAGCTGAACGGGGAGGTCAAATCCGTCAAACTGAAATTACACGATCAAGAGTGGCGTGACTTTCAGTCGGTACCCGAGCCCAAAGGCAACCCTGCGAAGTTCAAGACGACGCTCAAGCGAGCTGTCGAAAAAATCAGACAGCGAAATATGAAGTCCCTTCAGGCTGGTCAGACCCAGACCTAACTTCAGTCCTTTCATTTCACCAGACTTGATCCCAATTTCCTGATCGACGATCGACTAGTCGTAAACATCGCAAAAATAAAAAGACGGCACTGACCCAGAGCCGAATCCTAAGCTCGTTGCACCACACCGGGATTCAGAATTGGTACGGTTAAACGCGCTTGTGGGAAGTAATAAATGGGGTCGAGAGGTCTCTGCCAAAATGCCAGCTCCTTTGGATTCAGTGATTGCACCCAGCCTTGTGGCACCCAAACAGTCATTAAGCCTTTCCTCTTCAGCAGGTGATTCTCCGGTGCCAAACTAGGGCATCAATCATGTCCGCTCCAATCTGCCCTCCCAGCCGCATTAAGTAATAGTTCGAAGCAGAGCAATTTCTCTCCGATCCTAATTACGGGCCCTCTCTCGGACAGACTCTTGGTCCTGCAGATCACGATGGATGTACCGAGACTGATGCTCAACGTCTTCAGCCATCGAAAACACATACTCCGCGAAGCGATCGCATTCCTTCTCAAAAGCGTCAATCGCAAGGGAGCAATCGATCGCGCATTGGGCAACGCTGATGCCGGTGTTGCGAATCTTTGCTTGCCGCTCTGATCCAAACTCTTGACGCGGGTAGACGATCAGTCCGTTTGGCGAGCGAGTAGCGATGCAGTACGCCAATACCTGATAGTAGTCATCGTGGTTGAGCGCTTGCGAGGTCATTCGTTTGTACTTGCAGTCAACCACCACTAATGTGTGGCCCCGTTTCTCGATCATAATGTCAGGCCGAATTGGGATCCGATTACCCTCTGCCAAACTCAGCTCCACTTGTGCTGACACTGTCAACCCGCCAGCTGCCCGCATCATCAGGATCTCGGTGACAAAGAGCTCAAAAAGCTTGTTCATGTCCACGAGGAAGGTTCGGGAATCCCAGACTCCGAGCTTCTCGCTCAAAGACGCGCCCTCCAGGAAAAGAAGACAGAGCTGATGCGGGTGACGATACCCATCATTGAACCGGTCGTACCGAAAGCGGGAGATAGCCGAGGCCGGGAGCGTGACTGGGCTCACTTCTGCCAGAGCGTTGTCCAAACGGCTCAACCGCAGTCTGAGCGCAGGATCAAACCCCCAGCCGCTCAACAAGTGAGCTACCTGCCTCAAGATTTGGTTTTCTTCGATATCCCATGTGAAGTCTGCGTAGGTACAATGCACGCGCTGGCGTGAAAGGAGATTTCGACGAAGGTCCTGCGCGAAGTCTATTCGTCCGCGAACATAGCGAAGGTTGTCGCTACACTCAATGTATGAACGATAGAGACCTTCTGCGATTCGCTCTTCTACTAGCCCTGCAAAAATCCTAGCAATCGCTGCGAGCAGATCGTCAAGTCTCTCAAAAGTCGCCGTTTCGCTTCGAAAAGGATCCAACCGAAAAGCGACCGAAATCATGTAGAACAGATTTTCGACAGGCACCTTGGGGACAACTTCGAAGTGATTCCCGGAGGGAAGAACGACAATACCAACATACTGGCCAGGATCTAGAACGCAGACCTCCCGACCGTCTCTTATCTCACGCGTGGCCTTGATCTGCTGAGAGAGCTCCCCTTTTACGAAAGCCCAGTCTTGGTCGTCTAGCCGGCCGACCCAGGGAGTGTATTCAGAAGTCTTGAGAATCTCACTCATACTTCCTGGGAGGACTTCGTACCGAGCAATTGCTCCAACCCAAACTCAGCTAGGAGAGCCTCGCGATCGCGTCTGTTATAGAAATACTCTTCCAGCAACGGCAGCACAGCGTGATCCCAGATTCTCTTTCTACCCACCGCGGTCGCGACGTCCGGCTGCATGAAATAGCTGTGACCGATCTGAAAGTGCTCACCGAGTTCCTTCCTGATGCGGCCATTGAGTGCAAGGAAAAGTTGCAGAACCGTTAGCTTGTCTTCCGAACTAATTGCGTGCTGGCTTTCCAACCATCCACTGAGCACGGGAGCAGTGTCGGCGACAACCGGGGCGAGTCGATAGAAAAGGAATCGCCTACGCAGTGCATAGTCGATTTGTGCTAGCGAGCGGTCCGTTGTGTTCATTGTCCCAATCAGGAAGACATTCGGGGGAATGGAGAAAAGTGAACCGTCTTTCTGATATGGCAGCTCGACCTCGAGATCTCTGTATTCGAGAAGCATCAAAAGCTCGCCAAAGATTCTTGAAATGTTCCCGCGGTTGATCTCGTCGATGATAACTACATATCTCTTTTCCTCAAGATCGTCTTCCGCGTCTTTACAGATTCTTCGAAAAATCCCGGGAGCGACCCTATATTCAATATGGCCGTCCTTCGTTTCCGGCCTGATCCCCTCGACGAAGTCTTCGTAGCTGTAAGACTGATGAAACTGGACAATTCGCACCCTCGGAGACGCAGGGCCCCGGAGGGGAAGTCCAGCGAAGTAGCGCGCGAAGAGCTGAGCAACATAGGTTTTTCCCGACCCAGGGGGACCCTCAAAAATAACCTGCTTTTTCGCAAGCAGTATGTTCTCGATTTCTGTTAATTGATCGGTAGGCAAGAAAGTCAATTGGTGAAGACTGGCTAGAGTGGATTCGGGAGGAAACACGTCGGGATTGTTAGCGGTCAAGAGTTCCTCGATACGTTTGGTTTGAACTGGAGTGACCAAGAAATTCGTCCCTTGCGGCTGCCGTATAACCTGGAGAGACTGCAATATGGGATCTTCTTGGAGTTCAGACCGAAGAAGTCGTTTCTTGAGAACCTTCTGGATCCCCAGCACGGCGAGAGTCCGACCCCCCGCGAACTTGGACTGGTCCCTGACGAATTGCTTCTCAGCCGGGTAAACTTCCATTTCTTTGGGTTCGATCTCAATCGTGGCAGAGCCGACGATTCCGGCGTTAGGGCCCGATTCCCACACGTAGACCGTATCCCCCACTCGCATCTCGTCCCTGTGAGCGGTAACCTGCCAGGTTTGCTGTTTTAGAGCTCGAAGAGCCCCCGCGAGGTCATAGTATGCGGGGTTCGCTTGAAATATCCATGTTCGAAACGTCTCAGGCTCGACCTTTCTCCGATCGAGATACCGGCCATGGGCCTGCAACAGCGCCGCGACGTCAGTCTCGATCGTCTCATCATCCGGCACGTTGCCTTTCTGGTAGAGCTTGTAGGCAATTACAGAGTCAGCATAATCGGCGCCCAGCCCAGGATCTGCCTTGAGATCAATACGATCATCGAGCGCGAACCCGTAGTCGGCCAGGTCTTGCGTGTACGTCCGTACTTCAGCCGAACGCCGATGAAGAAAAGAGCGCGCCTCTTTCAGTCCAAGTTGTTTTTGGGGTTCTGTCACTCCTTGTGCCAACGTAAGATAAACCCCGGTCATGTCCTGCCGGAAAAGGAAGACAACGTAAACACCGCGCTGAGTCGTGTCAGTCTCCCGTTCGTCAAGCACCGCGATCCAAGGAACCTTGGTCCAATTTCCTTGACCGACGCTGGCTTTGACTCGGAGATTCGGGTTTGATTCGACCGAGCCGAGGAGCCGGAATGATTTCTTTAGCTCGGCGAACACACCCCAAAGCTCATGGGTCTTCCCGAATTGTCCTCCGGTCCTGGCGGCGACGTATTCTGCCATCACCTTCTCGAGGTTGTCGCGGAGGCTTTGCTTCGCTCGAGGAACCACTTCGAAGCCGAGGTCCCGCAGGATCGAGTTCGTCGGTTCCCCTCCGCTGAACGCACTCGGCTCTAGTTCCTCGCCCGTCGCGGTCTTAACCGCTAGGGAGATCACGTACTTTGGGGGGTATGATTGGCCGTTGTAAAGAAGATCGAAACTCTTTGCATTTCGATCTGGTGGTACTCCATTGGCATCAACCTCTGCCAGAGCGGCTAGAACGTGTTGTTTTTCGAGCTTTGGGATCGCGGATGCCATGCAAAGTAATCAGCAGATCAGTATTACAGAAGCCAAATCATAGTCGCTTCGACCGAAATCGGGAAGTGCGATCACTGCAGGTCTCAGGTTCGTATTTCCCAGGACTCGCCGGCTCTACAGGTACGGCGGGGCAGCCGGATTTTCGGTGTTAGGTTTGCGATCGCGAACCCACATCTTGCACGAAATCGGGTTAACCCTTTTCGTTTCATGGAGGGATAGCCATAGGCGCGGGAAAATTCCTACACCCCCCTGATCGGAGCCCTGTGTCGACGGAGGAGCGGGGCGGAGAGGGGAGCGGGAGTGCTGGCGGCTGGTAGGAGGATCCTTATTTGACTCGGACTGTCACTTGAGAAGCGGCCAGAAGATCAAGGCAGCAACACCGGCGTAGCAGAAAACCGCAATCCCCACAAGATACACCGTGCGCTCGGAATGACGTGCCTTCTTTGCGAACTCGGCGTCATTGCAGGGAATGGCGTCCTTGAGGATGGTTAGGATTTCGAGGGATAGTTGGTCGTGTGCAGCATTTGGATTCGCCAGGTCATCTGCGACGCTAAAAGACTCAAACGGCGTTGGACGTAGGGCGAGTAAGCCAAAGACTGTTGCTAATGCTACAGCAACTGAGCCACCCATAAATAGCAGAGCGAGGAAACGCGGATAAGAGCTGAGGTGTATTTTGTCAGGCGGGAGAGTGAAAAGTGCCGCAACCATTTGCGCCAGGGAAACTAATGCAAAACCGAGTATGACTCCTGTCTTGGTGTCCAGGCCATTACGATCATCATTTTGGGCATCGATTTCACGGAGTGCGTGCTGCAAAAGGAAGTTGAGAGTGTCGGAGTTTGACTGTTGGGGGGGCATGGACGTAGTCGACATGGTTCAATTCTCCGTTCGTATTGGCCTCGCAGCAGGATCACCTGACTTTGATTTGAGAAAGCACAGAGAATTGCGGCTTGCTCGGCCAGATTTCGCGTATCTTTCGACGTTCGTTCAGTCATTGGGGGATCTGTGCTTGAAGTTATTGACAATAAATGAGTTGTCTCAATGCTTACCACTTTTTCCCACCTCTATTCGTTTTTTAAAAGGCGGTCCAGAAGCGGGATCAGCGAATTCGTGAGGGCACACACAGCAGTTCCGAAGGCCAGCACTGAAACGATAACGGCGGAGGAAACCATTCGGTAAACCTAATTTGTCGCCGATCATAACTTAGGGCATTTCCTTTTTCAAGGGGCCGACTTGGCCCATACTTAGGAGGATTCTGTGGAGCGCCCCACAATATCAGTTGGCGGGCGCCGCGAAGATTCCTACACCCCATTTCGGAGCCAGGGTGCACGGGGAAGAGGACAGTGAAGGCGGGAGTGCAAGTGGGGGCGACATAGCGACCTCGCCTTCAGACTTTTACTTCATTCGAGCCAATATCGAGAAGACGGGGGTTATAGGAGCTATCTTCTTTCCCGTGCTGACGTTGATCTTCACCATGCCGCTGTCCCACACGGTTAGAGTTTGACTGTGGATCTCAATGCGGTACATGCCGGGAGTTAAATTCACACAACTCCACGCCCCCGTTTCGTAGTCTTCAGACCTGCAGCCAATGAGGTAGTCGTGTCCAGCCTGGTTCGCTATCACCGAATGAAAATCGGGTAGAGGGCCTGGACAGCTAAGCTCAGATGTAGAGTGCGCCGTACACGTCCCGCTGTCTCCCCCGACGGTTACGGAAAAAGATTGACCCAAATCCAGCGGATAGACCGATATCGCCCCCGAGTGCAGCGCACAAGAGGCCGGTGTCACGTCGGCCTTGACGAAGTAATAGTAATCTCTAGCGGGCGGTGGCTCCTTAGCCAAGTACGTCATTCTTGAAAGGCCTGTGGCTATGCGATTTCGCACTGACGGCGTGAAATCTTCACTCGTACCACGGAAAACGCTATACGTTACGACGGCTACACAATCAGCGGAGCGAGGGCCGGTCCAGTTCAGGCGTGAAAGTGTCGCCGACACGGACTCAAGGGTTAGATTATCAACGTCTTGGCCAACGTCTTGTCCCAAACAGGCCTGGATAAGAGCTAGGGCGATTGCGGCCAGCAGAAGTCCAAACTTCTTCATGTATCCCTCATCCTACGGAAAACTCGTGGGGATGGTTGGCTAGACGGACGTGTATCCAAGAAAAGAGTGAGCATCACTTTTCCGATCCCACGCCCCCACCGCCAGCACTGCCGGTGTCTCAGAGTCGCTGTCAGCCCGCAGATTGCCACGGCCCACCTGAAGGAAATGTGGAGTGAACGATCACTTCAATCTGCGGACGAGCATAGGTTCATCATCGTCATCGGAAACTTTCATAGCACACCCTTCTGAACTTGAATAGATCGTCACCTCAGGTGCATAAGCATAGTGGTAGTGATAATGGTAGCGTGCTTGCTGCCATATCTGGCCATTCCTAAGCTTGTAAGTAGTCTCATCCTCCCAACCTTCGAAGTCACCATCGATCCGAGTTTCGATAGCCGGGTCACACCCTCCGCTTTTTCTTTTCTCTGCCAAAAGCACGTTCGTGTAGCGGGTGAGCCACCGATCAAGTTCCCTACGCTGTCCTTGAGCAAGAGTGGAGACTCCAGTGCTCTTTAGTTCGTCAGGGGACATCACCCGGTCAATGGTGAGTTCCTGTTGAGCTGTGGCTGAGAAGACGAATATCGCAAAGATTCCCAGCAATACGAATCGACGCTTCATGGCTTTCAGCTCCTAACAGCATCCCAACTTGCCCGAAATTACTGCGGATTGATTTGCGAAGGCTCGTGGGCTCTACAGACCATTTATTGGGGAGATGCCCCGTCGCGATTCATGGCACACTCCCCAACAGTGGCAGAAACGGGCGAGGTCTCATAACATTCATTGAGGAGCGGGTCTGATATCCGGTATGTCGTATTTGAGTGTTTCCTTCTTACCCTGATTCCCGCCTCGCCGACAGCTGATAAACATATGCTTTCCCTTTATCTCTGCGGGAAAAGACTCACCGTCATTTAACCAGTCCATCGAATTCCAAACCCATCGCGCTGTTCGCGAGAGAGTGTATTGAGTCACTCTTCCCTCATCACTGGAAGTGACAACCTCAATGAAATGGTAGACCGCTTTATTCTGAGTTTCGCCTCCATAGGTGATCGAACTGCAATTGACAGAATTTGGATAAAGGTCACAATTCGTATTTGTTGTTTGGGGCGTCGTGATAGTGTAGCCGCGTTCGTTTACGGAATGGGATACCGTAACTACTGTCAGTTTCTGCGCACTCGCGACAGGTGCTACTAGCAAAACCAGAATTATTGAAGCCAACACATCTGGAATTGTCATAACGATTCTCCTGCACGCCTCATATCTAAGGGAACTCAGATGCATCGTTCGTCACAACCACTTAGCGACGCCACCGTGATGCGAACAGGTGCCTCGTCGGCTCTGGCTGAAGCTGTACGTTCCGTCGCGGCACTGTGCGGTTGCTCCCGGCGGAGCGCTTGAACAATTTTCCGGTCGTTTGACAGTCTGGCCTTTGCTGTTCATGTACGTCCCGTTGCTCGTGCAATTCGTTTTGCTGGAATCTGCCTTTGGATTAGTGGTGGTCGTCGAACCCGCGACTGAAGGAGACGGAGGTTGAGACTGGGAAACAACTTGCTGAGAAAAGAGGATCGCGGCCAGAACAAAGCCGAAAAGAAACCGGCGCGAAGAGTGGGTCAGTTGCATAGTTCTCTCCCTTTATTCGGAAGCGACCTGCTCCCCCTCAAAAGCAAGTCCGCAGTGAGCTTGGATCATAACGAATGCTTCACTGTTTGCAATAGCCGAAACGTGCCACCCCGATTCAACTAAAGGGCGGGTGCACCCTACGGACGAATTCAACTGCGTGGCTCTGCCATCTTGCCCCTTTAGAAAAACATGAACAAACGGCAAGCTCTGCCCGAAGGGTAGTGGCCCGTGGTCCTGCGGCGTTGACCAAACAAGCTGCTACTCAGCGCCGGCTTGCCTATGCACGGTAGTCCTGGGATGCGTCGAGCGAGCTTGGCTCACCGCCGAGTTGTTTGCGCACAATGTCCAGCCGCTGCTCGCCGGTGTGTCAACCTCGGTCATTCGATCACGGATTGGGGTTTCCCGCTGGTACGCGGGTCGGATTCGCAAAGGCTACCCTCCTCATCCGAGACACTGGCCGAGGCTGGCGGAACTGGGGGGTGTAACGGGGGGAAAAAGAAGAAAAGTAAGAGCGCGGCTTGGCGAATTGCAGATCTACCGGCGAGGCGGATTGTGCTCAATCATCCAGATGCACTGCTTCATACTTTCATTCAGATGTCCCGTGATCCAATCTTCCTCCAATAGGCGCTCAAAATACGGTTCTTGACCCTGCTTTAGACCGTCGAAACTTGGGACACCTAGTATGCCAATAGCGGGGTAGCCCTTTTCTACCATGGAAGTCAGCAGCGACAGTTGCATCTGTCCTGGAAACACGCTGTTCACATACTGAATTCCACCACCGATGTCCGCCATGAAGAAGAGTAAGGTGAAATAGGCAAACTTACCGGGCGTTTGCTGTGCATCCTGAAATCTACGAAATATCTCTACTGCTGTCATGTGATGAGCGCTCGCGGCGAATTGCTTTACGGCACGACCGCCTCCACGGTTTATATAACTTTGGGTCCGTGTTCAAGGCTTGATGCCCCCGATCCGGCAGCTTGGCCTAACACTCTCTCCGCTGCGTAGACTCCCCGATATTGTGCTTCCTCGAAAATGGAGAATCCACTGAGATCCGAATTGGCAAATACAATTCGTCCGTGTGCTTTGGCAAGATCGCGACGTTCGGCGGAAAAGATTGCTCCGACCTTGGGGCGGGCCATGGCGTGTCCCATGCGCATAATATCTATGCGCGACACACACTTACGGATGTCATGATGCACGCGTTCGAGGTCGTGAAGAATCGCTTCCTTCCAGTAGTTCCAATCCTTGTTCAACAGTAACTGGCGATTTTCCGATGGCAGTCCATCGGCCAAAGCCCAATAGAAAGTCCAGACCGTGCGTTCCACGCGAGAGCGGACACTCTGGTGAGTCGCATCTACGTAGCCGAGTGTCGGGGATTCCATAAAGACGTTGTCCCATGTAGGGTCAGTACCGTACGAGTCGGGAAAATGTTCGAGCGTGAGATTGGCAGTCAGCCAGGGCGAATATTCGAAATCATGCAGTGGAGCCATGCCCTCCACCAAGTACGACGCTAGAAAGGTAGGCGCTGCGAAGATTATAAATTCCGTCTGGTATTCAATGTCTCCAGCCAGAACGCTGAACCCCTTTCCCCGTCGCGAGATTTTGTGCACCATCCTGTTGGTCTCTACAAAGCTTCCGACGCGTTCAAGTAGTCGGCGGACGATCCATCCATTTCCCTCGGGCCAGGTTAGAGGTCCCTTTTCTTCTGGCTCGCGTGATGCGAAATACTGGATTCCTGCCCATGCCGACGTGTTGTTGGTCGTTGCGCCATAATCGTCGCGGCAACAGTAATTCATGTACCAGTTGAGAATGCGAGAGTCCATCCGTTGTGCGCTAAGCCAGGCAGCAAATGAGAGTCGATCTAGATCCGCCGTGGTATCGGACAACCCGATCTCCATGGGCACGGTGAACCTGCCCGTAGCACGGAACTCATGGATGCGGTCTTCCAGTCTTCGGAACTGATCGCGGTCGGCTTGTGTTAATCCGACGGCGGGCTCTATCCCTTCTTGCCATCTTCCATACAGAAACAAACGCTCCTGCGGAGTGAAGCAGAGATAGCGTTCCTCCCATTGGCCGTTCTTCAGTACCCCAAGATCCTCAAACAGCTCGCGGACGTAGATAGCCTTCGGCCCTGGCACCGGAACATAATGCGCAGCCCACGGGTATGCGGTGATTTCGTTTTCACCCCAACGTGAATTTCCGCCGGGTTGATCGTTCATCTCAAGGAGAACGAAATCGGTGAACCTTTTCTTGTGAAGCCGCCACGCGGAGCTCAGACCTGCAATCCCACCGCCGATGATGACGACCGCGTGCTTCGAGACCTGCTTGGGTTGAGAAAAGCTTGCCCGATCACGCAATTGATGGCCCATCTGGAACGAGTCGTTTACGAATGTGCCAGTAACGGTTCGGTCTCCTTTGATCGAGAGGCCAATTAGTGCCGCGCTTGCCGATTGTAGGAATTGGCGCCGTGAAGTTCTCAATGACTGATGTCCTTCCAGTCCTGGTCGTATGCGCGGACCAACACCTGATCGTTCAGCCGATTCGGAGGCATTGGCAACGGCGACATGTCGGGAGGGAATTGGAACAGCGCAGGTAAGCCATCGACGCTCACAAAGCGAAGCCCCTGCGGCAGAGAGGTTGGGATCTGATAATCGCGGAAACTTGCAATCACGAATCCCCATTCCCCAAAGGAGGGCACATACACGTGGTACGGATACGTTTTGAGTCCCGACTGCTTCAGAGTCTCAGCAATACACCAATACGAATCGCGCGCAAACATCGGGGACGTGCTCTGGACCACCATCAATCCCTGAGCGCTAAGGTGACGTGCTGCAGCTTTGTAAAAAGCGGTCGTATACAGCTTTCCTAGCGAATAGTTTGTAGGATCGGGGAAGTCGATCACAATGAAATCGAAGCTTTCGGCGTTCGAATCGACCCAGGGAAATGCGTCGGCGTTGGTGATGTGCACTTTCGGCGATGAGAATGACTTCTGGTTTAGCGCTGTGAGCATCGGATGAGTGGAGAACAACCGAGTCATCTCCGGATCGAGATCGACCAACGTAATGCTTTCGATCTGCGGGTACTTTAGAATTTCACGCACAGCCAGACCATCACCACCGCCCAGCACTAATACCCGGCGCGGATTAGGGATGGCCGATAGTCCGGGATGGACCAGCGCTTCGTGATAACGGTATTCGTCGCGCGAACTGAACTGCAGATGGCTGCTCAGAAACAGACGGATGTCATCCTTGAATCGCGTTAAGACGATGTGCTGATATCGCGTGTCGCGAGCAAAGATGATCTCGTCCGCATAGATGTTGTCTTCGGCGGCAATCGTGATGCGCTTGGCCTGTGCCAGTCCGATTCCCAAGCCGCACAGCACGACTACGCAAATGACTCGCAAGGCCTGCACCGAAGCGAGCTGTTTTGCAAATAGGAAAGTGCTCCACAGCGCGACCAATACATTGACGATCCCGAACAACATGGCCGAGCGGACCAGCCCGAGGTAAGGAACGAGAAGAATCGGAAACAGTAGCGATGCTCCCAGTGCGCCGAGATAGTCAAACGTCAGGACATGGGCAACAACGTCCCGGAAATGATAACGGTCGCGAATAATCCGCATCAGCAGTGGAATTTCCAGGCCGACGAGAACACCGATTACGATGACTAGGGCATACATCAGAAGCTGAAACCCCTGAGTGTAGGCGAAAGCCAGAAACAGCAGTGCTGACGAAAAACCCCCAATCACGCCCAGCAGCAGTTCGATCCATACAAATCGGTACGCAAGACCGCGATCAATGTAGCGCGAAAGAGCGCTACCGATCCCCATAGCGAACAAGTAACAGCCAATGATCGTGGAAAATTGAAGAACGCTATCACCGAGAAGATAGCTAGCGAGCGTTCCCGCGATGAGCTCGTAGATGAGCCCGCAGGCGGCGATCAACAACACCGTGATGAAGAGCAGTATGCCCAAAGCTTAGTGGACAGCGGAGGCGATGATGATGCAAATACCGATGGACATTGTTCCTATCAGGATGGCAAGCGCGGTGTTGTGCTCCTGAACAATTTCCTTCCACAGGTTGTAGGGAGTTACCTTGTCGATGATGAGAAACGCTGCAGCAAAGACAACAATACCGAGCGCCGCGTAAACAACTGCGTTCACCACGTTGCCAATTTGGATGCCCATTTACTTGCCTCCTGTGTAGTGATGGTAGCTGCTGTAGACCGACCGATAAGAACCGGGATTGTCGCGAACTGATCTAGGGACGTTCTTCACTTCGTCGACAGAATCGAGGCTCCACCCTCTATACTCGGCCACCGACACTGTTGCCAGCACCGCCAGCCCGTAGATCAAGAAAATGCTTCGAATCATTCGTCGTCTCCAGAAGTCGATCCCTTGACCGAATCGACGATATTCTCAACCGTGCTTAGCAATGAGCCATCGTCCGGCGCGCCGCCATAGTCACTTTCGGCCCAGCGCAGGTGCTCGAAATTAAGCGACCGCCAAGTAAGAAGGCAGGCCGGAAGAAGTAATGCGAGCACGGCGAGACCGAAGAAGCTGGCCTGCGGCACATCCCGTTTCACTGTGACCCAATAAGAAATTATCCCGTGATAGGGATCGCTCTCGGGCTCAATGCGCAGGTAATAGTTACCCGGGGGGACGCTGGGAAGGGCCACGCTATCGTTAGTGCTGCCCTCTGACCATGATCCATCTTCATCGTAGCCGTGGTAATAGCTTAGCTCGCGTCCGAAATCGTACGCCTGGCCCGTATCCTCGTTGATCAGCGCGAAGTTCAGGTAAATCCAGTTATTGTCTAATCGCGCACTCGTCGCTACTTCGACAGTCGATGTGTGCCCTTTCAGTTCGAAGGTATCGGTTACCAAAGAAGCCTCGCCCTTCGTATTTGTATTGAAATCGAACGACTGTTCAAACACTCGTTCTTCGTGCGCCATCGAGTAAAT
>Ga0210388_10000998_pt1 | contig 22485 bp, 20 predicted proteins | sample IncBWC19OmetaG_FD_155485 | JGI IMG/M metagenome (GOLD analysis project Ga0210388, IMG submission 155485) | Forest soil microbial communities from Barre Woods Harvard Forest LTER site, Petersham, Massachusetts, United States - Inc-BW-C-19-O ...
TGCGCAGGGAAATTTCGTATTCGATCAGGGCTTCCCGCGGACGCTGCAGGTCGAGCAGCATGTCGGCAAGCATTTCACGGGCGGGCAGTTCGGTTTCGGCTTTGCCGACTTTGTCTTGGTCGTCGGCGACGGCGCGCAGCTGGCGAACCGCATCGTCGGAGTTGCCCGCAGCGTAAGCGGCCCAGGCTTGCACCTGTTGGTGCTCATCCTTCAGGCCGTCGGCGATGTAGGGCCGAGGACCTTTGCGCGTGGCTTCGAGCAGTTCGTCGTAATGCTTCAGCGTGTCTTGCGCGGCGGCTGCATCGTGAAGGTGGCCGGCAGCAACGGCGCGTCCCCAGTAGGTGACTAGCTGAACGTCGGACGGGGCGCCGGCGATGGGTTGTAGGGCTAGCGCTTCTTTCCACTGTCTGCGCTCGAGAGCGTACTTGGCGGGCCCTTCCGCCTGGCGCACCAGCAAATAATTCTGAAATTCGGGATCCATTTGTTCGGGGCGAATCGCTGCGATCTGCTCGATGCTCGCTTTGGCGCTGGCGTCGTCGCCAATTTGCATGTACGCGTATTCGAGGAAGTCCATGGAATGCACTTTGTGGTGCATCACGTGATGATGCGCGGCCATGCTATCGGCGACGCGAATGGCGGTGAGGTTGGAGTTGATGTCGTCCTGCCAAAGACCTAAGCGCGCGAAGATGTGCGAAGGCATGTGCACGGCGTGAGGTGAAGACGGCGCGATGCTGGCATATTTGCGCGCAGCGGGAAGCGCGAGACTGGCCATCGCAGGATTGTCGCAGCTGTGGATGATGTAGTGCGCGATACCCGGATGATTCGGTTGCTCGTCGTAGAGCTTGTTGAGGATGGCAACGGCGGCTTTGGCGTTGGTGAGATTGGGGTCGCGGTCGGGACCCGAGGCGAGAAGCGAGAGCGCGTAGAAGGTGGCGGCTTCGTGGTCGTTGGGATTGCGCTCGTGGACGTCTTGCATCGCTTTGGCGTAAGCGTCGGCGCGCTGATTGTGGTCGAGTTTATCGGTGTCAGAGTAGAAGACGGAGAGCGCCCGGATGTAGTCACGTTCGCGGGCGGTCGGCGGCTTGAGGGAGCGGGCTTTAGCAAGGAGTTCGGCGCCTTGGGCGAGGTCAGCTTTGGTGGGGCGATTCCAGAGCTCGTGGTAGTAGGTCATCGCTTGTCCCCAGTAAGCCATTGCGCAGCGTGGATCTTTTTTGGCGACCTCCTCGAATTGCGCGTCGGCTACTTCGTACTCAAAGGAGTGCAGAAAGGCGACGCCGCGCTCGAATTGGGACTGCACTGCGGGAGCGCAGGAAGTAGCGAAGGAGACGGTGCCGAGTTTTTCGTCGCCGTCGTGATGGTGCTGCGGCTCCTGCGCGGAGAGCGAAAGTGGTGCGAGCGACAGAGTTCCAATGAGAGCGAGAAGAACGAATTTTGCGGCCGTCATGATGACTCCAATGTGAGGCTTGGAAAGCGTAGTCAGGGCAAGAGGGGATGTCAATGCGCGGCCGTCATTGGCGATGGGCGGGCCGCGGAATTCTCCACAAATGTTTTACCTAACGCGAACAAACGGTTGTACAGGCGACAGCCCTTCTTGTCCTCTCTTCGCGCCCCTGGGTGCGAGAGCGCGTGAAAGTTGATGGTTGTACCTTTTTTCCTTTCCGAGAGTGAGCGCTAGTTAACGTTTTACTCGTGCGTTCACGTGTCGAGGCACAGGCTAAAAATTACCGGAAGAATCTCGCGCCCCGCTTACGGAGCCCGCCTCACAATCAGAAACTACGGAGGCCTCGGCCTATGGGAGTTGAGCAGTTTTGTCATCGAGTAAAATCTGTGGTATCAATGAAGTGAGCCCCTGCCCTCCACTCAGCCCAGAAATGAATCTAAGGAGAATGGTAATGAAAATCGACAGAATATTGGGCGGATTGGTGTCCTTGGGTATGGTTGTGGCGATGGCCGTACCCTTGGCCCTAGCGAAATCACAGGATGCATCCACACCTCAAGCCTCAGGTAGACAAATGGGAATGCGAGGTGGACTGCAGGCCGCAGTAGAGAGCTTGAATCTCACTGACGACCAGAAAGCAAAGGTAAAGGATATCTTTGCTGATGCGAAGACCAAGCACCAAGCCGTATCGAACGACACTTCGCTCAGCGATGACCAGAAAAAGGCGAAGTTGAAGGAGCTTCGCGAAGGCACGCTAGCCAAGCTGAACACCGTGCTGACACCTGATCAACAGACCGAGTTGAAGAGTAAGATCGAAGCTGCAAAGACAAAACCACCATCGCAGCCGTGATCTAACAATCCACCGGGTCAGCAGCGATAAACATGAGGAAAATGCGCCTGGTTCGTAAGAACCGGGCGCTTTTGGTATACGGGGTATGTGTGCTGTAGCTACTCGGTGAGTGTCCTGCGCACTGGGCAGCGAACCGGATGGACGAAGTGCTCGCCCGAAAAGATGCTGAGACCTTGCTGAAGGCGCCCAAGAATCTGGTGCGCCTGCGGCGAGGCAATCCGATCCGATTTTCGTCTCCCTCATGTCGTCGATACCCTCCAGGAACCCAATATAGTCGACGTCGTCGCGCCTGAGCATCGGCGAAGTTCGCGCTGGCGCCGCTCGACGGCCAGGAGTCGGTGCTTGAGCTCGACGGCTGGAACGTGGCGTCCGCGAAGCTAACCCCGGTTCCGAAGAATGAATCATAGGGGTGCTCTTATATCGGGCCTCACCCTTCCCCCTCTCTTCCTAAGTGTTCAATGTGCAGGGAGAAGCGGGCTGGGTGACCCCGTGCGGGTTGCTAAGGTCTGTCGTTTTTGCCGGACGAGCTCTGCGCGCCGCCATCCGGTTCCGGGTTTGTCGGCTTGATTGCCACTACTTCGTAGTCCCGCGATTTCTTATCTCCGTCTGGGCACTTGACGGTCATGTGGTCGTTCTTGATTTTAAACACAACTTCTTTCCCCACCGGCAAAACCGCCGGATGCTTCTTATCCGTGGGCTGGATTTCATACTCCATGTCGTCGGTCCGCAGCAAATAGCGCGGGCAGAGCTTCTCATCGGAGCTCATATGCGTAATACCGACGGACGCCCAGATGCTACCCAAGCCGGTCACGCCTTTCTGCTTGGCACCGCATGGGACGGCGTCCATTTTTTCGAGCATGGCCCGATCGGGCTCTTTCTTCTTTTTGTCCTTGTCAGCCCCGGCGGGAACCGCGGCGGCGACGACGACAGCGAGAACGAAAAAACTCTTGAATCTCATACAACCTCCTGAGGGTGTATCAGGGCCCCAACTGATCTTGCAACCGAGTCCATGTCCGGAACCTAACGACTGGACGGTCGTGAAGAATTCCCAACACTCGCGGGATTGGAAGACCGGTTCGCGGCCTTCCAACCTGGAGTGCTCTTGAGTGTTACTGATTAGGTTTGGGCTTGGCCGCCGGAGGTTTTACGGATTGGCCATTGGTTGTGCTGAATTGCTGGGATGCTTTGACGAAGCCATCAGGGTTGGCCATCAAGTTTTCGCGAACGTCGGGATTTGAATTCAGGTATTCCTTGAGTTCGGGATGGCTGTCCATGAAGTTCTGGTCCTTAACCAAAGAAGGATTTCTTGAGAGCCGCTCCGCGATGTCGGCGTGGGCACCGAGGAACTCTCCAAAGTGTTGGTGAGTGATGTCATGATCGAAGTCGGTGTGGCGGCCGTCACGGTCGCGGTCCATGCCATCTTCGCGGCGATCGTAGCGAGCTTCCTCCTGCATGAAGGCGTTCGGATCCTGTTTGATTGCCTCGCGAACCCCCGGATGGTCCTGCAGATAGGTTTGTAGCGCCGGGTGGTTTTTTACGAACTCCCGATTATCCACGACAGAAGGATCTTTCCGGAGCTGCTCGGAAATTTCGCGATGGCTATCGAGGAAACGATCGAAATTTGCCAGTTCGGCGCGGTTGGCGTCGCGGTCGCGATCGTCTTCACGGCGGTCGAGGCGGTCTTCGGCGCGCATGAAGGAATCGGGGTTTTGCCGGATCGCCTCGCGAACCGCAGGATGGTCCTGCAGGTAGGTCTGGAGCGCCGGATGGTTGGTGACGAATTCCCGGTTGTCCACGAGCGAAGGATCCTTGCGAAGTTGATCGGCGATTTCGCGGTGGCTGTCCAGAAACCGGTCGAAGTTTGCCAGTTGTTCGCGGCTGGCATCGCGATCTTGAACCGGCCTCGTGTCTTGGGCGGGAGCAGACTGTGCGGCGGCGGGCTTGCTCAGGTAGAAGCAGGCGGTCAGTGCTAGGAGCACTAGCCCGGTGTTATGGCGTGGTCTTTTTTTCATAAAGCCCTCCTGGGGTGAATGTGTCACCCATGCGGAGAGATGCAATGGCTGTGCCAAGCACCTTCAGAAAAACAGAAGTTGTGGCTGTTCAGCACGTTATCGGAAAAAGCGAAAAGCCCTTGATGCCTGACGGCGTGGAAATTCGACACTCACAGCAGAAAATCGTCATACCAGGAAGGCCTTACAGGGAATCACTTACGGGCACAGATAAGCAAGGTGAGGAGCCGACATTGTTATGCAATCAAATGAAGTACCAGGCCCTGTCCATCGTCCAAAATGACCGCTATATGGACGCAGTTGCACGTGCTCAACCTTTCCGTCTCTTTCGGCGAGATTGAGCCCCGGGAGAGAGTTCATCTCCCGGGCCATTTTTGGACGGATTTTTGGAGAGGCAACGGACTCTTGAGAGTTTGCAGTCGAGAGTGGGCAAGGATATCCGCGCAACACTTTTCGCCATGCTGGGTTGTTGCAGAGTGCGTTGGATAAGTCGAACGAGGATGGGGAACGCGGGCGCGCGGGAGTCCGATTCCTATGGTGAGGGATGGGCAACCCTCGGGGCGTTAATCCCATCTGTTTGTTTACCAACTGCAGGACGGTTCGTACGTAGCTGGAGTCGGTGAAGTACGCGCTTGCTGCCGCTGGGGCACTCCCTGCTCTGTCCTTGTTTACAGCACAAGTGTGTCTGATCTCGAGGGGCAGGCAGATCATGAACGGGAAAAGTTCTTGGATTCTTTCTCTCTTTTGCGCGAGTTTTTTCGCTGTTTCGACGTTCGCGCAATGTAAGAACCAGCAGGACGGGCCGTGCTGGAACCTCCAATATATTTTGTACGCGGCGGAAACTGATTTTCGCGAGTTTCACGGCAGCACATCGCTCAAGCCTAGAGATCCCAAGCTCAAACCTCCGAACCCGAACCTGTCGGTAGGCGCAATCCATGTGCCGTGCCGCACAGATGTTTGGTTGAGCAGTAATGTGACGGTGTACATGTGCACCGCGGAGGTTTCAGTCCAGGAAGCGGAAGAGTGGTACGCGAAGACAATGGCCGACCTTCATGAGCTCCAGTATTTGTGGCAATTCAAGAGCGAGTCTGATGGCGCGGATCACTATGTTGACGCCGGGCCGCAGGGTTGTGAGGTAGCTCGGTTGGAAACAACGAACTACGGTGGGTATCAGTTGGAAGGACCTTACATCGCAGATGGACCTTACCTCGGGCAGTGTCCATTGCATCTGCAAACTGTTCGACAGACCGATGGCACGGCGAAGATTTCGTTTTGGTTGAACTCGTCGGTGAATCTGGCGCGGAATCCAGCGCCGCCGTCGAGAGCTCTGGAGCTGTCGGCATCGGCGAAGTCTGAAACACCGCAGCCGCGCGCAGCTTCGGCTCCGGTTCCGGCAGCGACACCGCAGCCCGCGGCGGCAACTGTTGCGCCGGCAACTCCTGCGCCGGCAACTACAGATAACTTGAGTGCTGAGCCTGCGGTAGAGAACTCCGGAGTGCGGTCATCGAAGAGGTACGGCGACTGCGACGATTTGTGCCAGGGGCTCAAGAAGGTGTTGGAGAGCCGCGGGAGTTCGTTCCGGCAACTAGGGGTTAGGAGCGGGAGTTCGGTGGCTTCCAAAACCAGCCTATTCGGGGATACGATCAAACTTTCCGGTGCGGGGAGCTGCGTGATTAATGCGGAGCCTTCTGCCAGCGCGCGATCTTCCGCAAGAAATGAACCTGTCTCGGGCGCCCATTTCGCTCCGGCATCCACAAAGCGTACCAAAGCGACTTCGTCGCGGGCACCGGGCAGGCCAGCAACGCAGTACGTTTGCTACTGGCCGCAAGATTCGGAGGCGGCAGCGGAAAGTGAGTTTCTTGATCTCGTAGCGTTGCTGCGGGTGCTGATACCTTCTACTTGGTTGACGCAACAGAGCATCGAGGCCGATGAACTTTCAGGTGCGCAGATGACGGTCTGGTCCGCTCTGGATTCCAAGAATAGGGCCGCTATCGGGCTGTACGGGAGCGGCAGATCGGTGGGTTTGCATATTTCGGCGGGTGAGTAGGAATCCCGATTTCGCCTCACTATAGTAAGAGACCGACCTGATTTTCAGGCGCTGTTCGGTACCCGCTAATTCGGCCTGACTGTTGAACTGAAAATCCGATCAACCCGAATCGGAACTTATCATCACTGGTCCCGCCCCAGTACAAAAAAGAACTGCCTTAGAGAATAATACAGTGTTGCCGGTCGCGGCGTGTCGCAGGGGAGCTATCCACGGCGGAGGAGGCAGAGTTTCGCAGGAAAGTGAAACGTTTTGACTTCAATTAGAACCTGGCGGAAGCTGCAACGTCATCATTCACCGTGAGTTGGGAGTCCAAAATTTCAGTTCGACTCCCACACGCTTCCGCCATATCTCACGGAGATGACGGCTTGATCTTGGCTGCGGAGCACTTTGACGTCCTCTTCACAATAGACAAGAACATTTGCCATCCATACACAACAATTACAGCCTGACAAAGAAGGTGTGCACTCAACTTGGGTGGTCAAAACGGTTCGCACGCAGCCCGCGAAGCGTCTCCGCATTCAACGGGGCTAGCAGGAAGGGAATCGCGCGGAGAAAGAAACGGTCATTAAGACGAGCTGTGTCGTTTGGCCGGTACTCCCAAAGCGTGGAAATTTATATTGACAAGAGTCAGTCCAACCGGTCAATCTCCGCCATCGAATTGATCTGGGGATCCGGACTGGGCGCACATCCTCGGAACCCGCATGCGTAAATCGAGTTCGTGATTTACACACGGCGAAAGCTCCAATCCCAGCCGCACAATGTCAAAGCGGCGGCTGTTCTGAGGAGGCGTAGATGTTGACGCACCGTGCGCGCCGACGCTTGAGGCTTACTGTTCGCGTCGCTCTTGTTTTGGCCGGCACCTCGCTGTCCTTTCCGACTGCAGAACCCGCTCAATCCCGGGCGTCAACCGGCAACTCTGCGCCGAACGGACTGGTTGTCGTCATCGCCGACAAGCCAAAACAGAATAAACTGGATCTGCAGCCGCTGAACAATCCCTATGTCAGCGGCGTGGCGCTGCAGATTCGTTGGAGCGACATCGAGTCCACCCAGGGAAACCCGGACTGGTCGAAGATGGATCAACTCTTCGCCGCCGCGGAATCATCAAAAAAATGGGTACAACTCCTCATCTTCCCTGGCTTTTTTTCTCCTCCCTGGGCGCTTGAGGGCGTAAAGACCGAAAAGTTCCCCATCCAATATGGGCCCGGCAACGGCACACTCGAGACGCTTCCGCTCCCGTGGAATGAGGTCTACCTTAAGCGCTGGTTCGCATTCGCCAAACAGCTGAGCGAACGTTATGGAAAATCTCCAGCTTTTCGAGTCATCGCAGCGGACGGGCCCACATCGGTTTCCGCGGAGTTCACCTTGCCAAGCAGTCCCGAGGATGTCAGGAAATGGATCGGCTTGGGTTACACTCCACGGAAATACCTTGCGGCATGGCAGAAGGTCTTCCAAACGTTTGCCGCCATTTTTCCCAATCAATATGTTTCTCTGTCGGTGGGTGCAGGGCTGAATATCAATGACGGCGGCAAAATCGCTCCTCGTGAGGGGCAGCGCACCAGGCAAGAAGCGATCGAGCAGGCCATTGGTCTTCTGGGACGCCGCTTTGTGCTTCAGAACAGCGACCTCCATGCAGGGCCGGACCAACACCCCGTCACTGAACTTGTGATCGGTTATAGTGGACGCGTTATCACCGGTCTGCAAATGCGTTGCCCCGCCGAGCACTGCAGCCAAGCGATGGGTGCCGAGGGCAATCCCCCGCTCGCTTTGCGAAAATCCATCGATCGGGGGATGACGCCGAACAGTGCTGGGGTGCGTGTGCACTACCTGGAGATTTACGAACCGGATGTGCTTGCAGACGAAATGCAATCCGTCCTCCAGTATGCGGCGTCGTTATTCAAATAGCCTCGCATGGGACACGTTCTTGTCCATTCTTGCCGTGCAAAGGTTCCCGGGGGAATGCACCGTCCGCAATTGCGATTTCCCGTGCAGCTCATCTGCTTGTCAGGCCAGAAGGTTCGAGATGAATTCCTCCGCTGAGAAGGAATGTGCATTTACCTTGCAGTGATTTCGCGCTTAGTTCAGCGATACGTGGAGGCTAGCCATGAAATCCCTCTCGGGGTTCGTAGTGGGGCTCTTGCTGGGCGTGGGGATGCTCGCCGTGCAGATTCAACCCGCCGCGCGCGTTCTTCTTCCACCGGCATTCAACGCAAAACCTGGATTCAGTCCTGTGCCATCAGCGACCGGGCCGGTCCTGCGCTACGTGCCTGGCTCGACGATCAAGCTGGAACAGCTTCTCGGTGAAGAAGACAAGCAATTGCACCAGCTGACGCTAAGCCGAACTGTAACCCGATATGGGATCGAAGGCACTGATTTGGGCAATTCCTTTGAGCACGGAGGTCGAGTGTATTTCCTCTTCGGTGACACCGTGGGGCGTTTGCGGCGCGCGCTCGACACAATCGCGACAAGCGATGCCAACGATCCGGAGAGTGGCGTTCGATTGGATTTCCTCAAATCCGGCAGCGACTATCTGACCATTCAGCCAGGCATCAGCATGGGAGCGTTCGAAGTGCCCGTGGCCGGCATTAGCCTTGGCGGCCAAGTGTATGTAGCGGTCTCGACCAACCACTCCGAGGATCGTTCGTCGGATCGTTCCGTGCTCACGAAATTCACGCTACCGGCAAATTTCCAACCGCTGCGGACAATCTCTCAGCTTCCTGACGGGCACTTCGTCAAGATGTCGTTGCACATCGAACCCGCGACGCTCGCTGGACTGCCCCCCGGAGGACCGTTCATCCTCGTCTGGGGTACAGGCGCGTACCGTAAGAGCGACGCGTATTTGTCCATCACGCCGGCGGCGCAATTTGAAAGCGGCAAAGGGACGCGCTATTTCGCGGGATTGGACGCGGGGAATGCTCCGATCTGGAGCGAGAAGGAACCCGACGCCAGGGCCATCGTGCAAAACGGCACAATGGGCGATCTTTCCGTAACGTGGTGCAAGGATCTTGGCTTGTGGCTGATGACTTACGACAGTCGAGAGCCGGCGCCGCGCGGCATCTTGTTCTCGTATTCCCGCACGCCGTGGGGACCGTGGAGTGAGCCCCAAATCATTTTCAATGCCGTGCGTGATGGCGCCGTTGGCAAATTCATCCACAATCCCCAGGCCAGTCCAGACGATGGGCTTGCAGGACCCGTGATCGGAAAGGGCCAGGCGAATCCGCAAGCCGTTCATGGCGGCGCCTATGCGCCGTATGTCATAGAGCGATGGACGAAATGGCAAGGTGCCGAGCTAAGCATCTACTACGTGCTGTCTACGTGGAATCCCTACGTTGTCGTACTGATGAAATCGCGGCTGCACCTAGAGTAACGCGTTGCCTTGCTTGCTGGGTGTTCCAACCGTTGCCGGCCAGCATTGCAGTCCTCACTGGGAATGACCCTGTGTAGCTGTACATCTTCCTTGTCTCGCTGCTTCGTCTTCAGAGCGAAGGATATCGATCGGACTCTTAACCGCGACGGTCGCGCGATGGTCGATCCAATCTTGAACCTCGTGATTGGAAATGGTTGACAGGGCTACAGGATGTTTTTGCAAGACTCGACGAGCTTTCTCGATCGAGACGGCCGAATCAAGTAGCCCTTCCTTGCAATAGAACGTCCACGCTCGGCGGGCAACGCCGAGGAATGAAGCTCTTAACTGTTTGTCGTTGAAGAACGCCACCGGCACGCCCATTGTCAGGCCCATCTGCTCGCCTTCCATGCGTCCGTTGAGCCGGACTGCAACGGCTCGGTGGCCTTCGGAAACCAAGAACCATACGGTGAGCGCAGCAAGATCGGCGGCGCCGAATCCGCGGGGCAGCGTCCTTGGCGGACTGAGGTAGTACTTCGGGTCCCCGCTAGCTTCAGCCGCGCATCTTATCGTTTTCGTAGATGTCGCAGTCGATGGCGGCCCTGGTGGCACCGCCAAACAACAGCGCCGTTGCGGTCACGCAGACCCGCGACGGAATTCGAAAAGATCCATTACGGAGAACGAGTGCTGCAGTTTCCCCACCCGGCGCGCCGCTATCACGGAATACAATCTTGGACACGCTGGTCCCGTAGTCGAGGCCCAGATGGATCCGCCGCTTGGGCGACACTGGAATTCGGTTCCAGAACTTCCACGAAGTCCATGGCAATCTCTTCATTTTCGATTGCCCCTGGTTTCGTTTTGTTTGTCTCGCCCTGAGACCGTCCGATCGCTCCGACAGTTAGCTGAAGGTATCACGAAACTGACAGCCGAGACTTTTCCAGCCGCATTTTTCAGCGCGGCAGTCGGCACGTGCAGGTGGTCTCATGACCGGATGTAGCGCGGTGCGACGAGCCCCACCCCACATGGCTTCGCCGAGTTGGGATTTGGAGCCCGAACCATGGCAGCAAATCCGGCCAATTCTTGAGACTGCCCTCGAGCGCACCCCGGCGAGAGCCGAAAGAACTCCTGGACGGCGCGGGCACAGATCCTTCCCTGCGCCTCGAAGTCGAATCCTTGCTCATTTCATATGGCCAGGCGGATTCCGTGACTGCAACAGCATGCAAAAAGAGAAGATGACAACGAAAGAGGGAAGCGGCTGCACCAGAGGAGTCGTTTGGCGCCTGTGCTACATCTGCGAAATTTCGCTCAAGATCGTGGCGAGTGCTTCGCGCACACTCCCGGCGGAGTCTACTGGGAACACTCTCGGCTTCAATTTTCTTAGCGCCTTACCAATTCCGTCCTCCAATCGCTCCAGATTTTGCCCGCTCGGCTCGACCGGCCCGCCGAAAAACGCAGTTTTCTTTACGATAGCCGGTGTCTGAAGAAAACCGCACCGCAGGTAGAACACAGCGAAGTTGCCCCCCGCTGGCGGAGCGATTTCGACCGGCGTTCTCGACCCGAGATCCATGGGCCCGCTGATGACGACAACAACTCGCATGGCTCCGCCTCCTCCGGCTTCGTCTAACCGTCGCTCCATTTCGCTCCGGAAAAATTCACCGAACTGCTCTCCTTGTGCAAGATCATGCACATCCACGGCGGTTACAGAGTTTGCCGCCATCGCATCCTTCAGATTCGTCCAAGATATTTGCCCCCGTTCAATATCCTGCTGGTCGAAAATCACGCTCCTGCGTGTGAACTCGAGCAGCGACACGCCGACCGTGCCATTCTCAATCTCCAACTGCCCGAAGGTTTTCAGAATTGGCAGGAACACGCCGAGCCGATCCGTATACAGGCTCGGCCGCCGCCGCTCGCTCGGATACGACGTTACGTTCTCAAGAATCTCCAGATCAATTTGCCGGCTCGCTTTTGCGGAGATGCGCAGGCGTCCTGAGATATTCGGCAGCAGAAATGCGTCCAGCCCTTCCGGCTGTGGGTCACAAAACTCGACTGCGGGCAGATCGCGCCACGATCCCGGCAATGGCTCATGCTTCAACGAGCCGACATGCACTCTCTGTGTAGTTAGGCTGTGTGCGTTTCGACCGCTATAATAGAACGCAATCGTAGCCGTGTAATCGCCGGGCAGCAAGAAGATTTGCCACGATATGCTCATGGTGTACTCGCTGGTGCCCAGTGTGACGTCTTTCAAGTTCTTCCCGCCGAAGTTTCGGTAGACGCGACCCTGCTCGTCGCTGATTTCCACCAACGCCACCGCTTGGCCGTCGCAACAACGCTTCACCAGATCCTTTCCATCAAGCTCCACCTCCATTTGCACGGCAATCCGCTGGTGCAAAGTGAGTTTTGGCGCAGTAATTCGCGGGTGCCATGGGAGCTCTGCTTTCGCGCCTTCCGCGACCCATTGCTGAAAGGGCACCGCCGCGAAGGCCGCCTCCACCGGGCGGCTTTGGGCATGTGCGAAGGGTACGGACAGTAGGCTAAATAGCGCGACAAGCGTCATTCTCGGCGTCACGCAAGTAACCCTAGCACATCCGGTTTTCTGGGCGTACCGAGAGGAGCCGACTGAAGCGTCACAGGTTTTCCGCGGCCAACGGAAGTGGAGTAACCCGCAGCCGTTACCGGTTATGCGATTTTGCTAGCCAATCGTGATGCCCGCCTAGGCTTAACTCGTTTTTAGGCTGCCGGTTAGGTGCGCTTGCGCGGATTGGACCGGTAAAGTCGGAAATTACCCTTCAAACTGTCTGATCATGAAGCGCCTGCGCGCGAATCAAGATCCAAACAAATTGGGCCGAGACGTATGTTTTGGGGTTTGCCCAGCAACCTGGCAGAGCTACGTTCACAACCACAGTGACGCTAAACGAAGGGGCAACTGTGGACATGCTTACGCCGGGAATCTTGTGGGTGGACAGAAATAGTTTCCAAATCACCCGAACACGGACCGATCTACTCGCGCAGCGAAATGATATTCGACTGGATCAGCTGACAACAGAAGTGAGGCTTGTCGAAGTGGATCTTGTTGACATCGTCGGGCGCGTGCGCGAGGAGAGTCCTGCAACGTTACCAGCGCGCGGCTTTGTACCACTATCTGTTTTATATTTCGTCGGACAAGCAGACCGGACTGCGCCATTGTCACTCTTCGGGGTGCTTTCCTTCCGGGTGGGATAGTGCAGAGCCCCGGTGATGTGAATGAGTTTCCGCCCGACGTCGAGGCTGCTGGCTTTCTACCGGACGCACTGACTTTCGCAGCCATCGCGATGCTGTTAACGCTATTCGCGTTCTCGGCGTCTTACATTCTGGCGCGAGGTGCGATCTCGCGCGAAGCCCGGAGGAGATGTCCGGCTTGGAGCGACACATCGCGATCTTCGAAGGACTGCTTATGGTCGAAAGATTCTTGGAGAACATTCGTTTCGCAATCCGGGGGCTGCGGAAGAATCCGGGATTTGCAGTCGTGTGCATCGTTACTTTGGCGCTGGGCTTCGGCGCAAACACAGCGATTTTCACCGTGATCAATGCAGTGCTGATTCGGCCAGTTCCGGGAGTCGTGAATCCCGAGGAGCTCGTCATTTTTGAGCGTTTGCAGAGGAATAATCCTGACTACGCTTTTGGCTATCCCGACTACCTTGATTACCGGGACCAGAGTCGATCGTTTACGGGAGTGGCTGCGCGCTCCCGGGCTCAGCTGACGCTGAGTCATGGTGCAACCGAGCGAATCACCGGCGAATTGGTGTCCGGGAACTACTTCTCTGTGTTGGGTGTGAATCCCGTCAGTGGCCGCTTGATCGTTTTGGGGGATGTGCAAGCGGACGATGAGTCCCCTGTGGCGGTGTTGAGTTACGGCATTTGGCAAAGAGTTTTCGGCTCGGATTCACAAATCGCCGGGAAAGGTATTTTGCTCAACGGCCACAGTTTCACCGTAGTAGGAGTGGCCGCTGCTCAATTTAAAGGAACGACGGTGGGTTCGCCTACGGATGTCTGGCTGCCATTGACCATGCAACCAGAAGCTATACCGCGAATGTCGCATGGGGCGCTTCACAACAGAAATTCCGGATGGATTGAGATCTTCGGCCGGTTGAAACCCCACGTCAGCCTCCCCGCTGCTCGCAGCGAAATGCAGGCTATCGCGGGGAGGCTTGCGGTTGCGTACCCAGAATCCAATGAGCATCGCAGCGTGGATTTGATCCCCAATTTCGGGATGGACCCTGACGACCGCGCTACGCTTCAAAAATTCTTTGGGCTGCTGATCACTTCCGTAGGACTGCTCTTGCTTATCGCATGCAGCAATGTGGCGAATCTTTTGCTCTCACGGGCCGACTCCCGGCGAAGGGAAATTGCCATGCGGCTGGCGCTTGGAGCGAGCCGCGGACAACTAGTTCGGCAACTTCTGACGGAAGGCTTGTTGCTCTCTTTCCTGGCGGGAGGAGTGGGCCTGCTTCTGGCGCCCTTGTCTGGCAGATTAATTCTTGCTTTCCGCCAGCCGCTCTACGCGCTCCGCAACGTAGACACCAGACCGGACGCCCGCGTGCTGGGATTCACGCTCATGGTGGCCTTGCTGACGGGAGTATTGTTTTCTCTCGCGCCCGCCTTCGGGGGGTCTAAGCCTGACCTTGTCGCTACGCTAAAAGATAACGCGCCGGGATTAGGACGACGTTCGCGCTTGAGAAATCTGCTGGTCTCGTCGCAAGTGGCTCTCTCTTTAGTTCTGCTCGTGGCGGCAGGCGTGACTGCCCGCAGAATGCGGAAGATTGTGAATCAGGATCCTGGATTCACTACCAGCAATCTGATGATGATGTCCATCTCCGCAAGCGCCCAGGGATATTCGGAACACCAAGCGCAGCGCGTTTATGAGCAACTCTTGGCGCGAGTCGAGCGGATTCCCGGAGTCCAATCCGCGAGCCTTGCCTCTACCGTTCCGCCGGAAGATTGGAGCGGCCGGATTTCGATCTTTTACGAAGGCCAGGCGCCGCCCTTGGACTATTACCGGGGGCACGAATTCGAAGTAGGCATACGCGTCGATGTGAACAATGTGGCTCCGAAGTATTTCCGAACCATGGGGATTGCCATTCAGCAGGGCCGAGATTTTAGTGAAAGTGACGGGCCCGGAGCGCCGCTGGTCGCGATCGCGAGCCGGCGGTTGGCGCAGCGCCTTTGGGCGGATCAGAATGCCGTGGGCAAGCGCATCGAGTGGCCCTCCTGGGAGGGCGCCTTTCGGCCACCGATCGAGATTATCGGCGTCTCCGCAGACGCCAAGTACCGCTCGCTCATAGCCGATCCCCCTCTTCTGCTGTACTTGCCGGAATTTCAGAACTACAACGGAACCCCGACCCTTGTCGTTCGGACTTTGGCAGATCCGGCGGGACTGCTTTCCGCTGCACGCGGCGCGGTCGCGTCGCTAGACCCGAATTTGCCAGTCTTCGCCCCTAAAACGATGTCCGAGCAGATTGACGATTCTCTTTGGCAACCGCGGATGGCCGCAGGGATATTGGGGACTTTGAGCACCCTTGCTCTGGTGCTTGCGGCTGTGGGGCTCTATGCAGTGGTCGCCCAGTGGATGGGGCAGCGGACGAGTGAAATCGGAATTCGAATGGCGCTTGGAGCAAACCCTCGCGACGTAATGCGTTTAGTTTTCGGATACGGAACTGGACTGGCATTCGGGGGAATTGGGGCGGGCATTTTTGTTGCTTCAGGGGTAGCGCCCTTCGTGTCCGCGCAGCTTTTCGGCGAGAGCCACACAGACGTCTTAACGATGGCGCTTATCGTTGTCCTGCTCTTGTTCGTGACGCTGGCGGCCTGTTACGTCCCGGCGCGGCGCGCGATGCGGGTGGACCCCATGGTGGCATTGCGCCACGAATAGTTGTTCACGTTTTCGGAAGTTCGCTGCGCTTCTACAACCAGTTACAAAAGGGGCCGATTCCAGCGATAAATCTCGAGATTCTGACGAACGTCGTGCGCGAAAACGACTCCTGCCTGGACGCCCAAAGCCCCACCGAGCCAATGAATCCCGTTGTCTGGCGCATGGTGAGCCTCCCAAGACTTCTCGTTATCTCTAGTACTACTGTGTTATAAAACATCACAGGCGCCTTCGATAACAAAACGGGCAGGAGGGGAGTTGCTCGATAAGATGTCTGGCAATCTGAATTCGTAGTGTCGCGATGGAATGAGGATTGTGACGTTCAACACGCACGCGGCGAGCCGCGGGGGTGGAACTCGGGCGGAAGTTTCGTGGCGCGTAAGTCCAGTCGACCGGCGCTTGCGGAGGGGGAAAAACGACTTCTTTCCGCGACGAGGAAGCCGTAAGCGGCGATGCATAACGTGGCGTGATGGTGAAAACCTCGCCAGCCTCGACCTTCGTAATGTCCCAGTCCCAACTCTTGCTTCAGTTCTTGGTAGTCGCGTTCGATAATCCAACGGTGTTTCGCTCGTTTCACCAACTCTCTCAGTGTGGTACGGGCCGGAAGAGTAGAAAGCCAGTACTTGGTCGGTTCGCTCTCTCGCTCCGGCCATTCGATTAACAACCATTCTTCGTCACGAGGTTCACTTAGCCAATAGTCCCGATGAGCAGGTCGCACTCGCAGTGCCGCAAAACGGGAGCGCAATTTCTGCTTCGTCCCCTGACGCCAAGAGACCGCTCTCCAATCCTTGGTCGGCAAAGAAAGAGCCATTTGTTGGACAGAAACCGGTTGATGTTTTCTATCCCGGCGCAACAATTTCGGTGGGCGCCCCAGCCCGCTTCCTGGTTTTGCCGGGAGTGGATTTTCTCCAGGTCGCCAAACCGTTGTGTGCCCGCGCACGCCAACAACATACGGTAGGCCCAATTCGCTGAGCTGTTCCCGAAACTTAGTTTCATCGCCATACGCAGCATCGGCTAACACCGGCGCCGCGGTAACTCCATCTGCCAGCGCTTGGCGAATCTGTCCGAGGGCAATCACCGGCTTGGTTGTAAACGAGATCTGTTCCGGAACGCCAGCCTTCTTGCGACGCTTCTGGTCCTGGGCCCAGGTCTCCGGTAAATACAAACGGTACGCGATGGGCAGGCTGGCGTGCTCGGTGGCTATCGACAGGCTTACCGCCACACGACAATTTTCCTGCTTCCCTAACTGTCCGCAGTACTGGTGCGTCACTCCGACGGAGTGCGTTCCTTTCTTGGGGAAGCCGGTGTCGTCCACAATCCAAGCTATCACCGGTCCGTTGCGCTTCATGGCGGGTAGGACGGAGTGGCGCACCTGCTCGAGCAAAGCTTCGTCACTCCACGGAGCATCCGCTACCAAATGATGGCGAGATTGATGCGTCTGCCGCACATTGTCCGGAGCCAGCCGTGCCGCCATGGGTTCGACGCTCTTGCGTTCCCCGGGCAGAAGCAGACCTTTACAATACGATTTCAGCGGTTCTACGCGATCGGCGTGCTCTGCGGCTTGCGCCAGGCTATCGAGATAGGCCGCGAAGCGTTGCTGTTGTGCGCCTGGCGCCGAAGTAGTGGCGCTCATGCCGACAGAGTGTAGGGAGAAGGGGTGCAATCGCTACTAATTTTTGCAGGAAATGTGCCTTATTTTATAACACAGTAGTACTAGGAAGTCTTGCTCCGTTTGCTGGAGACCCAGGAAGAACAGGATCGTTGGCTCTTGGAGAACCGGGAAATAGTCAACGCAAAAATCAGGCGCGGCATCGAACAATTCGACCGCGGCGAAGGAATCCCGGGAGATCAATTGGATACTCACCTCACGAATTTGAAAACCAAACTTAAATGAGCGTGCGCTTTGTTCTAGCGCCGCAAGTTGCGCTCGACCTCGTCGAAATCTGGCCGTTACATCAAAGAACAGACCAGCCTCACAATAGCGGACCGCGTTGAATCCGCCATCCGCGAAAAAATAGAATTTCTCGCTCGAACCCCCGGCGCCGGTCACAGTCGTAAGGATTTGACCGACGAAGATGTAAAATTCTTTCCTGTCTACTCTTACTTGATCGTCTATCGGCCCCAGACCACACCATTTCAAGTCGCTGCCATTCTCCACGGACGCCGTGATGTGGAACAGATCCTCAAAGGCCGCATATGAGCGACAACCAGGAAAGGTGGCCCATGGCCGGCCAAAATATCGATAGGGACAAGCTCCGAGCTGCCATTCGCAAGATGGGGACCGAATACGTCTTCCTCATGTTGGACGATGCCATCACCCTGCTACCACAAGGGAAGCTCCGCAAGCTGATTGCACAGTATCTAGATCCGGACGAGTTTCGTCCAGACGGCGCCAGAAAGGTGGACCTTCTCGCTGATGTCAAGGCATTTCAGAAGGCGAGTCTAGCCGGCAAGTATTACCAGGCTTTCGCCGCCAATTCTAAGAACTACTCTAAGAACTACAGGGAAAAGTCCGACGGCACGCTGGCTTGGATTGCGGATTGTCTTCGTCTTCTCGAGCGCTGCCTGGTTCAGTCAAAGAAAGAGGATCAGAAAACGGTATGTCAAGCCTTCGAGATTATCTTTAGTCTATTGAGCAAGATCGACGAAGGCAACGATGACATCCTGTTCTTCGCTGACGAAGGCGGCTCCTGGCAAGTCGGAGTGGACTGGGAGGACGTGTTGCCCGCTTGGTTCAGGGTCCTGTCTGCACGGCGGAAATGGCTACCAAAGACCATCCTGCGCTCCGTTAGCGCCGCGTTTGTTCTTCAAAATCCTGAAGAGATGTTGATGATAAATATACATACCTGAATAAAGAAAACATAAATTGCAAATAATTTCAGTAAAGCGTATAGAAACAAAGGGGTTACGCGCCGCCAGTCGGATCAAATCTCAAAACGGAAGTGGGCAGCCTCTTGCACATGTCTTATTAAGCCTCCAGCTTGATGTATGTGGTACATCAAGCTGGGAGCAATAAGCACACAAAGAAAGCTAACGGGAGCAACTAATATGAAATCTGCATTTTGGCGGAGTCGTGGATTTGTGTTTGCCCTGAGCTCCGTGCTGGCGTTTGTGATGGTCATAGTGGTGTTGGCGGGACCAGAGGCCGCTGCGCAGACCAGCAATGGAACGATCGTTGGGACAGTCTTAGATAAGACTGGGGCGGTGGTCCCCAAGGCTAAGGTAACTGCGATCAGTAAGGATTTGGGAATCGATCGCACCACGGAAACCGATGCCGCAGGGGCGTATAGGGTTGAGAACTTGACGCCCGGCACTTATGCAGTGAGGGTCGAGGCCAGTGGATTCTCTGTTTTTGAGCTGGCAGACGTACACGTTAAAGGTTCGCTGGAAGTCACAGCGAACGCCAACTTAGAAGTTGGCAGCGTCACCAACACTGTGACCGTCGAGGCGACAACGGGCCAAGATCTGCAGACAGAGTCTGGGTCGCTGGGAGCGGAGATCTCTCAACAAGAGATCCACGACTTGCCGATCCTAAGCGGGAACCCGATCGAGCTGGTATTGACGCAACCGGGAGTTCAGGACGGCAACGGATTCTCGTTAAGCAACGGGATGGGTTTTTCGGTGAATGGAACGCGGCCACGCGCCAACAATTTCTTGATCGACGGACAAGACAACAACGATAACTCGATCAATGGACAAGCATTCCAAACAACGAATTTGGGTGCGATTCAAGAGGTTACGATTCTAACGAACTCGTATGCCGCGGAGTTCGGCCGAGGCGGAGGGTCAGTTACAAATGAAATTATGAAGGGTGGGACAAACGCTTACCACGGAGAGGCGTGGTGGCAGAACCGGAATAACTCCTTTGCCGCCGTTTCACCACAGGACGCCTTGGGGGGCATTACAACTAATCCGCGCGACAATGAAAATGTTTTCGGATTTGCCTTTGGCGGACCTGTGAAGCACGACAAGCTGTTTTTCTTCGGCAGTGCTCAGTGGGACCGTGACTTCGCGTCTGCGGCCGCGGATGCTGAGCCTATCACGATTCCAACGGCGGCCGGAATCGCCACGTTGCAAGGATTGTTGCCTAATCCGAACGTGCAACTGCTGTTGAGCTCGTTAGGGGGGCTCGTTGCGCCGGTTTCAAATGGAAAGCCGATTGCGCTGGGACTGAACAGTAGTGGCGTGGACCGGGGTTCCCTGGACGTAGGCACTTTCGTTCGCAGCCAGGGTGATGTCGTAGGTCTTAACCGCGAGTGGGAAGTCCGGGTCGATTACAACCCGACGCCGGTGGACGCGCTGCGTGCCAGCTATCGACGAACAGATGCGTCAGTCTTGCCCGACTTCTTTAATTTCCCAACCAATCTGCCGGCATTCGATACGCAGCAAGGAGGACCGGCGCAAGCGCTTACCGGAGTGTGGAGCCATACGTTTTCGTCGAGAGCTCTGAACGAGCTTCGATTCTCGTATTCAAATATCGACTTCGGCTTCGTTCCGACAAGCGCTACTCTCGCAAATCCGCTGGCGAACACGCCGGGAATCTCTCTTGCCGATACGGGATTGCCTGGCCTTGGAATTCCGACAGGCATTCCACAGTTCCGGGGTCACAAGTCGTATCAGTTTCAAGATGCCGTCAATCTTACGTTTGGGCGTCACAGCATAAAATTTGGAGCCGACATCGACTATCTGCAGGTAGATGACGGAATTCCGTTCAACTCCCGGGGAACGATCACCTTCGAACCGAACAACGCAAGCGCAACGTCGCCCGCGTACAGCGCCCTAGGAAACTTCATCGACGACTTTACCGGAACCAGCGGAGCGGTCTCGATCAACTTTGGCAACCCTGAAATCCAACCGTTCGTAGGTATCTACGCGCCTTATGCACAGGATACTTGGCACGTGAAGGCAAATTTTACTGTCGATCTCGGGTTGCGATACGAATATTGGGGTACCGTTGGCAATATTCTTCCTTTCCCATCTCTCAATATTCAACAATTCCAACCTGGGTTGGCCGGAGCGGTTTTTCCGAACCTCTTCGCGACGAAACAGCAGGGAGACAAGAACAATTTCGCTCCGCGAATCGGGTTTGCGTACACCCCAAGATTCTGGAGGGGGATATTGGGGGATGGTAAGACCGTAATTCGTGCAGGTTTTGGAATGTTCTACGACGGGATCTTTACTAACATTCTCGACAACACCGGCAGTACGACTCCCAACGTTACGGGAGGAACGCTGACAGCAACTTCGGCCAACTCGGGAACCCGCGGATTGCCGAATGCGACGGGCCTGCTGAGCTCGCTGACGCCGGTCGACAATCCACAGGCAACCGTCGATACGATGGCGAGCAACATGCTGAATCCAGTTACCCTACAATGGAACCTTGACATCCAGCGGCAGCTGCCCGGGGGTTTCATACTAACTACAGCGTATGTGGGCACTCGCGGCGAACACCTTTTTAACAACCAGGATTACAATCCAGTTGACCCGAACACTGGACTTCGTCTGAATCCAAATATCGGCGAGGTGGTGGTGCGCGACAATTCAGGCGACTCGTTCTATCATTCGGGACAGGTCACCTTGGACCGCAAATTTTCACACGGCTTGCTGCTACGTGGCGCCTACACTTATTCCAAGCTGATTGATGACACGTCGGAGGTTTTCACGACGACGGGTGGGAGTTCTTTCTCGCAGAATGTGTTCGATCAAAAGGGTGACTACGGGCCGTCTGCCTATGATCGGCGCAATCGTTTTGTCATGACTTATATCCTAGACGTGCCCTACCCTCACAATACGAGCAACTGGGGTATGAAGACTCTGAGCTATGTGACGCGAGGCTGGCAATGGTCAGGAGATGCGACGTTCCAAAGTGGCTCGCCGGAGACGATTTTCGATGGGTTCGACGCGAACGGCGACGGCCACTCTGCAAACGACCGACCGAACCTTGGCAATCCCAATGCACCGTTTACGTCTGTTGGCATTGACGGCACTCAATTGGGCCTCACGACCACACCGGGCACAATTTTCCCGATCCAGCCCTGCTTGAATGGCACTTCTGCCTGCGTTGCCGCACCAGCGTCAACTTTCCGCTACATCATTCAGCCTGCTGGGGCGAATGGACTTAGTGCCGATGGCAACTTGGGCCGCAACACGTTCTTTGGACCTGGGCAGATGTTCTACGACACCGCTGTACAGCGCTCGTTTAAGTTCCGTGAGCGGCAGTCGTTTACGTTGCGTGCGGAATTCTTCAATACCTTCAATCACCCTAACCTTTTCACAAACGGGGGTGTGAACAGCTATGATTTGCTGAGCCCGAACTTTGGAGACATCGCGTCGACCATCAATGGAAACCGCGAGATCAAATTCTGGCTGAAGTACGCCTTCTAAGGCCAAAAGTTAGCACCTCCAATCAAGCAAACGGGAGCCGCGGGGAAGCTTTCGCAGCCGACGGCTGTAAAAATCAGCTTTCCTACGCGGAGGTCGAGCGACGTGAAAGAATGCTGGCAAACTGCTTCGACGACAAGTCTCGATTCCCACTCAGAGAACTCGTTCTCAAGGCCAATGCGTGGCATTCAGGTCCGGCGTTCATCACCTATTCGGCGCGCAATATCCCGGGACTCCAGAGCTCTCGGTGCGTCGCGAAGCGGTCTGCTCCGCCTCGTAGTGATGCAGGCTGCTCGGCTAATCGTGCTGGGTGGCGCGCTCGGTTTGGTCGCCGCTTTTGCGGCCAGCAAACTCTTGGCCTCCCTGCAGGTCGGTGTCACGTCCCCCGATGCCGTATCTTTTTCCCTTGCCTGGGCGCTGATGACGGCTGTGGCGGTCGTTGCCAGCGAACCTCGGGGCTGCACGCCGTCATCCAGGTGGCGATGGGCTGGACTAACACCTAAATTGAGCGATTCTTT
>Ga0210388_10000999_pt1 | contig 22479 bp, 19 predicted proteins | sample IncBWC19OmetaG_FD_155485 | JGI IMG/M metagenome (GOLD analysis project Ga0210388, IMG submission 155485) | Forest soil microbial communities from Barre Woods Harvard Forest LTER site, Petersham, Massachusetts, United States - Inc-BW-C-19-O ...
GATCTCGGTCAGCGGGCCAACGTCCGCCCATTGATTGCCGCCGAGTCGCGAGGTCGGACGCAGCTTCTCGACGGCGGGACGACCATCGCGCATCACCTCCTCGCTGACGGCCGCGAGCACGACTCGCCCCATCACGACGGTGCTGGTGCCAAACGAGATGATCTCGTGCAGCACGCACTCGAGCGCGACCGGCGAGGCGGCCACGCGTGGCGGCGCGACACGGAGGCTCGGTTCGCGCTCCAAGCCGACGGCGTCGAACTCGCTGATCTCCGGCGGGAAGTTGGTGGCGGTGGCGTTGACCTGCTCGAGCAGGCTGGCGGGGGTCAGACAGACGACGAACTCGCGCGTGTGTTCGACGTTGTTCAGCGAGTCCTTGCGCCCGACGGAGGTGAACTGCACGATCGGCGGGTCGACCGAGGAGACCGTGAAGAACGAATGCGGGGCGAGATTGTCAACCCCGCTGGCGGAGCGTGTGGAGACCCAGGCGATCGGACGTGGAATCACCACTGAGTTGAGGAAGAGGTAGAACGCGCCTGCATCCGTCTCGGCTGGGTCGATGTCGATGCGGCTCACGCGCGCTACAGGGTAGTGCGCGGTTTCCGGCTAGACGAGGCTGACGTTGTCCTTGACGGTCTCGATGACCTCGTCGAGGCTGCCGTGGATCGCCTGCTTGGCCAGGCTCAGCGAGAAGCCCTCGGCCTCGCCGACGCTGATGTGGGGCGGGAGACTGAGCGCGTGCGGATCGACGACCGCGTCCAGCAGCGCCGGCCCCGGGGTGGCAAGCAGCCGGGTCACGGCGTCGCGAACCTCGCGCGGATCCTCTACGCGGATGCCCGTCAAGCCGACGGCGTCGGCGACCTTGGCGAAGTCGGGGTTCTCGAACTCGGTGCCGAACGGCTCGATCCCGGCCTCCTCCATCTCGATGTGCACGAACTCGAGCCCTCCGTTGTTGAGCACGACGATCTTCACCGGCAGCCTGCGCTGGGCGATCGTGAGCAGATCGCCCATCAGCATCGTCAGGCCGCCGTCGCCGCAGAGCGCGATCACCTGCCGTCCCGGGTACGCGAGCGCGACTCCAAGCGCGTTGGGCATCGCGTTTGCCATCGATGCCCACGACAGGGAGCCGAGGACGCGGCGCTCGCGCTTCGCGCTGATGTAGCGCGCCCCCCATATGCAGGCTGTGCCCGTGTCGAGGCACACGGCAGCATCGTCGCTCGCGAGCTCGTCGAGGGTCGACGCGAGGTACTCCGGCCGGATCGGGGTCAGCTCCGGACCGCGAGTGACGTAGTGGCTCATGCGCTTGCGCCACTTCGCGGTCGTCCGGAGCGCCCGGTCGAGATGGTGCCTGTCCGTCTTTTGCGCGACGAGCGGAAGTAGCGCGGTGACGGTGTCCTTGATGTCGCCGACGAGGCCGAGGTCCAGGTCTGTGCGGCGCCCGACGATCGACGCGCGGCGGTCGATCTGAACCTTCTTGGGGGCCTTCGGGTAGAAGTCGACGAACGGGAAGTTCGTCCCGAGCAGCAGGCACAGCTCGCAGTCGTGCATCGCCTGATACGCGCCGCCCCATCCGAGCAGCCCGCTCATCCCGACCGCGTTCGGGTTCTCCCATTCCAGCCATTGCTTGCCGCGGAACGCGTAGCCGACCGGCGCATGCAGCCGCTGCGCCAGCGCCACGACCTCGTCGTGCGCGTCGCGGCAGCCGTCGCCGCCGAAGATCGTGACCGATCCGGCGCCGTCGATCAGCTCCGCGAGCTTGCGTAGATCGGTGTCGTCCGGGCGCAGTAGCGGCCGCCTGGCGAGGACGGCGCGATAGCTGTCGTGGGGAGCCTCGTGGGCTGCCACGTCCCCCGGCAACGCGATCACGGTGGGACCGCGCTCGCTGAGCGCGGTGCGAATCGCCGTCTGCACCACGGCGCGTGTCTGTGCGGGGTTGGTGATCCGTCCGGTGTAGAGCGAGGCGACGGCGAACGTGGCGTACGGGCTGAGCTCCTCCAGCGTGCCGGTATCGATGAGGCTGGAGACGACGTCGCCGGCGATCGCGATCACCGGAACGCCCTCGCGTTGCGCGTCCATCAGGCCGTTGAGCAGATGCGTGACGCCGGGACCCGCCGTCCCGCACACCGCGACTGGAGCATCCGTCAACGAAGCGTCGGCCACCGCCGCGAAGGTGCCGGCCTCCTCGTGGCGCACGTGGATGAACTCCACCTCGCCGTTGCGGTGCAGGCCATCGATCACGGGGTTCAACGCGTCACCGACGATCCCGTAACAGCGCCTGACGCCGGCGCCCGCGAGCATCGACCACAACACGTCGGCGACACGTTCAGCCATGCGGCTGTACATAGGTCGGCGTGCCTGTGTCGCAAAGCGTCGTGTGGCAAAGCGTGGGCGTATCGTTCGCTTCGACAACGATCGGACAGGCCCAGGCGCAGAGCAACGATGCCCGCAGTGACCTTCTACTTCGACCTCGGTTCGCCGTTCGCATACCTCGCGGCGGAGCGGCTGGATACATCGCTGCCCCAGCCAGTCGAGTGGCAGCCGCTGCTGCTCGGAGGCCTGTTCAAGGCGAGTGGACGCAGCTCGTGGGCGCTGGGCGACGACGAGCGCCGGCGGGCGGGCATGGCGGAGGTCGAGCGTCGCGCCAGCGACTACGGCCTGCCCGCGATGCGCTGGCCGGAGGCGTGGCCGACGAACTACCTCGTCGCGATGCTCGCGGCCACGTTCGCGTTCAGCGTCGGGCGTGGCCGTGAGTTCACGCGCGAGGCGTTTCGCAACGCCTTCCAGGAGGGGTGGGATCTCAGCGTCCCCGAGCGCGTGTTCGCGAGCGCGACGCAGGCGGGGCTCGACCGCGACGAGCTCGAGGCGGCGACGCGTGATCCGCAGATCAAACAGGCGCTTCGACGCGCCACCGACACCGCGGCCGAGCTGGGCGTGATCGGTGTTCCGACGCTCGTGGTCGACCGGCAGCTCTTCTGGGGCGACGATCGGCTCGAGGACGCCGCGGCTCATCTCGCGAACGTGACGGCCTAGACTCCCGAGCTGTGGACTTCGGGGTCGGCTACTTCGCCACGCACGACGGCGTCAGCCCGGGTGCGATCGCGCGCCTGGTCGAGGAGCGCGGGCAGGAGTCGCTGTTCTTCCCGGAGCACACGCACATCCCCGCGAGCCGCGAGACGGCCTATCCGGCGGGCGGCGAGCTGCCGCGCAAGTACAGCCACACATATGACCTGTTTGTGGCGCTGACGGCTGCCGCTGCGGCGACGAGCAGGCTGCGCGTCGCCAGCGGCATCTGCCTGGTCACCGAGCGCGATCCGATCATCACCGCCAAGGAGGTGGCGAGCGTCGACGAGCTCTCCGGCGGACGCATGGAGTTCGGCGTCGGCGCCGGCTGGAACCGCGAGGAGATGCTCAACCACGGCACCGACCCCCGTACGCGAATGGCGCTGATGGCCGAGCGCGTCGAGGCGATGAAGGCGATCTGGACACAGGATCAGGCGAGCTACCACGGCTCCTACGTCGACTTCGAGCGCATCTGGTCGTGGCCGAAGCCGGCGCAGCGGCCGCACCCGCCGGTGCTTGTCGGCGGCAACGGCCCGACGGTGCTCGATCGCGTGCTGCGCTTCGGCGACGCGTGGCTGCCGAACAACACAGGCGAAGACCTGCTCGCACGAGCGCGCGAGCTGTGGGCCCGGGCCGAGCGCCCGATCGAGGTGATGGTGATGGGCGCGCCCGCAAAGCCGAAGGTGCTCGATGAATTCGAGAAAGCCGGCGTGCGGCGCGTCGTGCGCTGGATCCCCTCGGCGGGACTCGGGCCGGTTGAGCGAGCGCTCGAGCGCTGGGAGGACGCGATCGCCGAGCTGCACGGCGAGTGACGAAGCAGGCCGCTCGCCGCTGCTTTGCGGCAGCCAGGGTCGCGCGCCTGGCCACCGTCGACGCGCACACGCAGCCGCACCTCGTGCCGATCGTGTTCGCGCTCGCCGGCGAGACGATCTACAGCGTCGTCGACGCCAAGCCGAAGCGCACCACCGAGCTGCGGCGCGTGCAGAACGTCAGCGCCAACCCGCGTGCGTCGGTGCTCGTCGATCACTACGACGACGCGGACTGGGGGGCGCTGTGGTGGGTTCGCGCGGACGGGAGGGCGCGGGTGCTGAGCCTGGACGAGCCCGAGGCCGGCGGCGCGCTCGAGCTGCTCGCGCAGCGCTATCCGCAGCAGCGTGCAATCGGTCCCGTGCTGGCGATTGATGTCGAGCGCTGGACGGGATGGTCGGCGTGAGGTCCCGGCGCACTCAGATTCGTCGCTCAGGCTGGTCCGCGGCCGGGCCTCAGGAACACGCCCCGGCGATGCATCTCGGCCAGGCGCGACGCATCGGGATAGCCGCTGCTCAGCAGGGCGGCTGCCTCGCGCTCGACGTCGTACTCGACGCGCACGAGCTCGGGCCGACCGTTCTCGATCAGCAGATAGGACGCGCGCGGGTCGCCATCCCAGGGCATGCCCACGCTGCCGCTGTTCGCGACCGTCATCTTGGTGAGGGTGCGTGTGAACGGACGATGTATGTGGCCGTACACGGCGGTGCTCGCGCCGAGCGGCGCATAGACCGCCGTCAACTCCTGCTCCTCGGCGTCCGGCATCGGCGCTCGCCACAGCTCGCCGGGAGCGGCGTGTACGAGCGCCAGATCCTCGATGCGCTGCTCGGCGGGAAGCCCGCGCAGCCACCGCACCCGCTCCTCGCCGAGCAGCGCCGCCGTCGCGGGTGCGTACTCGTTGAAGATCAGCCTCAGCAGAGTCCGCAGCGCCGACGCGAGCCGTTCCTGGCGCGGGCGCTCCTCGGGACGCCACAGGACCTCGTCGGTATTGCCCACCACGCCGGGCCAGCCCAGCTCGCGCACGCGGTCGATCACCTGCGCGGGTTGTGCGCCCATGAGCGCCAGGTCGCCGCCGTGCAGCACCAGATCGGGCGCCCGCCGCTGAATGTCGGCCACGACAGCCTCGAACGCGGCCAGGTTTCCGTGCACATCTGAGACGACCGCAAGCCGCATCGCCTGAGGCTACTCGCGGCGCAACTCGCGGCGGCCATCCGTGGGCTTGGACGAGGAGCCGTGGCCACGCAGGTCGGGAGCGACCGCGAGATGGTCACGTGAGAACTCTGCGAGCTGGTGACGGTATTGGTACCAACACTGTGGAAACTCGTGCAGGAACACGATCAGTGGCCCTCACCTGCGTGCGCGTAGTGCAGCTCGACACCGTTGACATGTGCGGATTCATGCGCCGGCTGATCGGATTGGAGCGTTTGCTGTGAGTGGGCCATCGCGGATCTCCTCAATTATTAACTTTAATATTTAATGGGATGGGTCGCGTAGTGAAGATCGCACAGCGCGGGCCCGGAATCTCGCGGATTTCGGCCTGCTGCAGCCGCGCTCCATAGGAGTCCGATTTCCGCTAGGCAAGTGCTTGCAGATGTGTCACGGTGTGTCGGTGGACTTCAACTCCGATCGCGTCTGGCAGGCAATCGAGGCGTGCGATCCGCGGTTCGACGGATGGGTCTTCTGCGGCGTGAAGACCACCGGTATCTACTGTCGCCCGAGCTGTCCTGCGCGCACGCCCAAACGCGAGAACGTGCGTCTGTTCGCGTCGGCCGCCGCAGCGCAGGCCGCCGGCTTCCGCGCCTGCAAGCGCTGTCGTCCGGACGCCACGCCGGGCTCGCCCGAGTGGGATCTGCGGGCCGATCTCGTCGGCCGCGCGATGCGTCTGATCGCCGACGGCCTGGTCGATCGCGAGGGGGTTGGCGGCCTCGCCCGCAGGCTTGGCTACACCGAGCGACACGTGCACCGCCAGCTCGTCGCCGTCGCGGGCGCCGGTCCGCTCGCGCTCGCCCGCGCCCAGCGCGCGCAGACCGCCCGCATCCTGCTGGAGACCACCACGCTGGCGATCACAGACGTGACGTTCGCCGCCGGCTTCCACAGCGTGCGCCAGTTCAACGCGACGATCCGCGATGTGTTCGCGCTGACCCCCAGCGAGCTGCGCACGCGAGCGCGCCGACACGGACGCCCCGAGGACAGCGGCGCGCTCTCGCTGCGCCTGCCCTACCGCGCGCCGCTCGACGGCGAGGGTCTCGTCGCGTTCCTCGGGCTGCGTGCCGTCACGGGTGTCGAGGAGGTTCACGACGGCGCCTACCGGCGCAGCCTGCGCCTGCCGCACGGCACCGGCGTGGCGGAGCTGCGTCCCGCGGACGGGCACGTGCACGCCCGCTACTGGCTCTCCGACCTGCGTGACCTCGGCGCCGCCATGCAGCGCTCGCGCGCGCTGCTCGACCTCGACTCCGACCCGCTCAGCGTCGCCGATGTCCTCGGCGCCGAGCCGCTGCTCGAAGCGCTGGTGCGCGCGGCACCGGGACGGCGGGTGCCGGGCGCGGTCGACGGCCACGAGCTGGCGCTCCGCGCTGTGCTGGGTCAGCAGGTCTCGCTGCGCGGCGCCGCGACGCTGGCCGGCCGTCTGACGCAAGCGCACGGCGAGCAGCTCACGCGCCCGCTCGGCGGCGTCACGCATGTCTTCCCCTCGGTCCGGGCGCTCGCCGACGTGGACCCCGCGAAGCTCGCGATGCCGCTCGCGCGCCGGCGCGCGCTGCTCGCGCTCGTGCACGCGCTCGCCGACGAGGAGCTCGTGATCGACGCCGGCGCCGATCGGGGAGAGGCACGGCGCCGTCTGCTGGCGCTCCCCGGGATCGGCCCGTGGACTGCCGAATACATAGCGATGCGCGCGCTGCGCGACCCCGACGCGTTCCTGCCGGGCGATCTCGGCGTCCGCCACGCGCTCGAGCGCCTCGGACAGGCCGGCGAGCCGGCCGCTGCGACGATCCTCGCCGAGCGCTGGCGGCCGTATCGGGCCTACGCGGTGGCGCACCTGTGGGCGTCGCTGCCGGCCGTGAGAGCGAAGCGCGCCCGCGGGGCCGGCGCCACAGCGGACGCCCAGCGGCTCGCCGCGTGAGCGCCCGACAGACTCACCGATTCCCACACACAGGAGGCCCACCGAAATGAGCACACACGCTGAGCAGGCCGCGCGCTTTCTGGCGCTTCACCGGCAGCAGTCGCCGCTGCTGCTGGCAAACGCGTGGGATGTGGGCTCGGCGAAGCTGCTCGCCTCGCTCGGCTTCCAGGCATTGGCCACTACCAGCAGCGGCTATGCGGCGAGCCTCGGGCGCCTGGACTACGGCGTCACTCGCGAGGAGGCGCTCGCGCATGCCGCGGCGCTCGTGGCGGCGACGGACGTGCCCGTGTCGGCGGACTTCGAGGACGGCTTCGCCGCGGACGCCGCCGGTGTCGCCGAGACCGTGCGGCTTGCGCGCGAGGTCGGGCTGGCGGGCTGCTCGGTCGAGGATTGGGATCCCCGCGAGCAGCGGCTGTACGACATCGATACGGCCGGCGAGCGCGTCGCGGCGGCCGCCGAGGCAGGGCACGCGGGCGCCACGCAGCTCGTGCTGACGGCGCGCGCCGAGAACCACCTGCGCGGCAACCCGGACGTCGCCGACACGATTGCGCGCCTGCGGGCCTACCAGCAGGCCGGCGCCGACGTGCTGTACGCGCCTGCGCTCGATCGCCCGGAGGACCTGCGCGAGCTGCTCGCCGCGGTCGAGCTGCCCGTCAACGTGCTCGCTCGCGCCGGCGCGCCACCCGTGTCGGAGCTGGCCGCCTTGGGCGTGAAGCGCATCTCCGTCGGCGGTGGCTTCGCGTTCGCCGCATACGGCGCCGCGGTCAAGGTCGCGAGCGAGCTGCTCACGGACGGGACCTACGGCTTCGCGGAGCTGGCCGCCGTCGGCGGCAAGGCGGCGCGCGCGGCTTTCGGCTGAGCATCGCGCCGCCGCGCGAGGACCCGCACGCGGGTGCCGCCGCGTGGCCTCAGCGTGGGCCCGCCCGGCACCGGGCGCGCCAGCGTGTCCGTCGTGCGCTCGAGCTCGACGCGCGCGAGCAGCTCGCGCAGCACCACCTTCATCTCCAGCAGCGCCAGCGACGCGCCGAGGCAGCGATGCGCGCCGCCGCCGAACGGCAGGAACGAGTAGCCGTCGGGCGGGTCCTCGAGGAAGCGCTCGGGGCGAAACGCGTGCGGTTCGGCGTACGTGCGCGGATCGTGGTGCACGCCGTAGGCGTCGACGAGCACCGCCACGTCCGGTGGGATGCTCCACATCCCGATCGTGAACGGCTCGAGCATGTGACGAGCGCTGGTGATCGGGATCGGCGAGCGGATCCGCAGGATCTCCTTGACGAGCGCCTCCAGGTAGGCGTCCTCGCCCGCGCCCGCTCGTGCCATGACGGTCGGGTGGTGCACCAGCAGTTCCACGCCCCACGCGGTCGCCGTCGCCGTCGTCTCGTGCCCGGCCGCGATCAGCGTGATCAGTTCGTCGCGCAGCTGCTCGTCGCTCAGCCCCTCGCCGTCCTCGTCGCGCGCCGCGACCATCATCGCGAGGATGTCCTCGCGCTCGTCCAGCCGCGGGTCGGCGCGGGTCGCCGCGATGTGCTCGAACAGCAGCGCGTTGAGTTCGTCTTTCAAGCGCCACGGACGCCGCGACAGCAGGTTCCAGCGCGCGCGGCGAGTGAGCTGCGGCACGAACAGCGCGAGGCTGTTCAGCGGCGTGTTCAGCGCGTCGAAGATCCCTCGCAGCCGCTTGCGCATGCTCACGTCGGAGATGCCGAACACCGCCTGCAGGATCACGTCGAGCGTCAGCGCCTGCGCGATCGGCTGCACCTTCACGACTTCGCCCGGGCGCAGCCTGTCGAGCTCGGCCACGGTCAGTCGCTCCATCAGCCGCGCGTAGGACTGGACGCGCTCGCCGTGGAACGGCGGTAGCAGCATCTTGCGCCGCGTGAGGTGCTCGGGCGGCTCGAGCATCAGCATCGACTGCGCGCCGAGGAACGTGCTCAGCAGGTCGTTGCCGTGGCGCTTGCCGAGCGGATCGCCGGTGTACAGCCGCCGGATCACCTCGCGGTCTCGGGTCAGTACCGCCGTCGGCGAACTGCCGACGCGGACGCTGAACGTGTCCCCGTAACGCTCGTGGCCGCGATCGCTGAACTCCGCGTAGCGCCAGATCCGCTGCATCGCCTGCACGGCACGTGGCGTGCGCGGCCCGGGCGGCAGCAGGCCGGCGCGGGCTGCCGTGGCGTCGAGGGCGGCGGACATCCGGATTCACGGTAGTGATGCGGGCGGGGCGCGTCAACGCCATGACAGCACGCTCCTCCTCAGCGGCGAAAGGGGCAGAATGGATGCGATGGCGGTTGAGGGCAACGGAGCGAGCACCCCGAGCGAGGGCCCTCGCAACCTGATTCTCGCGGCGATGATCTTCGCCGTCGCGATGACGTTCATCGATCAGACGATCGTCTCGATCGCGGCGCCCGAAGTGCAGAAGCAGCTCGGCCTGACGAGCACGGGCGTGCAGTGGGCGATCAACGCCTACCTGCTGTCACTGGCGGCGCTGTTCGCGTTCGGCGGGCGCCTGGCGGACACCGTCGGCCACCGCCGCATGGTCACGCTGGGCGTCGTCATCTTCGCCGCCGCCTCGGCGCTGTGCGGATTCACCCCGAAGGGCAGCATCGCCGAGGCGTGGATCGTGACGTTCAGGGTGATCCAGGGCGCCGGCGGCGCGATCATGTTCCCGGCTGCGCTCGCGATCGTGGTGCAGACGTTCGCCCTGCGTGAACGCGGTCGCGCGCTCGCGATCTTCTTCGGCATCGCCGGCGGCCTCACCGCGGTCGGCCCGATCCTCGGTGGTTATCTCACGCAATGGACGTGGCGGGCGATCTTCTGGGTGAACATCCCCGTCGCGATCATCGCGCTGGTCCTGATCGCCGTTTCCAGACCCAGGACGGTTTACCGCCCGGCGCGCATGGACTACCGCGGCCTGGTCCTGATCGCCAGCGGCGTCGCGCTCAGCGTGTTCGGGTTTCAGCAGTCGGCGGTCTGGGGTTGGGGCGATCCCGCGACGGGCGCCTGCGTCGCCGTCGGCGCCGTGCTGCTCGTGGTCTTCTATCGCGTCGAGATGCACACGAGCTCGCCGTTGATGCAGGTGAGCATCTTCCGCGTCCGGCCCTTCCTCGTCGAGAACGTGATCCTCGCGATCTCGATGCTCGTGTTCATCCCGGTGTTCTTCTTCGCGAGCGAGTACGCGCAGATCGCGCTCGGTAAGACGCCATCGGAGGCAGGTCTCTACATCCTCTTCTTCTTCATCGGCTTCGTGGTCGCCGCGCAGGTCGGCGGGCGGATGCTCGACCGCCGCGGAGCCAAGCGGCCGGTGGTGCTCGGCTGTGCTCTGAGCGCCGTCGGCTTCTACCTGTGGGCCGGGAAGGTCACGGGCCTTGACTTCAGCTCCCAGCAGGTGGACATCATCCTCGCCGGCGCCGGCATGGGACTGATGCTCGGTCCGGCGAACACCGATGCGGTCAACCGCGCATCGCGGCTCTCCTACGGCGAGGCAACCGGCATCACGCAGACCGTCCGCAACTACTCGGCCAGCCTCGGGCTCGCGATCCTCGGCACGATCCTCGTCTCGCAGACGCGCTCGCGGATCACCGACTCGCTGATCGGGCGCGGGCTCACGAGCGTGCACGCGCACGCGATCGCCGCCCACCTCTCGCAGTCGCGCAGCGGCAGCGCAACCTCGATTCCCCGCTACGTGCGGCTCGACTTCGCCTACGCCACGCGCTCGGTCCTGTACGTGATGGCGGCGATCATGGTGGTTGCGGCCGTCGTCGCGCTGCTCGGCTTGCGCCAGGGCGTGCAGGAGGAGACGCCGAGGAGCGGAGCCGATTCCGACGCCGACCCCGACACGGGCAGCGAGCGCACGGCGCTGGCCTGAGATGGACGGCGCGGGCGCGACCGGCTTCTCGGCTGACTTCGGTCGAACCGCGTCGGACTACGCCCTGCATCGCGCCGGCTTCCCGCCGCAGCTGCTCGACGTCCTCGCCGCACGCGGGGTGGTGCACCCGCGGGACCGAGTCGTGGACCTCGGCACCGGCACCGGCAGCCTCGCGCGCCTGTTCGCGAGCCATGGATGTGCCGTCACGGGCGTGGACATCGCCGCACCGCTGCTGGAGCAGGCGCGACGGCTGGACCGCGAGCGCGGCGTCGAGGTCGCGTACGCCGAGGCCCCCGCCGAGGCGACCGGGCTGCCGAGCGCGATGTTCGAGCTCGTCAGCGCGGGTCAGTGCTGGCACTGGTTCGATCGCGCGGCCGCCGCCCGCGAGGTGGCGCGCCTGCTGGCGCCGGACGGGCGGGTGCTGATCGCGCACTTCGACTGGATCCCGGTCCCCGGCAACGTCGTCGCCGCCACGGAGGAGATCATCCTGCGCTACACGCCCACGTGGCCGTTCGCGGGCCGCGCCGGCCTCTACCCGCAGTGGCTGCTGGATCTTCAGAGCGCCGGCTTCACCGGCATCGAGACGTTCTCATTCGACCTCGACGTCAGCTACTCGCACGAGGCGTGGGTGGGGCGCGTGCGCGCCAGCGCGCCCGTCTCCGGCACGCTGGATGAGGACCGCGTCGCGGCCTTCTCGCAGGAGCTGACCGCGCTGCTGCGCGAGCGCTTCGCCGCGGATCCACTCGCGGTGCCCCATCGCCTGTGGGCGGTGACGGCGCGGCGGCCCGCCTGACGCGCCCGCGCGCGACTGGCGCGCGGCTCGAAGGACGCTGAGGCCACCCCGGCTGATCTGACTGCCGGGGCGGCCTCCTGGAGGGTCCTACCGATTCAGCGGTGCGCCTACAGTCCGATCCCGAAGTTTTCGCATTTCGCTTTGAACGACGGGTTCGGGGTTGCGCTGAGCTGGTTGAGAACGTTCTGCAGCGCGGGTGAGTCCGATGCCATGCCGATGTGCTCGACCGGGTCGGTCGGGCACTGTTCCTGGAGCAGGATGTCCGTCACGTTCGGCCCGTGCAGGAACGCGTTCGTGTACGGCGTCACGACCTCGTCGTGGTCGGTCTCGATCACCGCGTATTTGACGCCTTCGGCGAGCGGTTCGCCCGAGCCGAACAGCTTCGTGATGAACGCCGAGGTGTCCTCCTGTTCGACCAGCGACGGGGCGCCGATGAATTCGATCAGGTGCGCCAGTCCGGGTGCCCACGGGAAGCTGTTGAGCAGCGTGACGAGTCCGTCCTCGTTGGTGCCGTGGTTGCTCGGCGCGAGACCGACGAGCTCGTTGACCTTCGATGCCCCGCCCAGGAAGTGGATGTAGTAGTTGGGCATCATCCCGCCCTGCGAGTGGCCGACGAGGTCGACCTTCGCCGCTTTCGTCTTCGACAGCACCTGGTTGACGAACGACGAGAGTTCTTCGGCCGAGCGTTCGATGTGGCCGAGCGCGTCGATTCGCCCGAAGTCAGACAGGCCCGTTTCGCCGTAGTTGAACGTGTACACGCAGTAGCCGGCGTTTGCCAGCAGCGGCGAGAGCGTGACGAAGTTCGATCCCTCGTCGGACAGCGTCGCGATCACCAGCACCACCGGGTAGGGATGCGCGGAGCTCGGTTTGCAGTTGTTGTTCGCACCCGGCACCAGCGTCGGGTAGTAGAGCTCGGCGTTGATCGATTCGACCTCCGCGGCGGAGCCGTAGTGGACGGGCAGCGCCGCGCTCGCGCTCGCCGGCACCCCGACCGCCACGACCGTCGCTAGCGCTGCGACGGCGAGCAGCATCCTCAGTTTCAGCGTCTTGAACATCAGTTCCTCCCTCGTTTTTTCGCCACCGCATTTCCATGCGCGGCAGCAATATGCGACAAACCTAACAGGATGTATCAAACGCTGTCAATCGCGAGATCGGGCCGCCCTCCCCGGCGCTGAAAGCGGGCGAGTGGTATGGTCCTCGCCGCCACGCGGCCGAGGGAACCCGGTGGGAATCCGGGACTGACGCGCAACGGTATGGACAGCTGGTCGTAGAGGCCGGCTGTTTCCGAGTCCGACTACTCACCGGGTGGCACCGACATACGGACCCTGCTCTCGCGATGGAGCGGTGGGTCGTGACCTCTCTCGCTTCTGCAGCGGGACGGCGACGCCCCCGCCCCCCTAACAGAAGGAGATCCATCTCATGCGACCCATCACCCGTCGGCTGGCGCCATTGGCGCTTGCCGCAATCGCGCTCGCGGCACCAGCCGCGGCCAGCGCCTCAAAAGGGGCCTCACCAGGTCCGAAGGCGGCCGAATGGCTCGCCTCGCAGCTGCAGCCGAGTAGCCCGGGCTCCTACTGCGAAGTGTTCGGCGAAAAGTCGGTGGGAGAGACGATCGAATGCACGCTCGCGTTCAAGGCCGCCGGCCCGAGCTTCAACGCACAGCGCGAAGCCACGTACAGGTGGATCCTCGCGAACAAGAGCGCGTACGTGGGCAGCGAACCGTGTGCGACGACCACGCACGCGCTGTCGGCCGGCGCGGTCGCGAAGCTCGCGCTGGCGGTGGAGGCGCAGGGGCAGAACCCTGAAAACGTCGAAGGGCGCAACCTGATCGCCGACCTGAAGTGCCTGCAGGTCCCCTCCGGGAGCGAAGCCGGCCGCTTCAGCGACAAGAACCAGACCAACTTCTCCAACGTGAGCGGCCAGTCGCTGGCGATCATCGCGCTGAAGGCGTGCGAAGTCGACTGCACGGGCAAACCGAACCTGAAAGCGTGGGTCGAACCGGGCGCGGCGTACCTGCGCGGCCAGCAGTGTGCGGTGAAGAAGCCGAAGACGTTCAACGGCGCGTTCCGCTCGACGATGGGCCTGGCGGCCAACACGTGCAACGACGAGCCGCCGTTTGAAAACGAAAGCGAAAACGAAAACGCGGTCGAAGTCGACTCCACCGGCGCCGCCGTCCAGGCGCTCGTCGCGGATGGGACGAGCGAATCGAAAACGGCGGCAGCCGCGGGCCTGAAGTGGCTGAAGAAGCAGCGCAAGAGCTCGCGCTACTGGGAGAACTACTGCAGCTTCGAAGAATCGTCGGTGATCTTCCCGAGCGTCAACAGCACGGCGCTCGCGATCATGGCCGACGTCGAGGGAGGCGCTTCCCTGGGCAAAGCGGAGAAGTGGTTGGGAGGCATCGTCGAAGCGCAGCCCCCCGGTCAGTCCGGCCTGACAGCGTGCACCGAAAGCGGTCCGCCTGAAGTGCTGTCGACCACGCAGGGCGTCATCGGCCTGTACGCGACCAGCTACCCACGCCTCGTGGGACTGCCGTAGGCATGGGCAGCGCCCGGGAACGAGCACCAGACGCGCTCCCGGGCGCCGCACTGCTGTGTGCCCGCGCGCTGCCGGCGCTGCTCGTGCTGCTCGTGCTGCTTGCGCTCGCCGTGCACGCGCCCGGCGCGGTCGCAGCGAACGTGGCCAACCCGGACCCGGCGCTGATCGAACGCTGGGAACCGTGCGAACCGAACACGGGCGTCACGGTGATCGTCGACGATCAGAAGATCGGTACCGGCAAGATCTATGTGGGTTGCGCACCGGGAGCACAGGGCGACGGCGTCGAAGCGCTCCAGAACGCCGGCTTCGCGCTCGAAGGCACCTCCGGATACGGACTCGCTTTCATCTGCCGCATCGACGGCGAGCCGACGCCCGCAGAAACGGCGTGCGAAAGCACGCCAGGTGGTGGCGCCTACTGGTCCTACTGGCGTGGCAAGCCCGGCGGCAGCTGGGGTTTCAGCGGCGTCGGCGCCAAGAGCCCGCAGAGCGCCTCGCCCGTCAACTCTGTCGAAGGCTGGTCCTTCGGCGGCGGTGGCGCCCCGCGGATCGAGCCGATGGACGGGAGCGGGCCGTCGTCGTTCACCCTGCCACCGCCGCAGGAATCATCGGCGATCCCTGCCGCACTCGCGCGCGAATGGCTCGCGAAGGCGCTCGACGAGACTGCGGAACTCGCGGAAGAACTTGAAGTGAAGAACGCCGCAGAACATCCCGACGTCGAAGAAGTGCTGCCCGGGGTGCTCGCGCTCGCACGCGCCGGCGTGGAACCGGCGAAGCTGAAGCCGATCACCGACTGGCTCGCCCGAAGCTGCGAAGTGAAACACGCTCCGGTCGAAGGCTGTCCGCTACGCGAACTCGCCAACCCCAAGGAAAAGTACCCAGAACGCTTCGCGCTGGCCGCGCTGGGACTGCAGGCGCTCGGACAGAACCCGTCGAGCTTCGCCGGTGTGGATCCGCGCGGCGAACTCGAAGAAATGGTGAAAAGCAACGGCGAAGTCAAAAGCGAAGGCAGTCACAGCAAGGACGTCGAACTGACGGCCCCGACCGTGCTGGCGCTCGCGCGCACCGGCATGCTGTCCGAAAAGGATCTCGAGACAGTCGATCTGATCCTCGCCGAACAGAACGCTGCCACGGGCAGCTGGGAAACGACGACCGCCGCGAGCACCGAAGCGCTCGCAGCGCTCGAAGCCGCGCGCGAACAGGGCGCGACCGTGCTCGGCGACAGTCGCCTTGAAAGGATCGATGTAGCCCTGCGCGCCGCGGGCGTCTACCTGGAAAGCATCCAGGAAGCCGGCGGTGGCGTCCGTGAAGAGCAGAGCGCCGAAGCCGTCTATGACCCGAGCGTCAAATCAACCGCGCTTGGCGCGGTGGGCCTGGCGCTCGCCGGCCACCAGGCCGCGGCCGAACGGGCCGCCAAGTGGGTCTCCCGCTACCAGGTGACTGCCGAATACGCAGGTACCGGAAACCCCGAAACTGGTGAACACACGCCCGCGGAAGATGTGATCGGCGCGTTCCTGCCAAGCGAAGCCGCCCTGCGCAACGCGCTCGTCGCCGGTGTCGGATCCAACAACGCCCACGGCAAGTTCTTTGAAGCACGCGCGCCGACGGCAGATGCGCTGCTCGCGCTCACGACGGTCGGTCCGTACGCCGAACCGAAAAGCCCGCCGCTTGGCGGCGGGGGCGAAGTTCCGGGCCCGGGCACGACGACCGGCACGACATCCCCACCCGGCTCACAAGGGGTCCTGAGCAGCCTCAGCACCAGCGCGATCCTCGTACAGGGGCTGCAGCTGGACGGGCTGGGCAGCGAGCGCGGCCTCGTGGGAGTCAGTTGGCGAGTCCTCGAAACGGGCGTGGGTCTGAGATCGTGGACGATCTCCTCAAATCTGCTCGGCGTCGAGGGCGCGGGCGAGGTGGTCAGGGCAACGGGTGGCGCGGGCTCGAGCTCGACGCTCCTAAAGCTCCCCCCAGGAGCCGCCTACGCGCTTCAGATCACATTCACCGACGCCTTGGGACACAGCTCGACCATGCAGATAGGCAGGGTGATCGTTCCCTACGACGATCGCTCGAGCGAGCTGCATTACCGCGGTCGCTGGCGCCAGATCAAGCAGGCCGGAGCCTGGCTCGGAAGCGTCAGCCGCGCGAGCGCCGGTGCGCAGGTCTCGCTGACGCTCGCCGCCGGTCGGCCGATGTTCCTAATGCGCGCCACGAGTGCGGTAGCGAAGGTGGAAATCCGCGCGGGCTCCCATCGTCAGGTGTTGGCGATCGCATCAGGTCGTGCAGGCGCCCCGCGCCAGATCACAGCGCTGCAGCGCTCCAAGGCAGGACCGGTCAGCCTGCTGGTGCTGAAGGGAACGGTCGAGCTCGATGGCGTGGCCGTCGAACGCTAGAGCGTCGCGTGGCATGCCGCGGTCGTGGGCGTTGAGCCTCGCGCTCGGCGTGCTGCTGATCGCCTGCATGGCGGTTCCGGCGCTCGCAGCGCCCGACAACGAAGCCAACGCGGAGCGGCTCGACAGCACCGTGCGGTTCCTGGAGAGCGCGCAGAACAGCGACGGCGGCTTCAGCGCCAACGGCAACAAGCTGGAAGCCTCCGATCCTGAGCTCACCGCCTGGGTGTCGATCGCGCTCGCCACGGCCGGCATCAACCCTCAGAACCAGTCCCAGCAGGGCGGTGTGAGCGCCTACACCTACCTGAGCGAGCACACCGGCGAACTGTCGGAAACGACCAACTTCGAGCGTGTGCTGCTGGTCGTGGACGCCGCGGGCACCTCCCCTCAGGACTTCGGTGGTGTAAACCTCCTCCAGTCGATCCTTAACCGCCAGCTTCCGGGCGGAGGCTTCTCTCACGAAGAAGGCAGCGATGCACTCGGGGTAAATGACACTATCTTCGCCATCATTGCGCTCAGCCCGATCGACGAACAGAGCGTCCAGAAAGCAGTCGCTCGCGCGGTGGAATGGCTCGAGGACGCGCAGAGCTCCGACGGTAGCTGGTCCCTCACTCAAGGCGCACAGGGCAACGTCGATATCACCGCCGCCGCGGTCGAGGCACTGAACGCTGCGGGCGTGCACGACAGCGTGGCGCAGCGCAAGGCGTTCGAATACCTCCACGCTGCCCAGGACCCTGACGGAGGCTTCCCCGAATATGTAGCCATACCCGAATCGGACAGCGCGTCGACGTCCTGGAGCGTCCAGGCGATCTGGTCGGCTGGGGAGAACCCCGAAACGTGGACGCAGAACAGCTCGGGCAAGGAACCGCTCGACTACCTCGAATCTTTGCAGCGCGAAAATGGCAGCATCCAGTGGAAGGTGGGTAGCGACGAAGAACCGGTGTGGATGACCGCCTATGCCGCTCCCGCGTTCGCAGGGCGGCCGCTGCCGCCCCCCTTCGTCCCTCTCCAGGTTTCCAGCAGCGTCCCGCCCGCAAGCGGCAGCGGCGTGATCGCAGGAGGCGGCGGCGACGGCGCGCCGCTGTTCAGCCGACCCCAGCCGCAAAGCGTGGGCCACACGCCTGGGGGCGCGAGGCAGCTGCATGCTGCGCGGGGGCATGACGGCAGGAAGACCTCCAGACGTAATCGGGAGCCCGATTCAGGCCCGACGGCCGACGCGCTGACGATCGAGGCATCTGGCGCGGGCGAACCTCCGGCATCGAATCAGCGCCACCCACAACACCGCCGTGGGGCACGAGCCGCACCGACGTCCCGCTCGGCGGCCGGCAACTCGTCGAGCGGGTCGGGCTCAGCCGTCACGGGCCTCGTCATCAATGCGTCGGACGACACGCCGATCGCCCAATTCGGCGCTCCCGGCCTGCGCAGCGCCGGCACGGATGAAAACCCCACACAATGGATCGCGATCGCGCTTGCCGGGCTGATCGTGGGGCTGATCCTCGCGGGCTCGCTGTTGGAGCGAAGGCGCCCCGAGGTGATCCTGTGAGCACGCTCCTCGCCACCGACAACATCGCCGAAGCGCTCGCGCGGATCGCCTCCGCGCTGCGCACCCCGGTGCTGGTGCTTGCGCTGCTCGTGCTGCTCATCTGCGCTCTGGAAACAGGCCGCTTCGCCACCGAGCTGTGGTCGCGGTGGCGGGCCGGTCGCGGCTCGCTGCGGATCCTTGTCCGGCAGGTGATCGCCGATCCTGCGCAGGCCGCGGCGCTCTCCCGCCGGGCGCCCAGCGCCTTCGCTGCGGACGCGCTCGTGCAGATCGCGCGCGCGATCCTCGCCGGCGAAAGCGTGGGGGTCGAGTACGCGCTGGCCGACTACGAGCTGGCGGTCGAGCGACGCCTCGAGCGCACCCGCATCCTCGTGCGCGCCGGGCCCGCGCTCGGCCTGATGGGCACGCTGATCCCGCTGGCACCAGGTCTCGCGGCGCTCGGCCACGGCGACGTGGCGACGCTGGCGACGGACCTGCGCACGGCGTTCGCGGCCACCACGATCGGGCTGCTCGTCGGCACTGTCGCGTTCGCGCTGACGCTCACGCGCACGCGCATGTACAGCGAAGACCTCACCGCCCTCGAGCGCGCCGGCGTCTACATGAACGCGACCGCCGCCGTGCCGGCCGCAGCCAACCAGCCGGTCGCGCCCGGCGAGCCCGTCGCACAGCGCCAGCCGCCGATACCCGTCCCGCCCGTCGCGCGCCCGATCGCCGTCACGGCCGCCGGTCAGCCGGTGGCACCTCCGCCCGCGGAGAGAGGGAGATGACCCGCCACACGGGCCTCGGCCGCCACAGCGGAACCAGGGAGGCCGTCGGCGACCCGCTGGAAGGGCTCGTCAACCTGTTCGACATCGGCATCGTCCTCGCGGTCGCCTTCTTGATCGCCGGGCTGGGCCTCACGCTCAACGACTCCAAGCACACATTGCAGAGGCGCACACCGACGACCCAGCGCACGCAAACGCTTCCGTCTCCGGCCGGCGCGCCCACCGCGAGCGGTCACGGCCAACCCGTCGGCACGGTCTATCGGCTCAGCGACGGGCAGCTCGTGTACGTCCAGAAGCAGCGATGAGGCTGACCAGGATGTCGTGTGTCGCCGTGCTCGGCGCCGTCGCGCTCGCGGGTTGTGGTCTTGGCGCGGGACCAGCGCCGAGCGCCGTCACGCTGGTCGTGACGAGCGGCTTTGGCGCCCGCGTGCTGCACGCTGCCGCTGCGCTCAAGGTGAAGGGTCAGGAGACGGCGATGAGCCTGCTGCAGCGCAACTACCCCGTCGCCACGGGCGACGGCGGCGGCTTTGTGGAGAGCGTCGATGGGCTCTCCGCGGGACAGGAAGCGGGACAGTCGGTCGACTGGTTCTACTACGTCAACGGCGTCGAAGCGACCCGGGGAGCCGATGCGACGAATGTGCACTCCGGCGATCGCATCTGGTGGGACAGGCACGACTGGAGCCAGACCGAGACGGTGCCCGCCGTCGTGGGGTCATTCCCGGCGCCGTTCCTGAACGGGATCGAAGGCAAGCGACTGCCGGTTCGCGTCGAATGTGCTTCGGTCGCCGGTTACGCCTGTCGCACGGTCACCGCGCGCCTGCACGCGCTCGGCATCGCGGCCTCAACCACGACGATCGCTCGGGCTGGCGCCCGGCAGTCGCTGCGCGTGCTCGTCGCGCCGTGGGCCGGCATCGAGGGCGAGCTCGGTGCCCAAAGCCTCGATTACGGGCCGCGCGCAAGTGGCGTGTACGCACGCTTCTCAAGCGATGGGCGGGCGCTCACGCTGCTCGATCAGACCGGAGGCTCGGTCCAAACCCTGCGCAGCAGCGGCGGCCTGATCGCGGCGACACGTCGCGCGCCGGACCCGCCGGTGTGGCTGGTCACCGGGACCGACGGCGAGGGCGTGGAGCTCGCTGCGCGTGCGTTTGACCAGCGCGCCCTGCAGAACCGCTTCGCGGTCGCGGTTGGGCCGGCAGGCGCGATCGCGCTGCCGGATCGGACACCGAGCGGATGAAGCCGATGACGCTGTTCTACCGTCGCCTGCCGAGCCCACTGCACGCCGCGCGCGCCGGCGTGGCGGCGCTGTGGGTGGCGGCGCTGACGGTCGCGGCGCTGCTGCTGTTTCACCCGCTGGTCCTGCTCGCCTTGCTCACGGGCGTTCTCTGGGCCGGCGCGGGCGCCGGCGTCGGACGCCCGCTGCTGCGCTCGCTGCGAACGGGCGCGATCGTGTGGCTGCCGATCGTCCTCGTCAACGTGCTCGTCTCTCGCGAGGGCGTCACGGTGTTCGCGCGGCTCGGCAGCCTCGGTCCGTTCGGCCAGGGAAACCTCACCGTTGAGGCGCTCCTTTACGGTGCGGTGATCGCCCTGAAGGTGACGCTGCTGATCCTCATCACGACGCTCGCGAGCCTCACGATCGACCCCGACGAGCTGCTGAGGATCCTGCGGCGTCTGTCGTTTCGCTCGGCGCTCACGGCATCGCTTGCCACGCGCATGATCCCCGTGCTCGTCGCCGACGCCCAGCGGCTGGCGGAGGCGCAGCGGACACGTCCCGACGGCCCGCCGCGTGGCGCGCGCGGCCGCGTGGCGCTGCTGCGCGCGGTGATCACCGGCTCGCTGGATCGGGCGATGGACGTCGCCGCCACGCTCGAGGTGCGCGGCTTTGCAAGCGCGAGCCGGGCGCCGCGCCTGGTGCGTCCATGGTCGCGCCACGACATCGCCTTCCTCGCCTCCGCCGTGGCCGTCCTCGCACTGGCCGGCTGCGGGCGGCTCGCAGGAGCGGCGAGCTTCAATGCCTATCCGGAACTTCACGCCCCCGTCAGCGTGGGCACCCTGGTGCTGTGCGCGGGGCTCATCGCAGCCGTCGCGCTGCCGTTCACCGATCGCCGGGGAATCGACTGATGAGCGCGCCGCTGTTGTGCTTCGAGCAGGTGAGCTACCGCTACCCGGGAGCAGCCTCGCCGGCGCTGAGCGAGGTCAGCATCGAGATCCAGCCCGGCGAGTTCTGCCTGCTCGCGGGGCTCTCCGGGCACGGCAAGTCGACGCTGCTGCGCGCCGCCTGTGGCCTCGTGCCGCACTTCCATGGGGGGCACTTCGCGGGCCGTGTCACGCTCGCCGGCCTCGACACGCACGAGCATGGGCCCGCGCGCCTGGGCGCGTTCGCGGGGGTCCTGTTCCAGGATCCCGAGACCCAGCTGGTGATGAGCAGCGTGCGCGCCGAGCTGGCGCTCGCGCTGGAGAACCGCGGGCACAGCGCCACGGCCGTCGCTCGCGGCGTCGAGGAGGTCGCGCTCGCGCTCGGGATCGACTCGCTGCTCGATCGCACCACGCACGAGCTCTCCGGCGGGGAGAAGCAGCGCGTCGCGCTCGGCGCTGCGCTCGCGGGCCGGCCGCGGCTCGTGTTGCTCGACGAGCCCACCTCCCAGCTCGACCCGGTCGCCGGGGACGAGCTGATCGGCCTCTTGCGCAGGCTCAACCAGGAGTGGGAGACGACGATCGTCCTGGCCGAGCACCGGCTCGAGCGCTGCCTGTCCTCCGTCGATCGCGTGATCGCCATGGATCGGGGCCGCATCGCCTGTGACAGCGCCCCACACGCGTTCCTCGAGTGGGCCGCCAAGCACTCGCCGGCGCTGCAGACACCAGCCGCCAAGCTGTTCGCGCTCACCGGTCTGCACCCCGCACCGACGGGTGTCAGAGGAGCACGCGCGACGCTGCGCGCGCACGGCCTGCTACCCGAGGAGTGCCCGCCACAGCCCGTCGGCCGATCCAAGCCGAAGGCAAGGGCGCGGCGCGCCGCCGTGCCGCCCGCAGCGCTCGAGTGCTCGGGCGTGTGGCACGAGCTGCACCGGGGTCCGGCGATCCTGCGCGGCGTCACGCTGCGTGTGCAGCCTGGTGAGAGCATTGCCCTGATGGGCCGAAACGGCGCCGGCAAGTCGACGCTGCTACGCCACGCGGCCGGGCTGCTCGAGCCCACCAGGGGCCGCATCGCGCACGCGGGCAGGGTGGCGCTCCTGCTGCAGAACCCCGGCGACTACTTCGTGCACGACCGCGTCGCCGACGAGGCCCCGCCGCAGGCGCTGGCCGCCTTTGGGCTGACCGAGCTCGCGCAGCAGAACCCGCGCGACCTCTCAGGCGGCGAGCGCCAGCGCCTGGCGCTCGCGATCGTCACCGGCTCGGGCGAGGCGCCGGCGGTGCTCGCCCTCGACGAGCCCACCCGCGGCATGGACCGCGAAGCCAAGGCCGAGCTGGCGCAGGAGCTGCGTCGCCGCGCCGCGCAGGGGCAGGCCGTGATCGTCGCCACGCACGACCCGGAGTTCGCGGCCGCCTGCGCCGAGCGTGCGGTCCTGATGGCCGACGGCAGAGTGATCGCCGACGGGACGGCCGCGGAGCTCCTCGCCGGCCGGTGGTATCTCGC
>Ga0210388_10001001_pt1 | contig 22455 bp, 12 predicted proteins | sample IncBWC19OmetaG_FD_155485 | JGI IMG/M metagenome (GOLD analysis project Ga0210388, IMG submission 155485) | Forest soil microbial communities from Barre Woods Harvard Forest LTER site, Petersham, Massachusetts, United States - Inc-BW-C-19-O ...
TGCGTTCCCCGGCTTGCCGTGGCCAGTTTCAAGGATGCCGAAATTCCCAGTGTCGCTCGCCACCCCTGCAGTGCCGCGCAGGGAAAGCCATGCGCCATGCACAAAGCCCGCCGGCAGACAGGTGCGGCGAAGACCGCGCTGGTCGATAGAATCTTGAGTATCCGGGGATTCCTCAACTGGCTCCAGCGTCTCGCAACGCCTGATGTAGGAATCACCTCGGCGGCGATCCCCAACCCCTGAAAGCCCGCGCGCAACGCCTCAGCAAAACTTCGCACGCCGCCGGTCTCGCGGCCTCCGGTGATCAGGACCCGGGACGGTCTCCCCATTTCTATTTCCGGCTCCTCTGGCATTGGCTTTCCTTTATCGGCGTTCGGTGTGCTGCTCCCTTACCCGCATCAGTCCTGGAAGAATAGAAAATCGTGAATATCCGAATCTACGAATCCATCTCGAACCCAATCGCAAACATCCGCCGGCCGCACTTCCGTGTGCGCTGAGTTGAGCATTCTGCATTGATACCCGTGCCTCCAGAACACTTCGAAGGCCTCGGCAAACTTTTTGCTCACTCCACCCGGAATCACTTCGCCACTGAGCAGGATTTCGACCAGCCAGGTCGGCTTTGGATACCTGTCGAGAGTCTTCGCGGCGCCGGCCAGGACATCCAACTCGAACCCTTCCACGTCCATCTTGATGAGAAGCCTTTCATTTTGAAACCTGCCGGCGACGATGGTGTCGAGTGTCGTGAGCGGCACCACGCTCGACTGCGCTTCGCCGGCCTGCGCCCAGCCCGGAACAAACGAAGATATGCCGCCAAATCCGTAAATCTGTCCCAGGCCGGGCTTCGCAGCCAGGCCGAGCGGAAAGACCTCGATGTCGGAAAGCCGGTTCTCCCACAGGTTCCGATAAAGAAACTTGAGGTTTCTTGCCGAAGGTTCGAACGAGATGGTTGGCACTCCCAGGCTCGCGGCTAGACAACTGTAAAACCCCACGTTCGCCCCAATGTCAATCACCGCGGCGTGAGTTTTTATCAACTCCAAGAAAGTCTCAACCTCAGCTGTCTCCCATCCCGGACTGGCCATGATGGGATCGCCGGCCAGCGTAAAGCCGTAGGCTGTCTCAAGCGACTGCTGGCGATGCGCCGCGTCGCGAAGCAAACGATACGACCGCCCCAGCGGCGGCGCATACGTATCGATAACCTTTCTGCATCTTGAAAGAAACATCACGACTTCCTTATTGCGTCTACGCCGCTTGAATCTGATTCCGGCACTATGCAAGCGCGTCAACAGCTAAGTAGTTTCGCCGGGCGCCCGAATAGATTGCCCATGCGAGGGGAAGGCCGATCAGGACAGTAGCGGCAAAATAGCTGAAAGCCGCACCGGTAGCGCCCCAGCGCGCAGCGCTTATCGCGGTCAACGAAAGGGTCACCGACGCAACAACGACGGATTGCGTGAGAAACGGTTCGCTCTTGAACGACCGCAACAGGATGGCGAGGCTCTGCACCACGAAGCTGGCCCCGGATGCGAGCATCAACAAGGCAAACAGCCACGGCGATACAATCCGGTCTGCCAGGTGTGGCGCAACTCGCGGCATTACGACGACCGCGCCGCAGGCAACCGCCGCGAACAAAACAAATACCGCCAGCGATTGGCCCAGCGTACGCGAATACAAGCGGTCAAGTTCCTGGAACTCGCGTTTGGCAATCAGGCGCCCAAACGGCGTGGTCTTGGTCGACGTCCAGGCCAGCGCCAGGACTGCCATGTAAAGCGTAATGCTGAGCGACATGCCCATTCGTCCAGCCTCGATGGGTCCGCGCAGAATAAACAGAATGGGGATCAGTATCTGGACTGTGAAATAGGAACACATCCAGCTGACAGCGATGCGCCATTGAAAGGGCCAGACCTCCCGGTTCCAGACAATGGCGTCTTCGCCGGCCGGATGCGAAAGAAGCCCCGCCAACAGGCGCCGGCGCTTTGCCAGGAAGACAAGACCGGTGCCCACATAGCCCACAATGGCCATCCCCGGCGAATAGAGACCGCGATGCAACAGCATCGGGGCCCAGGCGCATACGGAAGTGGCCAGAGCCTGCGCCAATCGCATCGAAGCTACGGCGCGCACCTGTCCACATCCCTCCAGGAAAGAATAGAAAGGCATGCACCACAGGCCTGCCGCGGATGCGATTACGGCCAGTATCCACGGTCCGCGCCATGCCACCTGCACCGCTCCAGCATTGCCATGGAGGGCGAAGAAGACCATCCCCAGCGGAATCAAAAGCACCGCCATAAAAACCGCTGCCGCCGAATACCAGCGCAGACTCAGTTGCAGTGTTGAAGCCAGCCGGGCGTGAGCCACCTGATCGCCGGCAACCGCGCCGTCGCGGCCGAACTCAAGGTGAATACACTCGTGCGCAGCCAATTGTTGAATTACAAACGAGAACCCCATCTCAAATACCAGTTGCAGAGAAACTAGGCTGAGCAGCGTGTAATAGTAGCCCTGCTCTACGGGACTGAGGAACCGGGCAATCATCAGCACCGTGCCGGTACTGCCCACAATGCTCACCAGTCTCGCCATGAATGTGTAAGCTACGGCCCCGTCAACCCCTAGAATTTTGCGCAGGCTCATCGCGGGCCTCCGGCCATGGTGGCTTCGAAGGCCGTGGTCCACGAGCCGCAGACAATCCGGCTGCGATTTAAAACGACGGCGACTTCGGCCGCTGCCGCCGCCAGCAACCCCAGGGGCAAACAACAAATCAAAGCACCCGCTGCGATCCATATCTTGATCAGATACGAAGGCTGGTCCGGCACCACTGCCGGATCCACCACCTGCACCAGCGATCCCTGGCGAGCCTCGTCCACCCGCGCTCCCTCATACTGGCGCGTCAGCAGGTCCTGGATCGTCTCGCGATACTTCACCTCGCGCAGTGCGCGCGCATAATCCAAACTGGCCTGCGTCACCGTGCCTTTGGGAGCAATCAAGTCGCCGGAGCTGCGGTCGTTGGCCGCATCCATCGTCGCCAGTTGTCCCTCAAGCGCACTCAACTCCTGCTCAGCTCGCTCCAAGTCGGGATTCTGATCGGCGGCAAACTCGCGCATCGCCCTGATCTCCACCTGCTTGGCCGCAAGCTGGCCGCGCAACACAGCCGCCGAGGCAATCATGGTGCGGTCCTGGCCCTCGGCATCGATGATGCCGGTGCGCTGCTCGGTCTGCTTCATATCTTCTTCAGCGCGCGAAAGATCGTCGTGCGCAATGCTCAATTGCCGTTCGTAAAACAGCCTCCGCTGCGATGCCTCTGTAATGGCCAGCGTGGCGGAGAAACTCCGGTACTCCTCCACCCAGCCATTGGCCATCTCGGCCGCTCTCGCCGCGTCTCGGTCCGTCACCGAAAGGTGAATCAGCCCATCCTTCAGGCCATTATCCACATGCGTGTGCTCCTCCCATTTGTTGCGTGTGCTGGACATGTACCTGCGGTGGTAGACACTCTGAAGATGAAAGCGCTCCACCATCGCGTCCTCCACCGTCCTGCTCTTCAGCAGGGCAACCTGCTGGTCGTTAGGATTCTTGATGCTCAGCCCGCCGCCCGAAGACGCCAGCGCCCCCACTCCGCTCAGTTGCGCCATCATCGCCGCGGACGACGACGCGCCGCCCGCCTGCGGCGGCATGATCACCACCACAGCCGTGTAACGGCTGGGCAGTAGCAATGCAACCAGCAATCCGCCGCCCAAAATCGCAAGCGCTGTGATCCATACCAGCCTCTTCCGCCTGACAGCCACGCGCAGCCAGATCAGCTGCGGGCTGTTCCCCGGTGCCCGTGCACGCGAAACGGAATCGTGTTCTTCAACTGGCACCCGGTCATTCCTCGTGGAACTATTTCCAAGCTAAGGGTTGAGGGGTCGAAAGGCGATGCGGGAGTGTTCAAGATAAGTTGCTTGGAGCCATTTATGGGAAGCGCCTCATGATGCTGTTCAATTCTGGGAATTCCCGCCCGCCCTCTTCCATTTTGTCTTCGCCGTCCGCAAGGTAATCAGAGAAGAATTCAGGTCATGAGAATTTTTTCATCGTTTCGTCTTCGTTCATCCCGATCCGCAATCGCCTGGCTTGCCGTGATTGCGGCCATCGCCTTGTTCACATCCCTGCTCCACGCACAGACAACCTGCCCCGACGGCAGCGCGCCCGATGCCCTCGGATGCGCCGGCCTTCAAAATGTTCCCTCTCCGTCGCCCGGCGCCCCGTCGGCGCTAAACATTACCGACCGTGCCCCCGGTGAAACGCCCAGCGCCGACAATTCGACAGCAGCCTCAGCCAATGGCAGTCTCCCCACCGGAGCAAACTATTCGGAGAACCCAACGCGGAACGCACGAAAACCGCCCGAGATGCGCAATGTTCCGCCCGAGCCGCCCTCCGAGTTCCAGCAATTCGTACTCGCCACAACCGGCCAGACCCTGGCCATATACGGAGCCAAACTCTTTACCACGCAGCCAGCGGGATTCGGCGCCATCGACCACGGGCCTGCGCCCGGCGATCTCATCATCGGCCCCGACGACGAGCTGCGCATCCGCATCTGGGGCCAGGTCAATTTCAGCGCCAATCTGCGCGTCAGTCGCGAAGGAGAGATTTATCTTCCCAAGGTAGGCGCGGTGCATGTAGCCGGCATGCCATTCTCTGCGATACCGGATCACTTGCGCAGTGTGATGGAGCGCGTCTATCGCAACTTCGAGCTCAGCGTCGACTTGGGAGATATTCATACCATCCAGATTTACGTTGCAGGCATGGCGCACCAGCCAGGCGAGTACACGGTAAGCGCGCTCAGCACCATGGTCGACGCCGTCTTTGCCACCGGTGGTCCCTCTGCGGCAGGGTCCATGCGCCACATCCAGTTAAAACGCGGAGGTAAGGTGGTTGCCGATTTCGATCTCTACGCGCTGCTGGTAAACGGAGACAAATCCGGCGATATGCAACTGCAACCCGGGGATGTGCTCTACATCCCACGCACGGGGCCGCAGGTTGCGCTCATCGGCAGCGTCCGCCAGGCGGGCATCTACGAGCTGCGCGGCGAGGAGCCGGTCGAGCAGCTTCTCCAAACCGCCGGTGGTGAAACGGCCGTCGCCAATGGCGCGCGTCTTTCTCTGGATCGAATCGAAGATCATGCGCGGCGTCGCGCCTTTGAGGTTTCCACCGATTCCACGGGCCTTGCCACGCTCTTGTCCGACGGAGATATACTGCGCGTCGATCCCATCATTTCCATCTATCGCGATTCCGTCACATTGCGCGGAGCTGTAGCCAATCCGGGTCATTTCCTCTGGCATCCGGGAATGCGCCTGAGCGAACTGATCCCCGAGCGTGACGCCCTGCTCAAGCGCGATTACTGGTGGCAGCGCACCAAACTCGGCCTGCCCGCGCCGCAACTCGTTTCTCCCGGCACTCAGGAAGGCCGCCAGGACAGACCCGCGGCCGTGGAAAGCCCGGCGGCGCAAACCAACTGGAACCAGGCAGTGATCGAGCGGCTCGATCCTTCCACCATGACCACCAGCCTGATTCCATTCAATCTGGGAAAGCTCGTCCTCGACCATGACATGTCTCAGGATCAGAACCTCAAACCCAGCGACGTAGTAACTATCTACGCGCAGCAGAGCATTCAACTCCCCATTGCGGAGCAGACCGTCTACGTGGAACTGGCGGGTGAGTTTGTGCATCCCGGCATCTACAGTGCCTCTGCCAGCGATACATTGCGCTCGATCGCCGCACGCGCCGGCGGCCTCACGGATCGCGCCTACCTCTATGCCTCCAACTTCACCCGTACCAGCACGCGGGTGGTTGAGCAGGAGCAGTTGACCCAGTATGCCGATCGGCTCGAGCAGCAGGTGAACCGCAATGGCCTTGCTCTGGTTGGTGCAGCCGGCGGCTCGGGGCAGCAATCCAGCTCCAGCGCCGGAGATCAGTTGGCCTCGCTCAATCGCGAGATGATCGCGCGCATTCGGCTCACGCGCGCCAGCGGCAGAATTGTGCTGCAGATGAATCCGCACAGCACGGGCTTGAATGCGCTCCCCGACATGCGCCTCGAAGACGGCGACAAGCTCGTCGTTCCCTTCGTCCCCGCGACGGTCCAGGTTGTTGGCGCGGTTTTCAATCCGCACGCATTTCTCTATGGCGATGGTGCCAGGGTAGGCAAATACCTTCACATGGCTGGAGGCGTCATCCGCGATGCGGACCGCAGACGTATGTTCGTCCTGCGAGCAGACGGATCGGTAGTCGGCCATGAGATGGGTAAATCGATCTTCGCCAACGATTTTGAACAGCTGCGGCTCTACCCTGGCGACGCACTCGTCGTTCCGGAGAAGGACATACATCCCTCTGGCCTCAACCAGCTAATGATATGGAGCCAGTTCCTCACTCAGGCGTCGCTCACCGCTCTGGAGGCCAACGCACTCAAATGACAGGGTGCACGAATGAGATGCCGAGCCGGCCGACGCCTTTCCTTAGCGCCATGACATTGCAGGGTTAGGAATCTCTCATCCTTTCGCCGTCCCACCCCGATCGCTGGTGCCTTGTCCGTGCGATTCGGCAAGTCAACCCCAAATCCTGGGTGCCCCAGGTCTCGCTTTTGAGACCTGGGAAACCACCAATCCACGAGCTCACGGTGCTGCCGGACGAGCCATTCCTCCTGCCGCAAAGGTCCATCCATCTGAGCGTCTCCTATGAAGCGTTCGCCGAATGCACACCCTGCGCGCATCCCGGCCAACTACTTACATTTTCTCAATTGGCCAGGGCCAACCAGAGTTCGATTCTAGGAATTGTCCCATTCGTGCTCAGCCGAATCGCTATATATCTCTCCCGCTCGCGCGGTCGCCGCCAATTGTACCGAAGATGGATGCATGGGTCATGGTCCGAGAGTGTAACTGCCTTTTCCGGAATATAGACCCTTTTCGTTGCCGGGTTACCTGCTCGCAAACTCAGCCGCAACAAGCCAAAGATTCGTAATTCAAATATCCAGGAGAAATAAGAACCCATGCAACTTCCCGCTCGAGGGCTCGATGTGAGCAGCATTGCCATTCCACACCGATTCAACCCCAGGTTCCATCCTCACGATGAAGCCTCGTCAATTCCGGATCTGCCCATTGAGCTTCCAACCGCCAGCGATTGGACTTTATCCCGTTCAAAACGGTTTCTCGATCTCTCTACCGCTCTCTTCATGTTGACTGTGCTGCTGTTTCCCATGCTGGCCATCGCGGTCTGTGTGCGACTAACTTCCAAAGGGCCGGCCTTGTTCGTTCAGAAGCGGGTTGGCCGCGGCGGGCGTCTCTTCGGCATCTACAAGTTCCGCAGCATGGCCGTCGGCTCCAGCTCCGGTCCAGGCCTCACCAGCACGGGAGACCGGCGCATTACCGCCGCGGGGCGCTGGATACGCCGGTTCAAGCTCGATGAGCTGCCCCAGTTCTATAACGTGTTGCGCGGAGAGATGAGCCTGGTGGGGCCGCGGCCAAAGTTGCCCATTTATGAACCCATTGCCAACATGCCCTATCGTCCAGGAATCACCGGCGCCGCGACTCTCGCCTTCCGTCATGAAGAAGATATTCTGAGCGGCATTCACGCCAGCCAGCTTGAGCATTTCTATTCCACTGAGATCAAGCCTCGCAAAGCACAAATCGATCTTCAGTACATGAGCCACGCAACTCTCGCCAGTGATCTGCGGATGATCGCGGCAACGTTTCTAGCCTGCTTTGCACCGGTCGAGATCTCAGTCTCTCTCCCCGCGCAGGCGACCGCCAGCCCGGCAAAGACTCAATGACCGCATAAGCGACCCGCAACACTGGCAACCTGAACTTTACGGATCGCGGAACAATTTATCGGCAGAGGCAAGAAGTGTCAGGGCACGACTTCAGTCGTGCCGCACGTTTCACAAAATCAACGTGGGCTTCAGCCCCTGAGGGATGCTCTTCGCGCTCTTGGTTCCAACTAGGCTCTTTTTTCGCATCTTGTTTAGCCCTGAAGCAAAGATCTCTCAAACTGGCCATCTACCCGAAATGTCTGTGCGCAAACTCCGCCGAGAACCTGATGAGCCGCTCGTTTCGCCCGCCTCGCACAAACCCTATGGAAAGCGGTAAAGCGTGACGCGCATGGACGTGTACGGCCGCAGCGTCAGGTTCTCGCTCTGCGCATCGTCGTCGCCCGCAAGCTCCCGCGTCACCACCCACTTCCCATCCGTAAGAGTACCCTCCTGCACATCGCCGATTCCCACATTCTTCGGCCCCGGAGTATCGACGGAAAATTCGATGCGCACGCCCCCGCCAATAAAATAAAACTCATCCGGCCCTGTCGAAATCACAATCGCAGCCGCCTCAATCGGACTCCCCTGCGCCGATGCCCCGGTCTGCGGAGTCGCGGCAGCCAGCGCTTCCGGCTGCGGAATACGGTAGGTCTTGCGTCCCACATAGTTCAGCGTCACTGTGTAGTTGCCCAGCTTGACCTTTCTGGGCGCGTCCCCCTCGCGCAGATGAACGGCGGTAATCGAGTCCGTACCCTGGTGCGCCAAAATCATCGGCGACATCCGGTTCAGCAGGCTATATGTCTCCGCAAGGTCACGCGGAACGGGCTGGTAGTCAATGCCGAAAGGAGAAAAGCCGATAGTGTTGTACTTGCCAAACGCCACGTACGCATTGGCCGGATTGGTGATCGCTTCGGGAATGAAAAGCGCGTTTCCATTGCGCATGAACCGCTCACAAACGTCGTCGAAATACTCGATGTAAATGTCAGGAGCAAGCATGTCGATCTGCGGCGCGCCGGCCCGCCACACGTCGTGCACTTGCGGCAGCGGACCGCCGCTCGGATACGTCCCCGGCCACGCGCCCCAGGGCTGCTGAAGCCATGCGTTCGTATACATCGGAATGTTATAGGCAGCCTTCCCTGCTTCCACCACCTTCTCCATATAGCGCGCGTAATTCCACGCCATAAAAATCTCATCGGAGGCCCAGTGCAGCTTCTGCCAGCTCCGTTCATGTTCCAGCTGACCAAGCAATGCCGGCGTCGTCTGCACGGGAAGGTCGAGCGTCGCTGGCTTTCCCGCCCCAAACACTTCTTCCCATGTGCCTGACTTCTTATCGCCATTCGCCGCCCACAATTCCTTCAACTCCGGCGCCAGCGTGTCTTTGTGCAAGACGAGATAGCTCATCAGTTCCGTCGGAACCGGCCCAGAAAAGGCCCGGTTAGCTGCCGGAGAACGGTCGCGCGAATCGCGCAGCACCCCCACTTCGTTTTCCACCTGAATCATCAGCACGGTGTGCTGCCTGCCGTCCACCTGTTTGATATGCGCCATCAAAGCGCCGAAAGCCTTCGCATCCGCATCGCGCGTTGCATCGCTGAACGTGGTGAGAGTCTCAACCGGGCCGGTGATGGAGACCGTCTTGCCTTCTCCAATCTGAATGTGTGGAAAGCGCATGTAGTCCTTCTTCAGCCAGTAAGGCGGATAACTCGAAGTGCCATTCTTCCAAGAGCCGAACCACAGAAAGACGATGTGCATGCGATTCTCACGAGCCTTCGCAATCACCCCATCCACCAATGTGTAATTGAACTTCCCTTCCTCCGGTTCAAACTGCGCCCACGACACACCAACCAGCACAGTATTCAGGTTGCCTTCCACAAGCCGCGGCCAGATAGGCTCCATGGGCGCAAGCGCCGTAGCCGCATTGTTGCTCAGTTCTCCCGCGAGAATCAGGAACGGCTTCCCATCGACCAAAAGCTGCGTAGCACTTCCCTGCCTCGCCAGGTGCGGAGTACCCGCATCAGTCTGCGCCCGCATCGAACCAGGCAAGCATGCAGCACAGTAAATCATGGCGAAAAGAATCATAGAGCGGATGCGCATAAAGTTCTCCAGTGCGGCGATTCAATGATAAAGGTAATCAACCAGATTCAACGGTACGGGCTTCTGATTGCGATAAATTGTGCGCCCCGCCGCCGAAATGGACGCTAAATCCTCAATCCCCATCCTGCCACTTGCATGGACCTCATCCATTGATCGCCTATGCTGCCATCAGCCTCCGCGCACATCATCCGCGGCATTTCCTCCCGGAGGGAGCGAACGATAATAGCCCAGCATGGAGCGAAGCGCAATGCTGGGAACGCGTCCAACGGAGAATTGCGTCCCGGAGGGCCGCGGCCAACCCGGCCCGCGCCCCTGCCGCCCGACTATCATTTCTGTACAGCCCTAACGCATCATTGAGGAATCCCAAACATGAAAGCCATCATCGCCGCATCAGTCCTTTCCGCCTGCATCGCGCTGCAGGCGCAAGTAAAGCAGCATCCGGTCCCCCGCATCGTCGAGAAGGACGGCCGCTATGCCCTGCTCGTGGATGGCGCACCCTACCTGATGCTCGGTGCGCAATCAAATAATTCCAGCGATTGGCCTGCCACGCTTCCCAAAGTCTGGTCCGCCATCGAATACCTCCACGCCAACACACTCGAAACTCCCATCTACTGGGAGCAATTCGAGCCGAAGCAGGGGCAATTCGATTATTCAGCGGTCGACACCATCCTCTCCCAGGCGCGCCAGCACCATGTTCACCTGGTGCTTCTCTGGTTCGGCACATGGAAGAACGGCAGCCAGCACTACATGCCCGAATGGATGAAGCTCGACCCCGAGCGCTACTTCCACGTGACCAACAAGAACGGCGAGTTCGTCGACTCACCGTCGCCCTTCGCTCAAGCCTCTCTCGATGCCGATGTCCGCGCCTTCACCGCATTCATGCGGCACCTCAAGGAAGCCGACACCGAGCGCTCCGTCCTCATGGTGCAGGTAGAAAACGAATCCGGCACATGGGGATCTCAACGCGATTACTCCCCCGCCGCAAATAAAATATTCGATGGACCAGTCCCCGCCGAAGTTCTCAAGGCCATGAACAAGCCGCCGGGTTCATCCGCACCCAACTGGCGCGACGCATTCGGCGACGAGGCCGACGTAAACTTCCACGCCTGGGCCGTAGCCAGATACCTGGGTAAAATAGTCGCCGCCGGCAAAGCCGCTTACCCGCTGCCGCTTTACGTCAACGCCGCCTTGCGCGATCCGCTCAAGCCCGGGCCGCCCGGAACTTACGAGAGCGGTGGCCCCACCGACAACGTCCTGAATATCTGGAAGGCCGAGGCGCCCGCGATCGACATCCTCGCGCCCGATATCTATCTTCTCGACACGCCCAGTTATTTGAAGGTCATCGAGTTATACCACCGCCCCGACAATCCATTGTTCATCCCCGAGACCGCCGGCACACCGCACGCCGCGCGTTTTCTGTTTTCCGCACTCGGCCTGCAAGCCATAGGCTACTCACCCTTCGGCCTGGATTACACGCGCCGCAACCGCCCCGACCCATCCGTCAACGGTGCCGACCAGAACGCCTTCCTCGACCCCACCGCGCAAAACTACAAGCTGATCGAGCCAATGATGCGCGATATTGCCCGCCTCAATTTCGAAGGCAAACTGGAGGCCGTGTCGGAGGTTGAAGGCCAGCCCACTCAGACGCTCCACTTCGGAGACTGGGACGCGATAGTCTCCTACGGAGGCGGTCGAGGCGGCGCAGCCAAAGGAAACGCTGAGCCCGTCGGACGTGCTCTGGTTGCGCAACTCAAGGAAAATCAGTTTCTGGTAACCGGATACTTCTGCCGCGTCGACTTCCGCCCCGCCGGAACCGAGCAGCAGCGAAAATCGCAGAGCATTGTCGTGGGAACCAACCAGACGCCCTCAGCGCAAATCGATGGCAAGTGGCAACATCGGCAATTTCTCCGCGTGGAAGAAGGCAGCTATGACAGCGGTGTCTTCAAGCCACTGCGAATCCTGAATGGCGATCAAACCGACTTTGGCCTTATCTTTTCATCGGAGCCCGAGATTCTCCGCGTATCTTTAGCGATTTACTGAGAACCTGCCGAAAAATCGTCCGCCTCGATTCCGCTTTGAAAGGGCACGGCTTTAGCCGTGCCGTAAAGAGCCGAAAACCAGTCGTGCTTTAGCCCCTGAGGGAACGTCAGTCTCGCAAAGGGGACATAATCAGAGCCTAACCAATCCGGAGAGCCTTGCTCACCGCAGCGTGATCCGAATCCCCGAAGCGCGCGGAACCGTCACTCTGTACTTGCCGTCTTTGAGGAGACCCGGCGTTGCAGACCGCGTGATATGCACTTCCCGACTATCGAGCGCCGCAGCGTGCAGCGTTTCTGTTTCCACCGCGCCGTGTCTGCCTGCGCCAAAGTCCAGCGTCGCCGAAAGATCCTTGTCCGCATCCTTATTCAGAATGATCACCGAAACCTGCCCGCCCGAGAGTCTCGCGGCGTAAGCGGTCGCATTCACGCCCGCCGCCTGCAGCTTCGAAGTCAAATCCGCCGCGATGAATGCGCCTCCGCTGAGCACACCGGCAAATTTCAGCCCATAAGCGACCGGTTCCAATTCATACGATGAGGCAAACGTAGCAATCGGCGTGTAGAACGGGTGCGGACGCGCGGCAATCTGCTCCGGGGTCTCGCCCTGGTCTTTCAGCATCACGTCCCCCGGAAGAAATCCCCCCACCGAGTTGGCCACAGATTTTCCAGTCCCGCCATGCAGGTTCACGCCGGAATAATTATTGCTGGCCAGCAGCAGCGCATAGTCGGCAGACCAAAGCGCCGCCGCAAACACATCCGATACTCCGGGCTTGCCTCCGCGATAGCACGTATTCCCTTCCGTCATGCGCACCCGCGCGTTCATCTTCGCCGCCGCAGCCGTCGCAATATCCGCCGTCTTCTGCACCCTGGCCATAGTCGCCGGCTTCATCAGGTTGGGAATGTTCACCTCAGGATTTGTAGCCGGTCCTCCGAAGTAATAGTGATGTGTCAGCGTCGTCACGTGCGGCGGACTGTCAATCGAGTGCCAAAGATCGGCAATCTGGGTCAGCCATGAAATATTTCCCGCCACGTCCGGCATCCCGAACTTCGCTTCCGGCACACGGGCTGCAATCGCGCGAGCCAGAGTCAGCCACTCATCCAGATAAGTCTTCGCCGACCAAGTCTTCGGATCGCGCAAATGGTGGTCGAATAAGTCCACCTCGTTGCCAAGCTGAAAATATTGCAAACTGGCGCCCAGCGTCTTCGCCGCAAACGCAGCTTCCTCCGCCGCGCGCTCCGGCGTATTTGTCCCCATCCCGATGCCATAAAGGCACGTCCAGCCGGTCGTTTCAAGAAACCTGGCAAGGTTGCGCACCGCCTCCGGCGTCACGGCGTAATACTGCGCCTTGGGCTCGCCCACCACTTCGCGAATGTGCGGATGCTCGGGCTCAGGCGAATCGGCCGTGGGCTTCCAGTAAGCAAACTCACTCGTATTGCCGCCAAGCCGCAGCACCCCGTGCGCCGAAAGGGCCTTGAACTGGCCGATCAGTCCGCTATTGCTCCCTGAGAAGAAACTCGGATCCACGAGCTGCTGCACCTCGTAAGACAGCCCGATAAAATCAGCAGGCATCTTCGCGCCCGTAGCCTCGCTCGGGATGCTGAGCAGAACCCCTGCTCCCGGATCGCTCTGCGCAAGCAGGCGGGTTGCAGCAACAGACATTGCTGCGGTCGAGATGAATCTGCGACGGCTGATCTTGGTCATGGGATTAAACAGGCAACCGGATGCGGCTTCACCCGGTTTACTTCTCTAATTATAGGCTGGCTGCCCCCCAGGGATTCGAACCCCGATAGGCTGCTCCAGAGGCAGCTGTCCTACCATTGAACGAGGGGGCAACGGGTACCGAATCGAGTTCGGATTGGCTCATCTTGCAGCCGGCTTGGCCCGGGCCTCGCCAGGGTGCCTGAAACCGCAAACCGCCTTGATCATCATAAGGGGATTCGGCACCATGGTCAACCGCGATGCCTCCCGGCCAACCCATCTCATTTACCCAATCTCTCCCGGCCGCGATCCGCCTTCAGGTTCAGTCCAAGGCCCAGGATTCTGAGGAAAATCCGGCCCCTCTCACCCGTTCTTCACTCAATTTCGTCCAATACAATCAGCGGGATGCTCTTTTCGATCAATCCGCCCTGATGTAGAATCACCTCTGAATGGAGCTGTTCCTCAATCTCGCATGGGCCGGGCTGGCCACCTTGATGTTCTGCCTGTGGCTGCGGTTCGCTCCTGACGCTGGCGCCAACCGGCGAACCCAGATTGTCGCCCTGGCGGTGCTTCTACTCATCTGTTTCCCTGTCATTTCCGTGACCGATGACATCCAGGCATTCCAGAACCCTGCCGAAACCGACTGCTGCCAGCGGCGGGACCATGCGTGCTCCGCGCCGCATTGCATCCTTCTCCATGGACCCGCTCTTATCGTGCCGGCTCTCGCGGAAATGCCCTTTGGCTTCCTCCGCATCGCGGCTCCTGGCAGCCTCCAGACCCCGATCTTCGACCATCCCGCCCTGGCGCCTATCCAGAACCGGCCCCCGCCTGCCGCCTGAAATCATCCCTGCACCGATGAATCTTCTAAAATCTTTACATCCTGTGTCCGCCGTGCAAACAACGGCGCAAAAGGCTGTGTATGAAGCACTCCCAGACTGCCTTAACAATCGCGGCGCTGTTTCTTTTGCTGCCCATCTCTGCTTTTGCGCAACAAGCTCTTACCTGGGACCAGGTCAAGGCTAAATTTGAAGCCGCCAACCCCACTCTCCTTGCCGACGCCCTCAACGTGGACGAGATGAAGGCCCAGGAGATCACGGCGTTTCTGCGCCCCAACCCGCAGTTCACATTCTCAGCCGACGGCACGCAGATTGCTCCCAACCAGGGACATTGGCAGCCGTTCGCCGGCACGGATTACCAGCCCAATGTCAGCTACCTGCACGAACGGGACGGGAAGCGGGAGCTTCGCCTGAAGAGCGCTCAGCAGGGCACGCAGATTGCCCAGTCGCAGCACGCCGATCTTGATCGCACCCTGCTGTTCACTCTGCGCTCGGCATTCGTGCAGACTCTCGAGGCCAAGACCGTGGTCGAAATGGCGAAGAAGGACCTGGAATACTACGACCACATCATCCAGATCAGCCGTGACCGCTTCAACGCCGGAGACATTGCCCAGATCGACCTCGATCGAATCGAGTTGCTCCGCGTCCAATATGAGTCCGAGATTCAAACCGCCATCGTCAACCTGCGCACCTCAAAGATTCAGCTCCTCCAGCTTCTCAACGACCGCACTCCCGTTGAGCAGTTCGATGTGAGCGGTCCCTTCGACTTCTCTGACGCGCTTAGCCCTCTCGAGGATTTCCGCAAGATAGCGCTCGACGAGCGTCCCGACCTCCGCGCCGCCGTGCAATCCCTTCAACAGGCCGACACCAATCACAAGCTTGCTGAAGCCAACGGCAGCACCGACCCAACCTTCGCCGCGTGGTACACAAATAACGCCTCCACCAACAACATATATGCCGACCAGACACTGGGCCTCAGCGTGAGCATTCCGCTGCGCATCTTCGACCGCAACCAGGGCGAGAAACAACGCACCCAAATCGATATCGGCCGCAATCGGCAGCTCACTGAAGCATCCCGTGCCCAGGTCTTCAGCGATGTTGATTCCGCCTACGCCGAAGTGGAAAGCGACATTGCCCTGCTCAAGCCCTACAAAGCCAAATATAACCAGCAGTCGTTGCGTGTCCGAGACACCGTAACTTATTCATACGAGCACGGCGGCGCTTCGCTCATGGATTTGCTCAACGCGCAAAGCGACTACCGCACCGTGCAACTGGCCTACCTGCAACTCATCGGCACCTATCTCACTGCCGCCGGGCAACTGAATCTTGCTGTAGGACGCGAGGTAATCCAATGATCCATCTCTCTCGCTCTTCTCGCCTGAAACATCTCGCAACGGCTTCATTCACTTTGGGCGCCGCTGTAATTATCGCCATGCTCTCCGGATGCAAGTCCAAAGACAATGGCGATACTGCTCCTCCGGCAAACCAGCAGGTGATCGCGGTGAACGACATGAACCTGATCACCATCGACAAGGACGATGTGGCGAAATTTCCCATCGTTTCCGCTGGACAAATCGACTCCGCCTCCGAGCTAACCGCCACCGGCACCGTGTTTCCCGACATCTCTCGCGAAGTTCCAGTGATCTCCCTGGCCAATGGCCGCGTAGTCGACATAAAAACCCGCCTCGACGACAACGTCAAAAAGGGTCAGTTGCTTTTCCGTGTGCAAAGCACCGACGTCTCCACCGCCTTCGACGCCTACCTGAAAGCCGTCAACGATGAGCAGCTTGCCAACAAGGCCTACCTCCGCGCTGAAGATCTCTTGCAACACGGCGCAATCTCGCAGGCCTTGGTAGAGCAGGCTGAGGACTCCGAGAAAAACGCCAAAGCCGACCTGACAGCCGCCGAAGAACAGTTGAAAGTCATGGGCGTTGACAAAAATCATCCCAGCCCCGTGGTGGACGTATATGCTCCCATCTCCGGCGTCATCATCGCCCAGAACGTCACCAACGCAGCCGCAGCGGGCGTCACGCTTTCAGGATCGGCCACGGCCTTCACCATCGCCGACCTTTCCACCGTATGGATTCTCTGCGACGTCTACGAGAACGACATTCCAAAAATAAAACTCGGCCAGGAAGCCCGCTTCGTCCTCAACGCGTATCCCGATCATCCACTCATCGGCCACATAAGCGACATCGGCCCTGTACTCGATCCATCCCTGCGCACCGCCAAGGTACGCATCGAAGTTGCCAACCCCGGCATCCTCAAGCTCGGCATGTTTGGCACTGCCACATTCACCAGCCTGAAAAAGGAAACACACGCGGTCGTCCCCGCCGATGCCGTGCTTCACCTCCATGACCGCGACTGGGTCTACCTCCCCGCCGGCGGCAATCAGTTCAAGCGCACCGAAATCCGCGCCGGAAAAATGATCGATGGCAAGCGCCAGGTGATTCTCTCCGGCCTTCAGCCCGGCCAGCAGGTCGTCACCAATGCGCTCCTGCTTGAAACCGCAGGGAACAAATAACGATGATCAAGGCACTCGTCGATTTCGCGCTCAAGAGCCGCTGGCTGGTCCTCGGCGGAGTCGTCGTGCTCACCGCATGGGGCGTTATTTCCTTCAAGGCGCTGCCAATCGAAGCATACCCCGACGTAGCCAACAACTACGTGCAGATCATCACCCAGTGGCCGGGCCGCAGCGCCGAGGAGATCGAGCGTCAGGTCACCGTCCCGGTCGAAATCCAAATGGCAGGCATTCCCCACCTAACCCATCTGCGCTCCACTACGCTCGCTGGCCTCTCCAGCCTCATGCTCATCTTCGACGACAACTCCGTCGGCGACGTGAATCGCGAGCACGTCCTCGAGCGACTCAACCAGGTCAGCCTTCCCGCTAATTTAATTCCGCAGATGGGAACCGATTGGAGCCCGGTAGGCCAGATCTACTGGTACACCCTCGAAAGCACCAACCCCTCTTTTGACGTGATGGAGAAGAAGTCTCTAGAAGACTGGCTCCTGGAGAAATCCTTCAAAGGAGTTCAAGGCGTAGTCGATGTTTCCAGCTTCGGCGGCCCCACCAAGGAATATCAGGTAAGGCTCGATCCGGAGAAACTCGTCTCCTACGGCCTCTCCATCAGCCAGGTCGAGCAGCAGATCGCCAACAACAACACCAACGGCGGCGGCAGCTTCATTGAGCAGGGCGCGCAGCAGATTAATGTCCAGTCAGTCGGCCTTTTCTCCACCGTCCAGGACATCGAGAATACCGTCGTCAAGAATTCCAACGGCGCCGCTATCAAGATCAAGGACATCGCCACCGTAGTGCAAGGTCCCAAGATTCGTCTCGGTCAGATCGGCAAATCCACACATCGCGCCGACGGTACGATCGTCGATAATCCCGACACCGTCGAAGGCATTGTCCTGCTGCAAAAAGGCGACGATTCAGACCCCGTCCTGCTGGCCATCCATGATGAAGTCGAGAAGCTCAACAACGGCATCCTCCCCCCCGGCGTAAAAGTGGTTCCCTTCCTCGATCGCTCCAAGCTCGTGGCCTACACGGTAGAGACCGTGGAGCATAATCTCACCGAGGGCGTAATCCTTGTATCCGTAATTCTTTTCCTGTTCCTGGGCAACGTGCGCGGTGCCATCATTGTTGCGCTCACAATCCCCTTCGCGCTTCTTTTCGCCGCTATTTGTCTTGATCTCAACCACATTCCGGCCAACCTGCTCTCGCTCGGCGCATTGGACTTCGGCATGGTCGTCGATGGCTCGGTCATCATGATCGAGAACATCGTCCGCCATCTCGCCCATCCCGACGATACCCGCACGCCAGGGCAGAAGATTCGCCAGGCAGCTCACGAAGTACTGCGGCCGGTCTTTTTCGCGCGCGGCATCATCATCGCGTCATACCTTCCCATCTTCACGCTGCAGGCCGTCGAAGGACGGCTCTTCAAGCCAATGGCCTGGACAGTCTGCTTTGCCCTGATTGGCGCACTCGTCTTTGCCATCATCGTGGCGCCCGTCATGGCCAGCATGCTCTTCAGCAAGGGCGCAAAGGAGTGGGAGAATCCGCTGCTTCACTGGCTCACGCGCCGTTATCGTGTCGCCGTTCGCGCGGCCATCGAACATCGCAACACCACCCTCGCCATCTCCACGGTCTTATTCGCCATCGCTATCTACCTCACCGTCGGCGGCCCAATCGGCTCGGAGTTTCTTCCCCATCTCGACGAGGGCTCCATCTGGGTGCGCGGCACGCTGCCTCCCAGTGAAGGCCCCACTGCCAGCATTGAATTCACAAACAAGGCCCGAGTGGTAATGGCCTCGTTCCCCGAGGTCACCCAGGTAGTCAGTCAGACCGGTCGTCCCGACGATGGAACCGACACCGCCGGCTTTTTCAACACCGAATACTTCGTCGATCTGAAGCAGAAAGAAGATTGGCGTCCCTCATTCCATCGCGATAAAGAGGAACTGATCGCCGCCATCAACAAGGAATTGTCGAAATTCCCCGGCGTCATCTGGAACTACTCCCAGCCCATCTCCGACAACATGGAAGAAGCCGTCTCCGGCGTCAAGGGCGAGCTGGCCGTAAAGCTCTTCGGCGACAACCTGCGTACGCTGGAACACAAAGCCGAAGAGATCCAAACGCAGATGTCCGGCGTAAAGGGAATTGAAGACCTCGGCATCTTCCGCATCGTCGGCCAGCCCAACCTCAACCTCGAAGTCGATCGCGACGCGGCCGCGCGCTGGGGCATCAACGTAGCCGACATTCAGGACGCAGTGCAGACCGCGGTTGGCGCCAACGCGCTCACCCAGGTTCAACAGGGCGAAGCCCGCTTCGACGTGACGCTCCGATATCAGAAGCAGTATCGCGATACGCGCGAAGCCATTGAGAATGTCCGCCTGCTCGCGCCCTCAGGAGAACGCATATCGCTGGCCCAATTAACCAAAATCTCCACCGACGATGGCGCTGAAGCCATAAATCGCGAAGGCGGTCAGCGTTACATCGCCATCAAATATTCCGTGCGCGGGCGCGATCTGGGCTCAACCGTCGAAGAAGCCATCGCCAAGGTCAACAGAAACGTTGAACTCCCCGCCGGCTATCACCTCGAATGGGCCGGCGAATACGAAAGCCAGAAACGCGCCGACAAGCGCATGGCCCTGGTAGTTCCCATCACCGTGCTCGTGATTTTTCTAATTCTCTACACCATGTTCCGCTCCGCAAAGTGGGCCATGCTGATTTTGATTTCGGTAGTCATGGCCTCCATCGGAGGCCCGCTCGCGCTGTTCCTCACCCACACCAACTTCTCCGTCTCCTCCGCCGTCGGCTTCCTTGCGCTCTTCGGAGTGTCGGTCGAGACAGGCGTCATCATGATCGAGTTCATCAACCAGCTCCGCGCCCGCCGCAAAGGCATGGAAATATCCACGCACGAGCACATTATCGAAGCAGCCGTCGAAGGCGCAGTCCTCAGGCTCCGCCCCGTCATGATGACTATGCTCGTAGCCACGCTAGGCCTGCTGCCCGCCGCATTGTCCCACGCCATTGGCTCCGACTCGCAGCGCCCCTTCGCCATCGTCATAGTCGGCGGCCTGCTGGCCAACCTGGTAATCGGCGTCTTCCTCTTGCCCACCCTCTACGTCTGGGTAGCCCGCGAAGACGACGTCCTCCCGCCCTCAGAAGCCAACGAAGACTTCTAAGCAAGGGATCAGGAATCGGGGATCAGTAAGAGAGCTGGGTGCCCCCGGTCTCGCTTCAGAGACCGGGGAAAGCGACAATCTCGAACAACCGCTGGATGCCTTCCCCATCGGGTTACCGGGGGCACCCTCTGGGTCGGGGTCGCGTGCCAAGGGTGGGAGACGACAAATCTCAACCCGAGCCCTTCGGCTATTCCCTGTTCCCTGCTTTTCTCATTCTTCCCGCAAAACTTCCAGCGGCCTCAACCCAAGAATCCGATAACTGGCAATCCATCCCGTAGCCGTAGCCAGCACCGCAGTCCCCACCAGCGCTGTCATCGTCGCACCCCATCGGAAATGAAAGTCGATCTTGGGAATCAGCAGCAGCACCCACGTCAGCAGATTCGCAAACACCACGCCGACCGATCCCGCTAGCAGCCCCAACACGCTGAACTCCACGCTGAACGTGCGCACAATCCGCATCCGTGTTGCTCCCAGCGTCTTCAACACCACCGCCTCGCGCATGCGCCTGAACCGCGTGCTGGCAATGCTTGAAGCCAGAATCGTGAGCCCCGCAAGTATCGAGAACCCCGCCAGAAACCGGATCACAAACGTGATCTGATTCACCACGCTGTCAATCCGCTCCAGCACGTCGGCCACGTTGATCACCGTGATCGTGGGATACACCTGAAACAGTCCCCGCTCGATCGTCGCCACCTCCTTCGGCTCGATGTGCGCCCCGCCGTACCACGTCGCTGGTAGCCCATTCGCCATGCCCGACGGAATTACAAACGAAACGCGCGCCCCCAGGTGCTGCCCATCCGCTCGATAGAGCGCGGCCACCCTCAGCGCCCGCACCTTGCCGCGAATCTCCAACTCCACCGCCGACCCCACTCCCAGGTGCAGCCGCTCCGCAACGCCGCTGCCGACAGCCAGTACAGCCGCGTCGCTGCTCGTCCACCATTTCCCCTGCGTCAACTTGTCGCCAGCCGGGGGCGAATCGGCAAATGTGAACTCCGCATTCTCCAGCATCCGCCGCGGAAAATGTTGCTCCTTCAACTGCCCCAGCGGCGTGTCGTTCACGGAAACAAATCTGCCCATCACCACCGGCATCAGATTCAACTGCTGCTGCACGCCCGCCTGGTGCGAAAAGAAATCCTGCACGCCCGCAACTTCATCCGTCGTCACATCGATCAGGAAAACATTCGGCAGCCTGGTGGATGCGGTCTCGCGCAAGTCAGTCAGCAGCGCCGCCTGCATCAGGTAAACCGCCAGTATCAGCATCACGCCCAGACCAAGCGACGCCAGCACCGCTGCCGACTGGTTTCCCGGCCTGTAAAGATTTGCCAGGCCATGGCGCAGGAACGAAGGCAACTGCAATCGCACGCTGCTGAGCAAAACGCGCAGCACCAGCAGCGCCACCGCCGCCAGCGCCAGAAGGGCCATCAACGCAAGAGTGAAAAACAATGCAAACCGCGCGCCAACCTTCGGCGAATCGGAGAGCGCCCAAGCAATCCCGCCCAGCGCAACGATCACGAGAAGTGAAATTCCCAACTGCAACCGCCGCGCCCACCACTTCGCAAACCAGCCGCCAATTCCCTCAGGCCCCGGTTCCACCAAACGCCGCAGCACCAGCACCGGCCGCACATTGCGCACATCCAGCAGCGGAGGCAGGCAGAACAGCAGCGTCGTCAGCATACCCGTCCCCATCCCCGCCGCCACCGACTTCCATGGAAACTCCAGCACCGCATGAACCGGAAGCAGCTTTCCAAAAACAGCCGGCAGCGCCGCCATCACGCCCACTCCCGCGGCCGCGCCAAGCAAACCCCCGGCCAGCCCCAGCCCCAGCGTCTGCAAAAGAAATATCCGCAGCAAATCCCCAGACCCCGCACCCACCGCCTTCAGAATCGCCAGCATATCCATGCGCTGTTCCAGGTGCGCATGCATAGCCATCGCCACGCCAATCGCGCCCAGCACCATCGCCACCAGGCAAATCAGGCTCAAGATCGAAGTCGAATTCTCCAGTCCCTGGCTCAGCCCCGGATTCCCCTCGCGGAAATCCATCACCTGCGCATCGGGCAATGCTTCCTCCAGCTGCTTGCGCATCGCCACCGGATCAGCTGCATCTTTGCCACCCGCAGCCTTCGCATCCGGCAACTTCACCAGCAGCCGCTGGCTAGCCCGGCTTCCCAGCGCAATCAGCCCTGTCTCCCCCAGCGCCGCCTGCGAAATCATCACCCGCGGCCCCAGCCCTGCACCCGCCGTAATCCGGTCCGGCTCCTCCTTCAATACCGCCGAAATCGTGAAATTCCTGCCGCCCAACCGGAGTGTCTGCCCCACATGCGCATTCAGCCGGATCAAAAACTCATCGGCTAC
>Ga0210388_10001002_pt1 | contig 22430 bp, 15 predicted proteins | sample IncBWC19OmetaG_FD_155485 | JGI IMG/M metagenome (GOLD analysis project Ga0210388, IMG submission 155485) | Forest soil microbial communities from Barre Woods Harvard Forest LTER site, Petersham, Massachusetts, United States - Inc-BW-C-19-O ...
TGTGTATAGACAAGCACTCCGCGCAGCGCCACATAGCTGAGGGGGAGCGCGGCGATCCCACCGAGAAGACCAAGCAGAAGACTCTCCGTCAGCAGCTGCCGGAAGACACGAGAGCGGCTTGCCCCGAGGTTGAGCCGCATCTGAGTCTCGCGCTGGCGATTGACCCCGCGCGCCATCAGAAGGCCCCCAAGATTCGCGCATGCGACCGCAAGAATCAAAAGCACAAGCACGCCGCACACTGCGGCGATCGGAGCTCCATCCTCTAACGTGAAAAAGTGAGCGCCGGCAGTGAGCTCGATCCGCTCCCCATCCCAGATAACGCCGGGGTAGAGCGGACGCATCTGGTTGGTCAGTGCGAGCAACTCCTGCTGAGCCTGCGACAGTGTCACGCCAGGCGTCAGGCGCGCCCACATCTTCAGTATCCCATCGAACTTCGGGTCCTCTAACGCGTTGCTGCCCGCAACGAAATATCCATGTTGTGCCAGCGGAAGCCATAGATCCGGATCATCCATGCCGAGGTTCGCAAACCCCTTCGCGGCCACGCCGATTACGGTCGCCGGCATTCCGCTAAGCGAGATGGTCCGCCCCACGACCGAGCTATCCTCCCCGAAGCTGCGCTGCCAAAGGCGATAGCTCAACACCACGACCGGCGAGGAGCCCACGGCGTTCTCACGCGCTGGATCGAGCAGACGTCCTATCGCAGCCGAAGCGCCAAGTTCCGCGAAGTAGTTCGCCGTCACGAAGGCCGGCTTCACGCGCCGCTCGTTGCGATCGAGCACCATCGGCGTGTCGATCATCGTGCCCATTACGGCCGACAGCGTCTTCGCGTGGTCGCGATAGAAGACCAACGACGTATATGGCACGTTCGGCGCGATGTTCTCGGGCGAGCGCCTTTGCGTACCGACCAGCGTCTCCGGATTGCGCACTGGAATCGACTGCAAAACCAGCAGATCGAAGAGACTGAACGCAAGCGTGCAGACGCCGATGCCGAGCGCAAGCACCAGGATTGCAGTCGCCGCGAAACCTGGCGACCGCGCCAGGATCCTTGCACCGAAGCGGAGGTCTTGCCGGATCGACTCGACCCAAAGGGTACCCCGGCTCTCGCGGCAATCCTCTTTCACCTGCTCGACTTCGCCAAACTCGAGCCGGGTCATGCGCCTCGCCTCGGCCTCCGTCATGCCGGCCGCGACCTTGTCCGCGACTTGCGATTCGATATGGAAGTGCAGCTCGCGGTCGAGCTCCGACTCCATCCTGTCGCTGCGAAAAAGTCGCCCGAACCAGTTCATACCATCCCTTCCTGTGGATCCGCGAGGATCAGGCCGACGACCTCGGTCAGTCGAACCCAGCTCTCGGTCTCGGCCTTGAGCTGCATGCGTCCCTTCGCCGTCAGCCGGTAGAACTTGGCCTCGCGCCCTGTCTCCGTCGGACCCCATTCGGCGGAGAGAAGGTTTTTGTTCTCCAGCCGATGCAGCGCAGGATAGAGCGAACCTTGCTGTACCTGCAGCGCCTCTTTAGATATCTGCTGAATGCGTTGCGCGATCGCGTAGCCGTGCACCGGGGCAAGCGCCACGACGCGGAGGATAAGCAGGTCGAGCGTACCCTGCGGGAGATCGAATTTGAGTGGCTTCTTCATGCCTATTCCTTCTACCTATACTCTCTTGACATGTAGAAGTGCAAGGTGTCGAGTAGGTGTGCCCGTTTGCCATTCCGTTTCTGCTCATGGATGCGGTCCCTTAACCGCCAAACCATGCTCCAGCCCATCTTGAATGCAGGCACGGTGAGTCGGGGCGGGTGACCGCTGTGAGTTGTGTAATCGCCAACGCGCATTTTGAGCAATATCTTGGACACGCGATTTGCCCTGAAGTCAACAGTCGTGATCAGAACTTCCGTGCGGTTCGTTAATCGTCAATACATCTCTTATGATGTGTCGATTTGCGCTAAGCCGCTCGCGCGAAAGAGCCTCAACAAATTGTTGCACCAAGGCCGTGGACATCGCTTACACTGCTGGAAATCGCTTAGTTACGCCGTACTGGCGACTGGACAGCAATACGGTCGTCTGGTTGCCGCTCTAAAGTGTGCATGTGTTCAATTTTGCTCGGGACGCCCCTATGTCTCTTCTTTCTGTCTCGTTCTCTATTCTGCCAGTGCGCAGAGTCTGCCTTCTTTTGCTGCCGATTGCCACCCTGTTGCTGTTAGCAAGTGTGTCGCAAGCACAAATGGGGGCATCGCCTGGTCCGCAGGCCGTGCCACACAGTCAGCCGCTGCACCTGCCGGTATCAGACGCGACCAGGCGGCCGCTGGCGATGGTCTCGGGTGACTTCGATGAGGATGGCACTCCGGATCTGGTCATCGGATATAGCACGGCAGATGGCGGAAGCCTTCAGCTGCTGAATGGGAATCCCGAAGCCATCGCCCCGCGAACGGCAGCCGGCTGGCTGGCGGCTGCCCATCATGAAGCGGTCGATCCATTTGTGGTTCAAACTGAACCCGCCGCTACCAAAGCATTGCCGGAATTGCTCCTTGCGGCGGACGTCAACGGTGATGGCCATCTCGATCTGGTATACGGTTCGCAGAACAGCGGCACGCTGTATGTTATGACGGGCGACGGGCATGGACGTTTTCAGTCCGGGCAGCCACTCCGGGTTACCGTGCCGGGTGGCATTACGGCGCTCGCTGCGTGGCGGCCGGGCGCGCCCGTTACGGGCGACGCTCTGCTCGTCGGCTACACGGCCAATGGGCTTGGAAAGCTCGGCATTTTCACTCACAGCGCCGGTCAGCTTGTGCTCCATGCCAGCTATGCCCTGCCCGCGCCAGCCACATCGATCACTGTCGCGAGTCTCGATGCGGACCCGGCTCCGGATGTGGCGATTATCGCCAATGGCGAACTGTTGGTGCTGCACGGGAAAAATGCTCTTACCGGCGGCGGCCGGCTAGAGGTATTGCCGGTCAATGCAGCCGAAAGCGTGACTGCCGGAGAATTTACCTTTGACCGGCACGCGCAAATGCAGCTCGCTGTGGCCACTGCGAGCGGAGACCTGGTCATCCTCGCACATGAGGGCTTTGACCCGACCCCCTGGACGCCGGCCCAGATAGCGACCACGCGCCGCAGCCGTGCGAGGAATCAGCTCTCGCTTGCCCAACAGGCGGGCAACACCGGCGATGCGCCGTGGGTCGAGATTGAGAACCACAGTGGTGTGCTGTCGCCTTCGAAAGGCACGGTGCTGGTACGCTCGCGCATAAGCGGCTCGGGAGGGGATGATGTGATCGCTGTGTCCCCGGGCACCTCGGAACGCACGTTGTTGCGCCACCTGGATAACGAGGCGCGGGCACGCTCCAATCTGAGTGCGGAAAGCAGCACCTCTTCCGTTGGGCCGCGCGGAAATCGCGCTGCGGTCAGCAGCTTTTCCGGGCTCTCCTCGAGCGGGAACGTGGTAGCCGCGCTCTCCATGCGCGTCAACGCCGATGCGCGGACGGGGCTGGTGGTGCTGAACGACACCTCCGCTTCCCCGGACATCACAGTGCCGGCTTCGGGAAATACCTATTATGTGAACACGACGACAGACAATACGGGTTCCACGACCGACCCCAGCGACGGGGTGCGATGCACCGAGGGTTCAGGGGAGCGCTGTACCCTGCGCGATGCGATCACCTTCGCCAACGACGACGCATCCGATAACATCAGCGCCGGCAGATCCGATACGATCATGGTGCCCGCGGGCACCTTCAGTCTGTCGTGGCAGGCGGGAGTTATCGACGGCAATACCAATGCGCTGACACACCTTGAGGTTCTCGGCCCGGTCAGCATCCTCGGGAGCACGTCTGGCGGCGGAACCATTATCAACGGCAGCAATAACGACACCGTCTTCACTATCAATCCGGGCCCGTTCGGCTCGTTCAATCCCAGCGGCAACAGCTATGTTTTCGACATGGCCATGGAAAACCTGGTTATCGAGAACGGCAAAAATGTTAATAACCTTAATAACAGCGGCAATGCGAACTATGTCGGCGGTTGTTTCAACTGGGATGCTTTCGGCACTGGCAATCTAACCCTGACCGACACCACGGTCCAGAACTGCACGGCGTTGTGGGGTCCCGGTGGAGGCATCTGGGCGCAAAACTCCGAAGGTGGAGGCAACGGGACCCTCACGATCAGCGGAGGAACGATTGCGCACAATTCCACACCGGAACTTGGCGGGGGCATGGAGGACGGATTTCCCCTCGCCGCACTTTCCATCACGAACACGACCATTACCGGCAACGCGGCGAACAAAAGCCTGAACCCGAGCGATGGAGATGCCGACGGATCGGGTGGGGGATTTTACCTTGACGGCCGTCAACCACCGCCGTCTACTCCCCAAAGCACGCTGACCAATGTCACGATCAGTTCCAACACTGCCTCCAACGACAACGGTGGCGGCATTGCCACCTACACTGGCCTCCAGATCAACGGATCGGTGTTCAGCAATAACTCCAGCGGAGGATCCGGCGGAGGCATCTGGAGCAACACGGCAGGCGATGGCTCGCCAACGACGATCGTCAGCTCGAATTTCCTCTCGAACTCCGCGGCAGCAACCGGCGGGGCGATTGCGGTGGGCATCGAAACACAGGCAGAAGGGAACATCCTGCAGGTTAGTTTGAGCCGGATTTTCGGAAATACCGCAACCGGCGGCGCAAGCGGCGTGGCCGACGGAGTGAGCGGCGAAGGCGCGGGCGAAGTAATTGCGACAGAGAACTGGTGGGGATGCAATGGCGGTCCAACGACCGCCGGGGACGGCTGTGATCAGGCCGTTCTCTATAACGGAGCAGGCAGTCTGGCGGCCACTCCTTTTGCAACACTTAGTTTCAGCGCCGACAAGACGACGGTTTCCACCGGGAGCAACATCAACCTGACCGTCAGCCTGGACGAGGATTCCAATAACAACTCCATTTCCGGGGCCTTCCCCGCAGTTGCGACGAACTATCCATTCAGCTTCGCGGTCTCCGGAGGCACGGGCAGCTCGACGCCCGCGTCCGGAGCCTTCAACAGCGACGGCACAGCTACCGCAGTTCTTACGCCGACCTCAGCTGGCAACGGAAGCGTGAGCGTCACCTTCGACGGTCAGACGGACTCAATCAACTTCACGGCCACGGCCGCAACAACGGCAACATCGCTGGCGATCACCGCGATTCCCAGCACCACTTATCTTTACGGTCAGCCTTCGGGCTTCACAGTACAACTCACTCCGAGCAATGCGACGGGAATTACCGCCGCCAATTTCCAGGTGCTGGTGGATGGGTTGTCCTCGTTCGGTGGCAGTCCTTTTGGATTGGTTCTGATCGGTAACAACAACTATCAGATATTCGGGCCGTTCAACCTGCTGGGTGTTGGCTCTCACACTCTTGCGGTCAACTTTCTGGGAACTGCGGATTTTGCCCCTAGCATCGCTAGTGTTCCGGTGAACGTCATTCCGGGAACTGTGGTGATCAGCGATACGATTACGCCCACGGCGCCTGTCCAGGGGCAGGGTGGCAGCATCAACGTCATGGTGGGAGGAATCGGCAGCGGAGTTCTGCCAACCGGTACGCTGACGTACGCCTTTGATGGTGGCGCAGCCAACAGTGCAGTATTGAACGCCGGCGCGGCAGTGATCTCGATTCCGACCACGCTCAGCGCCGGAAGTCACTCTTTGTCCATTGTCTACGGCGGTGACACCAATTATGCAGTGGCATCCACTTCTGTGCCGTTCAGCCTCACTTCGTCCAACTATGTGGTGACCACCGCGGCGGACGACGAGAGCACGGCCGCCAATTGTACCGTGCAGAATTCGACGACAACCGGCACGGATAGCCATTGCACGCTGCGCGACGCACTGCTGGCCGCAGCGAACGCGGGCTCCGGCAACATCTACTTCGACTCGACTGCCTTTGCTTCCGCCCAGACCATCGCGCTGACCAGCGGCACGCTGAATATTTCCTCGAACACGACGATTACGGGCGCTACGACGGGCAGCGGCATCACGCTCCAGAATCTGGTGACGGTGAGCGGCGGCGGCTCATCGAGCGACTTCTCGGTTTTCACCGTCAACTCGGGCGTGACCGGGGCAGCGATCCATAATCTGATCATCACCAACGGCTATGTCAACACTCAAGGCGGTGGGATCTATACGTCAGGATCCCTGACCGTGACGGGCAGCACGTTTTCAAACAACTATGCGGCCGGCGTCCCGGACGGCGGCAACGGTGGCGGCGCCATCTACGTAAACTCCGGTGTACTGGCGGTCAGCGACAGCACTTTCAGCGGAAATAAGTCGGCGCCCGGCGGCGCGATGAACGTCAATGATGGAACTGTAACCATCAAGCAAAGCACGTTCTCAGGGAATTCCGCCGTAGCAGGCACGGCAGGCGGAGCGATTTTCATCAATAACGGAACCCTGGCGATTGCCGGCAGCACCTTTTCGGACAACTCGGCGGCGGGTGGAGGCGCGGTCTTCAACTACGCGACGCTGACTGCGACGAATACCATTATGGCTGGGAATACGGGCGGCGATTGCGGGGCCGGAGGGAGCAACAGCTGTCCTGCAAATGGCGCTAATGGAAACGTTATCGGCGTAACGACAGCCGCCTTTACTCCCTTAGGCAACTACGGAGGTCCCACGCAGACGCTGATTCCTCTGCCTGGGAGTTCCGCGATCTGCGCGGGATTGCAGGCGAATATCCCCTCGGGCGTGACGACGGATCAGCGCGGCCTGCCGAACACCAACACGAGCTATCCCGGCTACAGTGCCGGCTCGCCATGCGTGGATGCGGGCGCAGTGCAGACGAATTACGCGCTGAGCTATACGCAACAGCCTTCGAATACGGAATCCGGTGCATCGATGTTACCCGCTCCGGCGCTTGCGCTGACCGAGAGCGGCAACGCCTTCACCGCATCAGGGGTTACCATTCCTTTGACACTGACGGGCAATGGCCTGCTGAGCGGCGGCTCGGCGGCTACCAGTGCGGGTCTGGCAACGTACAGCAGCCTGAAAGTGAGTGCTGCGGGAAGTGATGACACGTTGACAGCGACCCTGTCGCTGAACCCGAATCTCTCCACCCCACTTTCGCTTGCGGTAACCAGCAACTCGTTTAATGTGGCGTCCGCGGTGATCGCAACACTGCAAATAAGCGCGGCGTACTTGACGGAGGGTTTCGCGGTAACACCCTTTACTCCTGTGACGGGTTCGGGAGGCGTTGCGCCGCTGACCTACAGCATCTCTCCGGGCCTGCCCGCGGGGTTAAGCTTCAGCACCTCGACGGGTGCGGTGACTGGGACCCCGTCTGTAGCAAGTCCGAAGGCCACGTACATAGTCACCATTACCGACGCGGCCAATGCGACGAAGAGTGCCAGCTTCACCTTGGCCGTGAACGGACCGCTGAAGGCAACGCAGGCCATCGCCTCGGTGGCGTTGACGCAGAATCACGCAGCGACCTTCACTCCGGTGACGGGTTCGGGGGGCGTTGCCCCGCTGACCTACAGCGTCGCTCCCGGTCTGCCGAATGGGTTGAGCTTCAGCGCATCGACAGGCGCGATCACAGGTACGCCAACGCTAGCCGGCGGCCCGGCCAGCTACACCGTGACCGTGACCGATTCCAACGGCGCCACGGCCTCGGCGAGCTTCACGCTGACTGTGAACCCGGCGGTAACGGCCACTCAGGCGATCTCTTTGATAGTGTTGACACAGAATCATGCGCCAACTCCCTTCACGCCGGTGACGGGTTCGGGCGGCTCGGGCACGCTGACCTACAGCGTCGCTCCGGCGCTGCCCGCCGGGTTGAGTCTTAACACGACGACGGGCACGATCACGGGTACGCCTACATCGGCGAGCGTAAGGACAACCTACACGGTCACCGTAACCGATACGAACGGCGCAACGGCGAGTGCAAAGTTCTCGCTCACCGTGAATGCGGCGGTGACAGCCACTGAAGCGATTGCGTCGGAAGTACTGACGCAAAATCGTGCAGCGACTTCCTTCACGCCGGTGACGGGAGCGGGTGGCTCGGGGACACTGACCTACAGCGTCGCTCCGGCGCTGCCCGCGGGGTTAAGTCTTAATACGACGACGGGCACGATCACGGGTACGCCAACATCGGCGAGCGCAAGGACAACCTACACGCTCACCGTAACCGACGCGAATGGTGCAACGGCTACGGCGAGCTTCACGATTACGGTGAATGCGGCGGTGACAGCGACCCAGGTGATCGCGTCGGAATTACTGACGTTTAGTCAGCCTTCAGTCTCGTTTACCCCGGTGACGGGAGCGGGTGGCTCGGGAACGCTGAGCTACGGCGTTGCTCCGGTGCTGCCGGCAGGACTCAGCTTCAGCACGGCGACAGGATCGATTATAGGCACGCCCACGGCAGTCAGCCCGGCAGCCAGCTACACAGTCACCGTAACCGATGCGAACGGCGCAACGGCAACGGCCAGTTTCTCACTCACCGTGAATCCTGCCACGTCGACTCTGAATTGGGCTGCTCCGGCGAGCATCGGGTATGGCACGCCATTGAGCACAAACCAGCTCGACGCAACTGCATCGGTTTCCGGTTCGTTTGCGTACAACCCGCCTGCGGGAACGGTGCTGCCTCCGGGAATGCATACGCTGACAGCAACGTTCACTCCGGCCGACAGGACGGACTATATGACGCCTCAGCCGGTCACGGTGGCACTGAATGTTACTTCCGCCACGCTGACCGTCACGGCCAATGGCGCGACACGCATCTACGGGTCGCCCAATCCGGCATTCACGGGCACCGTAACAAGCGCCGTCAACGGCGATACGTTTACCGAAAGCTTCTCCACGAGCGCAACGGTGACTTCGGATGTGGGAACTTACCCCATTGTGCCGAGCGTGACCGGAACGGATCTGGCCGATTACTCGGTGCAAAGCACGAATGGCGCGTTGACCATCACGCAGGCAGCGTCGGCGACGACGCTGAGTGCAAGCTCCGGTTCGATTACCTCGGGACAGAGCCTGACGCTGACCGCCAGTGTGACGGACGCGACCCCGAACAGCACCGGAACGCCGACGGGCGCGGTCAGCTTCTTCGATGGCTCGACTCTGCTCGGCACCACTGCGCTGAGCGGTGGGACGGGGAGTTATGTGACGTCGTCGCTTGCGCCCGGTGTCACCCATACGCTGACAGCCAGCTACTCCGGTGATGTAAACTTCACCGCATCGAACGCCGGATCTGCGGTTTCGGTTCCGGTCGCGGCGCTGGACTTCACGCTGACGATGAACGGCACAGAGAGTCAGACGGTAGTGCCAGGAGCGGTGGCGACTTACAGCTTCAATATTGCTCCTGAGTACGGCGTGTATCCCGGGCCGGTGATGTTTTCCGTCGCGGGGCTGCCGCCAGGAGCGGTTGCGACCTTCTCGCCGACGAGCCTAGCCGTCAACGGAGGCGCGCAGACGGTGGTGCTGACCGTGCAAACGGCGAGTCCCACAGCGAAGACGAGCCATCCGTTCGAGCGTGAGGTTCCGCTGGCTCTCGGGGTGCTGCTGCTGCCGTTCCTAAGCCGGCGGCGTGTGCGCGGCGGACTGCTCAGCCTGATGATTGCCGCTGCTCTGCTGGCTGGTGTCGTGTCGATTTCAGGATGTGGCTCGCAGAACGGATTCAACGGTCAGGCGGTGAAAAACTACAACCTCACCGTCATTGCCACCAGCAGCCAGATCGCCCACAGCTTCGATGTCAACCTGACCCTGCAATAAATCGCACCCGTAATGGATGAGGAGAGGAAAGTTCATGCGTTTTGTGTATGGAATCGTTGTGGGAGTGGTGGCTCTGTTGCCTGCCGGGCTGTGTGCCCAGCAGAAGAGCACGGAGTCTCCAGAATTTGATGTAGCCATTACCTACAACGTGCAGCGCAGCAACCTGACGTCAGGTGAAGATTTCTGGGCACATGGCGGCAGTGCGGAACTGACAGCAACCTTCTACCATGGGTTGGGAATGGCGGCTAACGTTACCGGAACGCATGCTGCGAACATCAGCTCTTCGGGTGTTGGTTTGACCCTGGTGACTGCTACGTTCGGACCGACCTATACGTGGGCGGTGCCCCCGCACGGAAATTCACCGACACAATGGAGGGTTTTCGGCGAATCGCTGATCGGTATTGCGAATGGTGTAGGCAGCGTATTTCCTGGCTCTTTGGGCGCCCAATCCGATGGCAGCGGCCTTGCCTTGCAGATCGGCGGTGGCGCGGACCTGGACCTTTCAACCCACCTCGCCGTGCAGCTGTTCCATGCCGACTGGATTCGCACACAACTGCCTAACGGCAACGCCAACGTGCAGAATAACCTCCAACTCGCTGCCGGCATCGTCTTCCGATTTCCGCGGTAGAAGCCGAATCCGCAAACATGCCAGAAGCGCACACCCAGAATCAGCTGGCGCTTGACTACCATTGGACCCCACCCAATCCTCTCTCCGTGCAACGCGATTTGGTCTGCGGATGATCGAGCCCCCGGTTAGACTGTCATCCCACTAACCCGTGACAGGCCAGCCAGGCCGTCGTAAACAGCGCCATCGCCATCGCGACGGACCTCCGACGAGGCTCTTTCCAGCCAGAGAACGTCGGCGTGTCCTATGATCACTTATCCAATGCGGGAGGATTGATGAACCTCTGGTTACAGGATCTCGGCTACGCTTTGCGCATGCTTCGCAGGAACAGGGTGCTGTCAGTGGTGATTTTGGCATCGCTGGGCATCGGAATCGGCGCCAATTCTGCCATTTTCAGCGTCGTGGACGCGCTGTTGCTGCGTCCGCTCCCCTATCCGCATTCGGACCGTCTGGCGGCAGTCTGGCTGCATTCTCCTGGAATCGGCATTCTGCGCGACTGGCCGTCTCCGGGCGAGTACATCGACATCCAAAACCAGAACCATTCGTTCGATCAGATGGCGCTTGCGCAGAGCCGCACATTCACGCTGACGGGCCGCCAGCAGCCGGAGCGGGTTGACGTACTGAGCACACAGTCGAGCCTGCTGTCGATGTTTGGCGCAAAGCCTCTGCTGGGCCGCACGTTGTTGCCGGAAGAGGATAAACCCGGCCAGCCGGCCGTAGCCGTTCTCAGCAACGGTGTCTGGGAACGCCTGTTTAACTCGGACCCCGCAATCGTGGGCAAGAGCATCACCCTCAACGGAAAAGCATTTGATGTCGCAGGAGTGCTGCAGCGCGGCTTTACGGTGAACGCTGAAGTGCTGCCATCCGAAGGACCGATGGACAAGGTGGACATCTTTCTGCCCCTGCCGCTGGGAGCTGATGCAGCGCAGCGCAGAGGCGATGAAAACTACAACATCGTCGTGCGTCTCAAGCCCAATGTTTCTGTGCAACAGGCCCAGGCGGACATCGACATCATCGCAAGCCGCATCCGCGCGAAAGACAAGCGCGACGTCAGCTTTGGCATGGATGTCGTCGGCCTGCAGCGGCAGGTAGTCGGAGACGTACGCCGCACCCTGCTGGTGCTGCTTGGCTCTGTAGCCCTGGTCTTGTTGATCGCATGCGCCAATGTGGCCAACCTTCTGCTTGCCCGCGCAGCGGGTCGCGAAAAGGAAATCGCTGTCCGCTCGGCTCTGGGAGCGGACTGGAGACGACTGACGCGGCAATTATTGACAGAGAGCATTCTTTTGGGACTGCTTGGGGGTGCCGCGGGTCTGCTCGTGGCGCGAGTCAGCCTTTGGGCAGTACGCGCGATGAATCCCGGCAATATTCCCCGGCTCGATGAGATTGGAATCAACGGCGCCGTTTTGGCTTTTACATTTGGCCTTTCCCTCGCGACTGGCGTGCTTTTCGGCCTCGCGCCGGCATGGCGCGTGGTCAGGATGGATCCCAATTCATCGCTGAAAGCCGGCGGTCGCAGCGGACAGTCGGATGGCGGTCTGTATGTGAAACGCCACCGTCTGCGTGGATTGCTGGTCGTTTCCGAAATCGCTTTTTCACTGATTCTGCTGATCGGCGCCGGACTGCTGATTCGCAGCTTCGTCCGCCTGCAGAACGTAGCGCCAGGATTCACCACAGACCACGTAATGACCATGCAGTTGGCGGCCAACGACAGTAAGTACCACGACGATAAAATCCTCGCCGGTTTCTACCGTGACGTCGAAGCCCGGATCACCCACTTGCCAGGAGTCGTGGCCGAAGGTGCGGTTTCGGCGCTCCCGCTGACCGGCTCGGTGGGATGGGGAGGAATCCACGTGGAGGGATATGCACCGCCGGCAGGACAAGAGTTGCAAGTCGATCAACGCACTGCAAGCACGGACTATTTCCGCGCAATGCAGATTCCGTTGGTGGCGGGCCGCTTTTTTTCGGATCGAGACGTCATAGACATGCCGCAGGTCGTCATCATTGACGCAAAGTTCGCGCAGCGATTCTGGCCGCACGGGGACGCGATCGGGAAACATCTCTGGTTCGATCCGAAAAAACCTATAACCATTGTCGGCGTCGTGGGAGTGGTCAAACAATACGATCTGGAAACCGACGGCAAAATCGCGACCTATTTCCCGTTGCAGCAGGGGCCCGACCGGGGAACGTTCCTGGTAGCGCGTTCCACCTCAGATGAAGCAGGACTCTCCAGCGCCATCGTCGGGGAGATCCACGCGATCGATCCTGCCGTGGTCGTCTACGGGGTTAGGACGATGCAGGACCGCTTGTTCGATTCGCTGGCGCGCCAGCGCTTCTCCACTACCATGCTGGGTGCATTTGCGGCTTTTGCGCTGCTGCTCGCCGGCATGGGCCTCTACGGAGTGATGTCGTATCTGGTCACACAGAGCACACGCGACATAGGAATTCTGGTGGCGTTGGGAGCGCGGCGCGAAGATATTCTCGCTCTGGTCGTCAGACAGGGAATGCAGTTGGCGTTGATCGGTATCTTTGCAGGCTTGATAGGCGCCGCCGCCTTGACCCGCGTGATCGCCAGCCTGTTGTTCGGCGTAAGCGCCAGGGACGTCGCGACCTTCCTGGCCGTGCCCGCATTGCTCGCCGTGGTCGCATTCGCGGCTACGGTCATCCCGGCGTGGCGGGCGAGCAGTGTGGATCCAATGGTCGCTCTTCGGGAGGAATAGGTGTTTCTCATTGGGTTTTGGATCGGCAACGTCGAGCATTTCCTCGGTACCGAATGTGCTTTTGACGGTGGGCATGTCTTTTCTTGGTGCGTGTTCAATTCTATTGAACACGCACCGTACTCGAAAGACGGCTTCGTCCATATGCCATTATCAACAGCTCATTTAGTGCTGTCTTTGTATTCGTCGTACCAGGCCATCTGAATGGCCTCGAGCTTCGACTCATTGGATTTCGCCGGATCGTCGGCAAATCCCTCAAGCTCGGTGACATATTTGTGCAACTCGGTGAAGCGGACCGTGAGGGGATCGAGATCGGGGAATTTCTCCTGAAGCTGAATGCCGATTTCTTCTGAGTCGTTCCAGGTAATTTCTTGCGGCATGACGTCTCCTCAGTGACTACTTAGATTGATTAAGAGCCAGTGGCTTGCCTTCTGAAACGTAATTGCGGTTCCAGCTTGGAATTTCGACCACGTACGTCCCCGGGCCAGTGATGATGGCCTGGCAGCCGAGACGCGAGTTGAGCTGGAGTCCGGGGGCCATGTCGAGGCGGTCCAGTTCATCCTCTTCGGCTTCGCTGATCTTCGCTGTTCCTTCTTTGACTAGAATGTGGCAGGTGGTGCAGGCGCAGGCGCCTCCGCAGGCGTGGTCGAGGAAGATGTTGAAGTTCTCGGCCACATCAAGAAAGGACATCGGTTTGCCGTGGTGGTCGTAGGGCATGGTGCCGTATTCGAATTCCACTGTCTTGCCTTCGGGCAAGAAAGTGACCCGCACCATGTTGGGAGCCGGCGGCTTGCTCAGGTCAATCTCGTGAATCGTTTGCTCTGTCATTCTTCTCTCACTGCATTCTGCTCAAATACTGTTACTTAATCTCTGCCGGTGCAAAGGGATGCGGCGCGGTTGGTCCCTCGCCGAGTTTCTCGCCCGCGGACTCCATCGTCTGGCCGCCGATGGCGCTCGACACAGCGGACTCCATCATGAGCTCGGCCATACGGCGCGTGGATTTGTCTAGGGCGTCTGTGCCAGCGCGCAACGCGGCGAGGTCATCGCCTTCCTTGAGCACGCCCAGCTCGTCGGAAAGGAGCACGATCTGAGAGCGCTCTTCATCGCTGAGTTGCAGCCACGCGGGGTTCGATCTTGCCTTCGCGATCGCGGTGAGGATGGTCTCGGCTTCGTTGCGAGCCTCGATGAGCTGGCGCTGCTGAATGTCTTGCTCGGCATAGTCGAAGGACTCGAGGATCATCGTCTCGACCTGTTCGTCGGTGAGGCCGTAGGTCGGCTTCACTTCGATCTCTGCTTCTTTGCCGCTGCGCTGTTCGCGAGCTGAGACGTGCAGGATACCGTTGGCATCGATAAGGAACTTGACCTCGATGCGAGGCAAGCCGGCCGACATCGGCGGAATGCCTTTGAGATCGAATCGCGCCAGGGAGCGGCAATCCTTTGCAAGCTCACGCTCACCCTGCACCACATGAATGGCGACGTTCGCCTGACCATCGACTCCGGTCGTGAAGTGCTCCGTTGCCGACGCGGGGATGGTCGAGTTGCGCTGGATGATCTTGGCCACAACTCCGCCGAGAGCTTCGATGCCGAGCGAGAGCGGCGTCACATCAAGGAGAAGCATGTCTTCGGTGGCCTTCGAGCCGCCTTCGAGAATGTTGGCCTGCACCGCTGCGCCGAGAGCCACGACTTCGTCGGGGTTCAGCTCAATATGCGGCTTCTTGCCGCGTGCTGACAAATGAAAAACGTCATCGGTGAGGCTGCGAACGAGCGGAATGCGCGTGGAACCTCCCACGAGAACGACTTCGTCGATCTGCTCGGGGGGTACGCTGGCATCTTTGAGCGCTTGTCTGCACGGGCCTACGGTGCGGTCGATGACGGGCTTGATGATCTGTTCGAACTGCTCACGGGTAACCTCGCGACGGTAGGGTTCATGCCCGGGCAGATCGACGCTGATGCGTGCTGTCTCCGCTGTCGAGAGCGCGATCTTGGCTTCGATGACCGCCTTGCGAATCGCCTGAACAGCTTCGGCATTGGTTCTCAGATCCAGATTGAGTTCGCCCTGAATGTCGTCAAGGGCGATGGCGATGAGCAGGTTGTCGATATCGTCACCGCCGAGGTGCGTGTCTCCATTGGTGGCGATGACCTCAAAGATTCCTTCGTGCAGCTTGAGGATGGAGATATCGAATGTGCCTCCGCCAAGGTCGTAAACGGCGACGATGCCTTCCTTCTGGCGATCGAGTCCGTAGGCGAGTGCTGCCGCGGTCGGCTCGTTGACGAGCCGCAGGACATCGAGGCCCGCCATGCGGCCTGCGTCCTTGGTAGCCTGACGCTGCGCGTCATTGAAGTAGGCGGGCACAGTGACGACTGCTTTGGTGACAGGCGACCCGAAATAACGCTCGGCATTTTTCTTCAGCTGGCGCAGGACGTATGCGGAGATCTCCGGCGGAGTGTACTGCTGCTCGCCTAATTGAATTCGCAAGACTTCGCCGGGCTGGATGTCTCCAGCGAGATGGAACGGAAAGAGCTTGAGCTCATCCTGAACGTCTTCCAAGCCTCTCCCCATTAAACGTTTCGCGGAGTAGATGACGCGGTCGGGCGTGGTGGCGAGGTATTTGCCTGCCGGATTGCCGACGACGATCTTCTTGGACTCGGGGATGGCGACGACAGACGGAACAAGATTCACTCCGTCTTCGCCGGGAATGACCACCGGATGGTCGCCCTGCATGAAAGCAACGAGCGAATTGGTGGTTCCGAGATCGATCCCGACGATGCGGGCTATTTGGGTTTCACTCAACGGGATGTCCCTATGATGGTAGAGCCGGCGGGGGTGGTTGCGCCTGCGGGTTGGTTCGATACGTATTGCGCTTCGCCGCGGCCGAACGACCAGTCGGCCAGATCATTTTCCGAGAGCACAATCATCACGTCGTCGGGCTCTATGCCTGCTCGTTGCTTGGCCAGTTGCGCAATCCGTCGATACAGCGCCTGCTTGGTTTCCGTCGTGCGGCCCTTGCGCAAGGTAATGTGCACCAGTGTGAAGTCGCCAGAGCGCTGCATCTCCATAAACTCCGGGTCGACAACCAGTTCGCCCTTGGGGTGCGCAGTAAGCACAACGAAGAGATCCTTATCGGGGATACCGATGGTTTCGCGCATCGCGTCATAAACAGCGGTGGGGAGCTTGCTCCGCTTTTCTGCGGCCATCGAGTCAAAAACAGAGATTCTTACCAGGGGCATTTCTTCCTCGATCAGGCGCCGAGCGCCTCGTTGACATCGCGCACCAGGTTCCGGATGTAGCGGCGACGGTCCAGAAGCGTTAGCATCTCATCCTTGATTTTAGCCGCGTCGGCAGGTGATTCTACCGTTTCGCCGGCATCCAGAGCCAAGTCCCACCTAGTCCAGAGCCCCTGCAAGTTTGAGTCGCTCAACGCGAGTTGCGATTCAAAGTCGGTTCGGGCCTTCTCGAGATCCTGGCGTAGCTGCGGATCATCTTCGCCCATCTTGCGAGTCATGCGCATTTCTTCGAGCTGCATGTTCAACTCGAAGACCTCTTCGAGAAGGTCCGCAGGTACGCGCGACTCCTTGGGCTGTCCGTCTTCACTTTTCCCTGCTTCGAGGACGATGCCTTCGAGTTTGAGCAGGTATTCGGTGCGCGCGATGGAATTCTTCAGGGTGCGATAGGCGTCGTTGAGCAGCGAGGTCTGGTCGAGACTCCATTGCTGCTCCTGCGCGGAGGCCTGCGCGTAGACGTCAGGATGAAGTTTGCGGCTGAAACGGTAGAAGCTGCGCTCGAGCGCGGAGAGATCGATGTGAAGCTTGCGCGGAAGGCCGAAGGCGGCGAAGTAATCCACCTCTGGCAGCGGCGGCTGCACTTTGCCGCATGCGTCACAGAAGGGCTTTGCCGCAGGGACGGCGGCACCGCACGACCAACAGGCCGTGCTGACGGATTGGCGTTCAGCAGTCTGCATCTTGATGGATCGCCGGGAAGGCGGGGTTATATGGATCGCCGGGAAGGCGGGGTTATGCGGAAAAGGACGATCCGCAACCGCAGGATTTCGTCGAGTTCGGATTGATGAAGTTGAAGCCTTGCCGCATCAGCGTCTCCTCGTAATCGAGGATCATGCCATGCAGATAGATGAACGATTTCGGATCGACGAAGACGCGAACGTCGCCGAACTGGTAGATGCGGTCGCGTTCACGAGGCTGTGAGTCAAAACGGATATTATACGAGAGCCCGGAGCAGCCTCCGCCCGAGATGCCGAGACGCAGACCGCCGTCGGTGGGCGAAACGCCCTCCTTAGCCATGGCCACACGAATGCGCTGGACCGCGCGCTCGGTCACCTGGATCCCCTTTTGATTGGGGGCCTGGTTTTCGGCGTTCAATATCTCAAGTTGCCCGGTGCTCATGCGTTCATCCTTTTCGCAAACAGGCATTCGCTGTCGAACGCCTGTTACAAAACAACTGCAATTACCGGGCTACTACGGCCTGCGGGACAGCTTCACCCTCGGCAACGCCGTTCTTCTTCTTCCAATCGCCGATCGCGGCACGGATCGCGTCTTCCGCGAGGACCGAGCAGTGGATCTTTACCGGGGGAAGAGCCAGTTCCTTCACGATGTCCGTGTTCTTTATCTGCATCGCTTCTTCGACCGTCTTGCCCTTCACCCACTCCGTTGCCAGCGAGGACGAAGCGATGGCCGAGCCGCAGCCGAAGGTCTTGAACTTGGCCTCTTCGATGACCTGAGTCTCGGGATTCACCTTGATCTGCAGGCGCATTACGTCGCCGCACTCCGGCGCGCCGACGAGTCCAGTACCGACTTCGCTGCTGGATTTGTCGAGCTGGCCTACGTTACGCGGATTGTTGTAGTGGTCGATAACCTTATCGCTGTATGCCATTTGATTCTCCTTAAACCTGACTAAACCGGCTCAGTTTGAGCCGAAAACGTCTTCCTAGTGCGCCTGCCATTCGATCTTTGAAATATCGATGCCTTCTTTCACCATCTCGTAGAGAGGTGAGAGCTCGCGCAGCTTCTGCACGACGTCGATGATCTTGTCCGCAACATAGTCCACTTCGGCTTCCGTGTTAAAGCGTCCCAGGCCAAAGCGGATGGAGCTGTGAGCCACGTCGTCGCCGAGACCCAGAGCCTTCAATACATAAGATGGCTCAAGCGTCGCGGAGGTGCAGGCCGACCCGCTCGAAACCGCAATCTCGTTGATGCCCATCAGCAGCGATTCGCCTTCGACGTAGACAAAGCTCATGTTTAGATTCCCAGGCAAGCGATGCTCCATGGTGCCGTTGACGTGAATATAGTCCAGGGTACCTTCGAGCTTCGCCTTGAGCTTGTCGCGCAGGGCAGTCAGGCGTTTCGACTCCGACTCCATCTCTTCGCCGGCAAGCTCACAGGCTTTACCGAGTCCGACGATGCCGGGAACGTTGAGCGTGCCTGAACGCATGCCGCGCTCGTGGCCTCCGCCATTGATCTGCTCGGAGATCTGCACGCGCGGGTTGCGGCGGCGAACGTACAGCGCGCCCACACCCTTGGGTCCGTAAATCTTGTGTCCAGAGAGCGACAGCGCGTCGATGTTCATGGCGTTCACATTCACGGAAATCTTTCCGACGGCTTGTACGGCATCCGTATGGAAGAGCACGCCGCGCTCATGACAAAGCTTGCCGATCTCCGCAACCGGCTGCAAAACGCCGATTTCATTGTTGGCAAACATGATCGATACGAGAATGGTCTTTTCATCCATCGCGCGCTTTAGATCTTCCAGATCGACCAGACCGTCTGCCTTTACGGGCAGATAGGTCACGCGGTATCCGCTCTTTTCCAGCCGCTTGCAGGTGTCCAGTACAGCCTTGTGCTCGGTGGCCTGGGTGATGATGTGGTTGCCACGCTCCTTGTACATCTCGGCGATGCCCTTGATGGCGAGGTTGTTCGATTCGGTGGCGCCGGAGGTGAAGATGATCTCCTTCGCGGTTGCACCGATCAGTTTTGCAATCTGCTCGCGGGCCTTTTCGACAGCAGCTTCCGCCTCCCATCCGAAGGAGTGGTTACGGCTGGCGGCATTTCCGAACACTTTGGTGAAGTACGGCATCATCGCTTCCAGCACTCGGGGGTCGAGCGGCGTGGTCGCGTGGTTATCCATATATAAGGGCAGCTGGACGCCGGCGGGTACGCTGATGTTTCCAATCTCGGTAGTGCTCATCCTTTTATGACTCCTGCGTCTCTTGGTGAACTTGGTCTGCTCTCAAGCGCCTCTGGTGCGGATCGTTACCAGATCCTTGTCGGCCTTCGAATGACTATGGTTGTGGTCAGAGTCGACGAGATCGGAGATCCTGATCCTTTTCAGTACATCAGAGATACTGTCATTCACCCGGGCCAACGGTTCTTTGATGGTGCAGCTGTTCGTCAGGTCGCATAAACCGCTCTCGGTTACGCATGAGGTGATGAACAACGGGCCGTCAATGGCACGAATGACTTCAAAAGCGGTGATGTCCTTTGCGGAGCGAGCCAGGGTATATCCCCCGTTCATTCCCGCATGCGAGCGCAGCAGACCCTCTTTCGCCAGACGCTGCAGGATCTTGGCCAGCAGCTGTGGCGGAATGTGATAAGCCTCTGCGATATCCTTAGCGCTTAACGACACGGACTCCGAATGCTCGGCAATGAACTTCAATGCCATCAGCCCGTAGTCGGCTTTTTTGGTGAGTCGCAGCATAAGGGGGAAGACCTGCTCCAGGATCTCTTCTAGTAGTATAGGACCGGAATCGTCCGAATTCAAATGGCATCCCCTGCCTCGCGCTTCAAATGGCCCTGAAGCATCTGAAATGAGCCTCCCGCCCGACTTCGGAATTCAATTTGACAGAATGGCCCAGCCAGATACAATCTTGGCGATATCACCAATTCCCCAGGTCAAAACACACCCTACAATGGACACACCCTGCAAACATCCAAAAGTGCGCGTGGTAGCGCGCGAAGAGGACGCCGAGTACGTTGAATGCCAGGAGTGCGGCGAGGTCTTCGATTCCAACGAATTCCGCGATATGGAGATCGAAGAAGCAAGGGAAGACGAGGAAGATAACTGATGCCGGCCGCGCCAGAGTCTAGCCCGCTACAGAATCCGCAGGCGGACTGAGTCGGCGAGCCACCTGCCAGGCATAGTGAAAGCCCGAAACCACCGTGAAAACCACGGTCGCGACCAGCGCTGCGTGGCGAATTCCACGGATCGCCGGCGGCGCATAAAACATGCCCAACAGCACGGCCAGCAGGGCAATGATCTGCGCCAGAGTATTCGCTTTGCCGAAGATACTCGGCTTGAAGTTGCGCATTCCTACGCTCGCGTACAGAATGGCGCCGACCATAATGATTCCCAGATCCCGCCCGAAAACGAGGACCGTCACCCGGCGTGAGATGAGTCCTTCATGGTGCAGCACCAGAAAGAGCGTGCTGAGGAGCAGCTTGTCCGCAACGGGGTCAAGATATTGACCAAGGACGGTGCGCTGCTTAAGAAGACGCGCCAACAGCCCGTCCAGGCCGTCTGTGATTCCTGCAAGCACAAAGAGGGCGAACGCCGACCGGTAGTGGCCGTCCAGAACGGCGAGGACTAGGAAGGGAATAATGCAGAGGCGCAAAAGCGTGAGTTGATTAGGCGCAGCGCGGAGTTCGTTCATCGGATCAATCGCGGGACGAGCAAGAAGAGGATTTATGCACTGTGGCGTAACACATTCAAAAGCCTGATATTACCGCACGGAACCCGTATCCGCTACATCCGCAGGAGAATCCGGCGAACACGGGGAACTGACGACTGCACCAATTAGTTGGAGGAAGTGGTATTTCGCCCGTCAAAGACCCGAGACAGCCAACGACCCGAATCGCCTGCCCTTCACCACCTTCACTTCCGCCTCTCCGTCTTTACCAGCGCTCCATTTGCCTCCGCGCCGCCGTTTCGCGTCCGCTCCGGTTTTCCATGCCGGCTCCTCCGTTGGCACCCGCGCGCTCCCCCATCGACAGCAAGTTCTGCTTTTCCTGAGTTCCCACTGCAGGGAAAGTGATCTGCCAGGCGCGCCGAGGGGAAACTTTGCTATGATGATGAAGGTCGTTAGTCCCCTCACAGGCGCGTAGCTCAGTTGGTTAGAGCGCTACCTTGACACGGTAGAGGTCAGGAGTTCGAGTCTCCTCGTGCCTACCATCTTTTCAACAACTTACAGCATTTTTCAATTACCTTGAAGGTGCTCAAAGGTGCTGGACCTCCGAACCAGCCTTTCCGTTCCTCAGCAACAACTCAACAACCATTGCGGTCGCGTCGCGCTTTTCAGCTGAAATGGCGTGGGTGTAGATGTCCATAGTCGTCCTACTATTGGCATGTCTGAGCAGCTCTTGGGCAAGCTTGATGTCCACTCCAAGACTTCGCAGGTTTGTTGCCAGTGAGTGACGGAACGAATGCCAACCAATTACCTTTCCTCGGATCCCGGCTCTCGAGAGCGCCGGTCGGATGAACTTCTTGAGAACGGTGTCAGGACTGAGGGGTTGGGTGCCGTTCAGCCGGATGGACGGGAAAAGGAAGTCTTCATTCCTGTTGTATGGGGAAGAGCCACGCCAGGTGCACAGCGCCTCCCAGACGACAGGATGCAGTGGAACAGGTTTACGACTGGCCTCGGTCTTGGTGTCTCCGAAACGGTTGCGAACGCAGGACCGTGAGATGGATATCTCCATCCTGGTTGCATCCAAGTCGGCCCAGGTTAACCCGATAAATTCAGACCGGCGCAGTCCTGTGGTGCCGGCCAGAAGCACCATGGCACGCTCGCGAAGCTCCAATTGCCCTAGTAACAAGTTGAATTCCGCCGGCGTAAGCACGTCCTTTTCCCGGAGGCGCCTAGCCGAACAGCGAACCGCCTTGATGGGATTATGGTGAATCCACTCATGTCGCACAGCGTGAGAGAAGAGGGCGGAAAAGACAGACTTGATTTTTGTCCGTGAAGCCGGCGACAGCGGAACGGAGAGCAGCCACTTCTCAACGGCAACAGTTCTGACTTCTGAGATCTCTAGGCTCCCCCATTTCGGGGCGATGTACAGCCGCAGAAAGCTGCCGTTGACATCGACCGTGGAGAAGGCCTTCCGTTCAAGAGTCAGTTCATTCTTGAGATAGTGGGTTATGAGTTCGTTCACCGTCTCCGGCACCCGAACCTCTGAGTTAATCTTGGAGCGAAGAGTGAGGACAGCTTTCTCGGCGTCCCGGCGGTGCGGATATTCTCGCACCGTGCCGATCCTCCGTTTTCGATATACCCGCTTCCCATCTGCGTACTCATAGAATCGCAGGAACCAGGTGCCAACTGTCTTTTTGTTCTTCACAAGAATCAGGCTTCCATTTTGAAAACGATT
>Ga0210388_10001003_pt1 | contig 22427 bp, 11 predicted proteins | sample IncBWC19OmetaG_FD_155485 | JGI IMG/M metagenome (GOLD analysis project Ga0210388, IMG submission 155485) | Forest soil microbial communities from Barre Woods Harvard Forest LTER site, Petersham, Massachusetts, United States - Inc-BW-C-19-O ...
TAGTTCAGTATATCACCAATATAATCCTACCGGCCCGTTTGTAGTATATCTGGTGTCTAAAAATGCGCAAGGATGCTCTGATACTGCCTGGGATTCTATATACGTAGTTGGTGGTATTTGGGTACCCAATGTATTTACACCGAATGGAGACGGGCAGAATGATGTATTCCATGTAAAAGCTGGTGGAATGAAAACATATGACATTGAAATATTTAACCGTTGGGGAGAGAAATTATTTGAAGCCAACTCTCCTGCAATAGACTGGACTGGTAGAAGCAGTGCGGGTGTTGAAGAATCTGATGGAACATATTTTTATATTATTACTGCTACAGATTACAGTAACAAAAACTATAAGTTAAACGGATACCTTCAACTTATCCGTTAACAAATAATTCAGTTCTTTGTATTGAATAGCAGGGTGTTTTCATCCTGCTATTTTTAGTTAGGTTCATTTACTTCATTTTCGAATCGTTTTAGATAAATCCAATATTATCTCAACTGTTTTTTGTTCACTGTTGGGTAATGGAATAGTAATTGAAATGCTATGCTGCAAGCATCATAGGGTAATATAGCTGATGTTACTTTGTTTCTGAAAACCTAACGCGTAGGTAAGAACAATTAACCCTCAAATTATCAATCCATGAAATCAACAAAAAAGGAAACTAAAAGCTCCGGCGAGTTTCCAAAAGAATTTGATGCACTTCGTAACAGTGCGCTCTTCAACATTGCAAACAGAGGCATTACTCCTCTTCAACCTTTGAACAATGGTTCACACCAGTTCAATCCATTTTTCCCGACTTACCAGCAACCAGTAAGCCCATGGGCTTTTAATCCTTCTCAACCCACACCTTCTCCAGTATTTGGTGTTCAGCCCACAAGCCCTTATTTTTCTCCTTTTCAACCTGGCTTTCAACAACCAGGCCAATTTTTTGGCCCATTTTCACCTTCTCAACAAAATTCAAATCCAGCTTTTTTTGGTGCGCAGGAAGTAACAAGTTCAGTAAATATTTCTGAAGAAGAAGATTCTTACATCATTGAACTTACTGTTCCGGGTTATAAGAACGAAGACTGCAAAGTAAAAGTGAAAGAAAGGGTATTATTTGTTTATGGCCGCAGAGAAATTGAGAAAGAAACCGGTTTTTATTCTTTGAAAGAATACCGGAATACTTTCTTCGAACGTTCCTTTCTTCTTTCTGATGAAGTAGATACAGAGGATATTGAGGCTAGCTGCGTGGACGGTATACTTACCCTCCGCCTTCCAAAGAAATCAAAAGATGCGCTTCAGGAAAAAGAAATTGAAATAACTGAAGAACAGTTCGCGTAAGCTTTTAATGTTCTGTCTTGGTATCAGCAGGCACCAAAATTGGTGCCTGCTTCTTTATGTAGCTATATCAATTATATAATCCACATATCTACTCTTGAAAGGCTGGTAAGCCGTCGTATGTTACAGACTTAAGTACTTTTTCAGCTGCAATTACTGCTTTAGGCGGCAGCGGAGCATAGTTCAGTGGTTGGGTATATTGCTGTCCTTCGTGCACTATCCACCAAAACTCCTTTAGCATACTGGCTGCTCTTATTATAGTCCTGTTATTATAATCTTGCTCTTTATAAATTAGTATCCATGTAAAACTGCTGATAGGGTAACCATCTGCAACACTTGTATTCGTAATACTAATGCGTGCATCAGCCGGCATATCTACATTAGCTGCATTGGTTATTGATTCTAGTGTTGGTTTAATATATTTGCCCGAAGCATTTTTAACCAACGCATAACCCAAACTCTGTGGGATTGCGTATGTAAGTTCTATATATCCAACAGCACCCGGGGTTAATTTAATTATGCCGGAAACGCCTTCATTCCCAATTCCGCTTGCGCCGACAGGCCATTTTGGAGTTTTAGAAACACCTATTGCAGTTTTCCATTCAGGGCTGACTTTAGAAAGATAATCAGTCATAACGTAAGAAGTTCCGCTACCATCAGCCCTATGTACTACCGTGATCTTCTCATCGGGCAAACGTACACCAGGGTTCTCAGCTTTTAATTTACTGTCATTCCAATTTGTAATAGTGCCGAGAAATATACCTGCAATAATTTCGGGAGTAAGCTTTAGTTGAGGATTACCCGGCAGATTATACGATATTACTACTGCACCCAGGCAAGTCGGAAACTGCACTACAGAAGACGGAAACATATTCATCTCATCATCACTTAAAAAAGCATCTGAAGCCCCAAAGTCAACAGTCCTGTTCATAATTGATTTAATTCCTCCGCTTGACCCAATTGATTGATAGGTAGATTCTAAACCTGCCTTTGCGCGGTATTCATCAATCATTTTTGTATATATGGGATTGGCAAAAGTAGAACCTGCACCAATTATTGCTGATCTGCTACTTGCATTGTCATTTCCCGGTTCTCCATTTAATGAACATGATGTTATAGAATAACAAATTAATGCAATACCTAGACTATAAAGTAAGCCTTTTATGAAACGTGTAAACATGACAGTTAAGTTTGTTTACTACAAGTTTCAGCAAATGAGATAAACTGTGTGTTAAGGGAATACTATATATAGTTCAATTCTGCACCACTAATTTGCCCTCAGAAATGACCTCCTGAGTTATTTGATTTACAGCGCGATAAAAGTATATGCCTGTAATATTAGTATTCAGCATTATATGATTTATGCCAGAGTAAATTGACCCACTGTAAACCCGTTGCCCGAATGCATTATAAATATTTATTTCTGCCTTCTCATTTATCGTATTAGATAGTGCAATATTGAAAGAGCCATTATTAGGATTTGGATACGCATTTACCAGTTGCTGATCAATTAAATTCTGCAATCCGGTGACGCCTTGATATTCGTCAGCGCCAATATCTATCCTACCAGCTATAATCCTTGCATTTCCATCAAAATCACGTTCAGCTGTATCAACAGGCCAGGTAGGTGAACCGTCGTTAATACATGTTGATGAGGTTGATAGGTGAAGGTCCAATGCTAAATGAGCAGTGTCCTTCAAAGAGGGGTTAGCAAAAAGCGAGTGTACGTCAAACCCACTACCGGACTGATAATTAGCAAAACCCGTGTAAGAGAATGTACCATATGAGAATGTAACATTAACTGTATTACTGCTAATTGAGTAATATCTGTTATAGTCGAATGTAAGGCCTTTAGAATTTCCGCTATTCCAGCCGGAAGATACTACAGCATCACTTGCACTATACATTATATTATTATAAAAAGAGCAGCCTTCACTGTAGCTCAGCGACAACTCACCATTCCCATTAGCAAGAGTGTCATTCCCAAAAAAAGTATTGTTTGAAATGGTAGAATTAACTACCCTTCCTGTATTTACCGGGCCATCATACCCACCAACTTGCATACCACCTCCATTCCTGAATATATCGTTATCTCTCACCTTAATGTTGGCTGTAGTATCACCCCCATTTTCACAGCCAATTTCAATACCCCAGTCATTGTTATAACATTCATTTTGTTCAATCACTAAGTCTTCTCCACCGTCTACGTAAATACCTGCTGCCGAGCTGTCGTATACGGAATGGCATTTCCAGACCTTATTTCCCTTCACCACTCCATTTCTTGCATGATCAGTTGCGGGGTTAGGACTTGTACCATAATTACCTGCACTTAGTATACCAATGTTCTGAATATTATGCACCATATTATTTATAATGCTGAATCCATTTACATTCCCATCGAGTGTACAATTTTCGCTAAACCCAGGAGCGTTATCATAAAAATCATTGCCTTGTATAGTTATGTTCTGCAAGGGTATAATTGAATCACCATATCCTATCAATGGCTGAGCATTTTCAGTATCATTCGGAATAGCAGAAACAGAAGGATTCCAATAGATATGATGAATACTATTATTGGTTATTTCTATGTTCCGGGAAGTGCCATCCATAAATATTCCTATGCTATTGTTGCCAATGCAATTATAAAACTCGAGCCCGATGATTTTTATATAACTCTGGCTTGAAATAGTTAGCAGTGTAGCAGCTTTTGCATTTCCATTTATTGTTACTTTCCCACTGCTATAATTGGTAAGAGTAATATATCCACCCAAACTGGATCCTGAAACAGGAATTACAATTTGTTCAAAATAAGTGCCCGCCATTATTTGAATGGTAGTACCAGGGGTTGCATTATTACAGGCATGCTGAATTGTTTTCCATGGGGTAGCTGTATTTTGTGCCTGCACCTTGGTATAACCATCGCTACCACTGTTTGAAACATAATAGGTTTGACTATAACCCTTCAGGAGCGCTACAAAAAGAAATAAAGGAAGAAGTATGTTTCTAATTTTCATGCTTTTGGCTATAATGCTAACTATATCTTCCTTATTTCAATTGGAATCTTTAAATGCTTTTTATAATCCTCGCAATCATTCATTGAATCTTCATCCCCTTCTTCATATTCCCATACTATCTTTATATCATTACCTTGCTGGTATAAAGCATCTATCTTCTTCATTAAGAGAAGTATTCTCTTGGAGGCGCCCGTGTTATAGTAGAATAACCGAAATCTCATAACAACAGCCTTTTGCTTTTCAGGGGAATAGTTTTCAATCCAATCGAAGATTGCTTTAAAGAATTTCTCAGAATCCTCCGGGATAATCTTACCTTCTATTTCCAGCTCTCCTTTTCCTGAATCGAAGTTCACCTGTGGTGTTGTGAATGTACTGCTGATCTTAAGTTTATCCATTGGTTTTATGTGTTGAAATTTAAAATTTGAAGCCCATAACCAGCATATCATCTGTTTGAAAAGTTGTTCCTCTCCACTCAATATGCGTATGTTCTAATATTGTCTTTTGCTCTGTTAATGGTTTTTTATGAATGTCTAAAAGTAATTGTTTAAACCTTCCTTTCATATATTTTTTGCCCGTTTTCCCTGAAAGTTGGTCAGCATATCCATCAGAAAAAAGGTAAACCACATCTCCTTTCTTTAGTGCCAGATTATGGTCAATTATATTGGCGCTCTGTTCAGCCGGAATACTACCAATACTGTGCCTTAAAGGGTTCATCTCCATTAATTCGTTATCTCTTATCACATATAAAGGATTATATGCCCCCGAAAAAGAAAGAGAATAGTTATTACTTGTTTTGTCTATAGTTACAATAGCCATATCCATACCGTCCCGTGAATACATATCGTTATTTGAAGCAAAACGGCTTATAATCGCAGAATTCATTTCTTTAAGAATATCCTTTGGTTTATAAATCCCCGTTTCATTAATTATATGGTTCAATAGATCATTTCCTACAATAGTAAGCAATGCACCAGGAACACCATGTCCAGTACAATCAACCGCTGCTGCAATCACTTTGGAATTATTTTCCACACCACCAATCCAATAAAAATCTCCGCTTACAATATCCTTTGGCTTATACAGAATAAATGAGTCTGACAATAATCCCTTAATTGTTTGTTCCGAGGGAAGAATAGACTGCTGTATCCTTTTGGCATACTGAATACTATCGGTAATGTCTTTGTTCTTTTGCCTTAGCTCGCCTTCAATATTTTTCAATTCAGTAATATCAGAATCAATAACCATAATATTCTGAAGCTTTCCTTCTTCATCAAATATAGGCGAGAGCATAGATTGAAACCAGCGCTTGCCTAGACCCACATTACTGGTTTCAGATTCATAGGAAACTCCAGTCTTTTTGTCAATACATTCCTGAACCAATTTCTCAATTTCAGGGTGGCTGCTAAGGTCAATTATTGTTGTCCCTCTTTCTTCTTTGAATTGCTCTACCGACATTCCGTAGGTATCGAAAAAAGTATTATTAACCCACTCTAATTCCATTTTGTCATTAAATATCATCAATGTATTTGTTGATTTTCCAACAACAAACGATAACCTGGCCAATTCTTTGTTCAGCTTCTCCTTTTGGCGTGCATTCCTGTATATAAGACTGGCAAATACCACAACAATAAACAATCCGCTTATTACCAACCATAAAATCAATTTCTGTTTTTGCTTTTCTTTTTCAGCAAGAGCATCTTTCCTTTCCTCATCCGCTTTTGTTTGCATATCCTTTTTTTCTTGTTCATTCATTAAAATGATCACCGTTTTCTTTTGCGCATCCTCCTGATACTGGCTTTCGTGAAGTTTTACATCCTCTAATTCTTTAACCGCATTAAGATTAAGTATCACCTGGTCCTTTCTTTCTGACTCTTCTTTTAACTGACGCGCTTGCTTGGTTTTATAATTCGTTTCAAGCACAACCAAATTATATCGGGCCGAGGTTTGCGTTGAATCAAGCTCCAAGGATTTTTCATAGTAATTCTTGGCTAATTCATAATATTCATCAGCATGAATATCATTTTCATTTTCAAACATTCTGGCATATACCGAACCAATAGCATTTGAGAATTCTATTGCCGTTTCCTTTTCATTAAAATGCTTATCCACCAGCCTCATTATATCAATATATTTTCCGTATGCATAAATGCTCATACCAATGCTTGTGCTTTCTTCCTTAAGCAATTTAACAGCATCGTTATGGTATGTAACCGCAATGTATCTTAGGTTCTTTTTAATACCATTAATTATATCACTGTCACTTTCCAGTTCCAATGCCTTTTGAAATGCGACAACTGACCTTTCACGATACTGAGATTTAGGATTGCCTTTCTCATACTTTTTGAACATGTCCTTATAGATCAGTCCGCTATAGAACCAAAATTTCGATTTACCTGTCAGGTCCGGGTCATTAGAGTATGAATCAGCAATATCGAATGCAGAATCTATCTGTCCAGCATTATAATATGTTATCATTGATTTTATAGCAGACCTGAAGCCTTCATTTGAAGCCTGGGAATAAGCCACATGTGGAAGAATAATTGCGCTAAAAACAAAAAATAAACCTGTAATTATTTTTTTCATTAAATCTGATGTCTGAAGAATGAGAAAAGGACTATCTCAGTTTTACGAATTTAAATTCAGTCCTTCTGTTTACTTTATTCTCTTCATCACTGCATTTCACTCCTTTTTTACATTTGTTAAGTAACTTCGTATCTCCATACCCCTTTCCAGTTACCCGTTTAGCATCAATTCCATTTGCAACAATAAAATCTACAGCAGTTTTGGCCCTTTGTTCCGACAACTTCATATTGTCATCCTCGTCACCTGTAGCGTCAGTATGTGAAGAAATTCTCACAATAAGATTAGGATATTTGTCCAATGCCGCAACAACTTGATAAAGTACATTCTGCGCTTCTTCATTTAAATCCCATGAAGCTGGAGGATAATTTATATGGGTTGTAATTGTAGTTGCAGTATCAGACGATTTAATAAAATATTGCAGGTTAAAATAGGTGTCCTCTTCATCTAATGTATCTATGTTTGATAATTCATATGCAAATTGGCCGCTATTATTTCTTTGAAGGTTTTGTACAATTTTTCCATTCGGTTTTGCAATTGCAACAACAGCATTCGCTGGTAGCTTGCTATTCTTATCAAGTACTACCTGGTAAGGTTGATCTGCATTAATTTTCTTAAATGCGAATGCTCCTGTATTATCTGTTGTAGTAGTTTGAATTACCTTCTTTTCGCTAATTAGAGAAACGCCTTGTTGCCCCAGGGGTAGTTTTTGATTGTTATCCTGATAAATTAATTTTGCATGGTAGTCTACGTTCTTTTTTAAACTTACACACCACAAATCATTCGCTCCTGCTCCTACACCTAAAAAAGTATTCTTTAATTTTCCGGCACCCATAAATGCCATACTGTCAATCACAAATGAGAATGCATCGCTTCTTGCATCTGGCAATGTATCGGCATTTTGCTTCCATGCTTTAGAGTTTGGATCAAATTCCCAAAAATCTCTATACCTAATGCTCACCCCATTATACCCTGAATACACATACCCTTTATTGTTGAGTGAGAATACTGCTGCACCCACCCTTGATTGCCCCGGGAAGTCAACATCCTTGGCCCATACGTTCTTTTTAGGATTATAAACATATACACTCTTCTTTGTTGCAGCTACTTCCATGGGTAGTTCACCAAATAAAACATATGCAAGGCCATTAATAACAAAAACAGAAGCCCCTATTCTTCCCTTTTCAGGGAAATCAGCCCTTTTTGTCCAGCTATCTGCTTGCGGATCATATTCCCATAAATCGTTATAAGCAGTTGAATTACCGGGTGTGGTTCCCAGTCCCACGTAGCCTTTACCATCGATGGAAAATCCTATGGCTCCGTATCTTATTCCGTCAGGTAAATCAGCCTTCTTTTCCCATTTACCAGTGCCAGAGCTATATTCCCATAATTCCGTGGAACCCTTTTGGGCATCACCTTCACCTACCAGGCCTGTTGCCACATATGCCTTATCCCCTATTGTAAATGATGTTGCAGATTTTCTTGTTGTTCCCGGGAAATCAGCAATCTTTTTCCAATTGTCAGTTTTAGGGTCATATTGCCAACAGTCAGTCTCTACAAAAACATATCCCCTATTACCAACTGCAAATGCAACCTCTCCTTTTATCTTTCCGCCCGTGAATACAGCTTTCTTCTCCCAAACCATTTCCTTGTTTTGAGCAGACAAACTAAATGTTGTAAGTAAGTATAGGGGAATCACAGGAAAATACCTGAAAAATCGCTTCATAAATTTCAATTAGGAGATTGAGCAAATATATAAACTGTTTCTTCTTATTCTATAGGCGAAGGTAATAATCCTGTCTGATAATTCCACTATTTTTTCCGAGAAAAAATAAAACCATTTCTCAAAAGGTTTCAGCAATACTAATTTCAATAACAAATAACATATCTCACCTATTTTTTTAGTTTTGTAAACATATCCTCATCTTTATGAAAAAATATGGCCATTGCTTATTGGTTATAGTTTTTTTCGGGCTGCTAAACTCCTGCTCATCTTATCACCGCGACCCATCTGAGGTTGTGGTATGGGGGCTTTCTGACCCTGATATGTTAAACCCGATATTAACCACTGCTGCCAAATCCCAGGATATCGATAACAATGTATTCCAGCCTCTCACAAATTTCGATTACCGTACCCTTAAAATGATTCCGGTACTGGCTGATAGTTTGCCTTCTGTACAAATTGATTCTGCAGGACATATGCTAATAACGTTTGAAATACGTAAAGAAGCCAAATGGGATAATGGTTCACCTGTTACAGCAAAAGATGCTGAATTTACTATGAAGGTTATCAAGAATATCAATGTAAATGATGACCCATTAAGGTCATATTACGATATGGTAGGAGACTTTATTCTATACCCGAATAATCCAAGAAAATTTACCATTCTTTGCGACTATAAGTATATGTATGGCCCTATTTCGATGGGCAGTAACACCTATATTCTTCCTGAATACAACTATGACTCGGCAAAAGTTATGGAAAGCTTTACCATAAAGCAAATGCATAATGATAAGAATATTATGCAGGACCCTAAAATGATTGCTTTCGCTAAAGAATTTAATTCTCAAAAATATGCACGTGATCCTGCCCATATATCAGGCAGCGGTGCCTATAAATTCACACAATGGGTAACTGGACAGCGTATTACGTTGGAAAGAAAAAAAGATTGGTGGGGCAATGCTCTTGCAGGAACAAGTTGCTTTTTTGAAGCCAATGCTTCAAAGCTAATTTACCAGACTATTAATGATATGACATCGGCCCTGGTTTCATTAAAAGGTGGAAATATTGATGTGATGTATGGTATAAAGCCACAGGACTTTAACGAACTGCCTAAATCTGAAAAGTTCAATGAGAATTTCAACACTTATACTCCGGTAATTTTAGCCTATGGGTACATTGGTATAAATATGTCAAGTCCTGAGTTTACTGATATTAAAACCCGTCAGGCAATAGCACATCTCATTGACGTGCAAAGAATAATAAAAGATATTTATTATGGTTATGGACAGCCTGTAATTGGCCCCATGGCTCCTACAGATTCATTGAATTATAATTATGCCATACAGCCATACCAATATGATATTGACAGTGCAAAGAATTTGTTAGCACAGGCAGGATGGACAGATAGTGATGGTGATGGAACGTTGGATAAAATAGTTGATGGGCAGAAAATAAATTTCAATGTTGATTTTCTTGTGAATGCTGGAAATGAAAGCAGGAAAAATGAGGCATTGATGTTTAAGGAAGAAGCCCATAAAGTAGGTGTGAATGTAAATGTAATACAACAAGACTATAATATTTACCTGGATAATTTGAAGAAGCACAAGTTCGATATGTTTATAGGTTCATGGGTATTTCAACCCGGACCTATAGATTTTAAACAGATATTTTACACCACCTCTCGCGACGGTGGGGAAAACTGGGTATGCTTTGGAGACAGCAAGTCTGATGCTCTCTTGGACTCTATCAGAAATGAAATGGATGAACAGAAAAGAGCGGGAATGTATAAAAGGTTTCAGTGGATATTGCATGAACAATGTGGTTATATATTTGTATACGCACCGAAGGGCCTAATTGCTATCAGTAAAAAATTCTCGAATGCATATACTTCAGCCAATAGCCCTTTCTTCTGGGAAGCAGGTTTCAAGGCAACGGCAGAAAAATAATGCCTAATTTCACTTCAGATGCTGAAGTATATTACAAAAAGAATTCTCATTTTCATTCCTACATTGATAGTGATATCTTTAATCACTTTCATTATCAGTGTCAACGCTCCGGGTGACCCTGTAGAAACTATACTTAATAAGAAACAAGGAGAATCAGGCCAATCAATAAAAGGATTAGTAAATGATGCGACTTACATATCTCTGCGCCACAAACTCGGACTTGATCTGCCGGTTTTCTATTTCAGCATAACTAATGCAACAGCCAGCGATACCCTATATAAAATTGCAAAAGTTAATGTAAGAGATAATTATGCCCACATATCTTTCATTTATGGTAACTGGCCACTTGTTGCACGATACTATGGGGCAGTGCAGCAGTTTCTGCAAATAATGGATAAACAAGCACCCGATAGCTCTTCTGTTGAAAATATTTCTCTAACCAAAATCGAACTTAATACACTAAACTACAATTTCGAAGACAATAAAATACAAAACAGTTTCGATAAGTTAGAAAAGCTAATGACCGGCTTAAATAAGCCGACACTTCAAACAAGTTTGCATCAGGTGGAAGATTCCTGGCATCAAATAATACTCAACAAATCATCTTATCAGAAATATATACCCACTTTACACTGGTACGGATTCCGTAACCAATATCATCATTGGCTGGTTAGCTTTTTAAGAGGTGATTTTGGCATATCATACCAAGACATGCGACCTGTAAGGCCTATTGTGTGGGAAGCAATGAAATGGACCATGGGAATAAGTCTTATTTCCATTTTGCTTGCATACTTCATAGCAATTCCATTAGGAGTAGAAGCTGCAGTAAACAAGGGAAGTAGAAAAGAAAAAGCTACTACAACAGGTTTATTTATACTCTATTCCTTACCCAATTTCTGGATTGCTACCCTGCTTATTATTTTCTTTTGCGGTGGCGATTGGTTCTCATGGTTTCCTGCACCGGGTGCTGCTCCTATACCAAATGATGCACCCCTCTCTTATCATATAACACAGGGTATTTATAGATTAATTTTGCCACTCTTTTGCTGGACATATACTGCACTTGCTTTTATTTCACGACAAATGAGGGGTGGCATGCTGGCTGTAATCGGGCAGGACTATATACGCACAGCCAAAGCTAAAGGCCTTTCTGAAAGAACTGTGATATGGAAACACGCTTTACGCAATTCTCTCTTACCTATCATCACATTATTTGCAAATGTTTTTCCATTGGTAATTTCAGGTTCTGTTGTTATTGAACAGATCTTCTCTATTCCGGGTATGGGGCAAATAAGCTACAATGCACTTGTGGCTAATGATTATCCGGTAGTATTTGCCAATACTATGTTCGCGGCTATTCTTACCCTGCTTGGAACATTAATTGCAGATATACTGTATGCCTTGGTTGATCCCCGAATATCTTTTGCCAAACAAGCCGTCTGATGAAACTGACTATAAAATCAATATTGTTTCCTAACAGGCACGCCCATGCGGCAATGGAAAAAACTGCACAAGGTATTGCTACTCCTCAGAGCTACTGGCAAATGGTTCGCAGGCAATTCCGTAAAAACAAAATAGCTGTTCTTGCACTTAGGTTAGTTTATGTATTGGTACTTATAGCATTTCTGTCAGATTTTATAGCAAATGACAAACCCCTTGTGTGCAGTTATAAAGGACATACTTACTTCCCGGTATTTAAATCTTATGTTATTGACATGGGCCTTACAGAATGGCCCACAGAATTACAGAATGCAGAATGGAAGAAACTACAATATGACTGGTTTTTTTTCCCTCCCATACCATACTTGCCCGGAAATATTGACGAAGGCAATGTTCATTCAGTAAGCCCATTCAGCCATCAGCAAATACCTTCCATGCGCTGGCACCATTGGCTAGGCACCGATGAATTAGGTCATGACATCTTCTCTGCTATGATATATGGCACACGCATTGCCTTGCTTGTAGGTATTGCCTCTATGAGCATAGCAACCCTTATTGGTTTGTTGCTGGGCTCTGTAGCAGGTTACTTTGGTGATGAGCGACTTAAAGTTTCGCGCATACGGATAATTTTTGGTGCACTCTTTTTAATCCTAGGTATTTTCTATGCATTCGGAATTCGTTCTTACACATTAGCTGATTCTTTGTCGCAATCATTCTTTGCATTTTTATGGCAACTTCTAATTAGTATTATTGTCTTTATTTTCATTATCGGGCTGGGTCAACTACTAGCTGTTCCATTCCAGCGTTTACCATTCTTAAGAAAGAGAATTAGTATTCCAATAGATATGATTGTGTCTCGCTGCATAGAGGTAATGATATCTATTCCAACCCTATTTTTAATAATAGCCATTGTTGCAATTGGCAAACCTTCTCTTATGATGGTAATGCTAATTATTGGTGCTACTTCATGGACCGGCATAGCCCGTTTTGTACGTGCTGAACTACTAAGAATACGGAGCCTGGAATATATTGAAGCAGCGCACGCTTTAGGCTATTCTGAATCGCGAACTATTTTCCGTCACGCTATTCCTAATGCTCTTTCACCTGTACTTATTGCAATAGCTTTTGGTATTGCCAGCGCTATATTAACCGAAGCAACATTATCATTCTTAGGAATTGGTGTACCGGCTGATACACTCACTTGGGGTGCATTGCTTTCTGAAGCTCGATCAAAGCCAACTGCATGGTGGCTTGCACTATTCCCGGGCATTGCCATATTTATAACTGTAACAATTTACAACTTATTGGGTGAGGGTTTAACAGATGCAATGGACCCAAGGCTAAGGAAATAAATTTAGGCAGCCCGGTGATTTAACCTGATTGCGGCTCTTTGTTTAGCAACATCTACAAACTTTTTGTTTTCAATCTTACTTTCCAACCATGATATAAAATCGAAATAGGAAAGAGTTTGCTGCTCTGTCTTTACTTTGGAAAGCTTTATCAATTCGCTTCTGGTTTGTTCCAATGCTTTCCTAATCTTTTGCCTGTCATATAAGGCTACCGATTTACGTATAAATTTCAATACTATCTGGTCAAAGCGATACGGAGTTTTTTGATTTATAATATAACGATACGTAGAACGGAATTCATATTCAAGCAAGTCGGTATAATCAAGTTCATAGTATATAATTATTCGAAGTATCCTTACAATAATGTTTATTCCCAAATCGGCACTCCGTTTATCTGAATCATTTATAACATCATTTACCCATATAAGTGCCTTGGAATAATTTCCAACACCGAAATTAAGTACTGCCAGATTATATATAAGTGCCGTCCTATTAACAGGTCCAAGACTTTTACGGTAAAATCCAATATTTTTTTCCACCTCAGCCACCAGCTGTATGCTATTTGCATATTCGCCCATTTGCATATAAGCATCAAGAATATTTATATCTGCAAATGCCCTTCGTTTATCCGAAATATCTATCCGTTTTATTTCATCCGACAAAAATGGAAGCATATCTTTCCTTCCAACTAATGAAGAAGAAGTAATAAGACGGCTAAGAGATGACAAATAACGTTCTTTCCATATATGAAGTTCAAGCATGTTTGGGTTCGCCCTGAACAATTCCACCATACTCATGTCATTCTCATAACTGTCTCTTACTTTACCAGTCATGGTATTATATAATGATAGTATACGCAGATAGAAAAACTGATTAAAAAAGGAATCACCTCGGAAGCCTTCCTTATTTATTATCTGAAGCATTTGTTTTTCCAGGTACTTTAACTGGGTTGGTGAAAGTCGCTGACCTACCTTTCTCTGATAAAAACCTACACGATTACTAAGGTGCTTGATACGGCCCTCTTCCATTATCTTATCCGATAATTTCTTGGTTTCCTTAAGCAGATTATTTGACACCGCCATTTCATCCAGTTCAATATTCCTCAGGCGCACTATTTCAAGTTTTAATTCCGACAGCTCATAGGTATTAGCCAGTTTATCGGCTTTATCCAAAATATCTTTTCTGGCAATCATTAATCCTTTAGCAAGCAATATTTCAGCCTGGTGTAGCATATTCAGTATACGAGGATAGGCGGAACTTCTTAAATGAAAATTATGAAGGGCGTCAAGAATTAGGTAGTAAAGATTGTGCTTGTTTATCTTTAATTGAGAAATGAATTTCCTATCCTTTATTTTCCTTGCAATCTCATCGTCACTAATAGTCTCTGCATCATTTATAAGGTTATATAATTTAAGGATATTTGTTGCCTTTTTATGTTTCGCTAGAAAGATAGCAACATACCTTTTCTCATTCTTTTTGAGAGATTTTATAAGTTTGAAAAGGTTAGAATTTTCCATTGGATTATTAACTTATGATACTTATAAAGATAATAATTATAACTCAAATATATAATATATGGGTAATCTATGCAATATTAAGAGCAATATTTACATTAATGGATTATTAACTAACAGTTAAATCTTTGTTCTGTTTTGCTTTGTATGTAGAATAAGTTTGGGACATGAAACTAATCATGCACCCTGCCATGAACAAGAAAAAAATCTTTGTTCTAAACTCTATCACCCTATTTACCTTATTGGTTTTCGTAGCTAACGGGCAGAAGCACGAATCATATCCTATCTCTAAACCGCTTCAGTCAGGAACTGGTGGCACAAATACTCCAAAAGCTCCGGAGCAAGATGGAAAATCTTCTGTGCTGTGGACCTCGCAGCCTTTTGATCACCAGTTATTTATTAAGAACGCAGGGCAGTTTGACAAAGATATTAATACAAATGATAAAGTACTATACGGTGCGCAGGTTGGCAGGGCTAATGCTTATTTTACAATTAATGGCCTTACATATAAGTATAAAGATATAGGAGAGCCAAAGAAGGCAGAAAACAAAGAAAAAGAAAAAAAGGAAAGAGAGGAACAAGAGAAGAAAGAAGAGTCTAAAACCCAGTTTACAAGCTTAGTTTGGATTGGCTCTAATCCCAATGCTTCAATTGAAGCGGAAGAAAAGCAATCTTATTCATATGGTTATCCTGCAGGTGATAAGGGAACTATAAGCACTAATGTATATAAAAAGCTAACATATCATAATCTATATGAAGGAATAGATGTTGAGTACACATTCCCTAATGATAAGGATGGTATTAAGTACACTATCATAGTTCATCCGGGCGCTGACCTTTCTATAGTAAAGCTAGAATATGTAAATGCAGATGGAACAATAAGAATTAATAGAACCGGAGATGCAATTATTGAGACTGATCTGGGCAAATTTACTGACCACGCTCCTATTTCTAGTTATAAGGAAGGTGGAAGTGTAAATGTATTGTACAAAATAAATGGAAACGAGGAATCATTTAATGCTGATTACGATAGATCTAAAACCTTAATAATTGACCCCTGGACCACTGCACTTGTTTTTACAGGCGGTTATAATGATGGGTATGATGTTGATTACGATTACAATGGCAACGTATATGTGCAAGGGGCATGGGGGCCAGAGCAATTGGCAAAATACAATAGCGCAGGTGTAAAGCAATGGGTATTTAATGAAACTACATTTAACACAGGATCGAGCCAACCTTGTTATGGTGACTTTGCAGTTAACAGGAATAATGGCGAATGCTACTGTGCAGAAGGGGATAGAGAAATTACTACCGGTGCTATGATAATGAAAATTAACACCAATGGTGTGCTAATGACAACATTTCCCGGTAACGTAAATTACCAGGAAATGTGGAGGATAGCGTATAATTCATGTACTAATGATCTAGTAATTGCGGGTGGTGGTACCAATGCAAATAACCAGGCTGCAACGCTTGATACCGGCTTAACTACAATAATATTAGTAAATGCCCTGGCAGCAACATGCCCGTATCACGATATGGTGACACTTGCCCTTGACCCAAATGGAACATCATGTTATATGGCCTCATCCGAGTCATGCGATTTTATATGCACACAAGCATCAGCTGATGACCAGCTATTAAAGCTTCCTTTGCCTGCACTTACGCCAAATATTTTCAAAACCGCTGCTCCTTCGATAGGAAGCTTCCCGGAAGATATTCAGGATGTGAATTACATGACATGGAGTGGCGTACCTACCAATGGCTTTAATGGTTCAGCATGCAGCCCCAATTTTTTATACATGTATGATGGTGCAACAGTTTGGCAACTTAGTAAAACAACTGGTGCAAAAACAAAAACAAAAGCTATTGCAGGAGGTACACAACAATCGTGGGGTGGAATAGATGTAGATGAATGCGATAACACAATTTACGTTGGATTTAAGAAAACAGTACAAGTTTATAATTCCTCACTTACTTTAACAAGTACGCTTACTGCAAATAACACCGTGTATGATGTAATGCTGGGCCGGAATTACAAAACCCTATATGTCACCGGGCATGGGTTTGTACAAGCTATTAATACAGGATCTACAAGCGTTTCAACTGCAAATGTTACGAACCCAGCTACCTGTGGTTCCTGCAATGGAACTGCAAGAGCAGACCTTACGCTTTGTGGTTCAATTGATACAACAGGTGCAACATATTTATGGAGCAATGGTGCAACAACACATACAATAACAGGTTTATGCGCCGGTACATATACAGTAACCATAACCCCGGCAGGTAATTGCCAGACTAAATATGTAGATACTGTAAATGTTCCGGTGAACCCGGGACTTACCGTAAATGTTACTCCTTCTTCAGCGTCATTATGCTCAGGAGGTTCTACTTCACTGACTGCCAGTGGCGCAACCACTTATACATGGAGCCCGGGTACAGGATTAAGCGCAACTACAGGCTCAACAGTAACTGCGAATCCGGGTACTACAACTACGTATACCGTGACAGGTACAACGGGTGGGTGTAATGGCACACAAACTGTAACTGTATCGGTAACTCCTACTCCAACAATAAATGTAACACCGTCATCATCTACAATATGCTCCGGCAATTCGGTTAGCCTAAGTGCTACCGGGGCCACAAGTTATACATGGAGCCCACCAGGGGGATTAAGTTGCACAAGCTGTCCAAACCCAACAGCTAATCCGGGCTCCACTGTTACTTATACCGTTACAGGTACAACGGCAGGATGTACCAGTAAGGACAGTGTACTTATCACTGTTAACCCTACACCTACCGTAAATGTAACACCTGCATCAGCAACATTATGCAGTGGCGGTTCTACTACATTAACCGCATCGGGAGCTACAACATATACATGGAGCCCAGGCACAGGATTAAGTGGAACTACAGGTGCGGTAGTAACTGCTAATCCCGGTTCAACCACCACGTACACAGTCACAGGAACTATAGGTACATGTACAGCTTCAAAAACAGTAACAATAACTATTGTAGCTACACCAACAATAAACGTAACACCGTCGTCACCTTCAATATGCTCCGGAGGCTCAGTTAGCCTTAGTGCCACCGGCGCTACAACCTATACGTGGAGTCCATCAGGGGGATTAAGTTGCACAAGTTGTCCAAACCCAACAGCTAATCCGGGCTCTACAGTTACTTATACTGTTACAGGTACAACAGGAGGCTGTACCAGTAAGGATAGTGTATTAATTACTGTTAATCCTACACCTACATTAAATGTTACACCATCATCATCTACTATTTGTTCCGGGGGCTCAGTTAGCCTAAATGCAACCGGAGCAACAAGTTATACGTGGAGCCCACCAGGGGGATTAAGTTGCACAAGTTGTCCAAACCCAACAGCTGATCCGGGCTCCACAGTTACTTATACAGTTACAGGTACAACGGGCGGATGTCCAGGTAAAGACAGCATGCTAATCACAGTTAATCCTACACCCACATTAAATGTAACACCATCATCACCTACTATATGTTCTGGAAATTCTACTTCACTGAGTGTAACCGGAGCAACAAGTTATACGTGGAGCCCACCAGGGGGATTAAGTTGCACAAGTTGTCCAAACCCAACAGCTAATCCGGGCTCCACTACTACTTATACTGTTGTAGGCACTACGGCAGGTTGTACAGGCAAGGACAGTGTAACTATTACTATCAATCCAACTCCTACTGTTACCGCTACAACAGGTGTATTAACAACCATCTGTGCTGGAGATAGTATTTTACTTCAGGCTGGTGGCGCAACTACTTATGCATGGAACCCGGCAGGAAGCGTAGCATGCTCAACTTGTCAGAATACAAATGCTGGACCTGCAACTACAACCACTTATACAGTTACAGGTACTACAAATGGATGTAGTAGTACCGCTACAGTACAAGTTAATGTGAATCCAACACCAACTGTAACTGCTATTGCAACAACACCAACTCTTTGTTCAGGTGGCAGCACTCCAATTAACGTGAGTGGAGCAACTACTTATACATGGAGCCCATCTACAGGATTAAGCTCTACTACTGGTGCTTCAGTTACTGCAACACCAGCAACAACCACCACATACACTGTGGTAGGTACTAACGGAAGTGGCTGCAAAGATTCTGCTATCGTTACTGTAACGATTACACCAACACCTATATTAACTGTTACACCTCCTTCACCGGGAATTTGCGGTGGTGATTCTGTAATAATGACTGCTAGTGGTGCAAGTACATACACCTGGTCTCCGGGTACAGGATTAAATGCAACTACCGGTGCGGTAGTAACTGCTACACCAGGAACTACAACAACTTATACAATTACAGGTTCAAACGGAGCATGCAGCAGTACACAAACTGTAACCATAACTGTAGGTGCATTAACGGTATCGGCTACTCCTGGAAGTCCAACAATTTGTTCAGGAAATTCTACAACAATTACGGCAACAGGAGCAGTGACTTATGTGTGGAGCCCTGCTACAGGGTTAAGTTCAACAACGGGTTCAAGCGTAACCGCTAATCCTGGATCGACCACGACATATACCGTAGTTGGAAGTTCCGGCTCAGGTTGCAAGGATAGCAGTATCGTAACCATTTCAGTAACGCCAACACCTACATTAACGGTTACACCTCCTTCTGCTACAATCTGCAATGGAAGCAATACATCACTGACAGCAAGCGGAGCAACAACGTATAGTTGGTTACCTGCTACCGGGCTAACGTGCACCAATTGTCCAAATCCAACCGCTAGCCCTGGTTCAACAGTTACATATACTTTAACAGGAACAACAGGTGGATGTACTTCAAAAGATAGCGTCACCATTACAATAGATAATCCTGCCATTTCAGTAGCAACAACCGGTTCTACCATTTGTAGTGGTAGCAGTACTGTGCTAACTGCAAGTGGAGGAACAAGTTATTTGTGGAGCCCATCAGGGGGGTTAAGTTGTACAAGTTGTTTCAACCCAACAGCTAATCCGGGCTCCACAACTACATATACCGTAGTAGGTACAGACGCGCTTGGCTGCAAGGATAGTAACACAGTTACTCTAACAGTTAATCCAACACCAACAGTTAGCGTGACAGCTATTGACTCATCAATATGCCAGGGGTCTGCTACAACATTAACTGCAAGTGGTGCATCTTCATATACATGGACACCGGGTACTGGTTTGACTTGTACAAATTGTACAAGCACTACTGCAAATCCTACAGGTACAACTACTTATACCGTAATTGGAACAGGTGTTGGTGGTTGTAACGATACAGCCAAGTTCACACTTACAGTAAATCCAACTCCAACGGTTAGTATTAGCCTCTCTACCGGCAATACAATATGTTCTGGCCAATCTGTAACATTAACAGCAAGTGGTTCTACCACATATAAATGGAGTACAGGTTCTACTGCAAGCAGTATAACAGTAACACCTGCAGGCACCACTACATATACTGTAAAAGGTTCTAACGGAACTTGTTTTGACAGTGCATCGGTAACAATCACATTGTATCCTCCACTGGTAGTAACTATGTCTACCAACGATTCTATTTGTGCAGGTAAAACAGGACAGATCTCAGCGAGCGCAAGCGGAGGTAACCCACCATATACCTATTCATGGAATAATGGATTAGGAATGGGATCCGGGCCATTTACAGTTAGCCCTTCATCTCCTACCTATTATGTGTGTACTGTAACTGATGGCTGTAGTAGCCAAAAAGACTCAGCTGAGGTTTATACTTTTACTTCAAGCCCACAAGCTGCATTCACTGCTGTGCCAAATACTATTATGGGGGGACAATATGTTACATTCGTAAACACAAGTACAGGCGCAAGTTCATACGTATGGAATTTAGGTAATGGTAGTACATCTACTGACTCTTCAGTATACTATCAGTACCTGGCTTCCGGTAATTATATTGTATCCCTTATAGTATCAAACAACTTCGGATGTACCGATACCGCCTATGATACTGTACATGTTATGCAAAGCATAATTGTTCCCAATGTATTTACTCCTAATGGTGATGGTTACAACGATGTGTTCCATGTAACAGCAGGAGGATTTGCAACTTACTTTATAGAGATATTCAACCGTTGGGGAGAAAAGGTTTTTGAAGCTAACTCGCCTGACATAGATTGGAATGGCAGAAGTACTGCTGGCGTAGAAGAATCGGATGGCACTTATTATTACATTATTAAAACCACAGGCTACGACGGAAAAGCCTATAACCTAACTGGTTACATTCAATTAATCAGATAAAATTCAGAACAATGCATCATAAGAAACTACTCTTAGTATCTGCAATTCTATTATGTGCCTGGGCCAGCAAAAGTCTTGCCCAGCAGGTAGGCGATTCAAAATGGGAAATTAAAGACCCATTTACGCATAAAGTATTTATTGAAAATAAAGGGCAGTTCAAATTGCCTGGTAACAACGAGCCTGTTCTATTTGCATTTGATGAAGGTGCCTCGGGTATTTACTTTACCAGGAAAGGTATAACCTATCGTTTTACTAAGATTACTGCCAAAGAAAAAGAGGAATCAGCAAGAAGTAAAGAGGAAGAAGATAAATCTGAAGCACAAACTGATGCGGTAAACATGGTATGGCTAGGTAGTAACAGCAATGTGCAAGTAGTTGCTGAAGAACAAACACCTGATTATTTCAGCTATGGAATTAAAGAAAATGGAGACGTAAGAAACGTCAATAATATTAACGCCTACAAAAAAATTACATATAAAAATCTTTATCCCGGCATAGATGTAGAATTTATTTTCCATCAAGGCACTGGAATAGAATACTCACTCATTCTGCATAGCGGAGCAGATGCTTCACTTTTTAAAATGAAATACTCTGATGGGCACACTGTTTCAATTCAAAATGGTGATGTACATATATCTACTTTGTTTGGTGATATTATTGACCATGCCCCTAAAACATTTTATTCGGCAAATAAGACATCTATCGTTGCTTCACACTTTACTAAACAAGGCAATACAGTTTCATTTGCGTTGAGTAATTATGATCATTCACAAGCAATAACAATCGATCCATGGACTATTACACCAACCTTCTCTAATTCCAACAGAATCTGGAATGTTCAAACTGACGCAACAGGAAATGTTTACCTGTATGGTGGAGATTCTCCACTAATGCTGGCAAAATACACTTCAGGCGGAGCACTTATATGGACATACAATACACCATGGGATTCATCAAGCTATTGGTTGGGAACAATGATAACAGATCATTCCGGAAACTCATACATTACTTCAGGCTCAAATGGTGAAGTTTCAAAAATAAATTCCGGTGGTGGACTTGTATGGCACAATAATCCTAATGGTGCATTTAGTCCAACATATGAATATTGGCACGAGGCCCTGAATTGTGACCAAACTCAATTAGTTATTGGTGGAATGTATGGCACCGGAACTCCTCCGGGTGGGTGGCGCGGCGCTATGATGCTTATAAATATGGCAAGCGGAGCAGTTACAACTAATAAAGTAGTAGGTAGTGCTTCAGGTTTT
>Ga0210388_10001007_pt1 | contig 22380 bp, 12 predicted proteins | sample IncBWC19OmetaG_FD_155485 | JGI IMG/M metagenome (GOLD analysis project Ga0210388, IMG submission 155485) | Forest soil microbial communities from Barre Woods Harvard Forest LTER site, Petersham, Massachusetts, United States - Inc-BW-C-19-O ...
CCGAGAATGTCGTTGGGCGAAAGGCTGATTGAAAGCAGATCAGTGGCCGGACCGCGGCCAACGTTTTCGTAGAGCACCAATGACTTGGCGAATTCGAATTCGTACTCGTTGCCGAACGCGGTGGGTCCGACGACTTCGAAGAAACCGGCATCTGACCCGTCTTTACTCTTGCGATGCGCGGTCGAGAACAACAGCGTGCCCTGCCCATCTTTCCAGTCGCGATCCCAGTATTTCGCGGGACGGTTGGCGTTGAAATCCTGCACCCAGTGCGGAAGTTCGTTGCGGTAGTAAGTGGATGTGACCCATGCGCCACTCTTGCCGTCGATCCAGTAGGCCGCGTCCGCGGCAAAACCGCCGGGCAGAACCGCGGCACGGTCTTTTAAGGACACGCCAAAGACACGAGATTTGCCCTGCGTGGCCAGCTTGAGTTCGTCGCCCAGCGTGTCAGCGAGCAGGTTGTGCGGCGAAGCGCCGGATTTCTCGGATGAAACGCCGATCAGCTTCGTGTCGTCGTCTTCGACCGAGGTCACCACTTTTTTCTTTTTCGGGTCCCACCATTCGTTGGCGGCGATGCCATGGGCATTGCTATAGGCGCCGGTGAAAAGCGTAGCGTGTCCGGGTGCGGTGCGTGTGTTGGCGTAGTTGTAATTGCAGTTCGGGAAATAGGCGCCGTGATCGAGCAGGAAGCGGAAGCCGGAATCGCCGAACTGGTCGCGATAGCGTTCAAGGTAGTCGCCGCGAAACTGGTCGATCACGATCACGACCACCAGCTTGGGACGCCCGTTGTAGGCCGAGGCCGCGCCGGGAACCGAAAGAACCGCGACGGCGACGCCAACAGCCATGACGGAAACTAACGCGGAGATCAGGCGGGCGCAGACAGATCTGGGGGAGGATCGCATCGCGATGGTAGTTTACACAGGTGGGACGTATCCGCCAAAACTAGTTGGGTACTCGTGGGCGGCGGCGGAGTGCTAAGATTCTGGTTCGTCTCATCCCGGACAACAAAGAAGGTTGGACTTCATGACAAGACTGTTCTGCGGCCTGGCCGCGGCGCTGCTGTTGGTTGCTCCGATGGGGGCGCAGAAGCACAAGCCGCATGCGAGTTCGGCGGTCAGTGTGGCTCGCGGCAAGTATCTGGTGGAGAGCGTTGGCTTGTGCGGCGATTGCCATACGCCACGCAACGACCGGGGCGAGCCGATCAAAGAGCAGTGGCTGGCCGGCGCAGTCCTCGACTTCAAACCCGTCGCGCCGGTTCCGGTGTGGATCGATAAAGCGCCGGCGATTGCCGGTCTTCCGGGATGGGAGAAAGACATGGCGATTCGATTCATGATGACCGGAGTCGGGAGGAACGAACTGCCGAGCCGCCCGCCCATGCCGCAATATCGGTTCAACGTGCAGGACGCGCAGGCGATCGTGGCGTATTTGAAGTCGCTGACGCCGGCGAAATAGTTAGAACCTGAACCACAAAGGACACGAAGGTTCACGAAGGAAAATCGTGGGTTTACTTCGTGTACCTTCGCGTCCTTCGTGGTGAATGGTTTGGCGTGCCGCGAGGCGTGGATTCGCCGCCTCTTTTCCGATACATTAGTTACTCCATGCTTGATCTGAATTTTGTTCGTGACAACCTGCCGTTGGTGGAAGAAAAGCTGCGCCAGCGCGGCATGGACCCGGCTGCGGTGCTGAAGGATTTCAGCGAAGTCGACACGCAGCGGCGTCAGGCCATCACCCAGGCCGAGACCAGCAAAGCCCAGCGCAACAAGGCTTCTGAGGAGATTGCGAAACTAAAAAAGAGCGGGCAGGACGCCAGTGCGGCCATGGCCCAGACCAAGGATCTGCGCGAGCAAATCCAGGGGCTGGAGAAAACTGCCGCCGACCTCGACAGCAGGCTGCGCGACCTCCTCGCGGGCATTCCCAACCTGCCGCACGCCGGCGTACCGGTGGGGCACAGCGCTGATGAGAATGTTGAAGTCCGCCGCTGGGGTGCGCCGCCAAAGTTTGATTTCACCCCCAAGGCGCATTGGGATCTGGGTGCTGAGCTCGGCATCCTCGATCTGGAACGCGCGGTGAAATTGACGGGCGCGCGTTTTGCTGTCTACTGGGATCTGGGCGCAAAACTTGAGCGCGCGCTGATGAACTTCATGCTCGACCTGCACACGCGCGAGCATGGTTACACCGAAGTTCTGCCACCGTATCTGGTCAACTCCGAGTCGATGTATGGGACTGGGCAATTGCCGAAGTTTGCTGCAGATTTGTTCCGTGTGCCGACCGAACGTTTGGAAAAAGATCCTCGCCATGCACCTGCTTTAGGCGAAACGGTCTTCGTTGAGGGTTGGGATCATGCTGGTACGGTTGTAACGATCGACATAGAGCATCGCACCGCGGACGTCTTTCCGAACGGCATTGTAAACGACAAACCAGCAAGAACTGTTGAGTGGTCAGACCTATCTTACGAAAGCCCGTTTTGGCTGATTCCGACGGCGGAGGTTCCGGTCACGAATCTCTATCGCGACGAAGTCCTGGAGCAGGCGCGGCTGCCGATTTCTCTGACTGCCTACACGCCGTGCTTCCGCAGCGAGGCGGGATCGTATGGGAAGGACGTGCGCGGCATCATCCGGCAGCATCAGTTTCAGAAAGTCGAACTGGTGAAATTCACGCGGCCGGAAGATTCCTACGAAGAGCACGAAAAGCTCACGCGCAACGCCGAAGAGGTTCTGCAGAAGCTGGGACTGCATTACCGGACGGTGGCGCTGTGCACCGGCGACATGGGGCCATCTTCAGCGAAAACCTACGACATCGAGGTCTGGCTGCCGGGGCAGCAACTGTATCGCGAGATTTCGTCCTGCTCGAATTTCGAGGCTTATCAGGCAAGACGTGCCAACATTCGCTACCGGCCGGAAGGCAAGAACAAAACCGAGTTCGTGCACACATTAAACGGCAGCGGGTTGGCCGTTGGCCGCACTTGGGTGGCGATTGTGGAGAATTATCAGCAGGCCGACGGGAGTGTGGTGATTCCGGAGGCGCTGCGGAGTTATATTGGGGCGGATCGGATTACGCCGAAGAAATTTTAGCGTCAGGGTCGTGAATTTGGGCTTTAGGTCTTGGGTGTCAGGTCTTAGGATTTGATTGTTGAGTGCGGGATTGAACACCAGCATGAGTTCCGGCCTCACTGCATGGAGGCCCGAGACCTAAGACCTCATGCCTCAGACCCAAGACCTCCCGCAATTGCCAAGATAAGGACCGGTCACTAGACTTGCATAGAGCAGAACTTACGACTACCGCGCCCAGTGCGCCCTTTCCGATGAACGCCGTTTGGCGCACAATTCGCGGATACATTCTGTGGCAGTACGAGCGGGGCACACTTCACTACGACATCATGGTCACGCTCATCATCCTCTTTCTGTGGTTCTCGCCGAAGTTGATCGATTTCAATGACAAACCTATCGCGCGCAATCCGCATCCGACGAATGTAGTCGTCACCGCCGATGCGCAGGGACATTTGTTTTATCAGGTCGCGGCCAGTGCTGTTTCGCCCGGAGATGACCACTTTGTACGCGAGCAACTGCTGCGGATCATCGAACCGATTTCCGGCGCGGTCTCGATCGTGAGTTACGAAAAGTTGACCGACGCCCAGGGTCAGGTGCAGAGTTACAAAGTTCTGGCCAAGCGAGACTGATCGCGGAAGGAATCGGTCGAGTCGACGGCTCGAAAGCGAACATGAAAAATCTCACGATCGTTCTTCCTATCGCGCTGCTTTGGAGTTTTCTTCACTTTCCGCAAGCCCCCGCCGAGCCCGCTTCCCTTGAATCCGTCTTGAAGAAAATGGACTCGGCCTCCGCCAGCTTTCGCGCCACGCAGGCCGACTTCGAGTGGGACCGCTACGAAAAAGTCATCAATGAAGTCGACGACATTCAATCGGGCACAATTTACTACCGCCGCGCCGGCAAAGACATCGAGATGATGGCCGACATCAAGATGGTCGGAGACAGTCCCACTACGCTGAAGCCGGAACCCAAATATGTGCTGTTCAGCGCCGGCAAGATTCACATGTACCAGCCCAAGCCGGACCAGGTCACGATTTACGACCTGGGCAAGAACAGTTCCGATTTCGAAACCTATCTGGTGCTGGGCTTCGGCGGCAGCGGCCAGGATCTCGAGAAGGCCTTCACCGTCACTTTTCTTGGCCCGGAAACCATTAACGGAGTCGCCACGGCAAAATTGAAACTGATTCCGAAGTCAGAGAAGGTGCGTAACACTTTTGCGCAGATTCTGCTCTGGATCGATCTGGACCGGGGCGTATCCGTGCAGCAGCAGTTCTTTGAACCGCAGGGGGATTACCGCCTGGCCAAGTACTCCTCGATCCGCATGAAAGACAAGATTGCCGACGACGTTTTCAAGCTGAAGACCACGGGCAAGACGCAGACGATTTCGCCTCGCGGTTAAGTCGTTGAATCTAAAGAGCAAGAAGGTGTGCGAAGAATTGCACTTGGGACGATATACTGGCCCCACCTCAGTTGGGTTCATTCATGGCCAAGGTTTTTACGATTACAGTCCCTCCTAAGCTAGGCAACAAACGCAGGGAGCGAACCACAGATCCTCGTTACGTGGACGGACAGCGTCTGCTGGTGCAGGCCATGAAGTATCTGGCCCAGGCGGACCCGGTAAAGAACCGTCCTGCCATCGAGCTGATTTCCGACCACGTCCGCAACCGCTTTCGGATGAGCGATTCGCCGCTGGCGTAGTCGTTTCTTCTTCGCGAAGCTTTCTTAGAAGCTATAGCGCAGCATGAACTGCATCACGCGCGGCTGCGTGAGCGTCGAGCTGTAGACTCCGAAGTTCGTTGAGCTGGTGAGGTCGAACTGGTTCGATGAGAGCGCGGCGTCGAAGCGCACGGCGTTGGTGATGTTGAACGCTTCCCAGGCAAAGCTGAGGGTCTGGCCTTCGCGGATTTTCCAGTCCTTGTCGAGTCCTGCATCAATGCCGAAATAGCCGGGTCCGCGGAGTTCGTTGCGCTGTCCGCCTTCGCCGGGGTAAGGATCGCGGAAGGCTGCAATGGCCGCATTGCGGTCGCGGAACATGGTCGGATTGCCGGAAGAATCACGGTAGACGCCGATTTTCCCAGGGTTGCCGATTTCGACGGCTTCCCCGGTCAGGTTGTAGTTGGTCGGCCAGCCGTCGCCGGGGAAGACGCTGAAGGGCAGTCCGGTTGACCAGTGGAACAACCCGGTGAGGCTCCATCCGCCGAACACGGCATTGGTCACGCGACCCATGCCGGATCCGAAACGCTTGCCCTTCCCGAATGGAAGATCGATCACCCAGTTGGCATTGAGCTGATGGCGGAGATCGAAATCGGAGACAGCGCGCAGCTGGTTCGGGGCCCAGGAATTGATGACCTGGCTGGAGAATCCGCCGGCCGTATCGAAGACGTTGACGCGCTCGGCGTTGGAGCCGACGTCGATCGACTTGGAGAAGGTGTAGTTCACGTCGAACTGCACACCGTTGCGGAGCGCCTTGCGCAGCGTGAGATTCACGGCGTGATAGGCGCTGTTGCCGGAGGTTCGCCATCCCCACAGAGATGAGAACTGCGGCATGAAGTAGTTGTACTCCATAGGCTGCGACTGCCCGGGAAGCTGCGAGCAGCCGGGGAAGCAGGCGCCGTAGGTAGGGGTATCGGTCGACTGGAGAGCGACAATCTCGTCGCCGACGTTGCAAGCGAACGTGTCATACATGGCTTGGGTGGCGGTGACCGCGCTTCCAATGTTTCCGTAAGGAATCGAACCACAGCCCCAGAGCTGGGCGCCGGCTGATCCGGCCGCCGACGCGAACAAGTCTTCCCAGTACGTGCCGGCGTTTGTCGGGTTTACGTCGGCGACGGCCGTGCCGGCACGCGCCAGTTTGGAAAGCTTAGTAGCTGCCGAGAAATAGTCCTGGCCAGTTTTCGGATCGACAATATCTTCAGGCAATCCCAGATCGGTTTCCTGCAGCAGATGCCGGCCCAGGCGGCCCACGTACGAAGCCTCCAAAGTAAAGTTATTTCCGAGATCGCGGGTGAAGGAGAAATTGAAGACGTGGGAATACGGCGTCTTCAATTTGTTATCCATGCCCCAATAAATGGCGAACCCGCCAGGAGCGTCCACACCCGAGGGCGGCGTGACAGGAAACGGTCCGGGAACCACGCCGCTCATCTGCTGGCCGCAATACTGGCCTTGCGGCAGATCATAAGAACCGGTGAAGCGAAACGCACAATCGACGTCCTGCACTCCATAAGGATTGGTTTCGTAGGTGGTTAAGCCGAACGAGCCGTTGCGATCGAAGGTGTTGACCAGGCCGGTACCGAAGTGATCGAAGTAGAGACCATAGCCCATGCGGATGGAACTCTTCCCCGCCCCGCCAAAGAAATGCTTGAGCCAGCCTTGATCGAAGCTGGGGGAATAGGCCAGGGCAAAGCGCGGCGCGAGGTTTCGGTAGTCCCAGTCCCAGTAGGGCTTCTTTCCGTTGGCCTGACCGGAGAGACCGAAGCTGATCGGGTCCAGGCCGCCAGCGAGGCCGTTGGCGGCATTCTGGCCGGGCGAGTAAGCCTGACCAGCAAGTTGGGCTTTCGCTCTCTGGGCAAAGAGGTTGTCGATATCGATGGTGGGCGCAGCCTGGTTGCCGTCAGTTTCGTATGGGGGCTGCAGGAGCGAGTACCGCAGACCCGCGGTCAGGACCAGATTGGGTGTCACGCGCCAGGCGTCCTGCGCATACCACTCCGCTTCCCAGGCCTTGAAATGCCGCGAAATCAGGGCGCCGGGGGCGATCTGCGTACCAGTCTTATCCTGATTGAATATGGCATTGGACACGGTAACGATCCCAGCCAATCCCATGGCAGAAAAATCGTAGAGTTCGCCAAACCCAGGATCGACCAATGGATAAGGCGGCAGGCCCAGGTGGTGGGCAAGGCCGGGATCGAGGCTGCTGCCATCATTCGCGATGCCGGCATTGGTATCGAGCGAGAACGGATCGGTGACAGCGTTGGACACGTTTTCAAAGTTGCCTGCGCGATTGTTGTGCACCAGCCGCAAGTTCGTGCCGAACTGGAGGGTATGCTTGCCCTTGGTCCAGGTGATGTCGTCAACGAAGTTATTCACCGGCACGTTTACGTATTCCGACTGCGAGCCGACAGCCGTGAGCGTGCTGAGCGTCCGGAAATACACGTAGGGTTTCGAGTTGACGCCAGAATCGCCCACACCTTCTCGCACCAGCGACCAGCGCAAATTGTTAATCAGGTTGGGGCGCAGCAGCGCGGTATATCCGGCGGCGATGCCTTTATTGTTGCTGGTGTGGAAGTCGGCGGAGGGCTGCCCGGGAAATTCCGGCGCCTCCTGCTGGTTGTCATTCTGCAGGTTCCCGCGAAAGAACAGGCTGTGATTGCCGTTAGCCGTGATCTTGTAATCCAGACGCCCGATGTAGGTGTTGAGTTTTTCCGGATTCGCTCCGGCAAAAGTGAATCCCCGGTAGTTCAGCAGGTCGCCCACCGAATCGATGTTCGAGTGCGGATACTGGTTGAACACCTGCAAGACAGAGGGATTTCCTCCCGGCCCCTGCGGGCAGGTGCCGTTGGCGCTGCAGTTCGGGTCGAGGGCAGCAAATCCGGCCGGAGTCACCTGGACGAGCAGGTCGGGGTCGCCTTGTGCGTTCAATCCAGCGCGCGGATCGCTGACGATCTCGTAGTACGCGTGGTGGTGATTCTTGCTGAGGTCGCACTGGGGATCGTTGGGCACACCGCCGGTCGTGCCGGTATCGCAGACATACTGGATCATTCCGGCGCGTAACTGGTCGCTGGGCACGGTCTGAGTGATCTGCGCGGTTTCGCGCTTGCGCTGGCCCTCATACGCCACGAAGAAAAACAGCCGGTCTTTCTTGATCGGGCCGCCGAAGGTCGTGCCGAAGGTGTTGCGGATCAAGTGTCCGGGAACGTTGGGCAGACCGGAATTAATTTCCGCCGCCTTGTTGAACCAATCGTTCGCTTCCCCGATGCCGGAGCGGTTGTATTCATACATCGTGCCGTGAAAGCTGTTCTTTCCGCTTTTGGTTACGAGCGAAACCTGGCCGCCGGAGGACCGGCCTTCATCGGCGTTGCCGTTGCTGGTGGTGACCCGGAATTCCTCGATCGAATCGAGTGTCGTGCGCAGCGCGCCTTGGAAGGCGAAGCTGTAGAGTTGCTCGTTGTCGTCGAGTCCATCGAGCGTGATGTTGGTCTGATCGCTGCGCGCGCCGCTGACCGAACCGCCGCGGCTGTCGTTGTACTGGTCAATCTGCTTGTCACTGCCAATGTAAGTCACGCCCGGTTGCAGGCTCAGAATCGAAACCGGATCGCGCCCCTCAGACGGAAGCTTGATCAACTGGCGTTCGGTGAATGCGTTGCCGATGGAGGCGTCCTGCGTGTTCACCTGCGGGGCTTCGCTGGTGACCTCGACTTTGATGCTGGCACCCTCCACCTGCATGGTGAAATTCAGTGTGGCCGGACTGTTCACCAGCAAAGTGACGTTCTCGCGCTGGATGGAGGCGAACCCTTTTGCAGAGATGGTGAGAGCGTAGGTGGCCGGAGGAATCTGCAGAAACTGGTAGACGCCATCGCCGCCCGAGTTCACGGTGCGCGCGAATCCTGTCTGCGAGTCATATATTCTTACCGTCGCGCCCGGCAGCACCGCACCCTTGGCGTCGCTGACCACGCCGCGCAGCGAGCTAGTCGATTGCGCAGCCAGCCACGGACTCAGCAACGACACCATAAGCACAATCACGAGATAGCGGACGCTCCGGTGCATGCATGCTCCTTGAAAGTTCGCAGGGACGTTGCCGGGACGGCAAGAACGGAAGCGCACGATCGCTCCCCGACACGAAGCCCTTCGCTCCACGAATGATGGCCGCTATTGTGTCGCGGCCATGCCATCGAATTCAAGGGAATAACTTGCAGGAGGTGACTCGGAGTCAAGCGCAAGAAATCGCGGTACTGGCGCGGCAAAACAAATAACGTGGCTGACAAAATTGCTGACAAAAATAGCTTGCCAAAAAAACGGGGCGGATTTCTCCGCCCCCGAAAAATCAGATTGAAACGTCTGGTTAGAACTGGACCCGCAGTGAGAGTTGCATCACGCGCGGTTTGCTCAACGTATTGCTGTAGGTTCCGAAGTTGCCGCCGGTCAGGTTGAACTGGTTGGCGGACTGGGCTGCGTCAAAACGCACGGAGTTGGTCACGTTGAAAACTTCCCAGGAGAACTTCAGCAATTTATCTTCACTGAAATTCCAGGTCTTCCAAAGGCCGTCGTCCAATTCAAAGTAGCCCGGCCCGCGCAGTTCGTTGCGCACGCCCGACTCACCCGGATAGGGGAAACGGAATGACGTGTACGCCTGACCAGTGGTGCTCACATCCGACCACATCGTAGGATCGCCGCTGGGGTCGCGATGCACTCCGACTTTGCCAGGATTTGCGATAGGCACTGCTTCGCCCATCAGCTGCCAGTTGGTCGACCAGCCCGCTCCCGACCCCATGCTGAAGGGCAATCCGCTGGTCCAGTGGAAGATGCCGGAGAGTCCCCATCCGCCGATCACGGCGTTGGCGAATTTTCCCATGCTGCTGCCAAAGCGTCGGCTGCGGCCGAAGGGGAGTTCGTAGACCCAGTTGGAATTGATCTGATGCTTGGTGTCGAAATCGGACACCGAGCGCAACTGCTGTGGCGCCCAGGAATTGATGACCTGGCTGGCGAAGCCGAAGCCCTCAAATTCGTTGATGCGCTCGGCGTTCGAACCGATGTCGATCGATTTCGAGAAAGTGTAGTTGAAGTCAAACTGCAGTCCGCTGCTCAACGATTTGCGCAGGGTAAGTTGCAGAGCGTTGTAAGCGCTATTGCCGATGCTGCGCCACGCGTAGAGCGAAGAGAACTGGTCGTCCCACACGTTGAACGGAGCATAGTTGCCGCCCACTGTGGAGCATGCCGGCGCGCAGTCCCCGCCGTTGAAGCCTTGCGGCAAATCTGCATAGAACAGTGCCGAAGTCTCATTTCCGGGGAAGCAGGAGTACAGGTCATACATCGCCTGAGTGGCAGTGAACTGCGAAGGATCCAGGCCCCCCGCGTTGGGTGCGCAGCCGCCTCCACCGCCGATGCCGAAGCCGGGCTTCCCTGCCGCCTGTGGCCACATGTGCTCCCAGAAAGGAATCGGAGCCAGTTGGCTTACGTCCGTTCCAGCGTTGGTTGCTTTTGTGAGCTGCGTGGCCGCCTTAAAGTAATCCATTTTTGAAGCCGGATCGACCAGATCCAACGGCATGGCCAGGTCCTCTTCTTGCAGCAGATGATGAGCAAAACGCCCAACATAGGAAGCTTCAAAAACAAAGTTACGGCTGATCTCGCGAGTGATGGAAAAATCGAAAACGTGCGAGTAAGGAGTCTTCAGCTTATCGTCCAAGCCCCAGTAAATGGCGAACGATCCGGCATCAGTTCCACCGGGAGGTGTGACCTGGTTGGGGAACGCCGCGGGCGGCGGCCCCACCACCTCCTGGCCGCAGAACTGCGTGTTGGCGGCCGGCAGTGTAAAGAGATCCGTCATGCGCGGCGTGCAGCCGACGTCCTGCGATCCGGCGGGATTCACCAACTGCGTGGTCAAGCCGAAAGAACCGTTCTTGTCGAAGCTGTTCACGATCCCTTCGCCGAAGTGGTCGAAATACAGGCCGTAACCGCCTCGAATGGAGCTTTTCCCGGCGCTGCCAAACAGAGCATGAAGAATGCCGCTGCTGGCGTGCGGCGAGTACGCAAAGGCGAAGCGCGGAGCGAGATTCTTGTAATCCCAGGCCCAGTATGGAGCCTTTCCATTCGCCTGGCCGGAAAGATCCATCGAAACGACCGGGTGGGACGTATTGCCTTGCAGCATGGCCGCTTCGCGGCCCTTGAACCAGCTGTTAAGGCTCAGGCTGGGCGCCACTTCGTTGCCATTTTTCTCAAAGGGCGGTTGCAGCAGCGAATAGCGTAACCCGCCGGTGAGCACGAGATTGGGGGTCGCATGCCAGCTATCCTGGGCGTACATCTCGCCCTCGGTGGCCTTGAAGTTACGAGTGATCATTTGGCCAGGAGCAAAGAAATGTCCGGTCTTGTCCTGGTTGTAGGTCTTGTTGGTTTCCGTTAGCAGGCCGGCAACCGCCGCGGCAGCGAAATCATAGTTCTCGCCGAACGAGCTATCCACCGACGGAAAGTTCCCGTTGTCTCCACAGCTCCCGGCCGTATTGTTACCGAGTGACGCCGGATCCAGCGCGGTGCACTCGTTGGAGATCCCGGCGTAATTCAGCCAGAACACGTTGGTGTCCGCGGTCGAAATGTTCTGGGCGTTGCCGGTGCGGTTATTGGTGATGATCCGCACGTTGCCGCCGAATGACAGCGTGTGCTTGCCTTTGGTCCAGCTCAAATCGTCAACGATATTCTGCACTGGAACATTGGTCAGGACCGTGTTGCTGAAGCCCTGCACATCGTCCAGGCCTCGGAAGTGATTGAAGTCACTTGAGCTCAATCCGGTGTCGCCCAAGCCCTGGCGGATGTAGCCGTAACGCAGGTTGTTCACCAGCGTGGGGCTGATCAGAGCGGTGTAACCGACAAACAATCCCTTGCTGTTGTTAGTGAAGAAGTCGTTTGGCGGCTGGCCGGGAAACTGCGCGGCATCGGTGTTATGGAAATTCTGCAAATGCCCCTTCACGAAGATGGTGTGGTTACCGCTCTGCGTGAGTTTGTAGTCGAGTTTCAGAATATAGGTATCCAGTTTCGTGGGCTCGGGAGCGGCAAACGTAAATGCGCGAAAGTCGAAGCCGTCTCCAAAGGCGTCGCTGTTCGGGTGGGGATACTTCGAGAAGATGGCCAGCACGGCGGGATCGGCGCCGCCACCCCATGGGCAAGTTCCATTCGCGGAGCAGGTTCCATTGCCATCATCGATCGTGTCCAGAGTCTGCAAGTCCGCCGGTTGCAGGGTCGCCAAAAGCTGATTCGCGCCGACTCTTGGATCGGCCGTGACCGTGAAGTTCGGGTTGCTGGTGGTGCAATTTGGGTCGATCGGCTGGGCGAGAGAATTGGTGGCCGTGCTGCAGGGGAATTGCAGGATTCCCAGCCGTAGATTGTCGCTCGGTATTTCGCGCGTCGTCTGCGCGGATTCGTTCGTCCGCTGCCCCTCATAGCCTCCGAAGAAGAAGAGGCGGTTTTTCTTGAGCGGGCCTCCAACCCAGGCCCCGAAGGTGTTTCGAACCAGCGGGCCGGGCTCGTTAGGTAGGCCGGACTTGTCTTCCGCCTGTTCGTTGAACCAGTCGTTCGCCTCGCCGAGATTGGAACGGTTGTATTCGTAGAATGATCCGTGAAAACCGTTTGTGCCGCTCTTGGTCACCATGCTGACCTGTGCGCCAGACGAACGGCCCGCATCGGCGTTCGAGTTGCTGGTGGTAACGCGGAATTCCTCAATCGAATCGAGCGGCGCGCGCAGGGCGCCTTGAAAAGCGTTCCCGGTCAGCTGGTCGTTGTTATCCAGGCCGTCGAGGGTCACGTTGGTCTGGTCGCTGCGGGCGCCGGCGACGGAACCGCCGCGGCTGTCGGCCGTCTGATCAACGTTTTGTCCGATATAGGTGACACCGGGCTGCAGGCTCAGAATCGCGACCGGATCGCGCCCTTCCGAAGGAAGGTTAATCAGCTGAGTGCTGTTGAATACATTGCCCTGGGTCGCGTCGGTGGTGTTCACCAGCGGCGCTTCGCTGCTCACCTCGACCACTTCGGTCGTCCCTTTCACCTGCAGAGCGATGTCGAGGGTGGCCGGCTGGCTGACCTGCAGCGTGACCCGGTCTTGCTTCACGGTGGCGAATCCGGGCGCGGTCACCGTCATCACGTAGGTCGCGGGCGGGACTTCAAGAAACTGGTACACGCCGTCATTCCCCGACTTGGTGGTGCGCGCGAATCCGGTCGACGAATTGTTGAGCGAGACCGTGACACCGGGCAGCACCGCGCCTTTGGGGTCAGTGATCGTGCCGCGGAGGGATGACGTTGCCGTCTGAGCAACCACCTGAATGCTGAAGGCTGCGAGAAGAAAAGTAGCCAGCAGCGTAACTACACGTGCGCCAGAACGCATAGAGACTCCTTCGCCCGCGGGGGCGGTACATTCAGTTTTTATTTGCCCAGGAATGAAAGACTGAGTTGAGACCCTGGGGGACCTGATGGGGCGCTATTGTGCAACTGTTGAACCAAGACTTGCAAGCTGAATTTTCAATATCTTGCGAGTCTTAACAATGTCAACAAATGCGCTTTGTCATAACGTGGATTCACATTTTGGAAGATGTGTCTCGCGCGGGCTTGCGTTGCATCAACGCCGACGCGAGTACCAGCGCTGCGGGATAACATTCGAGAGTGTAGCGAGGTTCGGGATTCTCCAGGGTGCCGAGAAACAATGACCGCACGACTAGAAATAAAACGAATAATCCAATGCCAAAAAATTCGCGGGCGCGGACCAAGCCGCCCGCTGCCAGGGCGACGTAGAGCAGGTTAATCACGCCGAATCCCAGGCTGACCACCAGCCAGCGGGCGTCGTCGTTGAACTCCCACCAGCGCGGGTCGGAGGAGAGCAGCTCGGTCCGCGGACGCAGCCACATATCCGCGATACGCAGAGCCGGAAGCCAAACGTAATAACGGATCGGAGAGGCCTGCACTCGCACTCTGGCCAGCTCGGCGAAACGAGCATCGATTTCCGGCGTTACGTCATGACCGTGGTTGTAATCGGCGAGCAGCGCGACCGTCAGTTCCCGCTGCGCCGGGGAATCGAAGGCGCGATTGGGCAGGCGCGTGGCATCGACGTCTTCGCCGGGCACGTTCCAATAAATCTCCTGCACAGAGACGTAGTCGGCGATCCAGGTTTTGATCCAGCGCTGGAAACCGTTCATGACCGGTTCGTCAGCGTCGTTGGCATAGCGCGGAGCCAGCGGCTCGAAGCGGTGCATCGTACGCAGGTTGCGCACTGTCCAGGGCATCAGAGGAGCAAGGGCGCCAACGCCGAGTAACCATCCGGCCAAGACCAGCGTGAGCGGAGCAAAGTGAGCCGCCTGCGCTGACTGCGAACGGCGAAGCAGGCTGCGACACAACTGCCATAGCAGATATCCGCCGATCACTGCGAGCAGAATACCGCCATCGGGCCGCAATAAGATGGCGGCGCCGATCGAGAGGCCGCAACCGAGCCATACGGGATCCCTGCCCGGCCAGGGCGAAGGTGCCTGCCCGACGCCGAGCCCGCGGAGAGCCAGGTCCAGGGCCAACGCGGTAAAGAAAGTCTCCAGTGTCTCGGTGAGAGCCGCCGCCGCGTAGTCGGCCAGAAACGGACAGAGCGCGGCCAGCAGAAACGCCGTCTGCGCGGCGCGGGCAGAAAAGAGTCGCCGCGCCATGTCGGCGATCAGGAAGCATGTGCCCAGATCAAAGAGCACTTGCACCAGCAGGACTGCGCGGAAATTTTCCATCCCGAATACGGCGAAGATGACGGCCAGAAAAGCCGGATATCCCGGCAGCCGCGAAACCGTCGGCATGATGACGCCGGAATTCGTCACCCCGTAAATGCCGTGCCGCAGCCAGTTCTCGGCAATGTCGGCATAAAGGCGGGAATCGTCGACCACTCCCGGAAAGCGCAGGACAAACAGCATTCGCAGGCCGAGCCCGGCCAGGGTCGCGGCCAGGAAGAACCTCGCATTCTTCCGTATTAAATCTCGCAAACTCTCCTGCACGCAGCGAATCATAGCGCGTCGCCCTGCTGCTGGAGGCGGGAAAGTGCGGGCAGCGACTCAGGCCAGACAACGCGCGTGTACCAACGCGGAATTGACCATGTGCCGTCCGCAGCATACGATGAACACTTGTCCCCCAATGGCTGAGCCAGTCTTTTATGATCCGCAACGGGCCCGCTGGAAACGGCTGCGGCGCCTCTTCGACGTGGTGGCGGTTCTGGTCTCCGCCCTGATTGTTTTCTTCGTCTTTTCGGCGCTGCGCGACGAGCCGCTGCCGGAACTTCTGTTCTCGCCGCAGAAACGGGCCTTCAAAGCTTTCAAAGAAAGCGAAAAAGAGAAAACCCGCGACCGGCAAAAAAAGCAGGCGGCCCGCTCGCACCGCAGATCCAAACTGGCAGCGTCGCAAGTCAAGCTGAATCAGGAAGAAGGCATCCGCGCCGCTTTCTACGTGCCCTGGGATGCAGCCAGTTTCTCGTCGCTCCGGCTATACTCCCGGCAGATCGACATTCTCTATCCTGACTGGCTGCACGTCGTCTCGCCCGACGGCCGCATTCAGGGCATCGACGACCAGACCAACAAATTTTTTGACGTCGTACAGGACGGAACGGTCCGCCCGGTCGACGACAAAGTGATGCCGTTTCTCAAGACGGAAGACCCCAGCATGGAAGTCTTTCCCATGGTGAGCAACTCCGACGGCGCGAACTGGTACGCCGGCATCGCAGATTTCCTGAACAATCCACAGGCCCGGGCACTGTTTCGCAGCCAGGCATCGCAATTTGTCGCTTCCGGCCGCTATCGCGGCCTGATGATCTACTTTGAGGCCTTCCCAGCCAGCGGCCAGCCCGGCTACATCTCTTTTCTGAATGAACTTTCCGGCGACCTGCATGCGCGCGGCCTGAAGCTTTACGTCGCGGTGCCGCCGCACAACAATGAATACAACTATCCTGCAATCGCGGCCGCCGCCGACGGCGTGGTGCTCATGAACTATGACGAGCACTATCCCGGCGCGGCATCCGGTCCGGTGGCTTCGCAGGACTGGTTCGTGCAGAACGTAAATTTCGCCAAGAGCGTCATCCCACAGGACAAAATTATCTGCGCCATTGCCAACTACGGTTACGACTGGGCGCTGAAGCCAAAGAATGGCCAACTGCCGTCCGGCGAACACGACGGCACGGTCAGCGTTCAGGATGCGTGGCTGGCCGCGCGCGATTCCGACGAGGACGTCTCGTTTGACGATGACGCGCTGAACCCTCACTTTACCTATCTGGACGAACGCGGCGTGCGCCACGATATCTGGTTCCTCGACGGGGTCACGGCATTGAATCAAATGCGTTCGGCGCAGACTCTGGGAATTCAGACTTTCGCGTTATGGCGACTGGGCGGCGAGGACCACACTCTGTGGAAAGTTTGGGACGTGCCGGGCGACGCCGGCGCCATCGACAAGTTGAAGGACGTTCCGCCGGGCGCAGACGTGGACATGGAGGGCCAGGGCGAAATCCTGCGCATTGAAGATAAGCCTGCGCATGGCACTCGCGACTTGACGATCGACACTGACAGCGGGCTCATCTCTGACGAAGTTTTTCAGAAGCTACCCGAACCCTACCGCGTCGGCCGTTATGGATATAGCCCGAACAAAGTTGCCATCACATTCGACGACGGCCCCGACCCGCAGTGGACTCCCAAGATTCTCGATGTGCTCAAGGAAAAAAATGCGACTGCGACATTTTTCCTGATCGGCATTCAGACCGACAAGTTCTCCGGCATTGCGAAACGAATTTATCGCGAAGGCCATACTATCGGGAACCACACCTTTACGCATCCTGACGTCAGCAATATTTCGTCGGCGTATATGAAGGTGGAACTGAATCTGACCGAGCGGCTGTTCGCCAGCCTGGTGGGAGTGCGGGCGATTCTGATGCGGCCGCCTTACGCGATTGACGAAGAGCCAGACACAGCGGATCAGGTGCGCCCGCTCGAAATCCCGCAGGAAATGGGCTACATCACCGTCGGCAACCGCATCGACCCGAACGACTGGAGCGATGTCCCGCGGCGGCACACGGCGGAAGAAATCTCGTCCTACGTGCTGGCTCATCTGCCGCCGTGCCGTCCTGACGACCTGCGGTGCGGGAACATTGTGTTGCTGCATGATGGCGGCGGCAATCGCGCTGAGACGGTTCGCGCTCTGCCCATGATCATTGACGGCATACGCGCCCGGGGATACGAAGTCGCTCCGGTCTACGATCTGCTGGGCAAGACACGGGCGGATGTAATGGCGCCGCTGCCCGCGGGCGAGCTCTGGGCCGCGCGTCTGAATCGGGCAGGGTTCTGGCTCTTCGACGCGGGGATCACCGGCATCACGTGGATTTTTCTGCTGGGCGACCTGCTGATGACTGGGCGACTGATCTTTATTGGAGCGGCTGCGGTCTATGACCGCGTGCGGGAAAAAATATTCGGCAAGCCGGCTGAAGTTGCATCCTACCGGCCAAAAGTCGCGGTGCTGATCCCCGCCTACAACGAAGAAAAAGTGATTGAGCAAACCGTGCGCGCGGCGCTCAACTCTGATTATCCGAACATACTGGTCATCGTCATCGACGATGGCTCGAAAGATCGAACGCTCGAGGTGGCGCGCCGTGCCTTCGCCGCCGAGGCCGCTGCGGGAAGAGTTCTCATCCTCGGCAAGGCGAACTCGGGCAAGGCCGAGGCGCTCAATTTCGGTATCGAACACATTGGCGACGCTGAACTTTTCGTGGGCATCGACGCCGACACCGTGATTGCGCGCGACGCGATCTCGCGTCTGGTGCCGCATTTCATCAATCCCAGGGTCGGTGCAATCGCAGGCAACGCCAAGGTCGGCAATCGCGTGAATCTGTGGACACGCTGGCAAGCTCTGGAATACATCACCAGCCAGAATTTTGAGCGCCGCGCCCTCGATGTTCTGGGCGCGGTCAGCGTAGTGCCGGGAGCGATTGGCGCGTGGCGGGTATCGGCTGTTCGCGAAGCCGGTGGCTACCACATCGACACCGTCGCTGAAGATGCCGATCTCACCATGGCGCTGTTGCGCCGCGGCTATCGCGTCGAATATGAAGACATGGCGCTGGCCTTTACCGAGGCTCCCACCAACGCGAATGGCCTGATGCGGCAGCGTTTTCGCTGGTCATTCGGAATCCTGCAGGCCGTCTACAAGCACCGCGGAGTCTTCGCCCGTAAGGGCGCTCTGGGCTGGGTGGCGTTGCCCAACATCGTCATCTTTCAGATTTTGCTGCCGCTGGTTTCACCCTTCATCGACATCATGTTCGTGGTGGGCACAATCTGGTACTACATCCAGAAACACTTCCATCCCGACTCGACCGACCCGGCCGATTTCCACAAGCTTGTGCTGTTTTTCTTTGCCTTCCTGGTGATCGACTTCGTCGCGTCGGCGATTGCCTTCGCTCTGGAGCGCAGCCGTCCCGATGACAAGGAAGATGTCTGGCTGCTCAGCCAGGTCTGGCTGCAGCGCTTTGCGTATCGCCAGCTATTTTCGATCGTGTTGTTCAAGACGCTCAAGCGCGCGCTTGAAGGCCGCAAGTTCGCCTGGGACAAACTTGAGCGCACCGCGGCGGTGAATTACGTCCCGGAGGAAAATCGGGATTCCGTAAACGTGCCGTAAACGTTGTCATCCTGAGCGCAATGAATGCCCTCGCGAAGCGAGGGCGATCACGCAGTCGAAGGATCCCTACCGCCCTCAACGCTCATCGGAACAGCAGTCCGGCAAACTCCGTAAGATTCCTGCGCCAGACCATCCAGGTATGCATTCCTGGCGTTTCGATGTCAGTGTGCTCGACGCCCTTGGTCTTGAGCCAGTCCCGCAAATCGCGATTCACTTTGATCAGGTGGTCTTCGGTGCCACACGCAATCCAGAGCAATTTCAGTTGCTGGTTCGCCTTGGCATCGAGATTGGGAAAGTCTTTTTCAAACGCATCCGGAATTCCGCCCGCGCTGAAGGCCCCGACCCACGCAAACTTGTCGAGATTGTTAAGCCCGGTTAACAACGATTCCGATCCGCCCATCGAAAGCCCCGCGATTGCCCGCGAATTACGGTCTTGCGCGACTCGATATTCACTTTCGACCTTCGGCATCACTTCCGTCAGCAACGCTTTTTGAAAGTTCGAGAAATTTTTGTCGCGCACGTCTGTATGTCCCCACGCGCCCCAACCCAGGGCGATGATCTCCATAGTGCCGTAGCCAAGCGGCATCACCACGATCATCGGCTTCGCTTTTCCCTGCGCGATCAAATTGTCGAGAATGACGTTGGCGTGGCCAACGGCGCTCCACCCGCTGGCGTCATCGCTGTAGCCGTGCAGCAGATACAGTACCGGGTAGGTCGTTTTTGCGGTGGGATCGTAACCCGGAGGAGTGTAGACGTAGAAATCGCGCTGATCGTCCGCCACTGCCGATTTGTAAAAATGATGATGCACTTCGCCGCGCGGAACATCGTTCACATCCCAGGGCAATGACGGCCCGGGCACATGCACAAAATTTCCCGGCGAAATCAGGTTCGGCACCTGGCCGTGATTGAAAGGATCGAGCGAGCGCACTCCATCAACGGAAATCGAATATCCGTAATAATCCGGCGCGAGCGGCGGGGTGGTAACGCTCCATACGCCGGTATCGTCTTTCTTCATGGCGACGGGTTCCGTGCCTTCGCGCGCGAGTTTCACGTCCTGCGCATTGGGCGCAAGAAAGCGGAACGTCACACTGTCGTCAGGGTGAACTTCAGGCGTAACCAGCGAGCGCGGCGGCTGCGGAGGCGTTACCGGCACGGGCTTGGCTTCCTGCGCAGCACTCAGAACAGAACTGACGAACAGGCACGCGACGGCAAGAGCAGGATATGACTTCATGGTCGTCTCCTTCAAAATGGTGAGAGGACCGATTCTACACAACTTCGCCGCAACGACAGTCCAATGAAAGTTTTGAAGGAGATAACGGGAAAGATAGGGAACGCCAGCTAGCTTTTCTTCGTGGCCACGTCGATCCTGGTTTCAGCACGCTGCAGGGCATCCAGGGCGCGCTCGACGTCAACGTTCGGATCTCCACTGGTCAGCAACTTCTCGGCTCGATCCTTGGCCTGCCGCGCCCGCTCGGCGTCAATTTCTGAAGGACGCTCCGCCGATTCCGCGAGAATCGTAACTTTATCCGGCAACACTTCCGCGAATCCCCATGCGACGGCGAGGGTTTGCTCTGCGCCATTTTCGCGGAAAACGATTTCGCCCACCGCCAGTTCAGTGATCAGCGGCGCGTGTCCCGGCAGGATGCCCAGATAACCGTTCTTGCCGGGAATCTGCACTTCCTCCGCCGCCGTGTTCACAACTTTCTTTTCCGGCGTGACGATCTCGAGTTGAAAAGTATCGGGCATAATTTAACGGCTTACGGCTTCCGGCGCTTGGTTTCCGGCTGCCGGTTTCCGTTCTCGGAAGCCGGATTGCGGAAGCCGGAAGCCCGTGTTTACGCGGCTGCCTTCATCTTCTCCGCTGCCTGCAGCACTTCCTCGATCGGCCCCTTCATATAAAAAGCCTGCTCGGGGATGTCGTCATACTTCCCTTCCACGATCGCCTTGAATCCCTTCACCGTGTCGGCAACCTTTACGTAGCGTCCCGGCGCCCCGGTGAACTGCTCGGCCACATGAAACGGCTGCGACAGGAAGCGCTGAATCTTGCGGGCCCGCGCCACCGAAAGCTTCTGATCTTCGGTCAACTCGTCGATGCCGAGAATCGCGATGATGTCCTGCAGGTCTTTGTAAGTCTGCAGCGTCTTCTTCACCATCTGCGCCACGTCGTAATGTTCCTGGCCGACAATGCGCGGATCGAGAATGCGCGAAGTCGACGCCAGCGGATCGACCGCGGGATAAATTCCAATCTCAGTCAGCGCGCGCGAAAGCACCGTCGTCGCGTCGAGGTGAGCAAACGTGGTGGCCGGCGCGGGATCTGTCAAGTCATCGGCAGGCACATAAATCGCCTGCACTGATGTGACCGAACCTTTCTTGGTCGACGTGATGCGCTCCTGCAGTTCACCCATTTCCGTCGCCAGGTTCGGCTGGTAGCCGACGGCGCTGGGCATGCGGCCGAGCAACGCCGAAACTTCCGAGCCCGCCTGGGTGAAACGGAAAATATTGTCGATGAAGAGCAGCGTGTCGGCGCCTTCGGCGTCGCGGAAATATTCCGCGACCGTAAGCCCGGTCAACGCCACGCGCAAACGCGCCCCTGGAGGCTCCGTCATCTGCCCATAGATCAGCGCGGCTTTCGACTCCGCCGGCTTGCCCGGCTTGATGACGCCCGACTCGGTCATTTCCAGCCACAGATCGTTGCCTTCACGGGTGCGCTCGCCGACGCCGGCAAACACGGAGTAGCCGCCGTGATTCTTGGCGACGTTATTGATTAGCTCCATGATAACTACGGTCTTGCCGACGCCCGCTCCGCCGAACAATCCGATCTTGCCGCCCTTCAGGAAGGGTTGAATGAGATCGATGACTTTCACTCCGGTCTCAAACATCTCGGCCGTCGTCGCCTGCTCGTCGAAAGCAGGAGCGAGACGGTGAATCGGCATCCGCTGCGCGTACTCGACCGGGCCAAGTTGATCGACGGGTTCGCCGATCACGTTCATCACGCGCCCCAGCGTGCCACGGCCTACTGGCACGGAAATCGGTCCGCCCTGGTCAATGGCCTTCATGCCGCGCACCATGCCGTCGGTCGGTTGCATGGCGATGCAGCGCACGCGCCCCTCGCCCAAATGCTGCTGCACTTCAAGGATGACGTCGATCGGGCTCGGAACCGTGAAGCCGTCGCTTACAACTTTTACGGCCTGGAAGATCGGCGGCAGCTTCCCCTCGGGAAACTGCACGTCGACCGCCGGTCCTGCAATTTGAATTACGTGTCCTGCGTTATCTGCCATAAAACCTCAGCTCTTAGCTATTGGCTCTTGGTCCTTAGCTAACAGCCAAGGGCCGAGAGCTGTCTTCTATCACATCGCCGCTGCGCCGCTTACGATCTCGATAATCTCTTTGGTGATCTTCGCCTGCCGCGCCCGGTTCATGATCAAAGTCAGAGAATCGATCATGTCGGTGGCATTGTTCGTTGCCGAATCCATCGCGGTCATGCGGGCGGCATGCTCCGCTGCGACCGACTCCAGCAGCGAACGAAAAATCTGAATGCTCACATATTTCGGCAATAGCGCGCGGAACAATTCCTCCGGCGGCTGCTCGTAAATGTAGTCGACCTGCGACGTGCCGAACTGTGACGCCACTTCGGCGACTTCGCGATCCGGGCCGCGCATCCCCACACCCGCGCTCACCGCGGCTTCTTTTGCTTTTTTCTTTTCTTCCTCCGTCATCTCTTCGACCAGGCGCACCGCCTGCGCGCCGATCTGCTCGATGGGAAGAATCTGCTCTACGATGAGCCGTTGCGCGATCACCGACTTGAATTCGTTGAACACCACGTAGACTGCATCGATCTCTTCGTGCTCGTAGCGCTCAATCACGCTTCCGGCCAATGCCGAAGCCTGGGCGAATTCCACTTTTCCCAGGACGCCCACATGCTCGCCGGTTATCTGCGCCACCCCGGCGCGTTCTGTGGGCTCATGCTCGGTCTCCATCGACT